>Ga0187777_10000633_pt1 | contig 23510 bp, 22 predicted proteins | sample 1015_Q2_SP5_10_M_FD_132416 | JGI IMG/M metagenome (GOLD analysis project Ga0187777, IMG submission 132416) | Tropical peat soil microbial communities from peatlands in Department of Meta, Colombia - 1015_Q2_SP5_10_MG | ecosystem: Environmental > Terrestrial > Soil > Wetlands > Peat | place... | reverse complement strand
CGTCGGCAGGCCGATATTGCCGGGGCGGTCGAAATCCCAGCAGCAGGCAAGCGCCAGCGGCGAGGTTTCCGTTGAACCAAGCGAGGACAGAAAAATAATGCGCTCGCCGGTTGTCGCGACCGCAAGCCGCGTGAGTTCATCCCAGCTGGCCTGATTAAGGCCGGCGCCGGCGTAGAACAGGACCTTCAGCCGGCTGAAAAAATTGCGGCGCAACGCTTCGTCATCACGGAAATGCGGGATCAGCGCCTCATAGCCCTTGGGCACATTGAAATAGATGGTGGGCGCGATCTCGCGCAGATTCCGCACGGTCTTCGGCACGCCCGGCGGCGTGGGGTTGCCCTCGTCGATATAGAGCGAGCCGCCGTAGGTTAAGACCATATTGAAATTATGGTTGCTGCCGAAGGTATGGCTCCACGGCAGCCAGTCGATCACAATCGGCGGCTCATCCCTGACAAAGGCAAAGCCAGACGCCAGCATCGCCTGGTTCGAACACAGCATGCGGTGGGTGTTAATGACCGCCTTGGGGCTTCCGGTAGAGCCAGAGGTGAACAGAAACTTGGCGATCGTCTGCGGTGTTACTGCGCGGTTCGCCACGGCGACGCCTGCGTCGTCGCCTCCGCCGAGCAGATCGGCAAATAAAGTTGTCTTGCGATCGCTTGGCGGATTGCGCGTGACGACGACTTCGATCTCGTCCGGCACTGTTGCGTAGATCGCACGCGCAAACGGGCCGCCATCATTGGCAAAAACCAGACCCGGCGTAAGCAGATTGACGATCGCACGCAATTTGCCGAAGTCACTCGACATCAGCGAATAGGCCGGAGAGATCGGCGCATAGGGGATCCCGACATACATTGCCGCCAGCCCGAGGAGTGCTTGTTCGATGTCATTGCCCGACAACATAACGATCGGTTTTTCGGGCGAAAGGCCGCGCCGCAACAATGCGGCAGCGATACGCCGAACGTCGGCGAGCACTTCGGCGTAGGAAAGCTTGCGCCATTGGCCTTGCAAGTCGCGTTGCGCGAGGAAAACGCGGTCGGGCGCGGCCCTGGCCCAATGTTCGAGCGGCTGACTGAGAGTATCGTGGTAGCGCCCGAGTTCCTGCGCTGCACGGATGTGGATCACTCCGTCCGCGCGCCGTTCCAGCTCCGCATTGAGGTTGCCTAGCCGCACCGGACGCAGCGGCGCCGGAGTTTGTCCCTGAGTTTCTCTGACTACGCTTGGCATATGCCGCTCAGCTTCGCGTCACCTTCGGAGCGCGCTTCTCCAGAAAATCCTTAAGCCGGGCTTTTGCACCGGGATCGGCCTGTGCAATCGCCGCCATCAGCGCTTCAACGGCGTAGCCGCTCGCCGGATCCATTTCCGCAATACGCGGCAGCGCATGCATAACGGCGAAATTGGTCAGCGGGGCATTCCCGGCGATTTGCCGCGCAAGCTCGCGGCCTTTGGCAAAACCTTTGCCGGGTTCGACCAGATATGTACTCAGGCCAAAAGCCTGGCCTTCTTCGGCGGAATACGTGCGGCCGGTGAGCATCATGTCCATCATGCGGGCGATGCCGATCAGCCGCGGCAACCGCACCGAGCCGCCGCCGCCGACATAGATGCCACGACTGCCTTCCGGCAGCGAGTAATACGCCGACCGTTCGGCGACGCGCACATGCGCCGCCGCGGCAAGCTCCAGGCCGCCGCCAATGACTGCGCCATGCAGAACAGCGACGACTGGCACTTTGCCAAATTCAATCTTCTCGAATGCGCGGTGCCACAGCTCGGAATGAGCGATGCCTTGAGCAACGTCCCGCTGCTCCAGTTCAGTCAGGTCGAGGCCGGCGGAGAAATGCTCGCCTTCGCCCGTGAGCAGCACGGCACCAATGCCGTCCGGCAGCGAGGTGAAGAATTGCTCGATGCCGATGATCGTATCGTCGTCGAGCGCGTTGCGCTTGTTTGGCCGATTAAGCCGCAGGAGGGCGATGTCGTCTTCTCGCTCGGCAATGAGCGAGGACGGAAGCCTGATTGCAAGCCGCTCTGCCATCACTCCACCTCGTAGACATCAAGCCGCACGGCGCGCGCCTCGCGCTGGCCTCGCGCCAGGGCCAGAATGCGATTGAGCCAATCAACCGCCGGATCGGCGGTTTCGAAGCGCATCACAGTGCGGAAATAATAATGAGCGGGATCGACATTGTCGCCCCGTGCCAGCTTTTCCATGACACCGGGCGGCCCATGCCGCAAACCTTCGCTGGTGACCAAAATGAGAGCCCCGGCATCGGTTTCGATGGTGTAACGCGCCTTGATATCGGCGGCGCGGTCGCTGCGGATGATCTGCCAGTCGGCGCCGCCCGGCAGAATGCGACCGGAAAGCCTTGGCCCACGTACGCTGCCGCCCAGAATGCCGATGACGCGCCGCTCGCCATAGGGGGTGCGGCCAAAACTTGTGATCGCCTCCAGTTCGGCGTGAATCGTAAAAATTGGCTGCTTGCTCAGCATGACCACGGACCGTTGGAGTCCCAACTTATAGCGCTGCCGCCATTTGACCCTGCCGGTAGGCAGCCGTAAATACGGCACTGCAACCCAGGGTACCGTCGGCATGGCGCGTATTTCCTCGCTTGGCGAAGCTATCAGGTCCGCTGTCCGCGACGGCGATACCGTCGCGCTTGAAGGCTTCACGCACCTCATTCCCCATGCTGCCGGCCACGAAATTATCCGCCAGGGCCGGAAGGGTCTGACGCTGATCCGCATGACGCCCGATCTCATTTACGACCAGCTCATTGGCATGGGCTGCGTGACCAAGCTCGTCTTTTCCTGGGGCGGCAATCCCGGTGTCGGTTCACTCCACCGCCTGCGGGATGCCGTCGAGAACGGCTGGCCGCACAAGCTCGAGCTGGAAGAGCACTCACACGCCGCCATGGCCAATGCTTATGAAGCGGGTGCCGCCGGTCTCCCGTGCGCTATTTTCCGCGGCTATATCGGCGGCGACCTGCCGAAGGTCAATTCCAATATCAAACGCATCAAATGTCCGTTCACCGGCGAACAGCTTGCCGCCATTCCCGCGCACCGGCCCGATGTGGCGGTTATCCATGCCCAGCGCGCCGACAAGGCCGGCAATGTCATGATCGAGGGTGTGCTTGGCGTGCAGAAAGAGGCGGTGCTCGCTTCCAAGCGCTCGGTCGTCACGGTCGAAGAGATTGTCGAGGAGCTTCCCGAGCGTAGTTTGAATGCGGTGGTCTTGCCGCACTGGACCGTCGGCCATGTCGTCGAAGTCCCGGGTGGCGCGTTTCCCTCCTATGCGCAGGGTTACTATCCGCGCAACAACAACTTCTACAAGGAATGGGACGCGATCGCGCGCGAGCGCGACTCATTTCAAAAATGGATGAAAGAAAATGTCTTGGCGAAAGGCCCTGAGATCTTCGCCCAATATGTGCGCAAGCATCGTGTAGCGGCGGAGTAGGACGCATGGCTGACTATAAGCCAAATGAAATGATGACGATCGCGGCGGCCCGCGCGCTGAAAAACGACGATGTTTGCTTTGTCGGCATCGGCCAACCGTCAGCCGCCTGCAATCTCGCAAGGCTCACGCACGCGCCCAACATCACGCTCATCTACGAATCCGGCACGGTTGCCACCAGGCCGAACATTTTGCCGTTGTCGATTGGTGACGGTGAATTGTGCGAGACCGCAATCACCACCGTCTCGGTCCCGGAGATGTTCCGCTACTGGCTGCAAGGCGGGCGCATCAAGATCGGCTTCCTGGGCGGGGCACAGATCGACAAATATGCAAACCTCAATACGACCGTCGTCGGCCCTTATGACAAACCCAAGGTTCGCCTGCCCGGCGGCGGCGGCGCCCCGGAGATCGCTACCTCTTGCGGCGAGATCTTCATCATCATGGCGCAAGGCAAGCGTAGTTTCGTCGAAAAGCTCGATTTCGTCACGTCTATCGGTCACGTTTCGGGCGGCGACAGCCGCGTCAGGCTCGGCGTGAAGACCAAGGGTCCGACCAAGCTCATAACCGATCTGGCCCTGTTCGAGCCCGACCCGGAAACGAAGGAAATGACAGTCGTCTCCACTCATCCCGGTATCACACGCGAGCAGATTCAGGAAAATTCAGGCTGGACGGTCAAATTCGCGGCCAAGGTTGCCGTAACGCCTCCGCCGACGGCGCGCGAGCTCGAAGTGTTGCGCGAGCTTCATGCGCGTACCGATCGCGCGCATGCGGAGGCGGCGTAATGGCGCGCGATGCCTTTCTTTGCGACGCCGTCCGCACTCCGATCGGGCGTTATGGCGGCGTGCTTGCCAAAGTGCGCACTGACGATCTCGCCGCAGTGCCGATCAAGGCGCTGATGGCGCGCAACCCCAAAATCGATTGGGAAAAGCTCGACGAAGTCTATTACGGCTGCGCCAACCAGGCCGGCGAAGATAATCGCAATGTTGCCCGCATGGCCCTGTTGCTTGCCGGCCTTCCGACCAGCGTACCGGGCGTGACCCTCAATCGACTCTGTGCTTCAGGGCTCGAAGCCGTCGGCACAGCTGCGCGCGCAATCCGCGCCGGCGAGATGGAATTTGCCATTGCCGGCGGTGTCGAATCGATGACACGCGCGCCATTCGTGCAGGGCAAGGCACAGGAGGCCTTTTCGCGCACGGCTGAAATTTTTGACACGACCATCGGTTGGCGCTTCGTCAATCCGCTGATGAAGCAGCAATATGGCATCGATTCCATGCCGGAAACCGGCGAAAACGTGGCCGAGGAGTTTCAGGTCAGCCGCGCCGATCAGGACGCCTTTGCGCTGCGTTCGCAGCAGCGCGCCGGCAAGGCAATTGCCTCGGGTTATTTCGCCAAAGAGATTGTCGCGGTCGAGGTACCGGGCGGCAAGGCGGGTCCGATGAAGGTCGACAAGGATGAGCATCCTCGCCCCGACACCACGCTAGAGCAACTCGCCAAGCTTAAAACTCCCTTTCGCAATCCCGGCACGGTGACCGCCGGAAATGCTTCCGGCGTCAACGACGGCGCTGCCGCTATGATTGTTGCATCGGAAGCAGCCATGAAAGCGCATGGCCTAAAACCACGCGCGCGTATTCTCGGCATGGCTTCGGCGGCAGTGCCGCCGCGTATCATGGGTATCGGCCCGGTGCCGGCCACGCAAAGACTGATGGCGCGCCTCCAGCATAAGATTGCCGACTATGATTTGATCGAGATCAACGAAGCCTTCGCCTCACAATCGCTAGCCTGTCTGCGGCAGCTTGGGCTTTCCGATGATGCCGAACACGTCAATCCGCATGGCGGTGCAATCGCCCTCGGACATCCGCTCGGCATGTCGGGCGCCCGTCTTGCGCTGACGGCTGCGCACGGTCTTGAGGAAAGCGGTGGCAAACGGGCGCTTGCCACCATGTGTGTCGGCGTTGGTCAGGGCGTATCGCTCGCACTCGAACGGGTTACATAAGGACAATAGAAATGACCCTCGTTTTTCCCAAGGAAAGTTTGAGTGTTTTTCCGAAGCATCTCACTCCCGATTACCGCAGCACCGTCAGGCGTACGCCATCGAAGCCGCTGATCATCGTGCCGCACACCTTGTCGGAGTTGACCGGCCCGGTCTACGGCCATGACTCGGTACAGGAAGGCGACGCTGATCTCACGAAGCAGCATAAAGGCGAACCGTTGGGCGAACGCATCATCGTGCACGGCTACGTGTTCGATGAGGATAAACGTCCCGTCCCTGATACGCTGGTAGAGATCTGGCAGGCGAATTCGTGCGGGCGCTACGTGCACAATGTCGACCAGCACCCGGCGCCCCTCGATCCGAACTTCACCGGGGCGGGGCGAACCGTTACCGACAAGAAAGGCTACTACCGGTTCATCACGGTGAAGCCTGGCGCCTATCCGTGGGGCAATCACCACAACGCTTGGCGGCCAAACCATATTCACTTTTCGGTCTTCGGCCACTCGTTCCTGTCGCGGCTGGTGACGCAGATGTATTTCCCGGGCGACCCGCTTTTCCCATTCGACCCGATCTTTAATTCGGTGACCGACGAAAAGGCGCGCCAGCGAATGATCTCGAAGTTCGATCTGGAAAACACCATTCCCGATTGGGCGCTGTGCTTCCGTTTTGATATTGTGCTGCGCGGACGCGAAGCCACGCCCCAAGATACAGACGAGCATTGAAAAATGTCGGACATCACGCCCTCACAAACCGTCGGCCCATTCTTCGCATACGGCCTGGCGCCGCATAGCCGCTGCAACTGGAAGCCGACCGATGGCTACGACTGGAAAGATACCGTTGGAGCCAATCTCCAGACGCCGGATGCCTCGGGCACGAAAATCCGTATCGAGGGTCGGGTACTCGATGGCGACGGCATGCCAATCAACGATGCCATGGTCGAAATCTGGCAGGCGGATGGGCAGGGCCGCTACGCCCATCCACGCGACAGCCGGGCACGGCCGAACACCAAGTTCATGGGGTTCGGCCGTTCCGCGGCTGACAAGGACGGCGCCTACAGCTTCGACACCATCAAGCCAGGCTCGGTGCCGGGACCCGACGGCAAGGCGCAGGCGCCGCATATCGTCTTCTGTATCTTCTCACGCGGCATGCTGCGGCAGATCTACACCCGGCTTTATTTTGCCGACGAGGCAGCCAATGCCTCCGATCCCATCCTGGTGCTGGTGCCACAAGACCGGCGTGGGACTCTTGTTGCCCACAAGGAGATGCGCGGGCAGTTGCCGGTCTATCGCTTCGATATCCGCGTCCAGGGCGAGAACGAGACCGTCTTTTTCGACATCTGAGCAAAAGGCGCACGTTTTGCCCTGCGGTGGCCTGCAAACTGAAGGCGCGTAGTTGCCCATCACGCCCACTGGCGGCAGGTTATTGGGTGGGTAATTTCCCACAAAACCTGTCAAAGCCCCTGTGACTAATCGAAAGATCAGCGTTTTCTCATAAACGACGCTATTTTAGCGGTGGGCATCTTGCCCACCCACGCTGCCCACATATTTTTGTTGTTGACGCCGGAGCACGGAGTTGGTTCGCTTGGTGTTCCAAACGGCCATTGAGAGCCGGTCGAGAAACGCCATGAACGAGCAGATCCTCCAGGAAATCAGCGAATTTTGCCGGCAACGCGGGCTGGCGGAATCAACATTCGGTCGCCGCGCCGTAAATGACGGCAAGCTCGCCAGCCGTCTGCGCAACGGCGGCCGCATCACGACCGACACGCTCGAACGCATTCGCACCTTCATGGCGCGCAACGCCGATGGCGCGCCAGCGCGGCGGCGCGTGTTGTTTGAGCCTACGCCGCCCGGCGCATTGCCGGTGCTCAAACCGGCAGCGCCGCCGGTTGCCTCCGGTCTCGCCAGCGATGACCCGCAGCGCAACTTCCGCTTTTTCGACAACCGGCAAAAATATTTGCTGTTCGTGAATACCTGCTCGGAGAAATGGGAGATTGCCTCGCGCGTTGCGCTTGAGCTCGCCAACATTCATCCGCGACCGCCGGCGGTACGCGTATTCGACGCCGGTGTCGGCGATGGCACCGTGCTCGCGCGCGTGATGCGCTCGATGCACGACCGTTTCCCGACCACTCCGTTCTACATCGTCGGCAAAGAGATCAGCCTGGAGGATATTCGCCTCACGCTGCACAAGATGGCGGATCGCTTCATCGAACATCCCTCAACAGCGCTGGTTCTGACCAATCTCGCCTATGCCGAGGCACCATGGCTGGCGGCGAAATCGCTCAGCGCGGCGACCAGCCTGGTCTGGAAAGAGCTTTCGATGGAAGGCAATACCGCGGCCAGCTTCGAAAAGCAGATCACTGATCTCGAGCCGTTCCTTGCTGAAAACTGGAAGGCGCGGGTGAGCGCAAAAAGCGGCAACCCGGTTTATGAGCGTCCGGTCATCCTGGTGATCTATCGCAGCGATCACCGTTTTCTGCTTGACCAGATCGTGCCAAAGCCGGGCGGCACCGTAGCCGACTACGACCTGGTGATTGCTTCGCAGCCATATCGCGCGCGCGCTTCGCTTGAGTTCAAGGCGCAGCGCGTGCTGGCGCCCCTTGCGCGGGCGCTCGGACCAGGTGGCCGCATGATCGCGATTCATTCCCATGGCAACGATCCGGGCATGGAAATCATCAAGAAAGTCTGGCCGCACGACAATCCTTTCACGCACAACCGTCACGACTTGCTCAAGGCAGTTAAACACGAGCTCGGGCCGGCTGGCCGCGATCTTAATTTCAATGCCTATGCCGACCAGCGTTCGCTGTTCCGCTATGACATGCACACATTGCCGTCTGAAATCTCGTCTTCGATCGGCACTTCGACATTACTCGCTGCGTGGAACGCCGCGATCTACGTGGCGCAGGTGGAGGATGATCGCCTGTCCGACGTGAACAGCGACCGCCGTTACATCGAAGCGACACGCGACATTCTGCAAAGGCACGGGGGGTTGTGGTTTTACGACGAATCCTTCGTCATCTCCCGCCGGCGCGAATAGACGCGCGGGAACGCGCCATGTCCGCCGCACTCACGCACGAACCTGCCGATTTTGCGCAGCGCTTTTCGCTTGAAGCCACGCGTCCAACCGCAAAAGAGATTTCCGCGCTTGCCGAAATTCTGCCGCCCGGTACGCCGCTTTATCTGACAGCCGTGCCCACACAACAGGCGCGCGAGCTGGTGACAGCGGCGGCGGCGGTGCGCAAGGCAGGGTTTGAGCCGGTTGCACATGTTGCGGCACGGCGGCTTGCCAGTTTAGCCGCCTTGCAGGAGATGCTTGCGGGCCTGCGCGGCGAGGCCGACATGCGCCGCGTGCTGCTCATCGGAGGTGACGTCGATGTGCCGCAGGCATTCGCCGATGCGCTCGCGGTTCTCCAGAAGGGCCGGTTGCGCGAAGCCGGCATTGAAGAGATCGGGATCGGCGCTTATCCGGAAGCCCATCCCCGTATCCCCGCCGGCCGCCTTGAAGCCGCGCTCGATGAAAAGATTGCGGCCGCGACCGCACATGGCCTTGGTGTCCACATTGTCAGCCAGTTCTCATTCTCTCCGGAACGGATCCTGGCCTGGCTCAAACGGCTGCGAGCCTGCGGTATTTCCAAGCCCGTGAAGATTGGTATGGCGGGACCCACCAGCGTCTCGGCATTGCTCCGTTTTGCCAAGCGCTGCGGCGTGACCGCTTCATTGCGTGGGTTGGCATCGGGCCTTGCCAGTGGTTTGGTCGGCCAGGTCGGGCCGGACCGTATTGTCGAAACGCTTTCGGCGGCAAGCGATCTGGGCGACGCCACTCCGCATTATTTTTCCTTCGGCGGAACGCTTGAAACCGCGCGCTATGCATGCGAAGCCGCCTCGGGACGGTACGGCGCCAGGCATGCTACGGTTCGTCAAAATAGCGCATGATCCAGAATTCACCCTTTCTTCGGCGCGGGTACGGCTTTCGGAAAAACTCATGCCCAAAGTCAAGGCTGTGATGTCCGAACTCTGATCCAATTGCGCCCTAAAACCCTGGATTTGGATCAAACATACCGAAGGACTATTCGCGGAGGACACCATGCAGAGGACCAAACCGCCATTTCGCGCCGATCATGTTGGCAGCATTTTGCGTACCGCGCCGGTCAAGGACGCACGGGCCAAGCGTGAGAAAGGCGAAATCAGTCCCGCGCAGCTCAAAGAGGTCGAGGATCGCGAGATCGAGAAGATCATCAAGAAGCAGGAAGACATCGGGCTCAAACTGGCAACCGATGGAGAATTTCGCCGCTCGTGGTGGCACTTCGATTTTTTCGGAATGCTCGCCGGCGTCGAGATCTATGAGCTCGACCATGGAATCCAGTTTAAGGGTGTGCAGACCAAGCCACGCAGCATCAAGATTACCGGCAAGATTGGTTTCTCCGACCATCCGATGCTGGAGCATTTCAAGTTCCTCAAGGCGCACACCAAGGTGACGCCGAAAATGACAATTCCGAGTCCGGCGGTGCTGCACTTCCGCTTGGAGCCGGACGCGATCAACACCAAGGTTTATGCCCATCGCGACGACATTTTCGACGATCTGGCAAATGCGTATCGGCAGGCTGTGCGTGCCTTTTACGACGCCGGTTGTCGCTATCTGCAGTTCGACGACATCGCATGGGCTTACCTGTGCTCGCAGACAGAGCTGAAGAAGGCGCGCGAGCGCGGACTCAATGTCGAGCGCTTGGTTCAAGATCACGCTCGCCTGACGAATCAAGCACTTGCGGCGAAGCCGGCCGACATGGTCATCACGACGCATGTGTGCCGCGGCAATTTTCGCTCGACCTGGATTTCCGAAGGCGGCTATGAGCCGGTCGCCGAGACACTGCTCGGAACATTGAACTACGACGGCTATTTCCTTGAATACGACACAGACCGTGCCGGCGGTTTCGAACCGCTGCGCTTTCTGCCAAAGGGCAACAAGATCGTGGTGCTTGGTCTCGTCACCTCGAAGTCCGGCCGGCTGGAGCCGCGCGCCGACATCAAAAAGCGTATCGACGAGGCGACCAAATACGTTGCACTCGATCAGCTTTGTCTGTCACCCCAGTGCGGCTTCGCCTCGACCGAGGAGGGAAACATTCTCGCCGAGGAAGAGCAGTGGGCCAAACTTCGCATGATCGTGGAATTGGCGAACGAGGTGTGGGGAAAGTAAAACAAGAGGGCCCCACAATGACCCAACGCGTCACCCCGCCTTTTCGCGCCGATCACGTCGGCAGCCTGCTGCGCACAGCGCCGCTGAAAGATGCGCGCGCCAAACGCGAAAAGGGTGAAATCGACGGTGCGGCGTTAAAAGCGGTCGAAGACCGCGAAATCGAAAAAATCGTCAAGAAGCAGGAGGAGGTGGGACTGAAGCTTGCCACCGACGGCGAGTTCCGCCGCTCCTGGTGGCATTTCGATTTCTTCCGTGGGCTTCCCGGCGTCACACCGATCACCACCACCACCGGTATCAAATTCCATGGCGTCGAAACCAAGCATGAAGCTATTCGTATCGATGGCAAGATCGATTTCACCGGCCATCCTCACCTCGAACACTTCAAGTTTCTCAAAGCGCACTGCCGCGTCACGCCGAAGATGACCATTCCGGCGCCAAGCACATTCCATTTCCGTCAGGGCCGGGCAATGGTGAGCAAGCAGGCTTATCCGGATCTCGATGCTTTCTTCACCGATATAGGCAAGACCTGGCGCAAGGCGATCCGTGCGTTCTACGACGTCGGCTGCCGCTATCTGCAACTCGACGACACCGCCTGGGCAATGATGTGTGATCCGAAAGAACGCGAGCAGTCGAAGGCGCGTGGCGATGACCCCGACAAGCTGCCGGCAATCTACGCACGCGTGACCAATACGGCATTGGAAGGCAAGCCTGCCGACATGGCGATCACCATGCATTCATGCCGTGGCAACTTCCGTTCGACATGGATCGCCGAGGGCGGCTACGAATTTGTCGCTGAGCATCTGCTCGGCAAGACGAATCTCGATGGCTATTTTCTGGAGTACGATACTGACCGCGCCGGCGGGTTCGAACCGCTGCGTCACTTTCCAAAGAGCAAGAAGCAGCTTGTATTGGGTCTTGTCACGTCGAAGAGCGGCCGCCTCGAGCGGAAAGACGATATCAAACGCCGCATCGATGAAGCGACCAAATATGTCGCGCTCGATCAGCTCTGCCTCTCGCCGCAATGCGGCTTCGCTTCCACCGAGGAAGGTAACGTTTTGGCGGAAGAAGAGCAGTGGGCGAAGCTGCGGATGATTGTCGAATTGGCGGACGAGATCTGGGGCCGGCCTTGATTTCGGGCAAGTCTGGCCGCCCACACCGCCGTTAGCATTGGACGACGCGGAAACCGCTGCGCGCGGTAGCCGTCTTGGTCAACCGTCTGGGGGTTAAAATGTCCATGACATCACAATGGCTTAAGGTAGGCCGTCTGGCGCTTTCGGCTGCTGCCGCTGCGCTGCTGCTCACCATCGGTCCGGCCCAAACGCAAACCGCTGAACCGATCAGAATTGGTTTCGGAATGGCGCTGACCGGTCCGCTCGCGGCCAACGGCAAAATGTCGCTGGTGGCAATGCAGGTCTGGGAGGACGACATCAATACCAAGGGCGGGTTGCTCGGTCGGCCGGTCAAGCTCATTTACTACGATGATCAAAGCAATCCGTCACAGGTGCCGGGCATCTACGCGAAGCTGCTTGACGTCGACAAGGTTGACCTGATCGTCAGTGGCTATGCTTCGACCCAGATTGCGGCAGCCATGTCAGTCGCGATCCAGCGGAAAAAGCTGTTTATGAGCCTGTTTGGCACGGGCGTGAACGAGACGTTCAACTATCCGAAATATTTCTCGATGATTCCGAATGGCCCAACGCCGAAGCCGGCGTTCACTCGCGGCTTCTTCAAAGTGGCCGAGGTGCAGAAGCCGAAGCCTCAGACGATTGCGATCGCGATGGCGGACGCTGAATTCGGCCGCAATGCTTGCGAGGGCGCACATGAGAACGCCGAGGCATCGGGCTTCAAGATCATCTATGAAAAAGCCTATCCTCCCGCCACCACCGATTTCACGCCAATCGTGCGCGCGATCCAGGCTCTTAATCCCGATCTGCTTGTGATCTGTTCGTATCCGCTCGACACCGTCGGCTGGGTCAAGGCAATGAGCGAAGTTGGCTTCAAACCGAAGATGTGGGGCGGGGCCATGGTTGGCTTGCAGGCGACGGTTTTCAAGACCCAACTTGGTCCGTTGCTCAATGGTGTCGTCAATTTCGAAACCTGGCTGCCAGTCAAGTCGATGGACTTTCCGGGCGCATTTGAATTGCTCAAGAAATATCAGGCTCGCGCCCAGGCCGCCGGAACCGATCCGCTCGGCTACTATATGCCAGTGTGGGCCTACGCCTACCTGCAGGTGCTTGGCGATGCCATCTCCGCCACCAAAAGCCTGAATGATGATGTGCTTGCTGACTATATCCGCAAGACCACGTTCAAGACTGTGGTGGGCGACGTGAAGTTCGGCAAGCAGGGTGAATGGGCCGAAGAGCGGACGTTGGCGGCCCAATTCCAGAACATAAAGGGCAAAACGGTCGACGACTTCCGTGACTTGACGACCGAAGTGATCATCTATCCGCCAAAATACAAGAGCGGCGAGGTGATTTATCCTTATGAAAAGGCCATCGTAAAATAGGCTTGCGGCCCGCATTTTTTGTGGTGACATCAGTGGCCGGCGCCATCGGGCGCCGGCCTATTTGTAAACGGTGCTGTGAATTGCAATGAGGCGCGTAACTCCACCTTTCCGTGCCGACCACGTCGGCAGTCTCCTGCGTACGGCGCCGCTGAAGGAAGCGCGCGCGAAACGCGAAATGGGCAAAATTTCCGCCAAGGAACTCAAGACGGTTGAGGATCGCGAAATCTCCGCGATCATCAAAAAGCAGGAAGAGATCGGCCTTAGGGCTGTTACCGATGGCGAATTTCGCCGTGCCTTCTGGAATTATGATTTCCTCGGCGCGCTTCCCGGCGTCGAAGCCTATCTGGGAGAACGCAAGATCAAGTTTCAAGGGCCAAATCCGAAGCCGATGATGCTGCGCGTGATCGGCAAGCTTGGCAGTTTTTCGACACACCCCATGATCGAACATTTCAAGTTCGTCAAAGGGCATACGCGCGCGGTTCCCAAAATGACAATCCCGTCACCGTCGTCACTGCATTTCCGCTATGGCCGCGACGCGGTGCCGGATTCGATCTATCCCGACATGAACGACTTCTACTCCGATCTCGGGAAAACCTATCGCAAGGCTATCCGTGCCTTTGCCGATGCCGGTTGCCGCTATCTTCAACTCGACGACGTCAACTTCGCCTATCTCTGCGATCCGAAATTGCGCGCACAGGTCGCGACGCGGGGTGACGACCCTGAAAAGCTGCCTTCGATTTATGCCGACATGATCAACATGGCGATTGCGGATGCTCCTCTGGATATGACAATCGCCATGCACCTGTGCCGTGGCAACTTCCAGTCGACGTTTGTGGCGTCCGGCGGCTACGAACCGGTCGCCGAAATCCTTTTCAATACCATCAAAGTCAACGGCTATTTTCTGGAGTACGACAGCGATCGCGCAGGCGGCTTCAGGCCACTGCGTTTCGTGCCGAAGAACAAGACGGTGGTGCTCGGACTTGTGACATCGAAAGGCGGGCAGCTGGAATCAAGGGACGACCTCAAGCGCCGCATCGACGAAGCGACAAAATACGTGCCGCTGGAACGGCTCTGTCTGTCGCCGCAATGCGGCTTCGCTTCCACCGAAGAGGGCAATATCCTTGCGGAAGACGAACAATGGGCGAAGCTCAGGTTGATTGTGGAGCTTGCCGAGGAGATTTGGGGACACTGAAGTATCGCGGGGCGCGACCGCGAGAGCAGGAGAAGGACATGCCACAACGTACCAAACCGCCATTTCGCGCCGACCATGTCGGCAGCTTCCTGCGTCCCGCTGCCCTGAAAAAGGCGCGCGAACAGCGCGCCAAGGGCGAAATTACGCCGGCACAGCTCAAGAGCATCGAGGACCGTGAGATCGAGCGCGTGATCAAGAAGCAGGAGGAGGCCGGCCTGCAATCGATCACCGATGGCGAATTTCGCCGCTCCTGGTGGCATCTCGATTTTCTCTGGGGCCTCGACGGCATTGAAAAGCATGTGATGGATACCGGCATCGCCTTCACCGGCGTGACCACGCGCAATGAGGGCCTCAAGGTTACCGGCCGAATCGGATTTTCCGGCCACCCGATGCTCGAGCATTTCAAGTTTGTCGCCGCGCACACCAAGCGCACGCCAAAAATAACAATTCCCTCGCCATCGGCGGCCTACGGGCGGCCAAATCCGACACCCATCGACCGGAAGGTCTATCCAAAGCTCGATCGCTTTTTCGATGATCTTGGCCAGGCCTACAGGAAAGCCGTGCGCGCGTTCGCCGATGCGGGCTGCCGCTATTTGCAGCTCGACGAAGTCTTCATCGCCATGCTGTGTGATCCGAAATATCGCCACGCCATGCAGGATCGTGGCGATGATCCTGAAGAGCTTGGCGAGCTTTACGGCGATCTTACCAACACCGCGATGTCGGATATTCCGGCCGACATGACTATCACCATGCACATGTGCCGCGGGAACTATAAATCGACATACATGGGCTCCGGCGGGTACGAAAGCGTGCAGGAGGTCCTGTTCAACAGGATCAAGGTGCACGGCTTCTTCATGGAATACGACACCGAGCGCGCCGGTGGTTTCGAGCCGCTGCGAATGTTGCCCAGGGATAGGGTAGCCGTGCTGGGTCTGGTCACGACTAAGACGGGACGGCTCGAAGCGAAGGACGAGATCAAACGTCGAATTGACGCCGCCGCCAGGTTCGTATCGCTCGACCAGTTGTGTTTGTCGCCACAGTGCGGCTTCGCCTCGACCGAAGAAGGCAACGCGTTGGCCGAAGATGAACAGTGGGCGAAGCTGCGCATGATTGTTGAGCTCGCCACCGAAGTGTGGGGCCGCTGATGGCGGGTATGGTTGCGGGTAAAACTGCCATCGTCACCGGCGCGGGGCGCGGTATCGGGCGTGGCATTGCCATGCTTCTTGCGCGGGAAGGCGCCAGCGTGGTGGTCTGCGATATCGGCGCCAGTCTGCAGGGCGAGGGCGCCGATGCAGGTCCGGCCCAGGACACTGTGAACGCCATCAAAAAGGCCGGTGGCGAAGCAATTGCGTCCACACTCTCGATTACTGAGCCAAAAAATGCTGAAGCGATTGTGAAGTCTGCGCTCAATGCGTTCACCCGCGTTGACATTCTCGTCAACAACGCCGGCATCCTGCGTGACGTGATCTTTCATAAGATGAGCTGGTCGGACTGGTCCGACGTGATCGCTGTGCATCTCAATGGCTCATTCAATATGAGCCGCGCGGTCGCATCGCATTTTCGCGAGCAGAATTCCGGGGTTTTCGTGCACATGACCTCGACGTCCGGTCTTGTTGGCAATTTCGGCCAGGCCAACTACATGGCGGCCAAACTCGGCATCATGGGCCTGTCGCGGGGGATCGCGCTCGACATGGCGCGTTTCAACGTGCGCTCGAACTGCATTGCGCCGTTCGCCTTCACACGCATGATCGAGTCGATCCCGGCCCAGTCGCAACGAGACAAGCGGCATATTGAAGCGTTCCAGCGTATGACGCCTGAAAAGATCGCACCGCTTGCGGTCTACCTGTGTTCCGATGCGGCGGCGGACATCACCGGACAAATCTTCTCGGTGCGCAACAACGAGATTTACCTCTTCAACCAGCCGCGGCCGATCAAGACCATTCACCGTGCCGATGGCTGGACGCCGGAAATGCTTGCAGCGCAGCTTAAAACCGCATTCGCGTCATCGTTCACGCCATTGGAACGCTCGGAAGACGTGTTCAACTGGGATCCCATCTAGCCACCCTTGTCAGGGACTGCCGGCTGCCTAGAGTGGGCCCATGAAAAAGCGCAGCGCCGAGCCCGAGGAATTCGCCGACGTCCGCGCTGGCGTGCGCGCACTCTGTGCCAAGTTCCCGGGCGAGTATTGGCGCACGCTCGACCGCGAACGCGCCTATCCGACGGAATTTGTTGCTGCGCTGACCGAGGCTGGCTACCTCGCCGCGCTCATCCCCGAAGAATACGGCGGCAGCGGACTCAATCTGGGCGCCGCTGCTGCAATTCTGGAGGAAATTCATGCGTCCGGGGCTAATGGTGCTGCCTGCCATGCGCAGATGTACACCATGGGCACGATCCTGCGTCACGGCAGCGACGCGCAGAAAGAGCGCTATTTGCCGCTGATCGCCAGCGGCGAGCTCCGCTTGCAGGCCTTCGGCGTGACCGAGCCCACCTCCGGCACCGATACGCTTTCCTTGCGGACCGCGGCGCGGCGCGAGGGCAACGATCACTACGTCATCAACGGGCAGAAAATCTGGACCTCGCGCGCGGAACATTCCGATCTGATGCTGCTGCTTGCCCGAACAACGCCGAAGGAGCACGCGAAAAAACGCACCGACGGCCTCTCGGTGTTTCTTGTTGACATGCGGCTTGCGCAGGGCGCCAGCATCGCCATCAATCCGATCCGCACGATGATGAACCACGCCACCACGCAGATCTTTTTCGACGATCTGCGCGTGCCGGCGGAAAATCTGATCGGCGAGGAGGGGCAGGGTTTCCGCTACATTCTCTCGGGCATGAATGCAGAACGCATCCTGATCGCGGCCGAATGTATAGGCGATGCCAAGTGGTTCATCGCCAAGGGAACGCAGTATGCCAAGGACCGGGAGCTTTTCGGGCGGCCGATCGGCCAGAATCAAGGGGTGCAATTTCCGATCGCGCGCGCCTATGCGCAAATGCGTGCCGCCGAATTGATGGTGCATGAAGCTGCGGGAAAATATGACGCGGGCGAGGAGACCGGCGCGGAGGCCAACATGGCAAAGCTGCTCGCGGCCGATGCCTCATGGGCGGCGGCTGACATGTGCGTTCAGACCCATGGCGGTTTTGGCTTCGCCGAGGAATACGATGTCGAGCGAAAATTTCGCGAGACGCGGCTCTATCAGGTGGCGCCCATTTCCACCAACATGATCCTTTCATATCTGGCCGAGCACGTGCTCGGCCTGCCGCGGTCATATTGAGATGCCGCAGCGCATGAAACCACTTTGCCTATCCCCCGCGTGCGGGGAGAGGTAAAACGTGCTGCCCCTCTCCGGTCTGCTCATCGTATCCGTCGAACAAGCGGTAGCGGCGCCACAATGCACGTGCCGTCTCGCTGACGCCGGCGCCCGTGTCATCAAGGTTGAACGGCCGGAAGGCGACTTCGCCCGAGACTATGATCATGTCGTGCACGGCGAAAGCGCCAACTTCGTGTGGCTCAATCGCGGCAAGCAATCGGTCGTGCTCGACCTTGGCAAGCCGGAAGATAAGGCCGTGCTCGAAGCCATGCTCGCTAAGGCTGACGTGTTCGTCCAGAACCTCAAGCCCGGTGCGATTGGCAAGCTCGGCTTTGCCACCGCGCGCCTGCGCGAAAAATATCCACGGCTGATTTGCTGTTCGATCTCCGGCTATGGCGAAAGCGGCCCCTACGCGCAGCGCAAGGCCTATGATCTGCTGATCCAGGCCGAATCCGGCGTTTCCTCTGTCACCGGCGGTCCGGACGCGCCGGCGCGGGTGGGCGTATCGATCGTCGATGTCGCCGCAGGGCTCAATGCATATGAAGCCATTCTCGAGGCGCTGATCGCACGGACTAAAACAAATGAGGGCGCGGACATTTCGGTTTCCATGTTCGATGCCATGGCGGAATGGATGACCGTGCCGCTTTTGCACGGGGAGGGAGGCACGCCATTCGCGCGCATTGGCCTTGCGCATGCAGCGATCGCTCCTTACGGCGTGTTCAAGAGCCGCGATGGCGCCGATATCCTCATCGCGATCCAGAATGATCGCGAGTGGCGTGTGCTGGCGGAAAAAGTGCTGGGCGATGCCGCACTGGGCTCAAATCCGAAATTTGCCACCAATCCAAAACGTGTTGAGAATCGTGTCGAAACTGATGCCAAGGTCGCAGCCGATTTCGCCCGTCACGATGTCGAAGCACTGATGAAGAAACTGGAATCCGCCGACATCGCGTTCGCCCGCGTCAACGACTGGGATTTGTTGTCGAAGCATCCGCACTTGCGGCGTATCACGGTCGGTGCGCCGAGCGGACCGGTAAGCATGCCGGCGCCGGCGCCTTTGCGCTCGGAGCAGGAGCGGACCTACGGTCCGATCCCCGCGCTTGGCGAACATACAGAAAGAATCAAAGCAGAATTCGGCAGCAAGCTGGATTAAGCTGCGCGCCGTTGGTTGGGAGGAAACCGCATGGACATTGGCTTCATCGGGCTCGGCAACATGGGACAGCCGATGGCACGCCGGCTGATCCAGGCAGGCCACCGGCTCGTCGTTTATGACACACGCAATGATGCGGTTGCGCCGTTGGTAGCGCTCGGCGCACAGCTTGCGTCGTCGCCGGCCGACGTCGCCGACCGGGTCGAAACGGTAATGGCGAGCCTGCCGTCGTTGCAGGTTTCCGAAAAGGTTGCGACCGGCGAGGGCGGCGTCATCCACGGCAAGCGCATCAAACGTTTTGTCGACCTTTCCACCACCGGCTCGCGCGTTGCAGCAAAAATTGCGGCGACATTGGCGAAAAAAAATATTGTGCAGATCGACAGCCCGGTTAGCGGCGGCGTTGGCGGCGCCAGCAAGGGCACGTTGGCAGTCATGGTGTCAGGGCCGACAGCCGAGGTCGATGCGGTGAAAGACGTGCTGGCCCTTTTCGGTAGGGTATTCGTCATTGGCGAGAAGCCCGGCATGGCACAAACCATGAAGCTCGCCAACAATTTCCTCTCGGCCACTGCGATGGCGGCGACCTCCGAAGCTGTCGCAATGGGTGTGAAGGCAGGGCTTGATCCAGCAGTGATGATCGATGTCATCAACGCCGGTTCAGGCCGCACCACGGCGTCGGATGGAAAATTTCCGCAGGCGATTTTGCCGCGCACATTCAATTATGGTTTCGCCACGGGGCTGATGCTCAAGGACGTTCGGCTGTGTGTCGAGGAGGCGAAAGGCCTGAATGTCCCGAATGCCGTGATGAATGCCGTGCTCGACCAATGGGAAACAACCAATAAGGAATTTGGCGGAGACAGCGATTTCACGGCAATCGTTAAAATGATCGAAAAGCGCGCCGGCGTCACCGTGGGCAAGAAATCATGAACGACATCCACGAAGTCTATGCAGTTTGTTATGCGACGCACGTGCGCAAGCGCTCGGAGAACTACATCTTCGGCGACCCGCACGACGAAATGACCTCGATTGCCTACTATGTCTGGGTGATCAAAGGGCCGCATGGCACTTTCGTGTGCGACACCGGCTTTGACGAGATCGCGGCCAGGGAACGCGCCCGCACAATCATCCATCCGGTGGGCGAAGGTCTCAAGGCGCTCGGTGTTGCGCCCGACAAGGTCGACCATGTAATCACGACTCATATGCATTGGGATCACGCCGGCAATTACGATCTCTTTCCCAATGCGCGCTATCACATCCAGGACGTCGAGATGGCGTATGCCACCGGACGCTGCATGTGCCACCAGATGCTCCGCATCCCGTTCAGCGAGAACGACGTGCTGGCGATGGTGCGCAAGGTGTTTGCCTACCGCGTGGAGTTTCACGATGGCGCCGAGGAGCTCGCGCCCGGCATCACCGTGCACAGGATCGGCGGCCACTCGAAGGGCCTGCAATGCGTGCGGGTCAAGACGAAGCGCGGCACTGTTGTCATCGCATCGGATTGTTGCCACCTCTATTCGCATCTCGACGAAGGCCGCGTATTTCCGATCACGTATAGCGTCGGAGACACGCTTGAGGGTTACAAGACGCTGAAGAAGCTTGCGAGCTCGCGCCATCACATCGTACCGGGCCACGATCCGGAGGTTTTGAAAATCTATCCGGCAATGAAATCCGGCCTGGAAAACTGGATCGTGCGGCTGGATGTGGAGCCGAAGACCTAGTGGCCTCATCCTGAGGAGCGCCCAAAGGGCGCGTCTCGACGGATGAGGCGGCCACCACGTTTCGGGTTACCAAAATGTGGAAACTATGTCATGGCACAAGTCGGATATATCCGACTTGCGCTGTTCGAGACGCCGTGCTTCGCGCGGCTCCTCACCAAGAGGCCCATCACACCAAGCCCAATTCCCCAAACGCATCCTTGTGATGCTCGGCACTCTCCGGCGCAAAGCAGCAGAAGACCACGCGTGTGATGCCGCGCGGACGCGCGGCGATTTCGGCCGCCACGGTTCCGACCGCGATCCGCGCCGCCAGATCGGGCGGAAATCGATAAATGCCGGTTGAAATCGCAGGATAGGCGATCGAGGTGAGCGCGGCATATGCGGCGAGATCGAGCGCCGTGCGGTAACAGCCTGCCAGCAAAGTCTCTTCGTCTTTGTGGCCGCCGCCCCACACCGGTCCGACCGCGTGGATCACGTGTCTGGCCTGGAGCCGATAGCCGCGTGTCATCTTGGCGCTGCCGGTCTCGCAGCCGCCAAGCGTTTTGCACTCGGCAAGCAATTCCGGCCCTGCGGCGCGATGAATGGCGCCATCCACACCGCCACCGCCGAGCAGCGTTCGGTTGGCGGCATTAACGATCGCATCAACCGAAAGCGTGGTGATATCCGCGACAACGATATCGAGGACAGTCTTTCCGACTTCGGCGCTGAGTTCCGCCATGACCGCGACTATATCACGCGGTCGTGGCTCCGGGCGCGGCCTCGAAATCGACACTTGAGCGTGCTCCGATGTCGTCATAGTGCGCGTCGAGGAAGCGGCGCGCCGCACGCCGGCCATTGGTGCGCAACATTTCGAAAAAATCGTAGTCGGTGTTGAGCCTGTTTGCCGCGTCTAGCGTCTGCGCTGATCCGGCAAGAGCGACACGATGCACGTTGATACGCCGATACTTTCCTTCCCCGACGCCGCGTGGAAGTTTACCCTCGTCGATCAGCTTTCCCACGAAAGTAATTCCACGCAGCTCCGACATCAGCGAGGCGTTGAACGTGATTTCATTGATGCGCGCCATGATCTCGTCGCGCGTTTTTGGCACTTGCTTGCGCTCCACTGGATTGATCTGGACCAGCAGCAGATTTTCGGTCTGTGTGGCGCCGATCAGGGAATAGAGCGACGGATTGCCTACATAGCCGCCATCCCAATAGGGCTCGCCGTCGATCTCAACGGCACGAAAGAGGTGCGGCAGGCACGCCGACGCGGCGATCATGTCCGCAGTCATTTCCTCGCGCCGGAACACGCGCAGCTGGCCCGACCTGACATTGGTGGCGGACACGAACAGCTCGACATCCTTGTAGGCGCGCACCGCATTAAAATCGACAAAACGCTCGATCAGATCATTCAGCGGATTGATGTTGAGCGGATTGAAGTCATAGGGCGAGAGATATCGGGTCGCTGCCTGCATCCACAGACCGACAGGTGTGTCCTCAATCGGCCAGAATGAGAACAGCCGATCGACCGCGCGCCGCTGGACATCCGGCAGATTGCCACCCAGACTTGCCGCGCGCCAGAAATCGGCGAGGCGCTTGCGCGCTTCATCCGGTCCGCCGCGCGCGAGCCCATCCGCCAACAGAATTGCGTTGACCGCACCGGCCGATGCGCCGGAAATCCCTTCGATCTTCAGCCGGCCGTCCTCGAGCAGATGATCGAGCACGCCCCACGTGAAGGCGCCGAGCGCGCCGCCGCCCTGCAATGCAAGATTGATGTGCTTGGCCGCAGCGGGCTTTTCCGATTTATTGCCGCCGAACGCGCGCGAGAGAAATTCCATCATGAATCTCCTGCGCTGTCATTCCGCCCCGGAATGACTGGCATATATCACTGAGCCACCCAGCCGCCATCGATCGAATACGCGGAACCGGTAATTGTCGCCGCCGCGTCGCTGCACAAAAATACAGTGAGCGCGCCGACGCTCTCCGGCCTGGTGAACTGATGCATCGGCTGTTTTTCTGACAGGAGCGCGATTTCCTCTTCGCGCACGCTCTTGCCCGAGGCCTTGGCGCGCGCGTCGATCTGCTGCTGCACCAGCGGCGTCAGCACCCAGCCAGGGCAGATCGCATTGCAGGTCACGCCCAAATTCGCGGTTTCCAACGCGACTACCTTGGTAAGACCGACAAGGCCGTGTTTGGCGGAGACATAAGCAACCTTCTGTGCGCTCGCGACCAGTCCGTGCGCGGAAGCAATATTGATAATGCGGCCCCATTTGCGCTTCTTCATGCCTGGTACCGCCGTGTGGATCGTGTGAAACGATGACGACAGGTTGATCGCGATGATCTGGTCCCATTTCTCGATCGGGAAATCCTCGATATTGTCGACGTGCTGAATTCCGGCATTGTTGACCAGCACATCGAGCGCGCCGAATTCCTTTTCGGTGGTGCGGATCATGTCGGCGATTTCCGCGGGCTTTGCCATGTCGGCCGGCGAGTAACCGGCTTTGACACCGAAATCTTTCTCGACGCCGGCGCGAATCTTTTCGATCTCGGCCTTGTCGCCAAAGCCGTTGAGCATGATGTTGGCGCCATCCTGAGCGAGCGCTCGCGCCGTTGCGAGGCCGATGCCTGAGGTCGAGCCGGTTACCAGGGCAGTCTTGCCTTTAAGCATCGCAATCCTCGTGTGCTTTGCCGCTCCCGAAATGACGGGGGGAACCTGCCCCTATTCTTGTTGCAGTGCAATATATATGTTCGCTTTCTCGTGGTTCGAGCCGTATGACGTTAGACTTGTGTCGAAAGGCGGAACATTCGTTGGCCAGAAAATCAGCGGTATTCCCCAAGCCCGATCACGATCACGGGCGCTGCGCGAGCGATGCCGTTGCGCATGCCGAGGCGCTTTGCGCGGCGCGCAAGGAACGGCTGACGCCAATTCGGCGACGCGTGCTGGAGGCCTTACTGGCCACGCATCGGCCGCTCGGTGCGTATGAGTTGATTGACCGCATGGCGACGCGCGGCGTGCGCCCGGCGCCGATTACCATTTATCGCGCGCTCGATTT
>Ga0187777_10000631_pt1 | contig 23565 bp, 21 predicted proteins | sample 1015_Q2_SP5_10_M_FD_132416 | JGI IMG/M metagenome (GOLD analysis project Ga0187777, IMG submission 132416) | Tropical peat soil microbial communities from peatlands in Department of Meta, Colombia - 1015_Q2_SP5_10_MG | ecosystem: Environmental > Terrestrial > Soil > Wetlands > Peat | place... | reverse complement strand
TGCTGAACAAAAATCGAAACCCCAAGCTCACCCGTGAACAAATCGAGAACCGTCTGCGCGACTTTCTCGGCGTTCGCGAAATCTTATGGCTGGGCGACGGCATTGCCGGCGACGACACCGACGGGCACATCGACGATCTCGCGCGGTTCGTCTCCGAAACAAACGTCGTCACAGTGATCGAGGAAAACTCGAACGACGAAAATTATGAGCCGCTTCAGCAAAATCTTGCGCGCTTGCGAAAAATGAAAATTGCCGGCCAGGAACTGGAGATCGCCGTCTTGCCGATGCCGAAAAAAATTGAACGCGAAGGTCTGCGATTGCCGGCAAGCTATGCGAATTTTTACATCGCGAACTCATGTCTGCTCGTTCCAACCTTCGCCGATCCGGCCGATGAGGTTGCGCTATCGACTTTGCGCGAATGTTTTTCCGATCGTGAAATCGTCGGAATCGATTGTCGTGAACTAATCTGGGGTCTGGGCACTTTTCATTGCCTGACCCAGCAACAGCCGGCCGTGTAGTGGCGGCTTAGGATGCGCCTCGCAGATTATTCGCTTGCGTGCGGGCCTGGCTTATAACCGCTCTTTAAAATCGCGTCGTGCAAATCCGGCGCATGCGTCTTGCGCGCATCAAACGTGACAACCACCCGTTCCTTTTCGGGGTCAACAATCACATTGCAGACACCTTTGATTTTCAGGAGCGGTTTGCTCAGCTTGCGGACGCACTCATCGCAATCTTCGCCCTCGGTTGCAATCTCGATCGTTTCGAGAGCGGGCTGGTCGCCGTGCAGCGGATTAAACGGATCGGCCGGGTCGGAGTCGTTCGGTCTCGCGGGGTCCATGGCTTCCTATGACACAACGTCCGCCGTCATTGGTTTGCTCGCAACTTCGACATTCGGGATTTCGATGTTCGACGTTGAGCGTTGGGCGTTTTCGGCGTAACCATTTATCCCTTTAAGTTTTAACAGTTCTTATTATGGCTAACTACGGAATCAACGGCTTCGGCCGAATCGGGCGCAACGTCCTGCGCGCCATGACCCAGAAGCAGGTAGAACGCGTTCAGGCGATCAACGACATTACCGAAACCAAAACTCTTGCTCATTTGCTGAAATGGGACTCGGTCCACGGAAAATTCGACGGCGAGATCGGTCATGACGAAGAGAACATTATCGTCCGTGGTCACAAAATTAAGATTTTCAAGGAGCGCGACCCAGGAAATCTCCCGTGGAAGAAGTTGGAAGTGGACGTTGTTCTGGAATCGACCGGGTTCTTCACGTCGCGCGATAAAGCCGACCTGCACATTGCCAAAGGCGGCGCGAAGCGAGTCCTGATTTCAGCTCCGGCAAAAAATCCGGACGCGACAATCTGCATCGGAATCAATGACGACGTTTACGACCCGGCCAAACACACGATCCTTTCCAATGCCAGTTGCACCACCAATTGCCTCGCACCGCTGGCGAAAGTGCTGAACGACAAATTCGGCATTGCGCACGGGTTCATGAGCACGATCCACAGCTACACCAATGATCAGCGCATTCTCGATCTGCCGCATGAGGATTTGCGGCGCGCCCGCGCAGCTGCCATCAGCATTATTCCGTCCAGTACCGGCGCGGCCAAGGCGATTGGGGAAGTGATTCCCGATCTGAAAGGAAAGTTAAATGGTGGTGCGTTTCGGGTGCCAACGCCCGACGGCTCGGTCACCGATTTCACAGCCGTTTTGAACAAAGATGCGACCGTGGAATCGGTCAACGCCGCCTTTAAAGAGGCTGCGAGCAACAAGAGTTACAAAGGCGTGCTCGAATACAGTGACGAGCCGCTGGTTTCTCAAGACATCGTCGGCAATCCGCACTCCTGCATCTTCGACAGTAAACTTACGATCATGCTCGGCAGCCGTTTCGTGAAAGTGGTCGGCTGGTACGACAACGAATGGGGCTACAGCAATCGTTGCGTCGAAATGCTGGAAATGCTCGGGAAATAGATGTCGAAGCTCACGCTGCGGGATGTTGATGTTCGCGGAAAACGTGTCCTGACCCGCGTCGACTTCAATGTGCCAATAAAGGAGCGCGGCGATGAAGTCGAAATTACGGACGACACGCGGGTTCGTGAAGCGCTGCCCACCATCAATTATCTGCGCGAGCATGGTGCCAGGACGATTTTGATGTCGCACTTCGGCCGGCCAAAGGGAAAACGCGTCCAAAAATACACGCTCCGGCCCGTGGCCGATCATTTGCACAGGCTGATCAATCGTCCGGTTGCGTTTGCCCACGAGACGATTGGAAACATCCCGGATGAAATCGTCAAAGACATGCGCGACGGCGATGTCGCCATGCTGCAAAATCTTCGTTTTCAGCCGGAGGAAGAAGCGAACGATCCAAAATTCGCTGAAGCGCTGGCCGAATTCGGCGAAATTTACTTGAATGATGCCTTTGGCGCGGCCCATCGCGCGCATGCTTCGACAGTTGGCGTTACGAAATTCATCTCACCGTGCGTGATGGGGTTTCTGATGGAGAAGGAATTGAAATACTTGCACGAAGAACTCGATCGTCCGGCCAAGCCGTTCGTTGTCATCATGGGCGGCGCAAAGGTTTCCGACAAAATCGGAGTGCTCAGGGCGTTGATGGAGAAAGCGGACACAATTTTGATCGGCGGCGCAATGGCGAACACTTTTTTCAAGGCGCAGGGAATTCCGATTGGCGCGAGCCGCGTCGAAGCCGACAAAACGGATCTCGCTAACCAACTGGTTGATCTTGCTCAAAAGCGCGGCGTGAAATTGCTGTTGCCAGCGGATGCGATTATTGCCGAGAAAGTCGAGCGCGGTGCGCCGACCCGGGAAACAGGCGAACTTTCGCGCGCTAACGGAATTCCCGACGGATGGCAAAATCTCGATGCCGGCCCGCTCACGATCGCGCGCTTCCAGGATGAGGTCGCGAGAGCGAAAACGATTTTGTGGAATGGCCCGCTTGGCGTATTTGAGATACCCGAGTTTGCCAAAGGCACGCTTGCGATCGCAAAAGCGCTGGCGAACTCGGGCGCAACGACAATTATCGGGGGCGGCGACTCTGTGACCGCAGTCAAGCAGGCAGGTCTGGCCGACAAAATGACATTCATTTCGACCGGCGGGGGAGCATCGCTGGAATTACTCGAGGGCAAAGAACTTCCGGGCGTGGCAGCGTTGACCAACAAATAATCACGAAAAGCACGGAGAGAGAGAAGTTGTATTTGATTTCCCGCGTGCTTCGTGGCTTTCGTGATTAATCAAATTTCATGAGAAAAAAAATTGTTGCGGCGAACTGGAAAATGAACATGACCCAGGCCGAGTCGGCCCGTTTCATCGAATCATTCCTCCTTGATGCATCCGACATGCGCGACGTCGAGATTGTCATCATTCCGCCATTCACCGCGCTGGCCAAGGTGACCGACCTTTTGGAAAAGGCGCAAAACGTCAAAGTCGGCGCGCAGAACATGCATTGGCAACCGAACGGCGCCTTCACCGGCGAGATCAGCGCGGCGTTGCTGCGGGACTTGTTTGTGCATTACGTCGTGCTCGGCCATAGCGAACGGCGCACCCTGTTCGGCGAGACCGATGAGATCGTGAATAAAAAAGTGCGAGTGGCCCTTGAGGCGAGCTTGCGTCCCATTGTTTGCGTAGGCGAAACACTGGCCCAGCGCGACAAAGGACAGGTTGAAAAAACATTATCGAGCCAGCTTCGTCACAGCCTGGACGGCCTGGCCGAAAAGGAAATGACCGAAATTGTGATCGCCTACGAACCGGTTTGGGCGATCGGCACTGGCCGGAACGCGACACCGCAGCAGGCGCAGGAGGCCCACGCGTTCATTCGCAAAACAGTTGCCAAAATGTCCGACGAAACAACCGCGGATAAAATCCGAATTCAGTACGGCGGGAGCGTGAAACCGGAAAACGCGCGCGATCTGATGACTCAGCCCGATATCGACGGCGCACTCGTCGGCGGCGCGAGCCTCGAGCCACGCAGCTTCGCCCAAATTGTCAAAGCCGCGCGGGACGCTTAGAAATTACTTTTTGATTTCGAGATAGGTCCGCGCCAGGACCTTATTCGTCCCGGGTTGCAATTCTTCCACGCGCATTTGTTTGAGGAACCAGCGGCCTTCGATTTTTTGGGCGGAGACAACTTCGAATCTTTTCGATAACTGCCCGTTCCAATCGTACCCTTCCATTCGCATGAGGGCGCCGCCTGCCTTGTCGATCCAGACAAAAAGATTTGAGTACTGCGATTTTCGGGAGGGCGCGCGCAGTTGCAGTTTCCAGCAGTCCCGCGTTCGCACGTTCTGTTCGCCAACCACCTGCGCATTCGGCCAGTACAAAAACTTCAGGGAGAGATCTTCGTAGGTCACGCCCGTGCCGCGGATTTTTTGATCGAGCTTGGACTCTGGGACCGTTTCGGAGCCGTTATCGGAAACCACTTCCAGTCGCGAACCGCTTTCGCCCAGGCGCAATTCCAGGACCTCATTAGGACTGGTGAACGAGTAGCGAATGCGCGGTCCGTCTTGATTCAAATGAAACGGAATGACGACCTCATCCTGCCGCAACTGGCCGTCGAGATCGAGTTGCTGCTGAGATTCCAGCAATCGAACGGAATCGAGAATTTCCCTGGCCGGCGGAGACGGCGCGGCGAAGGCGAAGTGAGTCGTTGAAAGAACAATGATTAGGGTGCGGGTTAGACGCATGAGCACTTTCAACCGGTTAACGAATCACTTATCGTGAGGCCGCGCGCAATGGACCAGACGATATTTCATCTCATCAACCGGCAATGGACCAATCCAGCGCTCGATTTGTTCATGGCTTCTATCAGCAACGTCGATATCTGGAAACCACTTCTCGCTCTCATCATTCTGATCGCAGTGGTTTTCGGGCGATTCAAGGCGCGCGCCTGCATTTTGTCACTCCTGGTTTGTCTTTTGATCATCGAACAGATGACAGGTTTCCTGAAATCGGCGATTGATCGACCTCGCCCCAAACAAATGCAAAGCGTGCGCCTCGTTCAATTGCAGCGAACACATCCGGAATTCCTGACGCTTTTTCACAGACCAACCATCCGATTTTCGGATGAAAGCGATCGTCTCCGGTCCGGGCCGTCATTTCCATCTGGGCACATGGCCGACAACACGGCGATCGCTTCTTGCCTCACTCTCTTTTACCGGCGGCGCGGAGCGCCTTACTGGCTCCTGACGCTGGCAATCGGCTATTCGCGAATTTATCTTGGCGCGCACTGGCCGAGCGACATTTTCGCGACGTTTTTTCTGGCGGTTGGCGAGACGCTGCTCATTCTTGCATTACTTGATGCAATTTGGCGATTCGCCGCGCGGAAGTGGGTGCCGCACCTTTTCCAGCGCCATCCAAGTTTGATTGTTTAGGCAAGGCGATGAACGCAACGCGCACAATCTGGCTATTTATTTTGGGGCTCACGCTCGTTCGATTATCAATCCTTCCGACGAGCGATCTTGAATTTGATGAGGCCCATTACTGGATGTGGTCGGATCGACTCGCGCCGGCTTACTTCAGCAAAGGGCCCGGCGTCGCCTTCGCGATCCGAAGTAGCACTGCGATTTTCGGTCCGAACGAATTCGGCGTTCGTTTCTGGAGCCCGGTTTTGGCAGCTGCAACGACTCTTCTGCTTTTTTATTTTGCGAAACGATTATTTGGCGAAGGAGCTGGACTTTGGACGGCGGTCGCTCTGAACGTGACGCCAATTTTCAACATCGGCGCGTTCGTCATGACGATTGATCCGCTATCGATCTTTTTCTGGACCGCGGCGATGTTTACTTTTTATCTCGCGTGTGAACGAAGCCCGCAATTCTCCTGGTGGTGGCTGTTTACCGGTTTCCTGATTGGACTTGGATTTCTCTCGAAATATACAAACGGGCTGGAAGTTATCTCTGTGCTGCTGGTACTCGCATTTGCGCCGCGCTTGCGAAGCGAGTTTAAACGACCCGGTCTTTATTTATTAATCGGTGTCTTTTTGCTTTGCACCGTACCTGCGATCGTCTGGAATTCACGACACGCTTGGATCACGCTCGCCCATTTGCGCGCGCGGGGAGACGTTGCGCACGGCTTCGCCTTGCGTCCGGCTGAACTGTTGAAATTCATCGGCGAACATTTTCTGGTCTATTCGCCGCTAATTTTTCTCGCTCTTGGGTGGGCAGTGATCGCGCGATTGCCGCGGATCAATCAGCAATTCAAAATCCTGTTTTTGTTCTGGTTCGGCCTGCCGGTTTTCATTTTTTATTTTCTCTTATCCTTTAACAAGGCGGCTGCTCCCAACTGGGATGCGCTGGCAATGATCGCCTTTGGTTTGCTGGCGGCCGCGTTTTGGTACGACCGAATGGAGAAACATCATTGGCTGAAATGGCTTGCAGGAGTCGGCTTGGCGGCCGGGTTGCTCATGAGCCTGGTCGCGCTCGATACCGATTTGTTACGCACGTTTGGAATTCGACTTTCGCGGAGCGATCCGAGCGACCGGATGCGCGGGTGGAAATCGGCTACGGCCGAGCTCGAGAAAATCCGAGACGATCTCCAGGCCAAGCTGGGTCAAAATTTATTTCTGATCGCCGACGAACGTGATCGCGCATCGGAAATTTCATTTTATCTTCGCAACAAGCGAATTGAGGGGCCCGGGCATCCGCCCGTTTACATGGTGGAATCTCAGGACATGGTGAATCAATTTTCGTTCTGGCCGCGCTACGACGAGTTTGTGGATGCTCGATCCGGCGCGACCCAGACCGGCGAGGATGCATACACTGAAGAAAAAGGCGTGAATCCGTTTGCCGGCCGAAGCGCGCTCTTCATTCGTGGTCACGAAGGCAAGAATTTGCCGCACAACATCACTGCGGCCTTCCAATCGACCGAGCCGGTAGGAACGATTGCAGTCGAGCGATTCGGGAAAATCGTGCGCAAGTGGCAGGTCTTCCTTTGCCGGAACTACCGAACACTGCCGTTATGAATCCGGGAACTCACACGCCGGCTGTCTCCATTGTCGTGCCGGTTTTTAACGAGGAAGAGAACATGCCGATTTTGCAGGCAGAGTTGCATGCGGCATTGAGGGGACTCGACTACGAAATTATTTTCGTTGATGATGGATCGACCGATCAGTCGATCGAGAAAATCGAGAACGCTCCGTATATTCGGGTTTTGCGTTTTGAAAGTAATGCCGGTCAAAGTGCCGCGCTTTATGCCGGCATCAATGCTGCGCGGGGCGGCATCATCGTCCCGATCGACGCCGATTTGCAAAACGATCCGGCTGATATTCCTAAACTCCTGGCCGGGATCGATGGCGGTGCCGACCTGGTTTGTGGCTATCGCGAAAAGCGGCGGGACACAATGGTCAAGCGCCTAACGAGCCGGATCGCCAATTTCGTCCGGAGCCGCTACACCAGAGACGGTGTCTGCGACACCGGGTGCACCTTGAAAGCAATGAGGCGCGAGTGCGCCCGTGCGCTGATTCCGTTCAAGGGAATGCACCGATTTATTCCTGCGCTGGTGAAAGGCGCAGGCTACCAGATCATCGAGCTTCCGGTGAACCATCGGCCACGAAAATTTGGCTCGAGCAAGTACGGTCTGGGCAATCGCGCGCTGCGCGCAACGACCGATATGTTCGGTGTGCGCTGGCTGCTCTCTCGTCAGTTAAATTACAAAATTTCGGAGCGCGGCGCAGGAGGCAAATCCAGCTTGTCATCGTAAGCGCGACCAGTAAGCTTCCCATCCCACACGGGAGTCTGCATGTCGTTGGGCAACATATTATCCGCCGAGCAAATCATTCCCGAAATGGAGGCGACCGAACGTTGGCCGGCCATTGTGGAGTTGATCGACTTGCTGGTCAGTTTGAACAAAATCAAGCCGGACGCACGCGAAAGCATTCTGACTTCGCTCAAGCAGCGCGAGGAGACGATGAGCACCGGCATCGGTTTTGGCATTGCCATTCCGCATTGCTCCTCCGATCGGATCGACGAAGTGGTGGCTGCCTTTGGAAGATCGACCAAAGGGATTGAGTTCGATGCGCTCGACAACGCTCCGGTGAAATTTGTCGTCCTTTTTATTGTCCCCAAAAATCAATTTCAAACGCACTTACGAACGCTCGCTTCGATCGCGAAATTTCTGAACGATCGTGCCACACGCGAGAAACTTGCCAGTGCGAAATCGACCGAAGAAATCCTGGCGATATTTCGCAACGACTCGCAAAAGTGACCATGCCGGCGGTCGGTGCCCGCCGGACGAAATTAATGCGGCGCTCACGAAGCGCCGCTACAATCACGTTGGACCGATATGGAAACGTTCCAAGCACTCCTGGCGCGCGAACTGTCTGATGCACTGGCCAAAGCGGGTCTGGCAAATGCCGGCGAGCTTTCTCCGGCGAGCGATCCTCGCTTTGGTGACTACCAGACGAATGCGGCGCTCATTCTCGGGAAACAGCGTGGAGAAAATCCGCGAGCGGTTGCGGAAAGAATTCTCGAACATCTCGACGTCGCCGAAATCTCGGAGCCGCCGACCGTTGCCGGGGCCGGCTTCATTAATTTTACCCTGCGTCCGGACGCGATCGCAAAAAAGACAGTGGAAATTTTGTCTGACGAATGGTTGGGCGTTGCCAAGGCGGCCTCTTTAAGAAGAATTGTCGTCGATTTTGGTTCACCCAATGTCGCCAAGCCGATGCACGTCGGTCACATCCGGAGCATCGTTCTGGGTGACTCACTCGCACGGATTGCGAGTTTTCTCGGTCACGAGGTCATCCGCGACAATCACATTGGCGATTGGGGCACGCAGTTTGGGATGGTGATTTGGGGCTGGAAAAATTTGCTGAATCGCAATGCACTCGAACGCGATCCAATCGCCGAGCTGGTCCGCATTTACAAGGAAACGAACCAAAGAGCGACCAACGATCCGACGGTTCGCGACGGCTGCCGGCAGGAATTGGTGAAACTCCAAGCCGGTGAGAAAGAGAACATCGACATCTGGAACGAGTGTGTCGCGCTTTCGATGCAGGATTTCGAGCATGTCTACAATTCGCTCGACATTCATTACGACCTGCAATGCGGCGAGAGTTTTTACAATGATCGATTGCCGGCGGTGGTCGATCGTTTATTAAAATCGGGAGTTGCTGAAATGAGCGAAGGGGCAGTCGTTGTCTTCTTTCGCGATATTCCAGAACTGGCGGACAAGCCGGCGATCATTCGCAAAAAAGACGGCGGATTTAACTACGCGACCAGCGATGTTGCGACGGTTGATTATCGAATCAACGATTTGAAAGCGGACGCCGTTTGGTACGTGGTCGGTGCGCCCCAAACTCTGCATTTCAAACAAATCTTCGAGATCGCGCGGCGCGAGGGATATCAGGCCGAATTTCGTCACATTCCATTCGGCAACATTTTGGGCGAGGACCGCAAGTTGATGAAAACGCGCTCGGGCGAGAACGTGCCGTTGCGGGAGGTTCTGAACGAAGCGATCGCGCGTGCGCAAAAAATCGTCGAGGAGAAGAATCCGGGTCTGAGCAGCGCAGACAAAATCGAGATCGCACAAAAGATCGGGATTGGGGCGGTCAAGTATGCCGATCTCTCGCAATATCGAATGACCGACTACGTTTTTTCTTGGGACAAAATGTTAGCCCTGCAAGGGAATACAGCGCCTTATTTGCAAAATGCGTACGTGCGAGTCCGGTCGATTTTTCGCAAAACCGGCGATGCCCAGCCGAAAATCGGCAGTTTAGCCTTGGCTGAAGTCGCCGAGATTAATTTGGCGAAAGGCCTCTGTCAGTTCGGGGAGATTGTTCCGCAGGTGTTGAACGATTTTCGGCCGAACATTCTGGCGAATTATCTGTTCGAACTGGCCAATAGCTTTCACGCGTTCTATGAAGCATGCCCGGTATTGAAATCGGACGAGCCGGTTCGCGGTTCCAGACTAATCCTGTGCGAGCTGACCGGCCGTGTTTTGAAGCGCGGCCTGGATTTGCTAGGAATTAAGGCGCCCGAGAGAATGTAAGGGAACGCCGGAAGGTCCGAGCGGGACGGCATTCACATCCAATGCCGATATCCAAATCCGAATCTGAATTGGGTATTGGACGTTAAACGTTGAGCGTTGGACCTTTCCTGCTGTGAAATCAGAGCATCCGCGAATTCCTGTTTGCACTTACCGGTTGCAGTTCAACCGGCAGTTCACATTCAAGCAGGCGCGCGAGATCGTGTCCTATTTGCATGAGCTGGGAGTGAGCGACGCCTACGCTTCACCCTATTTTCAAGCGCGGGCCGAAAGCTTGCATGGGTACGATATTACCGATCATACCAAGCTGAACCGGGCGATAGGTTCGCGTGCGGATTACGACGCCTGGGTTGCTGCATTGAATGCGCACGGCATGGGTCAGGTGGCCGATTTCGTTCCAAATCACATGGGCATCGGCGAACCGCTTAACCAGTGGTGGATGGATGTGCTCGAAAACGGGCCGAGCTCGATTTATGCAAAATATTTCGATATCGACTGGCGCCCGCTGAAAGCCGAGTTGCAAGACAAAGTGCTCCTGCCAATTCTGAGCGATCAATACGGACGAGTGCTCGAGCGGGGCGAACTGCAATTGCGTTTTGAGGAGGGCGTTTTCAGTCTGCGCTATCACGACCATGTTCTGCCAATCGCCCCTGGCACCTATCGCTACATTCTCGAAATCGCGCTCGGAAAACTGACCGATTACAAAGAGGAAGACTTTTATGACGATTTTCAGAGCATTTTGACTGCACTCGAATATTTGCCGAAGCGAACCGAAACGGATCCGGAGAAAATCGCCGAGCGCACCCGCGAAAAAGAAGTGATCAAACGACGACTGGAGCGTCGTTGTCAGGTAGCGCCGCAAGTCCAGGAAGCCATCGAGAAAGCAGTGGCGGAGATCAATGGTCGCGCTGGCGACTCGCGCAGTTTCGACAAGCTCGATGGATTATTGAACGCGCAATCGTATCGGCTGGCGTTCTGGCGGGTGGCTGCGGAGGAAATTAATTACCGCCGCTTTTTCGACGTTAACGATCTTGCCGCGATCAGGATGGAGTTGCCGGAAGTTTTCGACGCAACCCACAAGTTGATTCTCGATCTCGTGCGCTCTGGTGCGGTCACGGGACTGCGAATCGATCATCCGGACGGGCTTTATTTGCCGCAGGAATATTTTGGAAGGCTTCAACGTTGCTGTGCTGAGGCTCTCGGAATTTCGCTGCCCAAAGATGGCCGGGCGATCTATTTGATCGTTGAAAAAGTTCTGACGGGCGACGAGACGCTCCCGGCCAATTGGCCAATCCACGGGACGACCGGTTACGATTTTACCAATCAGGTCGCTCAATTGCTGGTCGATTCATCGGCGGAAGAGGCGATCAACAAGACCTATCGGCGTTTTATAGGCCACTCGATGCATTTCGGACACCTGATTTACGCAAAAAAGCGCCAGGTAATGCGCCTGGCCCTTGCCAGCGATGTGAGTGTGCTCGGCAACCTGGTTGATCGATTGTCGGAACAAAACCGTTGGTATCGCGATTTTACTTTGCAGGCGCTGGCGCTGGCGGTCCGAGAAACGATTGCCTGCTTTCCAGTTTACCGAACTTATCTCGCGCCCGGCCACCCGGTTCGCGAAGAAGATCGAAAGGCGATTGAGAGGGCAATTGCTGCGGCCAAGCGGCGCAACCCGGGTATCGAGGAATCGGTCTTCAATTTTCTGCGTGATATTTTACTGTTCCGTTTCTTTGAAAATCTGGATGAGCAAACGCGCGTCGCGCACGAGCAGTTTGTCCTCAAGTTTCAGCAGTACACCGGGCCGGTAATGGCGAAGGGCGTCGAAGACACGGTTTTCTATATTTTCGATCGGTTGGCCGGATTGAACGAAGTCGGCGGCGAGCCGCAGCGATTTGGCATCAGCGTCGAAGAGTTTCATCGGCGCAATCAAGATCGTCGGCGTGATTGGCCGGCAACGATGCTCGCCACCTCCAGCCACGATACCAAACGCAGCGAAGACGTGCGCGCGCGGATGGTGGCGATCTCGGAAGTGCCGCAGCTCTGGCGGCGCTCGCTCCAGAGATGGCGCCTGATCAATCGCAAATGGAAAAAGCGAATCGAAGAACTCGATGCTCCGGACGCGAACGAAGAATATTTGCTTTACCAGACGTTGCTTGGCACATGGCCGATGGATTCAAACGGCGTTGCCGAGCAAGGCGCGAGCGCAGAATACGTCGAACGGATCCAGGTTTACATGACGAAGGCGCTGAATGAGGCGAAGATCAACACCAGCTGGGTTCAGCCTAACGAACCGTGGCTCGCAGCGACGCGTGAGTTCATCGCCCAGATTCTCCGGCCGTCTGCGCGCAACAAATTCTTGGCGGCTTTCCGTCCGGTGGCTGAAGAAATCGCGCGGCTGGGCGCGATCAACGCGCTTTCTCAGACATTGCTGAAATTCACTTCCCCCGGAGTGCCTGATATTTATCAGGGGAACGAGATCTGGGATTTCTCGCTGGTCGATCCCGACAATCGGCGGCCAGTGGACTACAAGCTGCGACGCGAAATGATTCGTTGCCTGACGAGCTCTGATCCCGCGACGCTGCTGCAACGTTGGCCGGATGGCCGAATCAAACTGTTTTTGACCCAACAATTGCTCCGGTTCCGAAACCAACATCCCGATCTTTTTCGCTGCGGGAGTTATTTCCCACTTCAAACGCGCGGCATTCTCGCGGACTGCAGCGTCAGTTTTGGGCGGGAATGGAAGGGCGAATGGATTGTTGCGATTGCGCCGCGCCTTTCAGCCCGTGTCGGCTTTCCACCGATTGGCGAGCGCTGGCAGGACACGGCAGTCGGTTTGCCGGAGAATCTGTCGATCGAGAATGCGTGCGAGATTTTCACCGGCCGGGAAATTCCAAAGCTGGACCGGCAGTGGAAACTGGCCGATGCGCTCGCGACGTTGCCGTTCGCCGCGATTACAAACGTTGGCCGCTAACAACGAAATGGAGAAAATTATAGGTTGATTGACAGAAGCTGCTGATGTTCGTCAGCAGATCGGTGCCGAAGCTGGCGAAAGTGGTTTGCGGGGACGCAACGATCAGCATTACGCAGAGCAGCACCAAATTGAGAAGATAAATTATCACGAGCGAGAAAAATGTCCCGTGATCTCGCAGATCGGTCTGATTTTTCGGAATCATCCAGCAGGTGAACGTAAAATGAAATGCCCAAGTCACGCCGATGATCGCGTAGAGCAGACGGCCGTACGGCTGCATGTTGTAAGCGAGGCTCAGCCCGCCGTAGATGAGAATGGCCACAATGCTGTAGAGCGGAAAAACATACGGCGCGAGCGCGATCCAAAAATTTGTGCGGTCGGTCACAATATGTCCGCCTTCGGCTCCCACACGAAATTGACTGACCCGGCCGCCCATCAGCCAGACCCAAAGTGCGTGCGTTAATTCATGACCGAAAACGTAAAGAATCACCGGCCGCGGAAGACCGAAAAACGCGATGATCCAGAGGAGTGCGCCTAACGAGAAAAACCAAAATTCTTCGCCGGCCCAAAGTCGTTGCGAAAGAGTCGCGCGCGCGAACGCGGTAAAAAAAGTCTGGCTCAGAGCGGCGCAGATCGGCAGCAAAAAAATTGCGACCACGAATTTGACCCAACGAGTCGGGACGGTCAGCGAATCGAGACTGAAGCGTGGCCGAAGTCTCGGGACGACATAGGGAGTCACGCGGACCCGGCGTGTCGCTTCGCGTCGTGATTTGATTACTGCTCTTCGCTTCGTCGCCGCCAAGTTGCGCGCAGATTACGCAGGTTGCGAATGACTTTGAAAAGAAAAAATCACGCCCGGCCCAGGTAGGTCCCGGTGCGCGTGTCGATTTTGATCGTCTCGCCCTCTTTAATAAAGAGCGGGACGTTGATCGTCTTGCCCGTTTCGAGCTTGGCCGGCTTGGTTACGTTGCTGGCGGTATCGCCCCGAAGCCCTTCAGCCGATTCGATGATTTTCATGCTGACTGACGCCGGCAATTCAACCTGAACCGGTTTGCCTTCTGCATAGAGAACTTGAACGCTGAGATTCTCGACCAGGTAATCTTTGGAATCGCCAAGCAAATTATCCTGCAATGTTACCGTGTCGTAGGTCTCCGGGTCCATGAAGTGGTACCCATTGTGATCGCGATAGCTGAAGTCGAGTTGCTTCCGTTCGATATCAACCAGCTCGACTTTGTCGGTCGAACCAAAGCGGACATCGGCGCTCTTGCCAGTGCTGATGTAGCGGATGATCGCCTGGACAAAAGCGCGCAGGTTCCCCGGGGTGCGATGATGCACTTCCAGGACGATGGCGGTGTTGCCATTGTACTTAATCGCCATTCCTTTGCGAAGATCGTTTGCTGCGGCCATATGACGGGTTGAGTCGTTGAAAGGTTGAGAAGTTGAGGCGAATCGATGCGGCGTCAAGCTCTTCTCAACATCTCAACCCTTTAACTTTTTAGAGCAACTTCAAGCGGGTCAAGTCCTGCGCGTCGACAATGCCGAGCGGCTGATAATCGTCGTCCACCACCACCAGATCGTCGATCCGATGACGCTCAAGCAAATTAAGAACTTCTACCGCGAGTTTGTTCTTATGGATGGTGACCGGATTGAGCGTCATTAAATCGGACACGAGACGCTCGCCGACTTTGGAGTCGGATTGAAAATGCCGGACAAAATCGCCGTGAGTGAAAATCCCGGCCAGCCGGCCATTGTCATCGGTGATTACCGCTGCCCCCGCGCGAACGGCGGTCATGGCGTTGAGCGCATCGCGGACAGGCGCACCGGGTGAAACGATCGCCATTGCTGTTCGCGGCCGCATAATCTGATGCACCGGAATAAGAAGGCTGCGGCCAATCTTTCCGCCTGGATGAAACTTGGCGAAATCTTCTTTTTTAAAGCCGCGTGCTTCCAGTAAAACCATGGCGAGGGCATCGCCCAGGGCGAGCATTACTGTGGTGCTCGAAGTGGGTGCGAGATTTAGTGGGCACGCCTCTTTTTCGACATTCACATCGAGCACGACATGTGCATTCTTGGCCAGGGTGGAGCTCGCATCTCCGCACATCGCAATAATTTTTACCTGAAATCTCGCGACTGCCGGCAGAACTCGAATCAGTTCGTCGGTTTCGCCGCTCGCGCTCAGCGCCAGCACCACATCTCCATCCGCCACCATTCCAAGGTCGCCATGGAGCGCATTCAATGAATCGAGCACGACCGCCGGTGAGCCGGTGCTGGTCAGGGTCGAAGCGATTTTGCTTCCAATATGTCCCGATTTACCGACCCCAAGTACGACCACCTTGCCGCGAGCATCGACGCTCTCCTTAACCAGCTCAACCGCGCGCGAAAAATCTTCCGCCAGACGATCGCGCAACCGCTGGAGCTCGAAAATTTCCAAATCGAGCACACGTTTAGCCTTTTCAAGGTAGTCCATCAGGCGGTATATTGCGGGTGGGCGTGGCCAGGGGCAAGAACTAGCGCGCCTCCTGAAAGGAAAAATGGGATGAAAATAGTTACGATCTCCATCTTGATCGCGTTCGCCGCCACGGCCGGCGCTCAAACCCTGCGAGAGCCAATCAGTAAAAAGCAGTCCAAAAAAATTGCGCCGGCGCCCCCGGTTTCGAAGCAGGAAATCGATGGCGTGCTTCCGCGGGCGTTTCAGCCGGGTGGCAATCCGCTGCAAATGTTGAATCCAGCCGCCCCCGCTAGGTACGGCACAGCGGTGCAACATGTCGTGATCGACCCGGAAACCGGAAAATGGAAGGGCATCAAGCTCTTCACGATCAATTTTTGATTTTTGATCGTTGAGCGTGTCGCCTGATTCGCGGCCAGTCGTGGCATTTTATTGCGCGACGTTTTTGAAGCCGGAGATGTTGCACATTTACCGGCAGATCACGGCGCTTGTGCGCGTCCAGCCGTTCGTCATCGCGCAAAAGCGCGAAAATGCAGAAAGTTTCCCATTCGATGATTTGGAGATTCTTCCAAAATCGGCGGCCCATTTTTGGCGACGCTTCTGGTTTCGGCAGGTCCGCCAGACTTCCTGGCAAATATCGCGCAACGAAGTTGCCGCATTGACCCGTATTCTGGAAGCGAACAGAGCGCGAGTGCTCCAGATTTTTTTTGGTCATATCGCCGTTCATCTTTTTCCGCTGATCCGGGCCTGGCCCGGGCCAACCATCGTTTCGTTTCATGGCGCGGACGTTCTGGTGGACATGGAAAAATCGGGCTACCGCAACGCGACAAAACAAATGCTGGAAGTGGTCGATCGGGTTTTGGTGCGCTCTGAATCTCTGCGCCGCGCGGTCATCGAACTCGGTTGCGATCAAAACAAGATTGATATCGTTCGGACTGGCATTCCGTTGGAGCAATTTCCATTTCGGGAGCGGAATTTTCCGGAAAACGGCGGATGGCGATTTGTTCAAGCCTGCCGATTAATCGAAAAGAAAGGTCTGGCGACAACGCTGCACGCGTTCACCAGTTTTCTCCGGCAATATCCGAATTCCCATCTGACAATCGCGGGCGAAGGCCCGTTACTCGATGAGCTGCGAATGTTGGCGAGCAAGCTCAAGATCGATCATCAGGTCGCTCTGCCCGGTTTTCTTTCGCAAACGCAGTTGCGTGAACTGTATTACGCGTCGCACATCTTCCTGCATCCGAGCGAAACCGGCTGCGACGGAAATCAGGAAGGAATTCCTAATTCGATGCTCGAAGCGATGGCGACTGGCCTGCCTGTTTTTGCGACTACCCATGGCGGCATTCCGGAAGCGATTAAAAGCGGTGTCAGTGGCGTCCTAGTTCCCGAACGCGATCATGAGGCATTGACGGACGCACTGCTCGAAGCAGCCAAAGATCGGCAATTACTTGCCCGCCTGGCGCGAAACGGCGCCGAGGTCGTTAGCCAAAAATTTGACCGGCGAATTCAAGTCCAGCGGCTGGAGGAAATTTATCTAAAGATCGTCACCTGATTCGATCGTAGAAGATCTTGAGTTGTTTTCGGACCGCTTGGAAAGATAACCGCTCCGCTGCTCGCCACTGCGATTCGATAATGGCGGTGGCGCGCTTGTTGGTGTTGCGCAAAAGCTCGAGTGCAACCGCACCCAGTTGATCGCTGGTTTTGCCTTCGCCGCAAAAATTTGCGAAGGCTATCCGCTCGGTCGTTCCGTCGCCACCGACGCAAATCGTCCGCGCGAGCAGAGCGTCGCCCGCAACCTGGCCCGGCACGCGGCTGCGATCGAGCTGCAAAACGATCTTATGCTTCGCAACCTCGCGCAGATAATCGACGTACGGTTTGCGCTGGTCGATAACGCGCACCCTGGCTGCCAAAAATTTCATATCTGCCAGTAAACGCGCGCCCTTCCGCCCATTGAAATTGAAAACCGTGACCGGCTCGTCGGCGGACGACGAGAGCTCGCGAGCAAGGAGCAGCGCGGCGAAATGGTTGCGCGATGGAATATCCCACTCGCGCGTGCCGACCAGGATTCCGCTTTGTTCGTCAGGCGGAACGGCAAAGTCCCATTGTCGATCGTCCAGAGGATAGGGCGTGGGAATAAAAGCGACCGTCGCGGCGGACCATTCCGGGCGTGCTCGCCGATAAATCTCAGCCGATTCGGGCGTGGTCGCGATGCACCCGTCGGCTTTTTCAACAACTCGGAGAAAACGGGCGAGCCTCAGCGGATTGGCCAGCTTGTCCGCTATCTGATGCAACCCGGTTTCTTTCAGTGAGACCGCGACCGTGCGACCGAGCTTCTTCAGCTCGTCCAACGCGCGCTCAGTTGCTCTAAAATTGCCGCGGAGTAAAAGCAGCACCGGTGTTTTTTCGGCGATGGTGTTTTTGACATCCCGGTGAAACGAACCCTGTGTGCACGCCGCGAACGCATGAAAATTGGTCGGCGGGTGCGCTTTCCGGCCGGCTTTATCATCAAAATATTGCTCCGGGTCCCGTCCGCCTGGGTTCAGGACTGCGAGCCGAAAATTCTCCTCGCCTTCCGGCTCCATTCTATTGATCGGGATCAGAAGGCGGCGGGCTCGCTGTTTTCAACAGGGAATCTTCCGTCTGTTCTTCAAGCGGCCCGACTGGAATGGCTTTGCGAATTTCAATCGGCGTTTCGCTTGCCACCGGCTTCGCATCCACCGGCTCAACTGGAATCGCTTTCATCACAGGCTTGCCGTCTTCTGTTCTCGCAGTAGCGCCCGGTTCGGAAACCGCTTCGCCGGGCCGCACCGGGTTTCCCGTTTCTTGAGCATGGTCCTCGCTTGCGCTGTTAACTTTGTTGTTCGCCGTTTCGTCCCCGGCAGTCAATTCCGGCTTCGCCATCTGGGCGGTGGCTGAATTGTAGGGGTCTTTCTCCGCCAGCAGGACCGGCCCCTTCAAGTTTACCGGCGTGAGATCGTTAAGATCGACCGCGAGCTCGGCCCGTGGGAATTCGCTTCCATTCGAGTCTCGCGCCATGAGTGCGTGCGGTTCGTGAACGTTGCAGTGCTCGGTCGGCATTTGCGCAGGCATCGCAATCTCCATATAAGTGGTGCGCTTTTGCACGACATCGCCTCCCGCGGTTTTTACCGCGTCATAGCATTTATCTGTCGCGAGCAATCCGGATCTGTAACAAATCTCGACGTCTTTCAGATCCGCCGGCCTTTTGATTTCCAGTGCCGGATAGTGCGCTGCCGCCGTGTTCATGATGTCCACCCAAACCGGCAGCGCGATGTCGTGGCCAAACGCGCCTCGGTAAATTTTCTGTGGTTTGTCAAACCCGGCCCAAACCGCGCACGTAAAATTACTGTCGTAACCGGCAAAAAGCGCGTCGGTAAAGTCGTAAGCGGTTCCCGTTTTCCCTCCCGCTGGAAATCTCTCAAGCCCGAACTCGGTTCGAGCGTTCTTCCCGGTTCCAGTCTCAAGCGCGTCCACCAGGCATGAATGCACTTCATACGCGGTTTCCGGCTTGATCACGTTTTGTTTTCCGTAATCGCGTTGAGCGTGCCAAACGGTGCCATCCTTTTCCTCGATCCGTTCCAGAATGTGCGGCGCGGCGGCACGCCACCCGCCATTTGGAAAAATCGTGTAGGCGAGCGCCAACTCGGCTAGCGTGACCTCGCTGCTGCCAAGAAAAGTTGCCGGATACGGACGAAGAGGCGAGCGAATTCCGGCGTTTTTGCAAAGCTGGAGCACATCGTCTAAACCAGCGTCCATTCCGATTCGGACGGTTGCGCCGTTTTTCGATTTCGCGAGCGCCTGACGCGCAGTCATCGCTCCTTCGTAACGATTGTCCGCGCTCTCCGGTCCCCATTCACCAAGAATTCCCGCTGTTCCACCGATCATCACCGCGCGATTATCGAGCGGCGAATCTTCCACCACCGACCCCGGATATGATCCGTTGTCAAAGGCGGCCGCGTAAACCAACGGCAACATCGCCGTGCCCGCCGGACGACGCGCCTGCAACGCGCGATCATATTGGTTGTGCTCGAAATCGCGGCCGCCAACCAGCACCAGAATGCCACCGGTCTCGTTGTCCAAGCCAATCACTGCGCCTTGCAAATACTCGGGCGCTGGTTGATTCGCTGGCGTTTTCGTCTTGCGAAAGTCTTTTGCGAAATCGGCGTAGGTTTGATGTTTGTAATCCGGATGCTGCTCAGCCTGGTCGAGATGTTTGCGCAACGATTCCTCCGCTACCTTTTGCAGATCAGAATCGATTGTAGTGTGAATGCGAAAGCCTTCGTTCATCGCCCGGTCCCAGCCCACTGCGTTGATAACTTGCTGCCGAATGTAATCGACGGCGTAGTTTTGCCCCTGGGCGTTTTGGCGATTGCCGGTCACGACTTCTTCAGCTTGCGCGGATGCGGCGCGCGCTTCATCGATGAAACCAAGGTCGCGCATCCGGCTAAGCGCGTAGTTACGCGCGTCCCGTGACGCTGCCCGGTCGCTCCACGGCGACAAACGATTGGGACTCTTAATCAGGCCGGCCAGCGTGGCGCATTCGGCCAATGTCATTTCGTTCGCCGTCTTTCCAAAATATCCGCGCGCTGCCGCCTCTGCTCCGTAAAGACCGCCACCGAAATAAATCCGGTTCAAATACAACTCCATGATCTTTTGCTTGCTGAAATTGCTCTCAATCCGGCGGGCCACAGCAATCTCGAGTAGTTTCCGGCGAAATGTTTTTTCTTTCAGGGCAAAACTGTTTCGCGCCAGCTGCTGTGTCACCGTGCTGGCGCCTTGCCGGACATGGCCGGCGACCAGGTTCTTCAAAGTCGCGCGCACAATTCCAAAAAAATCGTAGCCGTGGTGCTGATAAAACTTGCTGTCTTCCACCGCCACCACCGCGTTGATCAAATCAGGCGGCAACTGATCATACGGAACCGTTTGTCGATTCTCGACGTAGATCTGGCCGAAGATTTTTTCATTCCGATCCAGAATCACGCTCGCCGATTCCATTTGTTCGAGCTTGCCCAGATCGAATTCCGCCGCGCGGGCATTCAGCTCCGACGCCACCATCGACAGATAGATTCCGGATCCGATGAGCAGCGCCGCCAAGAGTGCCGCCGGAACATAAAACACCGGTCGCTTGTACCAGGGCGCGCGAAACCGATATCCCGGCGGCGGCAGCAAATGGGTGTGACTAAAGTGCGCTCTCACAACGAGGGAGCAAACACTCAACGCTCAAAGCTCAACATTCAACGCACAATTGAGGTGCGATGTCGATTGGATGAAGGGATGGGAAGCCGCATGGGAGAGCCGTGCGCAATCGGGAGATTGCGAAGCAACGCTGAAAGCCCGAGTTTTTCCGATCCAAACCGAACTCGTCCAATTCATCCGAGAGGCAATCCGAACTCGCGGTCCACAACCATTCAGTTGGTTCATGGAACAGGCACTTTATCATCCGGCCCACGGATATTATCCGAGTGGCCGCGCCGCCATTGGCCGGCGCGGTGATTATTTTACGAATGTCAGCGTAGGTCCATTGTTTGGAACCTTGCTCGCGGCGCAATTCATTGAAATCTGGGAGTGCCTTGGACAACCCAATCGCTTCATAATTGTTGAACAGGGCGCGCATGACGGTCAATTCGCGCACGATCTATTGAGCGGAATTCGCTCGCGAGCACCGCAAATGTTCGAAGCGATTGGCTATCGCATCGTCGAGCCGTTTCCTGTCTGGCGAGACCGGCAGCGACGAACGCTTTGTAGCTTCCCCGAAGAAGTTGCATGGCATAATTCGCTGACCGATCTCGGGACATTCGCCGGCGTTCACTTTTCGAACGAACTTTTGGACGCGCTTCCAGTGAATTTGCGGGATAAATCGGTCGGACTCGACCACGACGAGTTCGTTTTCGTTGAAAATTGTAACGATCGATTGCCTAACGAATCCCAGTTGACGTGGATCGAGACAGTCGCTGCAAAGTTGCAGCGAGGATTTGTCATCGCGATCGACTACGGGTTCGTCCGAAACGGTTTTCGCGAAGTCGTTCAGGCGCGCGCACGCCATCAACATCTCGATTCACCATTTGAACAAATTGGGGAGGCCGACATCAGCGTACACGTCAACTGGACTGACCTTGCCGAGCGCGCGGAAGCAAGTGGGCTCCGAGTCGCCGGCTTCACCGATCAACATCATTTTCTCACTGGCATCGCTTCAATCTGGCCCGATCTCCTGTCAGCCCCGCTCTCGAACTCGACTTCCAGCAATAAAGCTCACTCTGTTAATGATAACGCGAAAACAAGGCGGGCGCTCCAAACGCTCCTCCATCCGGAGATGCTTGGTCGCGCCTTTCAGGTTCTCGTGCTTGAGAAAAACGCCGATTTCGCGGAGCCGCTCGCCGGTTTTCGATTCGCGCGCGACTCGCGCGGTGCGCTTGGTTTAAAGGCGTGAAATGGCGGCAAAAATTAGCGCAGTGCTTTTGGCCGGCGGTGAATCGCGCCGGATGGGTCGGGACAAGGCCACGTTCGAGTTTTGTGGCAAAGCGCTCTGGCAAAATCAATTTGCGCTCCTGAAAAAACTGGACCCATTCGAAATTTTTGTTTCCGCGCGGACCAATCCATTCTGGCGGCCTGACGAAACTATTTTTGCGGCAGACGAGCCGCCCTCGCGCGGGCCGATTAGTGGAATTGCCGCGACGTTCAAGAAGATGCGCACCGGCCATTTGATCGTGCTCGCGATTGATCTTCCACTAATGAGCGCAAACTATTTGCGGTTGCTGTGCGCTCAGATCGCAAAAGGCCGCGGCATTGTTCCAATGATTGGCGATCGTGCGGAACCATTGGCTGCGATTTACCCGATCGAAGCGGCCGACGATTTTACGGCCTCGCTTTCCAAAAAGGATTACTCGCTCCAAAGCGTAATCAAGAATCTTGCGGCCGCGAAAAAGGTGCGGCTGCTACCAGTGGCGACTGAAGATCAAAATCTGTTTTGTAACCTGAATTCGCCGCCGAATTAATTCCTCTCGGTTAGGGGCAATGCATCGCGCGAGGCGATTGATGGATCGCAAAACGCAGTCAACAAGTTTACCGCGGGCTGTTTCTGGCCTAAGATTCGCTTCTGGTTTACTGTTATCGTAATGAAGTTTTCCCTCGGCCGGTTTCTTTTGCTGCTGCTTCCAGCTTTTCAATTTTGCGCCGGCGCCACCAACAGTGTGCTCAACCTGTCGCATTACGATCTGCTGCGCCCGGATTTTGTTACGATGAAGAATGAAGGCATCGTGGGAGTCATTCACGAAGCCACTTTTCCACGGCTCAACCGCGACTGGACCTACGGCGACCGGGAAGAAGCCGCGCTGCAGGCGGGTTTGCTCTGGGGCGCATATCATTTTGGCGACGGAACAGATCCAATCCGGCAGGCCGATCATTTTCTGAGTGTCGTTGCGGGGGAGCGGCCGCCCGTGCGGCCAAATGATCCCGAAAAGCAGCGACCCGGCGTTTTACTTGTTCTCGATTTTGAAAAGAACGGCCATTATCCGGGCGGTAGCATGAGCACGTCCCAGGCGGCTGCTTTCGTTGAGCGAATCAAGGAACGAACCGGAAAATATCCGGGGCTTTATTGCAGCGAGAACCGCTTGCGGCAGATGTTGTACGGGCCCGGTGCCAGCCCAACTCATCGGGCGATTTTATCGAGTTGCTGGTTGTGGATTGCGAACTATCACGCCGCTCCTCGCAATACTGCGCCGTGGCCCAATTGGCATCTCTGGCAATATACCGGCGATGGCAAATGCGCTCTGCGCCCGCGCGGAATGTTTCCGATCGGAATTGCCAACATGCGCCGGGCCGAACGCAACATTTTTAACGGCGACGATGTTTCGCTCCAAGTCTTCTGGAAACAGAACGCCTGGTATCCGAACGGGTAGCCAATAGAAGTCAGAAATTAGCGGTCGGGAGTCAAATATCTCAATGCCCTGTTGGGATCCCGCGCCGGGTCGTTAGGTAAACCGCGAAACTGCCCAACCAATGTCCACCTTCATAGTGTTCACCGGTCACAGCCGCTAATCCGGCGTGACGATGCGCATCCGCGGTCGCCTGCAACGCCGCACGGCGCGGGTCGTCGTTAGGCAACGCCGACACAATTCCTTCCAGCATCCAGGCCCGG
>Ga0187777_10000629_pt1 | contig 23635 bp, 16 predicted proteins | sample 1015_Q2_SP5_10_M_FD_132416 | JGI IMG/M metagenome (GOLD analysis project Ga0187777, IMG submission 132416) | Tropical peat soil microbial communities from peatlands in Department of Meta, Colombia - 1015_Q2_SP5_10_MG | ecosystem: Environmental > Terrestrial > Soil > Wetlands > Peat | place... | reverse complement strand
CGATCAGTCCCCAGTCCAAGGCAACCGCAATTCCCGCATTCACATGCTGGTGATAATGGATCGTTTCGCCTTCCACCGATGAATTCACGATAGGGAACTGCTGCAAGGCGATGATGGCCGCCCGAACGAAAAACGGCATGAACGTGAGACGCGCGCCATGCCGTTGCTCAAAGGCTGCTTTCGTCTTGTTGCGGAGCTGCACGATGCGCGTCATGTCCACCTCAAACATGCTGTGGACGTGAGCGCTGGTACGGCGGGACTCCACCATGCGCTGCGCAATGATCTTGCGCATTTGCGTCATGGGGACGACATCGACGGGAATGGTTGCAGGTGTCGCAGCACTCGCTGGCCGGGAGGCAGGAACGGAGGGAGCGCTGGGAACAGCCGAAAGAGCCAACGCCGCAGCCGTTTCCTGGTTCTCCAAGAAGGCCATGATGTCCTGCTTGGTAATGCGGCCGCCGAGGCCGGTGCCTTGCACCTGCGAGAGATTCACACTGTGTTCGCGTGCAATCTTACGCACCAGTGGCGAGGAACGAGCGTGATCTTCTTCTTCCTCCCTCGCTGGTGGAGGCGCTGGTGTCGGTGCTGAGACCGTCGGACGTGGTGCTTCGGCCTTTATGGTTGCCGCTGGACGCGCCGGTGCCACCGGTTGTTGCGGTGCGACCTGTGCTTGTGCTGCCGCGCGTTCTCCGTCGGCAGCGATCGTGCCAACCACTGTGTTTACCTGAACTGTATTTCCTTCACCTACCTTAATGTCCTGAAGCACGCCCGAAGCTGGAGCAGGAATTTCGGCATCCACCTTGTCGGTGGAAATTTCGAAGAGTGGCTCGTCGCGCTGTACTTTATCGCCTGGCTTCTTCAGCCACTTGGTGATCGTTCCTTCAAAGATAGATTCCCCCATCTGGGGCATGACGATATCGGTAGGCATTATTCCCTCTTCCCCGCGTCCTCAGTCACATTCTGAGGCCGAGCGCAATTCTTCATTATAGCGAACGATAATTAGACATCACCCTAGTCCTTCTCGTGGTCATGTTTTTCTTCGCCCGCCGGCAATGGAGCAACTCCATAGGCATTTTTCCAATAGTCCTGCACTTTGGGAGGCAGCTTTTGAACGCGCGACAGGAACGCAACGACCTTCCACATGTCTTCGTCATTGAGAACATGCCTCCAGGCCGGCATTCCCGTGTAGCGTACGCCTCTGCTCACCGCGTAGTAGATGTGCCATTCAGGATCGTCGAGCGGATCAAGGATCAGCTGCGGCGGGGGCGGGTAAAAGGACTTCTCCAGCAAACTGGGTTTGTTATCAAGCGTGCCATGGCAGAGTGAGCAGTTCATTGTGTATATCTTCATCCCGTCGATTAGATTTTCGTCGGTAGGCGATACGGGATTGTTCAGCCGCGGAGCACGGCGCTCCATCGATGCATCCAACGCGGAATTTGCGATGCGACGCTCGAAAGCAGGCGGAGTAACGTCGGCACTGGTCGCAAAGAATCCAAAATTAAGTATGACTGCGCAAATCACTACCAGTAGAAGCAGAGCAACCACGAATCCAAGGAAAAAGCGCATTTCTCCCCCAATCGTTTCAAGACAAGTACGAGGTGGCGCCGGTAACGCTGGGTCTTACGCTACCGCAGTTCAGACTTACCGTTCAGCTGTAATGATCGCAAAGACGAATTGTACCTAATAAGAGCGCAAGCGGCGCGCTTCTCGAACAACGTCGCTCACCTTAGGCAGGAAAAACTCCTCTTGCGGAGGAGAAAATGGCACCGGCGAATCTTGCGCGGTGATGCGAACAACCGGGCCGTCGAGATCGTCGAAAGCTTCTTCATCGATGACGGCCGCAATTTCACCTGCCATGCCTCCGGTACGCACGTCTTCGTGAAGCAGAATCACTTTATTGGTCTTCCGTACTGTCCGCGCGATTGCTTCCCGATCCAGCGGAGAAAGGGTGCGCAGGTCGAGAATCTCTGTTTCAATTCCCTCGCGCGCCAGAGTTTCCGCGGCCTCCAACGCGAGGTGCACCATGGCCGCATAAGTAATGATGCTCAGATCGCGACCTTCCCGGGCAACGCGAGCCTTCCCGAGCGGCACGATGTAATCTTCTGCCGGGATATCCTCTTTAATTCGACGATAAAGATACTTGTGCTCAAAAAAGATCACAGGATTGTTGTCGCGAATCGACGCTTTGATCAACCCTTTCGCATCGTAAGCGGTAGCTGGACAGACAACCTTCAACCCGGGTGCGTGTACAAACCACATCTCGGGATTTTGTGAATGAAACGGCCCGCCGTGCACATTTCCTCCGCTGGGGCCGCGAATGACCAGCGGTGCCGGCGCTGCCCACCGGTAATGCGCCTTCGCCACCATGTTCACGATCTGATTAAACGCACAGCCAATAAAATCCATGAACTGAAACTCAGCGACTGGATGCATGCCGGTCAGGGAAGCGCCAAAGGCGGCTCCCACAATTGCCGACTCAGCGATCGGCGTGTCAATGACACGCTCCGGACCAAACCGGTCGATAAAACCGTCGGTGACCTTGAACGCCCCGCCGTAGATTCCGATGTCCTGACCAATGCAAAAGACAGTCGGGTCCCGTTCCATTTCCTCCCAGATCCCCTGGCGGATGGCTTCGAGATAGGTCAGTTGCGGCATTTCGTTTCTCCATCCATGACACAAGTAACAATGATCATCGATTGTGCGGTAAGTGTTAGATATCACTTCAAGTGCATCGCTCGTTCACTGTCGTGTGCAATGGCTGGTCCAGTTTTTACCTTGGGCACTCCGTATTTCGGTTTAATTTCGTGACAACCATTCTCGCAGTACACTCCGCCGGCGGCGGATTCGGGTTTGGGCATGGGCGAGTTCACGGCATAGTCGCGGTCAGCTTCCAGTTGCCGTTCAACGTCAGCAACCAGTTTCTGATTATCGCCAGACGTCAGCCACTTCTTGCTGAGCAGATATCTTTCAAACCGCGCAATCGGATCGCGTTTGCGCCAATACTCAAAAAGAGGTTTGGGAACATATTCAGCCGCATCATGGATCGCGTGTCCTTTCATGCGCATCATCTTAGCTTCGATGAGTGTCGGTCCCTCACCGCGTCGGGCGCGCTGACAAGCTTCGTGGGCTGCGTCGTAAACCTGGCAAGCATCGGTACCATCCACAATTACGCCCGGAATCCCGTAGGCGATGGCCCGCTCGGCCAAATCCTTTACTCGAAATTGCATGTCCGCCGGCGTCGAATATCCCCAGAGATTGTTTTCCACGAACAAGACCAACCCGAGATTTTGGACGGCAGAGAAGTTGAGGCCCTCATAAGTGACGCCGGTAGATTGTCCTCCATCACCGATGTAAGTCATCACCGCGATGTTGCGACCCTGGAGCCTGGCCCCGAGAGCCACTCCGGCGAGCACGGGAATCAAGTCACCGAGAGTAGATATCGGGGCGACAACGTGGTGTTTCTGAATGTCACCGAAGTGTGACGACGCATCCCGTCCCTTTGTCGGCGAGCCGGCCTTCGCCATGTACTGCATCATGATGTCGCGTGGCGAGAAGCCCCGAACCAGCAGAGATCCCTGATTCCGAATCATCGGCCCAAGCCATTCGTCAGCTTTGAGCGCGTATGCCGAAGCACACGAACACGCCTCCTGGCCCAACCCGAAGTAAACTCCACCTACCACCTTGCCCTGTTTGTAGAGATTCTCGAGCGCCGTCTCCATCTTGCGGTTGAGGAGCATCCAGCGATAAATATCCAGACATTGTTGCTTATTGAGATATTTCGATTCGCGAATGGGCGGAACTTCGGCAGCGAGGTGACCCTCCACTTCGTATCGAATCGCCGCGCCATTACGCACCTGCCTGAGGGTGAAATCCGGCTTTTCCAAGCGATAGTCGGCGATCGTGTAAGTCCTTTGAGATGCAGGTGGAAGCTGCCCAGTGCGCCGTCCATTCGAACTTGCGCTGTTGCGGGTATTTCCCTTGATTTTCTTCTTGGTGGCCATCGATCCCAATCAAATGCTAACTCAGGGCGTCAAATCTAATTTAACCACACCGCGAAGAAGGGAATATCGCCCACATCACGCCCAGAACGTATCTTCTTCTTTGTGGATTTGCCTCAATTCGGCAGGCACTTTCAAGGGTATGCCTACAGGTGCTCCCAACAGTGATTCGAGATCTTCGAGCCAGAGCATCTGCAAATCAAAGACAACGCCGAAATTGTGGGAGACTGAATTTGCCACCGCCTGCATCGAAACCTCGCGGCCTAACTCTCTCGCCATCGATGTGACGGGCTTAGAGGTGATGCCACACGGGATGATGAGATTGAAATAGCTGAGATCGGTATTCACGTTCAAAGCGAGTCCATGTGACGTCACACCGCGTGAGATATGAACACCGATCGCGGCGACTTTTGCCTCCTGATCCAGAGGGAGGTCGATCGAATTTGCGGGGGAATTGTCCTGCTCCGCTCGCAATGGCGAAGTTGGTGCGGTCCAAACACCGGTCAATCCCTTGATTCTTTGTGTGGCAATACCAAAATCGGCGCAAGTCCGGATGAGCACTTCCTCCAGCCCTCGAACGTACTCCACGGCTCCTAGAGTTTTTCGCGTTCCGTCCGCCGCACGCATTTCCCTCAGATCGAAAATCGGGTAAGCGACGAGTTGTCCTTCGCCGTGAAAGGTTACATCACCGCCGCGGTCGCATTCGAATACCTCAACGTGGCGTTCAGCGAGCTCAACTGCGGAAGCAATCACATTGGCAGGTTTGGCGTTTCTTCCCAGAGTGATAACGGAATCGTGCTCCAGCAAAAGAAGAACGTCACCAGTTCTCTTCTCCTTACGCAGTGCGACGAGGCGCTGCTGAAGACGTAATCCCGTAGCGTAGTCGATCATTCCGAGTTGTAAGACTGAAATCACAGTTCGATCCAGCGGGTGCCAGACACCCCACGCCTAGAAGACGCCTCTAGGATAACGCAGAGTCTAGTTGTTGTTCTCGCACTTAGCTTGGAGGGGGAAACTGGTTCTTCTATGACTTTATGAACCTCATGGTTTTACCGTATGCTGTTTCGGTTCAAGGGAGGGCTTATTGAGGAACATCGCAAGGATCCCGGCCGCGCTTAGAAAACGGGCTGCACAGATCAGATTGCTGCTCATGGACGTAGACGGCACAATGACTGATGGCAGCGTTACGCTGCTTTCGCAAAATGATGGCACAGCTCTCGAAATCAAAACCTTCGACGCGCACGATGGCCAGGGTCTTACTTTGGCGCATACAGCCGGCCTGCTTACCGGCTGCATTACAGGCCGGGAAAGTCCGGCCCTTCTACGCCGGGCGCACGAAGTGAACATGGACTTCATTTATATGAAGCAGGCGGTGAAAATGCCTGCCTATAACGAGATCCTGAAGAAGGCAGGGGTCTCTGATCCGATTGTTGGATTCATCGGCGATGATCTTCCGGATTTGCCCTTAATGCAGCGTGTGGGCTTGGCGATCGCTGTAGGTGACGCGGTTCCCGAGGTTAAGCGTGCAGCACACTACGTGACGAAAGCTCTTGCCGGCCGCGGTGCGGTGCGCGAAGCCGTTGAATTGATCCTAAAATCCAAAGGGATCTGGGATCAGATGATCGATAAAGCCCGGGCGTAACGCACAGTGTTCCTGTTCGTATTCGGACAGTGCTTCCCATTAACGGGCAAAAGGTCAGTTTCGACCGCAGTGCACTGCGCTCCAAATGATTCAAATCAGGCCAATTAAACACACCGCGCTGTGGTAGAAAGCGTGCCAATCCTCAAAGCATGGATATTGCTCGCCCTAATGTGGCGCGGCAGAAACGCCGGCGCCAGATCATTTATATAGCGGTTGGAATCGTCTGCCTGGCTTTGGTCACCATGGGCCTGTCCCGGCTGAAACCCGCCGCCCCCACGGTAGAACGCTCGACGGTATGGATCGATACTGTGAAACGTGGCTCGGTACTTCGGCAGGTGCGCGGACTCGGCACGCTGGTACCGATGGAAGGCTCAATTCAGTGGATACCCGCCATCACCGAGGGTCGCGTCGATAAAATTCTGGAACTTCCGGGAACCTCGGTGAAGCCCGAAACCGTATTACTGGAGATGAGTAATCCGCAGCTTCAGCAGGAAACTCTGGATGCCTCTCTGAAGTTGAAAGCGGACGAGGCCGACTACAAGAACCTGCAAACCCAGCTGGCCAGTCAGGTTCTGGCGCAGAAGTCTGTGGCTGCACAGGCGCAGTCAGAATACAGCCAAGCCAAGATGCAAGCCGATATCGACACCCAACTGGCAAGGTTAGGTGTCATCTCCCAACTCAGCGAAAAGGTTTCCAACCAGAAGGCTGACGAATTGGCCACGCGGAACGATATTGAGAAGCAAAGACTGGTGAACAGCACAGAAGTTCTGCAGGCGCAGTTGCAGGCAAAGCAAGCTGAGCTCGAGCAGATTCGCGCTTTGGCGAACTTAAAACAGGAGCAGTTTGCGAAGTTAACGGTGAGGGCTGGGATCTCCGGGGTTCTACAGGAGCTTCCGTTGAAGGTGGGACAGTGGGTAACCCCAGGCACAACACTGGCGAAGGTTGTTCAGCCGCAGCGACTCAAAGCCGAGCTGAAGATTGCCGAGACGCAGGCCAAGGATATCCAACTTGGGCAACCGGCATCCGTCGATACCCATAATGGCGTAATTTCTGGTCACGTTACCCGCATTGATCCGTCTGTACAAAACGGGACTGTCAGTGTGGATGTGGCGCTGGACAGCGCGCTACCGCAAGGTGCGCGGCCCGACCTCAGTGTCGACGGGACGATCGATCTCGAAAAAATGGAAAATGTCTTATACGTCGGCCGGCCGGCGTTCGGTCAGGAACAGAGCACTGTGGGGATGTTCAAACTGGAGCCGGATGGAACTACCGCGGTGCGGGCACAGGTGAAGCTGGGGCGGAGTTCCGTCAATACGGTTGAGATTCTACAAGGACTGCAACAGGGAGATCAGGTAGTTTTGTCGGACATGTCGCGCTGGGACAACTTCGACCGGATCCGACTTGAGTGAAGGCCGAATCAAGGCCAAAAAAATCAATACAAAGGAAGCGATATGGCAGGCAGCAACGGCACGATGATTCGCATGGAAAACATCACCAAGGTTTTCTACACCGATGAGGTTGAGACTCACGCCCTCTCCGGGATTCATATGGAGATTCGCAAAGGAGAATACGTGTCGATTGCTGGACCGTCCGGCTCAGGCAAGTCAACCTTGCTCGCTCTCATTGGCTTGCTCGATTCGCCGTCGAACGGAACCTACGTTCTGAATGGCCAGCCGGTCGCGAACCTAAACATCAGTGAGCGGTCCCGCATTCGCAACCGCGAAATCGGATTCATCTTTCAGAGCTTCAATCTCATTGGCGACCTGAATGTGTACGAAAACGTGGAACTGCCTCTCACGTATCGCGGCATGCCTTCAGCAGACCGCAAGCAGCGAGTGCATACGGCATTGGAGCGTGTAGGGATGAACCATCGTACGAAGCATTACCCATCGCAGCTCTCCGGAGGTCAGCAGCAGCGCGTGGCCGTGGCCCGTGCTTTGGCCGGTTCACCTTCGATCCTGCTGGCGGACGAGCCTACCGGAAACCTCGATTCACGGAACGCCGAAGCAGTGATGGACCTCCTGCGCGACCTGCACCGCGAAGGCGCGACAATCTGTATGGTCACTCACGATCCGCGATTCGCCAAGCATGCCGAGCGCCAGATCCATCTTTTTGACGGACGAGTTGTCGAGGAGAGCGTCGAGGTTGCGTGATGGAAACCTTGCTCCAGGACATTCGGTATGGCGTGCGCATGCTGCGGAAATCGCCGGGGTTCGCAGTGGTCGCCATCATTACTCTGGCCTTGGGCATCGGCGCGAATACAGCCATTTTTTCGGTCGTCAATGGAGTGCTGCTGAATCCGCTGCCATATCCGCAGCCAGAGCAACTGATGGCTCTATACCAGCGAACCACCCAATTCGCTGAGTCTTCGATCTCCTATCCAAATTTTCTTGATTGGCAGCGGGACAATCGTTCGTTTTCCGCCATCGCGGCATATCGTTCGGAAGACTTTAATCTCACCCAAATGGGCAAGCCAGAACGGCTAAAGGGCGGAATGATTTCCGCGTCATTCTTTCCGCTCTTCGGAGTGAAGCCGGTTATTGGGCGAGCGTTCGCGGAATCAGAGGACCTCTTGGGTGGAGCGCCAGTGGCGCTGATCAGCGCGGAGTTGTGGAAGAACAAATTCGGCTCCTCGCCAGACGTGGTCGGAAAATCGCTGAATCTTAACGACATCTTGTACACCATAATTGGCGTCGTCCCAGCCAATTTCCACTATCGGAACAATAACTTTAGTGAGGACAAAGACGTTTATGTGCCCCTCGGACAGTGGAACGATCCGCTGTTTCGGGACCGGCGTACCGGCATGGGCATGGATGCCGTCGGCAGACTGAAGCGGGGAGTTACGGTGGAGCAAGCGAGAGCGGACATGAGTGCCGTCGCCGCACACCTGGCACAAGTCTATCCCGATAGCAATAGAGACTCCGGCATTACGCTCATGCCGCTAAAGCAAAACCTCGTTGGAGACGAGAACAACTTCTTTGGGGACATCCAGCCCTTCCTCCTGGTACTTCTAGCCGCGGTGGGTTTTGTTCTGTTGATCGCTTGCGCAAACGTCGCAAACCTGCTGTTGGCGCGGTCGACAGCGAGGATGCGGGAAGTTGCCGTGCGAACTGCTCTTGGGGCCAGCCCGGGACGAATCGTCCGGCAAGTCCTGACTGAAAGCGTATTGCTGGCGCTGATCGGCGGAACGTTGGGTTTGTTCGTCGCCGCATGGGGAACGCATGCGGCTATGAGAGTGCTGCCTGATGCATTGCCTCGGGCCGAGGAGATTCATCTGGATGGCCGCGTGCTGCTGTTCACCTTCGGTGCTTCACTGCTTGCTGGTATTTTGTTCGGCTTGGTACCTGCTCTAAAAACTTCCGGGACAAACCTGCAAGAGATCCTGAAAGAGGGCGGTCGGGGCACAAGCGGACGGCACCGAACACAGGGTGTGATCGTCGCTGTGGAAATGGGGCTGGCCCTGGTTCTGCTCACGGGCGCTGGGCTCATGATCCGAAGCATAGGAAAGCTCTGGGATGTCAATCCGGGATTCGATCCACGAAACGTGCTGAGCTTCGAGCTTACAGCAGGCAAACCCTTCGGCAAGACGCCTGCGGAAATCCGATCCGCCTTTCGCCAACTTCATGACGCCATAGGCGCCACCGCAGGGGTCGAAAACGTTTCCTTAACCGCGGGGTCTTCTCCGATGTGGGGTGATTCGGAAATCCCATTGTGGTTCGAAGGAGAGCCCAAGCCTGCTTCACAGTCGGAAATGAAAAATTCTCTCTTCTACGTGACCCAACCCGACTATCTCAAAGTAATGAGAATCCCCCTGGTGCGCGGCCGTTTCTTCACGGAAGCCGACAGCGAAACTGCTCTGCCTGTGATCGTGATCGACGAACAATTTGCTAAACGTTTTCTGGGAAACCGCGACCCTATCGGCCAGCGCGTGCACTTCAGCATCCTGAATACAACCGCAGAGATCGTGGGGATCGTGGGACATGTGAAGCAGTGGGGCCTCGATGAGAACGAAAAGTCTCCCGTTCACGCCCAGTGTTATTTTTCTCTTCTCCAAACTCCTGAGGGCTTTCTGAGTTTGTTTGCGCATGATGTGCAAGTGGCGGCACGGACAGACCCGAGGATTATCCGTGATGTGCGCCCCATCAGCGGTGCGGTGCAGTCAGTGAACAGCGACATTGTTGTTTACCGGACCAGGACGATGACGGACATCATCGCCGAATCGCTAGCCACACAGCGCTTCGCGATGATGCTGCTTGGCGTATTTGCCGTGCTCGCGACCGTGCTCGCGTCGGTTGGCATTTATGGCGTGATTTCTTACATCGCAAGCCAGCGCACCCACGAAATCGGAATTCGCATGGCACTGGGAGCGAAACAGGCTGATGTATTGCGAATGGTGCTGTCGCAAGCCGGAAAGATGGCGCTGATCGGGGTCGGGATCGGTCTTTTTGCCGGGTTCGCACTGATGCGACTGATGGCGAGTTTACTGTACGGAGTGAGCACGCACGATCCGATCACGTTTTCGGCTGTCGCACTGCTGTTGATTCTGGTTGCTTTGGCCGCCTGTTACGTCCCGGCCAGACGTGCCAGCACAGTCGATCCGATGGTCGCATTGAGGTATGAGTGATATGGAAACCCTGCTACAGGATGTGCGGTACGGTTTGCGAATGCTGCGAAAATCTCCAGCCTTCACAACCATTGCAGTTATCACGCTGGCCTTGGGAATCGGGGCCAACACCACCATTTTCAGCATGGTGAATTCTTTCCTCTTACGCCCTCTGCCGGTGCAGGATCCCGGTCAGATTACGACGCTCACGGAGATGCAGAAGAATGGCAACACCAACAATGTTTTCTCCGTGTCCGAGTACCGCGACATCCGTAGCCAAACCGGAGATGTTTTCTCCAGCTTGATGGCTTACCAGTTCGGCATGGACGGCCTCAGTGCCGACGGCAAAACCGATCGCATCCTGAGCAACTACGTCAGCGGAAATTACTTTTCCACGTTGGGGCTAAAGCCAACGCTCGGCCGTTTGCTTCTTCCATCCGAAGGCGAAGTGATGGGGGCCGACGCGGTGATGGTTCTTTCCTATTCATTTTGGAAAACGCGATTCGGCGCTGACCCCGAAATCATCGGAAAGAAGGTTACGCTCGACGGCCACCCGATCACTATTGTCGGCGTGGGCCCGAAAGACTTTGAAGGCATTAATTGGTTCTTGAAGTGCCAGGTCTATTTGCCGCTGGGAATGGCCTTTATCGATGGCTATCCCATGGACTTCATGACCAACCGAAAAACCCAGATGATTTTTTTGTACGGACGATTGCGTCCTAATGTAGGCCTCAAACAAGCGCAAGCTGCGCTGGATGTTGTGGGAGAACGCCTTGCGCAGCAATATCCCGATAGTTACAAGAACCAGAGCTTGCGAATCTTTCCAGAACTCCGGGCCAGACCGGCACCCGATCCTAACAACACCATGATGGTGCTCTCAGGATTGTTCCTGGGATTGGCGACCCTGGTGCTGTTGCTCGCCTGCGTAAACGTGGCAAATATTCTGCTTGTCCGGGCTACGGTTCGTGCCCGCGAAATGGCGATCCGCGCCGCCTTGGGGGCTGCTCGCAGTCGGATCGTTCGCCAGTTGGTGACCGAAAGCGTTGTCCTGGCTCTGGCAGGCGGCGCGGCCGGGATTCTCATTGGATTGTGGGGGAGTACGTTTCTGAGTTCAATGAACATTCATTTCGATATTCCGGTGCGATTCGATTTTAGTTTTGACTGGCGCATTTTCGGTTTCGCACTCTCGCTGGCCCTTGTTACTGGGGTGATCGTCGGTCTGATTCCGGCGCTACGCGCCTCGCGTCAAGATCTCGGAACCGTGCTGCACGAAGCAGGTCGTGGAGTTATTGCAGGCCGGCATCGACTACGCGACGTGCTGGTCGTCGCTCAGGTCGGCGGCTCGTTGATGCTGCTGATTATCGCGATGTTGTTCACGCGCAGCCTTGGCAAAGCGCAACGAACCGATCTCGGTTTTGAGCGGAACGGCATTATCAACTTCACCATGGATCCAACCGAAGTTGGATACCAGGAGGAACAAGGACGCGCATTTTACAAAGGTCTTTTAGAGCGGGTACGTGCCATACCTGGGGTCGAGTTCGCCACCACCGCCGCTTCAACCCCGATGGGATATGTGGGCGGAAACGATCTGCTTGATGTGGACGGCTATCAACCTCCTCCCGGCGAGGCGAAAACGCCGGTGGTCTATAACATCGTTTCTTCACAATATCTGGAAACCTTGAAGATCCCGCTGTTGCGCGGGCGCACTATCGATGACCGCGATACGCAGACCAGTTCCTATATTGCCGTGGTCAACCAAGCCATGGTCAAGAAATTCTGGCCGAACACGGATCCCATCGGCCACTACTTCAAGATCGGAAGTGAACAGCAACACTCCATTCAGGTAGTGGGAGTGGTCAAGGATGCGCACGTTCAGACTATGACGGGAACCATCAATCCGTATTTTTATGTTCCCTTTGCGCAGCACTACTCGGGGAACTCGCTGCAGACATTACAGGTGCGTACTTCCATTGCTCCGGCAAGCATGATTCCCCAGATTGAGCGTGTCATTGAATCGCTCGCGCCGACCATGCCAGTGTTTGACGTGCAGACCATGGCCGAGGCCTTGAACACCTTGAACGGCCTGCTCCGGTTTCAGCTTGCCGCCGGCTTGGCGACTGCCATGGGCCTGCTGGGACTGATTCTGGCCGTGGTGGGAGTATATGGAGTCATTTCCTATTCCGCCAGCCAGCGGACGCATGAGATCGGGATTCGCATAGCCATCGGGGCTGAGCCACTACAAATCTTGAAAATGATTTTTCGGCAGGGACTCGTCATCGTCTGCCTGGGCCTGGTGGTCGGGACAGCGGGAGCGGTCGCTAGTGCGCGGGTGATGAAGGGTTTTCTGGTGGTTAGCGCAACTGACCCGGCGACGTATCTCGTAGTAGCGGCGGCCTTGACCCTGGTTGGACTGGCCGCTTGCTATATTCCGGCGCGACGCGCAACCAGAATTGATCCCATGATGGCACTCCGGGAGGAGTAACCGTGCTCAGCCGCAAGAGATGTTAATTTCGCGCGACTAACCCTGGCAAGCAATGATTCAGCTACGCAATGTCGAACGAGTTTATAAGACCGGCGCCGGCGTGACCTATGTTCTGCGCCGCATCCATCTTGATATTCGGGAAGGCGAGTTCCTCACTATCATGGGACCGTCCGGTTCCGGAAAGTCGACCTTGCTCAGCATCGTTGGGATGCTCGACGACAGCTGGACCGGCGAATATCACTTGCTGGAACAGGCGGTCCACAAACTCGATCGCAAGAAGCGCGCTGACCTCAATCGCAAATATATTGGCTTTGTCTTTCAGAGTTATCACCTGCTCGACAATCTCACGGTTTACGAAAATCTTGATGTCCCTCTTTCCTACCGCAATGTTTCGCGGTCGCAACGGCAGAGCATGGTGGCAGAAATCCTCGACCGTTTTCAGATCGTGGGCAAAAAGGATTTGTTTCCGAACCAGCTTTCTGGTGGTCAGCAGCAATTGGTGGCGGTGGCTCGAGCGGTAGTGGGGAATCCGAAACTGATTCTTGCCGACGAGCCTACCGGAAACCTGCACTCCAGCCAGGCAAAAGAAATTATGGAGCTGTTCAAGAAGCTCAATGATCAGGGCGCGACCATCATTCAGGTTACGCACTCGGAAGTGAATGCTTCCTACGGACACCGCACCATTCAGCTTTTCGATGGATGGATCACCAGCGATCCCGCTAACCCACAGGTCACCGCTCCCGCAGCGGCCATGAGATGAGCATGGAAACTTTATTCCAGGATGTTCGTTATGGAATGCGCATGTTGCGCCAGAGCCCCGGATTCACGGCGGTTGCTGTGATTACGTTGGCTTTGGGGATTGGCGCTAATACGGCGATCTTCACCGTAATCAATGCTCTGCTGCTCAAGATGCTCCCTGTAAGCCGCCCGGACCAGTTAGTGGCGGTCGGCGATCCAAACTTGCCTAACACCCGTTCCAACGGCACCCCGCGTACGGACATCTTTTCCTATCCGCTTTATAAGGAGCTGCGAGACCACAACTCCGCATTTGTCGGACTATGCGCCGCGGCCACAGACCACCATATCGAACTCGGTGCTGAGCAAAGCGAAAACTCTATCGAGAAAATTATCGGGCGCATGGTGAGTGGGAACTATTTCAGTGTGCTTGGACTCAAACCTGCGGCCGGTCGCTTGTTCTCCGACTCTGATGACACGAACGAAAATGCCAATCCGGTTGTGGTGCTCAGTTATGGATTCTGGCAACGCAGGTTCGCGCTTTCGCCCTCCATCATCGGCAGCGACATTCGACTCAATGGGTTTCCATTCACCGTAATCGGCGTAGCGCCAGCCGGTTTCGAGGGCGATGTGGTGGGCGAGCAGATGATGCTGTTTGTTCCGATCAGTATGCAGCCGGAGATTGTGCGCGGACGGCATTTCCTGACTTCAGGCAACGCCTCCTGGCTGACCCTCATTGCCCGCCTAAAGTCGGGGATTACTCCAGCCCAGGCAGCCGCTAACCTGAACATCGTTTTCCAGCAAGCGGTAAAGGGGAACTATGGTGCGGCCCTGTCCGCGGACGATCGCAATGCGATTCGTGAAACCCACATGAGCATTCGGGTTGTTCCGGGAGGAAGTGGCGTTTCCAACCTGCGCGGCGACTACAGGATGCCCTTACTTTTGTTAATGGGCATTGTGGGCCTCGTGCTGTTGATCGCGTGTGTAAATGTTGCCAACCTGCTGCTGGCGCGGGCAGCGGCTCGCAATCGGGAAATCGCGGTCCGCCTGGCGGTTGGCGCAAACTGGCAGCGTTTGTTGCGGCAACTACTCACCGAGAGCATTCTTCTGGCGCTTCTTGGTGGACTTGCAGGTTCGATCTTTGCACTTTGGGGAGTACGTTTGCTGGTCACGATTTTTGGATCTGACACGACTCTTCCTCTGCTTCCTGATGCACGGGTTCTCACTTTCACCATCTCCCTCTCGTTGCTCACGGGAATCCTTTTCGGTCTTATTCCGGCACTGCGCGCTACACGGGTCCAGGTGTCATCGGCGCTGAAAGAATCCGGTCGCTCAACTCCTGCGAAAAGTTCCCGGTTTGGGCTCGCTAAGGCATTAATCGCCGGGCAAGTGGCTCTTTCGCTTCTGGTGCTCTTTGCCGCCAGCCTATTAGTGCGCAGCCTGCAGAAGCTGATGTCGCAGGACTTTGGCTACGATCGCAACCACCTGATCGTTGCTCGCCTCGACCCAACTTCCGCGGGATATGACAGCGAGAGGATGAAGTTGCTCGCCACACGACTCGTGACGGGAGTGGCGAATATTCCGAGCGTGCATGCGGTCACCTACTCAACAAACGGGTTATTCGCAGGGACTGAATCGGACGACGCAATCATAGTACCCGGCTTCAACGCCAGTCATGAAGATCGCCAGGCAATGGAAGATTACGTCGGGCCAGACTATTTCGGGGCTGTCGGCATCCCTATCCTGGCCGGCAGGGGAATTGAAGCGCAGGATACAGCAACTTCAACCCGCGTTGCGGTTGTTAATGAAGCGATGGTCAAGCATTTTTTTCAGGGGCAGAACCCAATCGGCCGTCAATTCCGGATCGATGACGCGGATTGGCTCGATAAGCCAATTGCAATCGTAGGAATATCTCGCGATGCCAAGGACCATAGCGACGGTATTCGTGAAGCAGTGAAACCGCGGTTTTACATGGCCTTTCAACAGGTACCGCGTCCCGTACAGATTGTGTTAGAGGCCCAAGTTGGAGGCATGCTCTCTACAGCCGTTGCCAATGTTGTGGACCAGATCAAGGCCGTAGACGCGAACGTGCCTATTTCGTTTGCGCAAACACTGGACACTCTGGTGACCGATGCTGCCGGCGACCAGATCGCGCTGGCTAGGCTTTCGGTGTTCTTCGGCATTCTCGCATTGTTGCTGGCGTGTGTTGGCCTGTACGGCGTCATGTCGTACACGGTGGCTGGACGCAGACGTGAGATTGGCGTACGCATGGCCTTGGGTGCTGCACGCGCCGATGTAATCCAAATGCTGCTGCGCGAGGGCATGCTGCTGGTTGCCATCGGAGTGGGGGTGGGCATTCCTGTATCCCTTGCCAGTAGCCGAGTATTGCAGAGCTTCCTGTTTGGGCTTAAAGCAACCGACCCGTTCTCCTTGATTGCGGTCATTTTCCTGCTTTCCATGGTGGCAGCATTAGCGGCGTTCATCCCCGCGCGCCGCGGAAGCAGGATTGATCCGATGGTGGCGCTTCGTTACGAGTGAGGTGCAGGAATGGACGTTGTGCTCAACGACTTTCGTTTTGTCCGGAGAATGCCGGCACACCGCGTCGCGCACGTCGATCCAGCGATTGCGCTGCGTTACAAATGAATCAGCTTACTCATAGGAGAGTCATGAAATCAGACCTTGCTCGAATCCTCCTCGGGATCTCTTTGCCGGCCAAAGTGTTTACCGTTCTCAGTGTTATGTTTGGAGTATGCGCCTACGCGCAGAACCTTCTCGATTATTCCAAGCCAAAGTCGTACTTCCCGACGCCCTTTGCGCCATATACCGCGCGGCAGGTCCCGCCTCCTCGATTTGGCAACACGCCTCGTATCGAGACTCTGTTGACAGACGGCAAACTACGCTTGTCATTGACTGACGCGGTCGCACTCGCGCTGGAAAACAATCTCGACCTGGCCATCGCGCGCTTTAACTTATCGATCGCAGATACCGACATTTTGCGGGCCAAATCCGGACAGGCGGTTCGCGGCGTTGATACTGGATTGGTGCAGGGAACTCCCGGGGGCGGGATCGGAGGCTTCGGAACCGGCGCGCCGGGCGGGGGGGCCGGCGGCACCTCAGGAGGTGCAGGTGGCGCGGGCACTGGCGCATCGGGGCTGGTCCAGTCCACGTTGGGTGTGGGCACGCCGATCGATACATTCGATCCCGTGGTGAGTGGAGGACTCACGATTGATCATGCCACCATTCCGGAAGCCAGCAAGGTGCTCTATGGCGTCTCATCGCTTCAGCAGAACGCCGGTGTTGCAAACTTTAATTACACGCAGGGGTTCGCGACCGGCACGCTGATGAGCTTGAATTTCAGCAACGACCGCATCACCAACAATAGCCTGTTCAGCATTCTTTCTCCACAACTGGACAGCGGTTTCCGGCTCACGCTCCGGCAGCATTTGCTTGCTGGATTCGGCTTTGGGCCGAATATGCGGTTCATCCGAATCGCCCGCACCAACCGGGAAATTTCTGATGTAGCATTTCGAGCGCAAGTCATTGCCACGGTTTCACAGATTCAGAACATTTACTGGGACTTGGTGAATGCTTATGAGGACGTTAAGGTGAAGGAACGCTCGCTGGAACTGGCCGAAAAAACGCTTTCCGATGATCGCGAACAGGTACGCATCGGGGCGATCGCTCCGATGGAGGTCATGAAGGCGGAAGGGGCGGAAGCGAACGCGAACCAGGACCTGCTGCTTTCACAAAATGAATTGCAGCTACAAGAGCTGCTGATCAAGAACGCAATTACCCGCGATCTCAGTGATCCGCTTCTGGCTTCCGCCGCGGTGATTCCAACCGATACCATGGATATACCGGAAAAAGAGCCGGTCACGCCGATCCAGGATTTGATCAAGGATGCCGAGCAACATCGGGCGGAACTGGCAGTAGCGCGTATGGACCTGACCAACCGCGATCTCTCGCGCAAGGCCGCCGCCAACGCGATGAAACCACAACTGGATTTTGTCACATGGTACGGGGCCTACGGCTTGGCTGGTTTGCAGAACACCGGCTACGCAGGGCCACCGATTGAGCCGGTGACGCCGTCTGGGTATTCGACTGCATTTACAAGCTTGTTCAAGAACAATTCGCCTGACTATGCCATCGGCCTAAACCTGAGTATTCCGCTGCGAAATCGTGCAGCGCAGGCGGACCAGATCCGCTCGCAGTTGGAATACCGGCAGGCCCAGCTGCATTTGCAGCAGCTGCAGAATCAGATCGGCATCGAAGTGCGGAATGCCCAATTTGCCCTGCAGCAAAACCGCTCGCGTGTCGACACTGCCCGCAAGGCCCGCGATCTTGCACAGCAGACGTTTGACATTGAACAAAAGAAGAAAGCGCTGGGTGCCTCGACCAGCAATCTTGTTCTGCAAACACAACGAGACCTGGCTCAGGCGGAGTCAAATTTTGTCGCAGCGATGTCTGCCTATGAGAAGTCACGGGTGGAATTGGATCGATCCACGGGACTGACCCTGACGCATGCCGGCATCGAGATTCAGGACGCTGAAAAAGGGGTTGTACAACAGCTGCCACACTTTTTCGGCGTAGCTCCCACACATGAAGCTCCTGTGGAGCAATCGAGAATGGATCAAAATTGAACCCTTTGACAAATCCCGACATCGAGAAAGAGAGATTTTCCCCGCGCGCATCCTTGAGTTCAAACGTCCATCCTGCCACCAGGTTACTCATCGCTGATGATCAGCGCGATGTGCTGGAGGCTTTGCGACTGCTGTTAAAGCCGGAGGGCTTTGCCGTCGAGGCGGTTAGTTCGCCCGCTGGGGTCCTGGATGCTTTGGCAACGCATGAGTTTGACGCGCTTCTCATTGATCTGAACTACACGCGAGATACGACCTCGGGCCAAGAGGGGCTGGATTTGCTTTCACGAATTCAGGCAATCGACAGCACACTGCCGGTGATCGTGATGACAGCGTGGGGGAGTGTGGAATTGGCGGTTGAGGCGATGCGTCGCGGCGCTCGTGATTTCATCCAGAAGCCTTGGGAAAACGCTCGCTTATTGGCAATATTGCGTACGCAAATCGAGTTGGGTGCCGCTTTACGGGTTAGCCAGAGGTTGGAGGCAGAAAATCGCTTGTTGCAGGCGGAGGGCCTCCCGAAATTCATTGCCCACTCCGAAGCCATGCAACCTGTGCTGCGTTTGATCAGCAGCGTTGGCCCTTCGGATGCCAATGTGCTGGTGACCGGGGAACATGGCAGTGGAAAGGAAGTGGTTGCGCGAACTCTCCATGCACTTTCCACTCGGTCTTCTCGTCCTCTGGTTGCCGTCAATACCGGAGGCCTGCCCGAGGGAATATTCGAGAGCGAGCTCTTTGGGCATGTAAGAGGTGCATTCACGGATGCGAAGACGGATCGCATCGGCCGCTTTGAACTGGCCCACGGAGGGACACTCTTCCTGGACGAGATCGCGAATATCCCGCTGTCCCAGCAGGCCAAATTACTGCGGGTGCTCGAGAGCGGTGAGATGGAGCGGGTAGGGTCATCGCAAACGCGGCGCGTGGATGTGAGAGTCATCTCGGCCACCAATGCGGACTTAAATCATGAGGTTTCAGCTGGACGCTTCCGTCAGGATCTGGTTTTCCGCTTGAACACGATCGAGATCCAGCTCCCTCCTCTGCGAGAACGACGCTCTGACATCCCCGTGCTGGCTAACCATTTCCTCGATCGGTACAGTCAGCGTTATCGCAAGCCGGCCAGGACTCTTGAACCTTCGGCCATGCAGTCTATGTTGGAGTATCCTTGGCCGGGAAATGTGCGGGAACTGGATCACGCAGTCGAGCGGGCAGTGCTGTTGTCCAGTGGAGATACGATCCGGGTGAGTGATCTCAATCTCAGGTCACCCCGTGAGGCCGCGCCGCGCTTGGAGGAACTCAGCCTGGAAGAGGTTGAGTCGCTCTTGATCCGCAAAGCAGTCGACCGTTATGGTGGAAACATCAGCCAGGCCGCTGAAGCACTGGGTTTAAGCCGAAGTGCCCTTTACCGGCGCCTGCAAAAATATGGAATCGGAAGCAGCTAAGGCAGCAGATCACAACACCGCAAATGCGGTAACCCCTGCTTCCCAATCCGGGATCCGCTCTCGCCCCAAAAACAAGCCGCGTCTGAACCACGAAGATCGCATTTTGCTGCTTGCCATGGGTTCCGGCGCAGTGCCGGTGCTGGTTTCACTTATCTTTCTTTGGACCGGCAACCATGACGCGAACACTCGCTGGACGCTCACCTTTTTACTCTGTGTTACCTGGCTGGGCTTTGCCTTTGCGGCCCGAGGGGCGGTAGTTCGGCCTCTGCAAACGCTATCCAACATGCAATCGGCTTTGCGCGAAGGAGATTTTTCGTTTCGAGTACGCGGCGCGAAAAGCGGAGACGCGCTCGGCGAACTTATGTTCGAAGTGAACACTCTTTCAGAGATGCTCCGAGAGCAGCGCTTGGGCGCGATGGAAGCAAGCGCGCTTCTCACCACGGTGATGACCGAGATCGACGTCGCCGTTTTCGCATTCGACGGAGAACGAAGGTTGCGCCTGGTAAATCGCGCGGGCGAACGGGTGATGGGGCAGAACGCGGAGCGCCTGCTGGGAAAAAACGCTGAGGAGTTAGATCTCTTGGAATGTCTGGAAGGTGAGTCCGCACGAACATTGGAAAAGAACTTCCCCGGCCAGTCAGGGCGGTGGGGATTTCGAAGATCAGTCTTTCGGCAGGGAGGCAAGCCGCATTACTTGCTAGTGCTGGCCGATCTAAGCCGTGCGCTGCGAGAAGAGGAGCGACAAGCCTGGCAGCGCCTGGTGCGAGTACTGGGACATGAGCTGAATAACTCGCTCGCCCCGATTTGTTCGATTGCCGGCAGCCTTGAAGACATCATGAAGCGGGAAGCTCGCGCCGCTGACTGGGAGGATGATCTGCGCCGCGGCCTACGAGTTATTCATGAACGCTCGGACGCTCTCAGTCGTTTCATGCGCGACTACTCCCGGCTAACTCGTTTGCCGAAGCCGCAGGTTCGACCAACCGAGCTCGCACCACTGGTTCGAACCGCTGCGGGCCTGGAAACGCGTGCACTCATCGAAATTGAACCCGGACCCGAAATTACCCTGAATGTCGATCCCGACCAGTTGCAGCAGGTACTTATCAACCTCATCCGAAATGCAGTCGATGCTTCCCTCGACAGCGCTGGTACTGTGAAAGTCGGGTGGGCAAGGAATGGGAGCTGGATCAGTGTATTCGTGCAGGATGAAGGCCCAGGCATTGCTAATCCAGCAAACTTGTTTGTGCCATTTTTTACGACAAAGCCGGCGGGCTCAGGGATCGGCCTGGTGTTGAGCCGTCAGATCGCCGAAGCACACGGCGGAACCCTCTCGCTCAGAAATCGCACCAATGCCAGAGGCTGCGAAGCGATTATCCAACTACCCTCAACCAACTAGGCGGCCTCCATCACTTGTTCCCTGATCCACCTAGGCTACATTAGTTACTGACCGCCAGACAGAGGTTATTCTCTAAAACCTTAAGTACCGCTTTAACATCTTCCAACGTGTTATAGAGGTGAAATGAAACCCGCAAGCCGTCCATTCGATTGGACACCACAATGTTGCGCTCCGCTAATTTTCTCACCATGGCATCCGAATCCTTCATCTGCAGCACAACCAGCGGACCTACACTTTCAGGAGGAGTTTTTGTCCTGATCTTCAGCTGGCGAGCCCCTTCAAGCAGAGCACTTGTGAGCGTGGCAATGTGCTCGGCGATTTTGGCGAGTCCTATGCCGCCAAGCAATTGGAGAGCTGCCGGCACGGCGATCGGGGTAGGGTTGTTTCTTGGCAGCAGTGTAACGATACGGCTCGCTGGTCCGGGCGTCATCATCTCCTATCTGCTCGACGCCGTAATCGCGATGATCGTCGCTTACGCCGTAGCGGAAATGGCGGTCGTACATCCAGTGGCCGGCGCCTTTGGTGTATACGCTGAAACTTATTTGAATCCATGGGCTGGGTTTGCGGTGCGTGCGACTTATGGTTTTGTGCAGACGGTCGCTATCGGAGCTGAGGTCACCGCCGTGGGGATTTACTTTGGTTTCTGGTTCCCACATGTGCCGCAATGGGTTTGGGTGTTGGCGGCATCTTTAGTGCTGGTAGCGGTCAACGCTCTACAAGTCGGTCGTTTCGGTGAATTTGAGTATTGGTTCGCGGTAATCAAAGTAATCGCCATTTTGGCGTTCATCCTGGTTGGCATCATTGTGATTACTGGCGTAGGACCAAGAGCACCGGTTGGCCTCTCGAACCTCACAAAGCATGGCGGCTTCCTGCCATTTGGCTTGAAGGGCGTGTGGCTCTCGCTCTCCTTAACTCTGACCAGCTACATGGGAGTGGAAGTTATTGCTGTGACCGCCGGAGAGGCCCGGAATCCTGCAGTGTCAATACCTCGCGCCATGCGGACGATTGTGTTGCGCCTCATCTTCTTTTATGTGATGGCGGTTATTGTCATGCTCGCGATGACCCCGTGGACGCACCTGGGAACCAAGGCCGGAATTTCGGGCAGTCCGTTTGTCACCGCGTTTTCGCAAGTAGGAATCCCTTACGCAGCCAGCATTATGAATTTGGTCGTGATTACGGCGGCATTGTCGAGCTGCAATACCGATCTCTATCTCACGACTCGTATGCTTTTTTCTCTTTCGCGAAGAGGATATGCACCGACATGGCTTGCCCGGTTAAGCAAAAACGGAGTTCCGCGGCGGGCCCTCGCTCTGTCTACAGCCGGAATGATCGTTGCAATACTGCTGGCGATCTATTACCCAGCAATGCATTTCTGGTGCTCTACGGAGTCGCGGTTGCGGGCATGTTCTTTGTTTGGGCGGTGATTCTCCTTAGCCACATTCAGTTCCGGAACTCGCTCAAGCCCGAGGTTCTCGTGTCGCTCCCGATGAAACTGGCTTTTTTCCCATACGCCAATTGGTTGGGGCTTGCGGCATTGCTCGGGATCACGGCCAGCACTTTCTACGTCGATGGTTTACGCTATGCATTCCCAGGCTTTTTTCCGTTTCTTTTGATTGTATCGGTCGTGTATTGGAGATCTGCGCGTCGAACTCGACTTGACCCATGATTGAGGTTGCTACAGAGGTCTACGGTTCACTTCACGCGCGATTCAAAGGTGATCTGCTGCGCCCTGGAGACATCGGCTATGATGCGGCCCGTGCTGTTTGGAACGGTATGATCTCCAGGTCGCCCCAGCTGATCGCGCGTTGCGCCGATCCTGGCGACGTGCAGAGCGCGGCACGGGCCGCATCCCAGGCCGGAATTCTCACAGCTGTTCGATGTGGAGGGCATAGCCTCGCCGGTTTTGGCACCTGCGATGGCCTCGTGATTGACCTGTCCCGAATGCGCCAAGTGGTGGTAGATGCCGACAGGCGTACGGCCCGCTTCAGTGGCGGCTGCTTGTTGGGATCAATCGACGTTGCTACTCAAAAAGCCGGACTGGTCTTTCCATCCGGGGTTGTCTCACACACGGGGGCGTCAGGACTCATCTTGGGTGGAGGAACAGGATGGCTTACTCGGCGATTTGGTTTATCGTGCGACAACGTTATTGGGATCACATTGGTAACTGCCGACGGTTCGTTCCTGCGCTGTGACAACAGCGAGAATGCGGACTTGTTCTGGGCGTTACGGGGAGGCGGCGGTAACTTCGGCATAGTGACTGAGTTCGAGGTTAAGTTACATCCGCTTACCTCGGTGGTGCTTGCCGAAGGGGTATGCGCCGAGCCGCGTATTGGCGGTCTGCTTGAGTCCTGGAGGGATCTCATGGCGGAAGCCCCTCTCGATCTTAAGTGGAACATCGATCTCCGCCTCGCCCCCCAGACACGAAACGTACCTGCCGAGCTTCGTGGAAAACCGGTCGCGAACAATTCCCTGATTTGGACCGGTGATCCCTCGACGGGCCGCCCCTATCTGGAACGAGCGATGTCCATTTGTGATCCCAGGTCCGTGCGCACGACGGTCTTGCCATTCTTAGAGCTACAGACCATGGCAGATTCCGACTTCCCGCACGGCGATCGCTATTACACAAAGTCGGGCTACTTCGCCCAGCTTCAAAACAGCACGATTGATCTTCTCGTGGAGGCCATGTGCTCAATTCCGGGTCCAGGAATT
>Ga0187777_10000628_pt1 | contig 23643 bp, 20 predicted proteins | sample 1015_Q2_SP5_10_M_FD_132416 | JGI IMG/M metagenome (GOLD analysis project Ga0187777, IMG submission 132416) | Tropical peat soil microbial communities from peatlands in Department of Meta, Colombia - 1015_Q2_SP5_10_MG | ecosystem: Environmental > Terrestrial > Soil > Wetlands > Peat | place... | reverse complement strand
TACAACAGGCTGGCAGAAAGGCGAGGTAAGAGGTCCGTGATTGTCTCTCCCTGAGCCCAGACCGCAATGACCAGCAGGACAAGAACCGTTACAAAATACGGAGGCTCCAAGCGGGTCAACCGGCGGAGATAGTACTTGCGCAGGTTCACGACCGGACCACCCGCGAGGCGGTGGGTGGCAAATGGCAGCGCCAGAATAAATCCGCTTATGACGAAAAACAGTTCGACCCCGCGGAAGCCAACCGACGCCATTTGAGCCAGCCAACCGGATTGATCCAACATGCCGGAATGATGCTGCGGCCACTTGGCGACCAGGTAGCCATTCAAATGGAAAAGAACGACAAGGGTGATTGCGACAAAGCGCAAACCATCCATCTCCGGAATGAAGGTCCCAGACGTCGTCTCGCGGGCAAGATTGCGCAACAGCCAATCGTGAGCATGGCCGATCTTTTTTATTACTAGTGGAAGCATCAGTCGAAACGAAGAGAGGATTCGGCGAAGCCGTCACGAATCACAGAAAGCATTCCCCTGCGCTCTTGTCCAACATAAACTTCATGCCTGTAGCGAACGGAGCACGACACTGCCTCAGATCGACAGCAGGCTTCTCGAACTTCTTGTCTGTCCCCGAGACCACGCACCGTTGCAAGAAGAGAACGGATGTTTGGCTTGTGGTGTGGGACATCACTATCCGCTTGTAGACGGGGTTCCAATTTTTCTGCTGTCTGAGACCGCGCAGACCCATGTGGAGGCAAAGGGCTCGCTGGAGGCCGCTGAAAGTCCCCACATCACATCGTCACCGGCGAGTGCCCCAGTGGACGGGATTGATGGTTTCGTGCAGCAGATTATTGCGGGTACCAACGGCTGCCTCTACATTCCGCTGATCGGGAAACTGCGCGAGTACCCAATTCCTGCACTCAGGCTCCCTCCCGGCGAAGGCAAGCGTTTCCTTGAAATCGGATGCAACTGGGGCCGATGGTGCATCGCTGCGGCGCGAGCGGGATACCGCCCCATAGGCATCGATCCGTCCTTGAAGGGCATTCGCGCAGCCCGTCACGTTGCACGGCAGCTTGGCGTGGACGCGCATTATGTCGTTGGTGATGGCCGCTATCTGCCGTTCACCGATACGACCTTCGATCAGGTTTTCTCCTACAGTGTCTTGCAGCATCTTTCAGGAGAGGATGTCTCGCAAGTTCTGGGCGAGATGGCCCGAGTCATGTACAGCGATTCAAATTGCCTGGTGCAGATGCCAAATCGCTTTGGAGCTCGCTGTTTATACCATCAGGCCCGCCGCCGCTTCCGGCCTGCCCGCGATTTCGAAGTGCGGTATTGGAGCCTCAACGAGCTACATGAGATTTTTTCCCGAGTATTTGGATCCGTACGAATTCTCGTGGACGGCTTCTTTTCGTTGAATCCACAAATCAGTGACGTACACCTACTTCCTCGGAAATACCGGCCAGTCATTTACGCGTCGGAAGCCTTGCGTGCTGTAAGCAGTAAACTTTCCTCACTAACCTACTTCGCGGACAGCCTGTACGTCAGCGCCACTCGCAGCCGTTGAGTCACGGGACCGAGACAAGGGCTTGCAACTCCCCGAGAGCTCAAAAGCGAGTGTCACCAGCTCGTGGACGTGTTTAGCCCACGAGAAATCTCGAGATCGGCTTCTCGCCGCAGCTGAAAGCTCCCGGCATAAAGCGGGAGATTCCGCAAGGCGGACAATTTGCGCCGAAAGCTCTTTTGCTGAAAAACGTTGGAAATAGAGAGCAGCTCGGCCGCATATTTCGCGGTGTACCGGCAAATCCGAAGTGACCACCGGAAGTCCGCATGCCATCGCTTCCACCAAGGGGTGCGCAAAGGTTTCGGCATAAGCCGGACTCACGTAAATATCGCACTGCTTGTACAACTGGTGAAGCTGTCGATAAGGAACGGCTCCCAGCTGCACAACTTCTTCCTCGATGCCAAGCCGTCCTACCAGAGCGGCGGCGCGTTCTGCGCGATATGAACCAGGGTTGTCGTCTGAACGCAGATTGCAAGTCAGAAATAAACGGATTTTCTTTCTAAGGCGCGCCCGCAGATTCGGGATGGCCCCGAGCAGAGTTTCGAAATTGCGGTAATAGTTGTAATGACTGACAAATAGAAGTCGCAGTGCATCTTGGGACGAGTCGAGCCTGTGCCGGATGTTCTCGGGCAGCGGGGTCCTATCCGCAAAGAAGACTTCCTGATCAAAACCGTGATAGATGGAGGAGACTTCTTTTGCGGCCCACTTTCGAAGATCCTCCGCGAAGCTCCGGCTTGGCGCCACGGTTGAATCCGCCCAATGAATCGAGAGTCGGGCGAAGAAGCTCTTGATCCTGTTCTCCCGCAGGAGCAGATATTCCTTGCGCGAACGCAGATCGTTTGAGAAGTCAGACGAAGTGTAAAGAGAATTACCTGAAAGCAGGATTTGAGGAACGGGTGAATACCACAGCGCGAAATTGCCTGCTGAAATGAGAACGTCTGCCCCGGAGCGGCGAATAATCCCCGGCAATCGAGTCTGTTCAAACCAGAAGCGCCGCGCCGCATCTGCCGGGACGAGGATATCGTGAACCGTGATTCTCTCCGAATCAGGAAGCTCACGGCGGAGCTTGCGGTTAACTGCGACCGTGGTTCGAACACCGGGACAGGCAGACAAATTCGGCAGAACATTGCGGACGTAGGTAAAACCGCTGGCACAAGAGGCTCCCAGTGCGTTCAGGAAAATGTGCATGATCGAGTTTCTGCAACGGCGCCCAGCCGGCCGGAGAAGGCAGGTGAAGGATATGTGATAGCTGCATACATCACAGGCCTTGAGGGAACAAAGTCTGAAAGCATGAAGGCAAAGATCCAGAAAAGAACGCAGGTGTGATAACCGACTGCGAATAACCAGTCTTCGAAGCCGGCGTGTACCAGCGCTCCGACTACAAATATTGCGAGGGGAACAGCCGGCGAGGATGATAGCCCGGTTCGTCGGATCCAGAGCAAAATCCGGGCAACCTTACCAACAAGCAACAGTAACAAAGCCGCAAAAGGTGCAAAGCCGACCAACCCGACCCATTCGGCAATCTCGAGGTAACTGTTGCCGTGCTCACGCGTAACCTGTCCCACTGAGGAGAACTTTTCATTGACCTGCGTTTTGTCATAGGCGGTAGCACTAGTGCCAAAACCGGTCCCGAACCATGGGTGCTGTTGCAGGGAAGACAAGGTTTTTTCCCACACGGTCTTGCGCGACGCCAGGACGCCCGCCTCACGCTTGCCCTTGTATACAAACCTCGAAGTCATAGAGCCATCGTCGGATTGGTTCACCGCAGGCAACGGCACTACAGTGGCCACAATGACCGCGGTCGCCAAAGCGACAACAAAGCTGGTCAGCAAAAACCGGTAGCGGCGCAAAGCAATACAAAACAGAGTAGAAGAGGTCAAGGCTGCGATGATCCCCGCACGTTCATAGCTGCTCAACAGCAACAGTTGACATAGCAGCACGGCGAGTATCCTGCGTCTTCGCAGGGAACGGGACTCGCTGACAAATGTCCCCCAAAGCAAAAAGGGGAGCGCCACCACACCCATCACAACACCTAATGAGTTGCGGTTCCCAAAGAGTTCCAAGCGCAGCGGAAAGTATGCGATGGCACTTATGTACACAAGAAGTTCGCATGCCAATAGCAGTCCCGCAAAGAACTTCTCTTCCCTTCCGATCGAGGCGGCGCGCGCTCCGGTAACCGCGTAGACAAACAGCAGCAGCAGGCTTAGTGATTTCAGCAGCGCGACATCGGGGTAGGACGAAACGAATGCCGAGACAGTTGCAGTCAATACGCAGGCCAGCGCAACCAGGTGAAGCAGTCCCAGGGGCAAGTAATTGTGCCTGAGCCACCAGAGTAATCCCACGGTGGCGCCGACTGCGAGAACGATCCAGCGCACAGAAATCCACACTTCGTGCGCTGGGACCGCCATTCCCGCGAGTAAAAACACGAAAATGAGAGCAGGAAAGAACGCTTCGCGGAAGTTCCACAAAACCGCCACCAGCAATTGCAGAAATATCACTCCACTCAGGAGGGTCGGGTCTGTGTAGTATGACGGCCGGAAAATCACCGAATACAGCACAACCATGCAGGCAACTACGGCCCCAACCACGAGCCACAACCTGTGCTCAGGCATGCTTCGCCTCCAAGCATGAGAGCGCTGCGTCTGCTATCCCGGCGGCGCACGCCTCTGGTGAGTGATCGTGTATCTTTCGGAGGCTCGCTTGTCCCATCGCGATCCGAAGTTGACCATCCTCTGCCAGTTCGTGCATGGCAGCGGAGAGCCGGCTGATATCACCCGGTGTGAACAGTCGGCCATTGTGACCGTCAGCCACCAGATCTTCGGCACATCCGGCTGCGTTGCTGCAAATGACCGGCAGTGAGCAAGCCATCGCTTCATTGATCACCAGGCCCCAAGGATCGCTGTGTGTGGGGAAAACAAATGTTTCCGCCAGGCCGTAGCAGATCGCCAGGCTCTCAGGTTGCAGAAATCCGGGGAGATGAATTGCTCCCGGCCGCACCGCAGCAACTCGCTTTTCAAGCCCCGGACGAGCAGACCCATCTCCCACGAATACCAGTCCGACATTGGCTCTAAGATCGCGGGGCAGCGCTTCATATGCTTCAACCAGATCGAAGATTCCTTTTTCTCTCTCCAAACGACCGACAAATAAGAAATATCGTTCCGGCAAATTGAGTCGCTGCCGATGCTGACTGGCATCTCTGCGCGCGATCTCGGCTGTCATCGAGAAAAACGCCACGTCAACCGCATTGGGGGCGGTGAAAATCCGGGCCTCGGGCACTGCGTAGCTTCCGACATATTGAAACGATGACTTTCCGGCTACGACAAAGCCGTCGCAAAGCCGCAGGAACCTGGTTTTTAGGGACCGCAGCAGCGCTAATCCGCTTCTGAAGTCTCGTGTGGTGCTCTCGATCCACACCAGGAAAGGGACACCATTGCGCCGTGACCAACGCATGGCTTCCCAGGAAGCAATGTAGTTGTAACCGCCGCAAATGATCACATCCGGTGCGGACTGTCTCAAGCTTTCATCGACTCCCCAGTTCAGCAAGATATTGTGGCCGTATACTCTTCGTCGCCAGGAGGGCAGGACCTCGAATGAAAAACGAATCTCATCCGTGGGCACCAGCCACTGCCGCTGCGTGGGATCGGTTTCGGCAAGGAAAATGACATGCAGATCGATTCCGGGCTGACGAGCAAGAACATTGAAAACGGGTACGCGATATGGCGCAATGATTTCGGTAATAAGCACGAGGCGAAGGGTCAAGCCAGGCACTCCTTGTAAAGTTGCGCGAGACGCGCTGCCTGATGTCGCAACGTGAACCCTCCGAGGATGGTCGCTCGAGCTGCATCGCCGATACGCCTTCGCAGTTCCTTATCGCTTAACAATGTGGAGAGCGCATTGACCATGCTGTTCAGGTCATAGGAACTCACGAGCCAGCCATTGTTCTCGTCGCGGATGACGTCTTCAATTCCCTGTCCCCGACAGGCGATTACGGGTTTTCCCGCAGACATGGCCTCCAAATACACGCAGCCCAGGCCCTCATAGCGACTGGGCAAAGCGAAGATGGTGCAGCGTCGCATCGCCTCCGCCACCTGCTGGCGGCTTTTCCGCCCGAGGAAATGAACCTTGTCTGCGATATTGAGCCGGGCAGCTAAGCCAGTCAGATTAGAACTCTCGGGCCCGTCGCCGATGATTTCGCACGAAACATTGGGATAGTGCTCATGCACAGCTGCGAAGGCTCGCAACAACAACTGGTGACCTTTCGTCGGAATGAGGTTGCCAACGCTGAGGATGACGGCCTCTGCCTCTGCTGCCCGTGGAGAAAAGCGTTGCTGATCTACTCCGTTGTGAATCACAGTTGCGTTCGCGCCTTTGAGAGACTGGACCTGATCCGCCACCCGCTGACTGATACAAATCACCCGTGCCGCTGAGCGGTAAACAGATTCCGCTACGTTCTTGCACCATCGACCCGGGTATCCAGAGACCTGGGCCGTAAAGAAGACATCCAAGCCATGGGCGGTGACAACAAAAGGAATGTGCAGCTCGCCACTGAGTAGTTCGGCTGCATGCCCGCAGGGCAAAGCGGCGTGAGCGTGAATCAGATCGAACTCCCGGTCGAGGTGCAACCTGCGAACCCTCGCCTTAAGCCGCTCGTAAAGAAATACTCCGGATGAAGCCAGACCTAAACCGCCCGGAATTGCCGCATATCGAACCCATTGTGCGGGATGTCCATTCGGGCTTGATCGTTGCCGATAAAACGGCCCAACGGCGATAACGCATGACTCGATTCCGAGCGCCTGCAAAGTGGATGTCGGTTCAGCAACAAAACACCCGCGAGCATCATCTGAGGCGCAAGGGTAAAAGGGAGTGAGCGTTAAAATGCGCATGGAAGAGGCTAGACGAACAACCTGCGCACATACCAACCGCAACTCATAACGTAAACGCTGGCCCCGACGAACAACACCACGAAGATTTGCGAAGTGTAAACATTCGTAACCTTGATTGCGAGCAGCATCAACAATGCGGAGCCCGACGCGACCCGTAACACTGGGTTCTTCCAGGAGTCATGCAATTCCGGAATGCTTCCTACGGCAACCGCAGCGACGGCAAGTTCTGCGAAGACCAATGCGAAAGCTGCCCCTGGTAGACCGAATGCGGGGGTCAGCGTGAAGTACAAAAGCGTTCCTGCGGCAGCGCCAGCGGCAGTTGAGGCGAGATAAGCTCGGTGCCGGCCAAGCCCAAAAAGAATTGTGCCGCAGAATAAGGATGCTGCAGAAGCGGTGATCAAGTATGGCGCCATCCACTCTAAAACAGGAACCGCTGCCAGAAAGTTTTTCCCCAGCACCCACGGAACCACTAAGTGCGCGGTGCCGATAAGCCCCAAGGTCAACGGAATACTAACCACCGCAACGGTCGAGGTCGCCAGGCGGGCCAAACGACGAAGCTGCGCCGCGGACTCGGCAGCAGCAATTCGCGGCAGCAACACCTGGCAGAAGGTAATGATGAAGCCTCGCACTATATCGACAAACCTCGCGGCCGCCGCATAAAGGCCCAGAGCAAAGTCTCCCAATATCCAGCGGACCAATACATTCCCGGTTCGATGGTAGATGTTCGACATCAGGCTAGACGCGGCATAGTGAAGACTTGGCCTCAGAATGCGTGGCCAACAATTGGGACGCAGGCGCGCTCGAAACCTTACTCCCTTGCGCCACAGAACAATCCAGCCAAGCACGCTGCATAACATGGAGGATGACAGAATGCCGACTGGCAGCCAAACCAGATCCCTGGCTCTGTGCACAAAAATGAAGACGAGTGCTGCATAGACGAGCTGTTGTGTGACATTCAGCAAGGAGCGGACGTGGAACAGTTCCAAAGCGGTCAGCAGATGATCAGTGACGATGAGACTGGCGAACAAAATTCCGAAACCATAAAGACGGAGCAGCAGGCGCACGGTCGCTGCAGGTTCATGGGAAGAGATCAGGAGAACCGCCAGCGCAGCGATCAGCGAGGCGATCAAACGCAGGAAGAGCACATCCGGAATTGACTCGAAAGCGGCTGTCTTCTGGGCTGCGACCTGCTGGGTAAGGAACACGTTCATGCCCGGGTCGGCGATTACGTTTAAGAAAGAAGACAGCGCCACGACATAGCTCCACTGCCCGTAAGCCTCTACGCCCAGCCGACGTACGATGTATGGAAACGTAATCGAAGTGATGACGATGCCCACGGTCTTGGCCCCGGTTACCGAACAGACGAAACCGGCGTACCGCAAAATCGGGCTACCAGACGTAATCTTCACGCGATCACAGGTGGTGTAGATGGGATTCTCAGTCGTACTCCCGCCACCTCCAGAAAAATCTTGCCCCATTGGCGCGCGATTTGTGTCCAATCGAATTTTTGGGAGTGCCGAACTGCGGACTCGGACATCAACCGCCGCAATTCCGCATTCGCAATCAGCAGCTCGAGACGTTCCTCGAGTTCCGCGTCCGACTCAACCAGGAAACCGGTTTCGCCATTTACAACGTACTCTGGCTGATAACAACTCATGGCGATGGCCGGCAGACCGCAGGCCGCCGCCTGAAGCAGTACTTGCGGATGACCCTCGATCACACTCGGAAATAAGAAAATGCCTGCATTGCGCATTTCTTCGGCCAGTTCATGCGGAGTGAGATGCCCGAGGAACGTAACGTTCTTGCATCCATGTCGTTCGGTCAACCTCCGGCATGACTGCTGGGTCTCTCCACTCCCCGCCAGGCGAAACCGGATGTTCGGCCAACGAATCGCTTGCTGAATCACCAACTCCACACGCTTTCGTGGCTGAAAAGAACCTGCATATAAGACGACGGGCGGTAAGGAAACATCTCGGGGTTCGGCGGTGAAGAAGAACCGCTGATCAACACCGTCATACACGACCTCGGAATCGAGGCCAAATTGACGAGAAACGGTTTTTGCCACATAACGCGAATTCGTGCAAACGCGATCGGCTTGACGGATTGATTGGGTGGCCAACTCACTGGCCACAGCATCCGTCATCGTCATCACGACGTAGCTCACGAGTGCGGTTCGGAGTCGCAAGTACTGCCGAACCTTGTAGAAGAGCGCGTCAAGCGGGCCGTAGCGCGGGAAAAAATAAATGTCCGGCCTGGACATAACAATCTTGTTGATCAGCTTTGCCGTATTCCCGTGATTGGTCCAGGAGACAAGTTCCGTATTTGGCCGATGCACGATGCGATCGTCAGGGCTGCCGCCGCTGATCATAATGACGCGAAACAACTGCGGCGGAAGGCGCGCCACAATCTCCTTGACTGTGAGATTTTGAGCGTTGGTATTGCTCTCGTCGGCAAAGGACGGAGTGAAAATCGTGATTGGCGGATTTGGCTGAGTGCCCAATGTTTGTCAGGATGAAAAAGGCGCTCTTACGTGGCGTAACTCGCGAGTGAGTGCTCTTGTGTCTGAGATTCGTGTGCAGCAGTCTGGCAGAATGCTCGCCGTAACGTCTCAGCATCGATGCCATTTTCCGGTTGTCGGTAAAACCATTCCTGGCTGGCCAATAAATGTGGTATGTCGGCGATTTGATCGGAGCTTTCCAAGGCTAGACCCAAGCCGAATTTGGCGTATTGCCGAGCGTAGCCGGAATAGCAATCCCCCAGCCAGGTACAGAGAATGACAGGGATGCCCCGTGCTGCGCATTCCATGATAGTGGAAGACTCACCCGTTACGGCGAATTTTACTTTCTGCCAGAGTACGGCGGTCGCTGGACCGGAAATGATCTCCACATTGCGTGCTCGATCTTTCAGAATTCGCCGCAACTCGCGCCGATGAGCACGTACGCTATCGAAAGGATGAAGCTTCAAGACGAGCTTCAGCCCACAGCGTTCCGCGAGCGAACAAAGGCGTGGCAAAAGACCTTTGTAGACCTCATTGCTTCGCCAGCCGGCAGCTTCATAACCCTCGGTGAAGAAAACAATCCAGGACTTCTCGCGGTGGTGTGGATTCTCTGCCATCTGCCCAACGCTGTCCAGCCCGCTGAGGACGACATTCCGGGCCGGCACATCGCAAGTATGAATCAGGTAATCGCGTTCCAGTTCGTTCTTGGCCAGGTAAACATCTGCTGCTGGAGTCTTGAGAGCCATCCAGCAATCGAGAGCGCCATGATGGCATGCTATGGCCGGCAGGCCGCGATTCTTGGCCAAGAGAAGTGGAATTCGAGTGTAGGGATTGGTATCGTCGGCACACAGGCACGCGCTAATCTTCTGGGAATCGAGAATGTTTATCCAGGCGTCACGAATCGGGAGCAACCATCGTAACGTTGAGTCGATCTTCTCCAGAATTCCGGCATCCTTCGCGACTGCGAGCATTGTTTCGCCCTTAGCCAGACTTTCACTAAGCAGTTGCCATTCGTGCAGAAGCCCAGACTCTTCCTGGGACGACGAGACAAAAAATGGATCGAGGGGAGTCGTCTCGACATTGGGTGGAAGCGATTGGAGCCGTCCGCTTCGTCGCGCAAACACCAGAAGAAAATTTTGGTCGGGGAGTAATTCCGCACACCGCACCGCCATTCGCGAGACATTGACATAAGCGGAAGGCAACAAAATCAGCGGAACCTGGGGCTGGCTGCGGACGCGGCGGAGCCTGCTTCGAACCGCATGGTGCCGGTCTAACTTGTCCTCAAGAACCTGCCAGATCTGTGCCGGGTCGAGATTCCAGAGCACGTTTCCATAGTGTCGAACGCGTCCTCTGAATCCGCCAGAAAGACTACCTGAAACCTGAAGAGTGGTACGGAGCCGGTTCTGAAGCACGGTCGCGAACTGGAAGGGACGCGTTGTGTAGAGCTGACTGGGGGCCCCGATGTATTTTGCTAACCGATCCACCAGAATCAACTGTTGGAGCTCGGGCACCAGGCAAAGCGACAGCACATCCCACCAATCAATCCCATGCCGATCGACAACGGTTCCCATGCCGGACTGCAGGATCTTTCTGCAAAGGCGGAGGTCGTCGATCCCTTCAGCGAAATCGAAGATGCTGATTGCCGGACAGCCAGTCTTAGCCGACCAGCTTGCATAGGTTGATGCTGGAGCGCGAGCAAAATCGACGACGAGATCCCACCGCGGTAAGGATTTTGAAGCCGGAAGAGAGTCGTCGTGATGAACAAGCAGGACGTTCATTTCAGTGGCCGGTCAGCACCGATGAGGTCACCGACAGCGCCGTCACTCTCGCAAATGCGATCCTCGGCGATGAGATCCCACTGGAGTGGAGTGCCGCGTGCAATTGGCTGTGCTGCCCGCTTTCCAAGAATCTGAGTCATGTATCGCGTGTGCAAACCATCGGCCGGGCGGATGGAGCGCACATTATCTGAGGTGAATGCCTCCCCCTGTTCCATGTCCTGCACAACGAACAGGGAACGGCGAAACCGCTGGCTGCTCTGCTCGTGAAGCGTAGGGCCAAACTGCACCGATCCCAACGCCTTCTCCGCGATGCGCACTGCGGCGACCATTTCCCTGAATTCGTCGGGCTCGAGAGAAAATTCCGCGTCAGGACCTCCGAGCGTGCGCGAAAGCGTCAGATGTTTTTCGATGATGCACGCGCCCAGTGCTACTGCTGCGACAGGTGCAGCGATTCCTGTTGTGTGATCAGAAAGCCCGACGGCAATTCTGAAGCGCTGGATGAACGCGGGAATGGTGCGCAGGTGCATCTCCTCGGGCGGCGCCGGATACGCGCTTGTACATTTGAGAAGGGCCAGCTCCCTTGCGCCTGCGTCTCGCGCCGTTGCCAAGGCTTCCTCGATGTCGTCGATTGTCGCCATCCCGGTTGAAATGATCAGCGGCTTTCCCGTGCCAGCCAGCTTCCGGATGAGCGGCAGGTCCACCAACTCACACGACGCCAGTTTGTATGCGGGCACGTTGATGGTCTCAAGAAAGTCCACGGCGCTGACGTCAAAGGGTGAGGAAAAAAGATGAATGCCGACCTGGTCGGCAAGTTGCTTCAACTTTGGGTGCCAGTCCCATGGGGTGTATGCCTCGCGGTAGAGTTCGTGAAGGGTTCGGCCGTCCCAGAGCGTGCCCCCGCCGATGCGGAAGCACTCGCGATCGCACGCGATGGTAATCGTATCCGGTGTGTAAGTTTGTAATTTGACTGCATCGGCGCCAGCTTCTTTTGCCGCATGAACCAGATCTCGCGCTTGCCGGAAATCCTGATTGTGATTAGCAGAAAGCTCGGCAACGATATACGCCGGGTAACCGGATCCGATCAGCCGACCGGCAATCCGGAACGGGGAAGAAGCGGGTCCCTTCGCTAGGCTTGTTGCAGGAAACTGTTGCATAATGGCGAACCAGGAAATTCGTACGTAATCTGTGTCAGTGGCGGCCACATACTGTGAGATGACAGATCCAGCGATTCATTGGGACCAACTCCATCGCGATGCCCGATTTCGTCCGCGTTATCCCAACGATCACGTAGTTCGTTTCTTGATGGCAAATAAGGCTGCGTTTGAAGCTGCCGGCAACAAACGATTGCTCGATATCGGGACGGGTGCCGGAAGGCACCTGCAAGCCGCATCGGAGTTGGGATTTGAACCCTATGGAATTGACACTTCTAACGTCGGCTTAACTTATGTGCAACAACGACTGGCGGCCTTTGGGCTGAAATTCGGCGTCACTAGAGCATCCATGCTTGCGCTGCCTTTCGCGGATTGCACTTTCGCGTTGGTGCTGAGTTTCGGAGTGTTTAACTACGGCACTCCACAGCAAATGCAACGAGCAATTGATGAAGCCTTCCGTGTGCTAATACCGAAAGGCAAACTGTTTGCCGTCCTGCGAACAACCGAGGACTACCGATTCGGTAAAGGCGAACAACTCGGACCTAATACCTTTCGATTGAAGATCACAGACACGAACGAATACGACACAGTGCAACACTTTCTCATAGAGCACGAGGTCGAGGTGTATTTCAGAAAGTTCTCGCGGATAAGCTTCGAAAAAACTGAGACCACGTCAGCAAATCGCACCCGGACAGATTCTGACTGGCTGGTCACCGCGGACAAGTAAGCAAATCTTTGACTTCTCCTACCTGGTCGGGCAAGAGGGCCGGCCGGCGGCCGCAGCGCACAACTTCTGAAGCGCGCTGACCTTCGTTGAAAATCAAGTCGAGAATCGAAGCATAGGGAACGAACGGCGGGAACATCTGAGCGTAACTTGGGTGCTGGTAATTATGGAACAGTACTCTAACCGAACGGCTTTCAAGAAGATCAATTTCTTGTAGCAGGTAAGCAGCTGAGCCGATCGGAGAAATGTACGCAGTCGCGCCTAAGGTTGCACAGATATTTGCCAGCAGTTCCGTACGTTTTCCAGGCAGACCCAGGGCAGAGGAAAAGAACAAAGGAGTTCGAATGACCAGCAGGCTCATGAACCATTCAATTAATCGCACGTTGAGGGTGAGGAGGCGAGTGCCTTGTGAGCAGTTCAGTCTTGCGCTGAGATGGTGAAAATGATCTTCAAAAAATGGCGCGCGCCGGTAGCTCAGCTCAATCGCCCGCAGATGCTTCCGCCAGAACTCGCAATCTCGAATCTCGACATCTTGAATCGATTGCCCAAAGCGCCCGCGGAATACAACTGGCACCGTGAGCCACTGCAGGCCGGCGGGAGTCTTGATCCGGTTTCGCTGCTGCCATGATTGTTTTTCAAATTGAACGCTGTCGAGAATAACAAACGCGTCCACCTGATCGATGAGATCGAAAAATCCTAACCAGGGCAAATATGTGGGTTGTGCGATGGCGATTTTCACGCAGAGCCGACCTGCACTTTCCATGGCGCAGCCAATGCCTGCTGTTGCTCCAACATGGCTTGAGCCACCCGGCGGGCGCCGTTGCCGTCCACCAATAAACGGGCGTTGTGGCCGACTGACTGGCGATACTCGCAATCGAAAATCATTCTTCGCAGTACTTCGATAAGGCACTCAGGCTCGAGATTCTGAAATGTCCCAAGATCCACCCCGGCCCCGTGCTCCGCTAAGCCCCGCGCAGTCGGCGCTTGATTCTCTGCTAACGTAACGAGAACCATTGGGACTTGTAGCAACGCCAGTTCGTAGGAAGTGGCCCCGGCGGCCGAGATCGCCAGATCAGCGGTCGACATCAATCGCGACATGTCCTTCACATCAGGGGCGAACCTCGGTTGCCGCGGCATGTGTTCCGCAATCCGCTGCAACATTGCACCGTTCTGGTTGCTTCCGCCGAGGACTATCGTAACTTCGACGTCCAATCCAGCTCGGCCAATTGTTTTCAGAATGTCGGCAGTAGCGTTATTTGGATCGCTACCACCCATAGTGATCAGCAAGCGCGCGGCAACTGGCGCAAAGTGACGCTGCCGGTGTTGCCAGACCAGAAATTCTTTGCGCAACAAGGCATATCTGGGACCGAGCAGCAGAGTTGTTCGAGCGCCAGATTCCCGGTACATCTCCGTCGTTGCATAGACATTCTGATTTAGAACTATGTCCGCGCAGTAAGGTGCGCATCGGCCAGTATCGTCGATCCAAAGGAGCTGAAAGTCAGAGTGTTTTATCCTCCGCTGATATGTTGGACTGAATTGGTAGCCATCAACCGCGATCCAGGTTGCGTTATATTCATCAGCCAGGGTTAGAATTCGGCGTGCATCTTCCGCGCTGCCGGATGCGCAGCTCAAGGTCATCCCCTTGAAGTGCTCGTCTTGAATGCGCCGTTCGATCGCCTCCGTTGATTCCGCCATCACAAAGACGGCATCCCCTCCACCGGATCTCCAGGCCTGTGCGAGAGCGAGGCAGCGCATAACGTGGCCGGTGCCCATTGCGGAGCTTGCATCGGTGCGGATCATGAGCGTACCGATGCTCAAGCGTGCACGGCCTTCTGAACCACGTGACAGTTGAGCAAGGCTAGTCGCGGTTCATTCCCCAAGACCTGAAGTACCTCCCACCAGCCGAAATGATGCTGGTTCCCGAACCGGGCGTAGATGGCGCGCACAAGCTCCAGGTCATGGGCAGTGTCAAGCGTCCAACGATGATGGCTGTAGTCTGCTTCTGCTTGGCAGGAAAACAAGCGGAACAGATCAGGATGCTCATACAGATACGGCGTCACGTGTTCTCGCTCGTATGGCTGGCTAGCTTCTCGCCAGGCACGAGCGAGGGCCGACATTGTAAATACCTCGACATCGAGTCCTCTTGGATACCTGGGAACGAGCGCGTTGCTGGCGTAGTCGCAAGTATTCTCCTCGAAGGCACGAATGGTCAGGTCCACGAGCGCAGGATCAATCAAGGGACAGTCGGCGGTAATTCGAACTACGGCTGAAGGGGCGAAGGCGTCTGCACAGCGATAGTAGCGATCCAAAACATCGTGCTCAGAGCCGCGGAAGCACTCGACTTGCAGCCGATCGCATTCATAAGCCACGGCATCGTCCTTCGCAGATATTGATGTGGCCACGATGATCTGCTGGACCGACCTGGCCCGGCTCAAGCGATGAACCACCCGTGCCAGCACAGTCTCCCCGCCAAGATCCGCCAGGACTTTGCCCGGCAACCGGCTGCTGCCCATACGTGCCTGGACGACTGCTAACGGTTTCATGTCAATGGCGAACCTGCAACTACTCGCGGCTCCGCATAGTCAAGATCGAGTTGGCCCGTCCAGGGCGAGATTTGGGCTGTCTTCACATTCTGGGTGTGGGTGACCGGTCACTCCCTGAAATACGCAATTACCTTGCGAAGAGCCGCTATCACGTCCGCAACATCGGCGTCGGTCATCGCGTGAAACATAGGCAAGCTGATCAGGCGCTGATAGGCGTCTTCTGCTACCGGATATTCGCCTCCTTTGTAGCCGAACCGGTCGCGATAGTAGGGGTGCAAATGAACCGGGATGTAATGGACGTTGACACCGATATTTTCGGCCCGCAGAGCCTGGAACACCTGCTCACGACTTGCGGAGAGCTTGTTCAGCTCCAATTGAATCGGGTAAAGATGCCAGGCAGAGGAAACGTCATCTCTCACCATTGGAGGTTGAATGGCGGGGACGGTTCGGAATGCTTCTGTGTAGGCGGAGGCAATCTGTCGTCTTCGCGCGAGGTTGCTTTCCAGTTTCTTCAATTGCTGAAGGCCCAAAGCGCACGCGGTATCCGACAAGCGATAATTGAAACCTAACATGACCATTTCATAATGCCAGCGACCCGCAGCCTGGCGGCTGCGGGCATCGGTGTCGATCCCATGATTGCGAAAACATCGCAGAGTTTCGGCAAACTGCGCATTATCTGTGACCACCATGCCGCCCTCGCCGGTAGTGACGTGTTTGACGGGATGAAAGCTGAACACAGTCATGTGAGCAACGCTGCCAACCCGGCGACCTCTGTGCTCAGCTCCCAACGCATGGCATGCGTCCTCGATCACGATGAGCCCGTATCGATCAGCCAGTTGTAAGATTTCATCCAACCGGGCCGGATGCCCGGCGTAGTCGACGGGCAAAATTGCCCTGGTCTTTGGCGAAACGCCAGCTGCCACCTGTGCAGGATCGATGATTAGTGTTTCAGGTTCAACGTCGGCAAAAATCGGCCTTGCCCCCTGATAAAGCAGACAATTCGCGGTTGCGGCAAAGGTCAGAGGTGTCGTGATTGCTTCATCGCCTGGACCGAGTCCGGCGGTATAGACCGCTGCATGCAGAGCAGCAGTGCCAGAACTGAAGCTGACCGCATATTTCGCTCCCACGAATGCGGCAATGGCTTCCTCGAATTCTGCAACTTTCGGACCCGCCGTGAGCCAATCGGACCGAAGCGTATCGACGACAGCCTGAATGTCAGCCTCGTCGACGAAATGGCGCCCATAAGAGAGCAGAGTGGTCCGCGTGGGTTCCCCACCATAGATGGCCAGCAATTCCTTTTCAGCTGAAACGATGGTCATTAATCACACGCCTGGGCACGAAGGCCGGGATCATCGGAAGCCGTGATCGGTGCAGTGTTCCGCTCCCCGATAAGTTGATACAGGTCCTCAGGAGATAGCCAACGCGAATTGTTGTCACTGGCATAGCGAAAACCGTCCGGCAAGGGTCGCGCATGCTGCCAGTTTTCTTTTGGCCACCAGGGATAGGCCGGCTGAACCACATACATATCGTCAAGTTCGAGAGAGTTGCGAGCTTCATCTTCCGACAGCAATACCTCGTGCAGCTTTTCACCCGGACGAATTCCGATGACTTGCATTTCGCAACCGGGAGCCAAAGCTTCGGCGAGTTCGAGCATCTTCATGCTGGGAATTTTCGGCACAAAAATCTCTCCACCATGCATCTGCTCGAGACAGCGGACCACGAAGCGCACTCCTTGTTCGAGTGTGATCCAGAACCGAGTCATACGCGGGTCGGTGATGGTGATCCTGCGCGTGGCGCGCTGCCGTATGAAAACCGGAACGACGCTGCCCCGACTCCCCAAGACGTTGCCGTAACGCGCGCAACTGAAACGGATATCTTGCAACCCTGAATAGGCATTCGCCTGCACGAACATTTTCTCGGCACAGAGTTTTGTCGCTCCATAAAGGTTGACAGGGTTCACCGCTTTGTCGGTGCTCAAGAACAAAATGCGCCGCACGCCGGCGTTAAGGGCGGCATCGATGACGTTGCGGCCACCCATAACGTTGGTTTGAATCGCCTCGAAGGGGTTGTACTCGCAGGCCGGAACCTGTTTCATTGCCGCAGCGTGAACTACAACGGTAACGCCGGCGAAAGCTCGTTCCAGGCGTTGCTGATCGCGGACATCGCCAATGAAATATCGCAAGCTGGCATGATCGAAACCCGCAGTCTGCATTTCGTGCTGCTTGAGTTCGTCGCGACTGAAAACGATCAGCTTGTGAGGATGGTATTCGCGCAGCATCAGTTCCACAAATTTGCGCCCGAAGGATCCGGTTCCTCCGGTGACCAGAACAACCTGCTCCGCCCAATTCATCAGTGTCGTCTCCGCTGTTGCGAAGTCGTAACCTGAACACACCTTCGGCCCGTGAACTACATGACAGACAGGCCAATTTCAGCGTCAGTATAAGCGGACTAAGTCTGGGGAAAATCTGCAGGAACCCGCATTAACACTAGGGAACCAGCGAGATTACGCCGTAGACGTTGGCGAGTTTGCGATACTGGAAGTACTCATGTTTCGAATTGATGGAGAGTGGTTACCGACCTTACGCCTGCGTCCACTGGCAATAAACCTTGAGGAGCGCTGATGGCATCAGGACCGCTGATGCCGCTCCACGGCCAAATCCTCCGCGAATCGCAACCCACCTTAACTGCTGAACACTATCCCGGTGGTGCGACGGGAATGTACCCGACATTTGCAGTGCAGGAGTCCGCGGTGCGCGAGTATATGCGGATTTTGCTGAAGCGGAAGTGGTTAGTTGTCTGCAGTGTCCTGCTTGTGGTGGCAGTCGTGGGGATCTCTACGTTACGAAGCACGCCAATCTATGACGCGGCCGGCAGCATTGCTATCAACAAGACGGAACCGGTGTCGCTCAACTTGAAAGAGGAAAGTGGGGGCGGAGGCGACTACTACGATCCCACGGATCTTGATACGGAAGTACGCATTCTGAAAAGCGATTTGCTGGCATTGCAGGTGATTCGCCAGCTCGGGCTCGACAAGCTTCCTTCCATGGGCGGAAAACCCGTGGCAGACAATGCCCTGCAACTCACGACCGACCTGCTCCAGCCAGACTCTCCGAGAACCTCTGCATTACTTGCGGCTTTCAAAGGTAGCTTGCAGGTTTCGCTGATTCCTAATACGCGAATCATCGAAATTCATTACCGGAGCCCGGACCGAAATCTGGCAGCCCGGGTAGTGAACGCGTTGGCCAGCACATACGTCGAGCAAAATTTCAAAACTCGCTTTGAATCCACCATGCAAGCGTCTGAGTGGCTCTCCAAGCAACTCGTTGACCTGCAGATGAAAGTCGAGACTTCGCAGGAGAAACTGGTCAAATACCAGAAAGAACATGAAATTCTTGGTATCGACGAAAAACAGAACATCACGACCGCCAAGCTGGACGAGCTCAATCGTGAGTTTACGGAGGCACAATCGCTTCGGATGGACAAGGAATCCATCTACCGCCTCGTTCAAGGTGGAGATGCGGATTCGATCACAGCGGCCGCTCAAGTGCAGAATGCAGCAAAGGGATCCGCAGCTAGTTCGTCACTTCTGGAGAAGCTGCGGGAGCAGGAAGCCGATCTCAAAATTCAAATGGCTGTCCTCAATGTGCAGTTCGGTCCGGCTTACCCGAAGCTCGCCCAGATCCGCAGCCAACTCCAGGAAGTCCAGGCTCAGATGCTGATCGAAACGAAAAAGATAACGGGCCGCCTGAGAGGGGATTATCAAGCCGCTTTGCAACGCGAGAACATGCTTCGCGCTGCCCTCGAACAGCAAAAGCAGGAGGCCAATAAGCTCAACGAGAGTGCCATCGAATATAGCCTTTTAAAGCGTGATGTCGACACAAACCGCACACTTTATGAAGGCCTGCTCGAAAAGCTGAAGCAGGCTGGAGTGACCGCTGGCTTGCGGTCCAACAATTTTCGTATTGTCGACACGGCACGCGTACCGACCGCGCCATCGGAGCCGAACCTGCCGCGAAATCTGGCCTTCGCTCTCGCGCTTGGGCTGACGACCGGCGTCGGTCTGGCATTTTTCCTTGAGGGGATGGACAACACGGTCCGTACGCCCGAGCAAGCACAGACGATCTCAGCCTTGCCGTCGCTGGGGATGATTCCGTTGGGTTCGCGGGCGACCACGGAACTGGCTTCGCGGCGGCGGCTTTCGCTGGCGGTCTCGAAGGAAGCCGTCGAGCTTGTCACCCAGTCCCGGCCAAGATCCCAGATGGCAGAGGCGTACAGATCTCTGAGAACCTCACTGCTTTTGACGTCCGTCGGTGCGCCGCCAAGGGTAATTCTGGTAACGAGCGCGCTTCCGCAGGAAGGCAAAACTACCACCAGCATCAATCTTGCGATCGTGCTCGCCCAAAAAGGAACGCGCGTCTTGCTGATAGATGCGGACCTGCGGCGTCCCAGCATTCACAAAACGCTCGGGATGGGGCCAAGAAGCGGGTTGAGCAACCTGCTGACGGGAAACATTGGAGCCGAGCAGGCGATTATCCGGTCAGCGATTTTGCCGAATCTATTTCTGCTGCCGGCGGGCGCCCAGCCTCCAAATCCTGCGGAACTCCTGGCTTCGAGCGACATGAAGGATGTTCTTACCCGGCTCCGCGAAGAATACGATCACATCGTGATCGACACGCCTCCAACTCTCTCGGTGACCGACGCTGTGGTGATATCAACGGCAGCCGATCGGGTCGTGCTAGTGATTCGATCCGGCCAGACCACGAAGCAGGCGTTGCGGCGGGCGCGTGATCTTTTGTTACAGGTCAACGCGAAAGTTTGTGGGGTTTTGATGAACGCAGTCGACCTCAACTCGCCAGATTATTACTACTACTATGAATACCAGAGCAAGTATGGCAGCCGATATTACGAAGATGAGGATGAACAGAACGCTGTCGCTGAAGTGAGATCCGGTGGGGCCTAGCCTTCGCGAATAGCAAGACCATGGAAATTGCGCTGCATAATCCAGGCCGGAAGGTGGCACTTATTGGGACGTGCCTGTTTCTTTGTACTGCTTATCTCAGCTTCTGTACGCGGGGGTTCCTAGCCGAATATTTTTCCAACCAGCCTGATTTGCTCAGCCTGGAGAGAGCGGTTGCCCTCCAGCCGACGAATGCAAGTTATTGGCACGTCCTGGGCCGCTATCACCTTTTTGTTGATCAGGAACCCAGCGCGGCCATTCCAATGCTTCGTGCAGCCGTCAAGCTGAATCCACATGACGCTGATTACTGGCTCGATCTTTCGACTGCTTATCAGGTGCTTGGCGAAAAACAATCGCAGATGAGCGCCATTCAGAGAGCCGTTGCGGCAAACCCAAGAAGTCCAGACATCGCCTGGCAGGCAGCCAATCTCTACTGGGCGGAAGGTGACGGGGCTAAGGCTCTGGGCCAGTTCAGGATCGTCGCTGAGAACGATCCTTACCTGGTGGGCGCGGTACTCGAACGCTGCTGGCGAATTCAGCCGGATGCCAGTTTGCTTCTAGCCAATGTGCTGCCCCGAAGAGCTGACATCTACTCCGTGTTTCTCGAACTCTTGATCTCAAAGAACCAGGCTGCAGCTGCCGCGACGATTTGGACACAGTTGGCGGAATTACAGGCTCCGGTCAGCAGGCGGTATGTTTTCGAATACGTGCATTACCTGATCGATCAAAAGGAAGTCGGTCAAGCCCGGCGCGTGTGGAGGGATGCTGCAGATTTGGCCGATCTCTCTGGATATCAGCCATCAGGCGACAATTTCGTTGTAAACAATGATTTCAGTATGCCGGTTCTCAATGGCGGGTTTGATTGGCTGTACCAAAAAATGCCCGGTGTTACGCTCGCCATCGACCCCGTAGAGGCGCACTCCGGACCGCAATCGCTATTGATTGATTTTGACAGCAGCGGAATGGAAGATGCTGGTATTCGGCAACTCATTCCGGTCGAAGCAAACACCACCTACGATTTTTCGGCATATTTCAAATCCGAGAATATCGAGGGTGCAGGTGGACCGCGTTTCCTGCTGCAGGATGCGTTCAGCGGGACAACGTATTTCACCAGCGACGATCTCAAAGACGCGGACTTCTGGAAGGAAACGATCGGTAGTTTTACCACTGCGGCCGACGCAAAGCTGGTGGTGTTACGAGTGGGTCGTGTCCCTGCAAATAATGCTATCCGCGGCAAACTGTGGATTGGCGGCTTGCGGGTCGCTAAACATCGGTCTGCGGCAGGTGTATCGTGAGTTCTGCGACTGTTGTTGCTCCGTCTCGCGAGATCGATGTCACGCCAAAAGCCCAGCCACAACGCCTGGAATCATTTGCCTTCTTCGCTGTGTTTGCCTTGCTTCTCTTTGGGCCGCTGGCGTTCGGTGCAGTTGAATATTGGGCAGTTTTTACTTTGCAAGCCGGTTCGATACTTCTGTTCTTGCTCTGGGCTGTCCAGCAGGTATTAAGGGAAGAACTGCGCCTGACCGGAAGCGGCGTATTTTTACCGATGTTGGGATTTCTTGCGCTGGTTTGTTTTCAGTTGGTAATCGGTCAAACTGCCTATCGCACCGCAACCGCTTCGACCCTGCTTGTCTATAGCTGCTATGGCCTGCTCTGCTTTCTGGTAGTGCAATGTCTGCAACGGAGATGGCATGCGAAAGCACTGCTCGCTGGCTTCTCCTTATATGGTTTCGTCGTTGCAAGCTTCGCGTTGATACAGGGCATCACTTCGAACGGCAAGCTTTACTGGATCAGAACTCCGAAGTTTGGTGGATGGATTTATGGCCCTTATGTAAACCATAACCACTATGCCGGGCTGATGGAGTTGCTGATGCCATTCGCTATTGCGCTTTTCCTCTCGCCTCGCGTCCAAGGACAATACAAAGTTACGGCGGCCATTGCCGGAGCGTTAATGGCGAGCACGATATTTATTTGCGGATCACGCGGTGGCATGGTCGCGTTCGCCGTGCAGATAGCGGTACTGATCGCGGTCATTATCAGCCGGCGTAGCGGCACCGGAACGGCTCTCACAGTGGGCACATTTCTAGTTCTCGCTTGTGCTTTGTTGGCCTGGGTCGGTAGTAAAGAACTGGTTCAACGGATGACCGGTATTCCGGCCGAAATGCGAACGGAGCTGACGGGAGGAACGCGGCTGAGCATTGATCGGGACTGCTTCAGAATGTTCTTACAAAAACCTCTTACCGGATGGGGTCTGGGAGTCTTCCCGGAAGTTTATCCGCAGTTTCGGAGTTTCTACACTAACTTGGCGATTGATAAAGCTCATAACGATTATCTGCAGTTGCTCGTGGAAACGGGAACCGGTGGTTTTCTTGTCATGACCTGGTTTCTGGTCGCCGTCTTTCGGGCCGGATGCAGGAAGTTGAAACACTGGCCAGCAGATACTGAGGCCGATTTGGCCCTGGCGAGTCTTTTGGCAATTACGGGAATGCTGGTGCATAGCCTGGTTGATTTCAACCTGCAGATTCCCGCGAATACGGCGCTGTTCTTCGCAATGTGCGCGATCGTAGCGATGGGTCCGCGGTCTGGCCGCCATCGCTCACGTTACACGCGGCATCATTTTGCTTAGCTATCGAGACCTTATGGCTGGGATGCGCTGGCCGGTTGCTGCGGGTGGGGCCAAAGCAACCAGATCAATGTGCCGACTCCGGCCGCTCCTCCGATATATTTCAGGTAGGGGTTATTCAAGATGTCGCCGCTCGCGGGTGGGTAAGCGCCGCCTCTCCTGGTCCGCTTGCAATGCCCCGAAGCATCACTCGTAATCTGCATTCCGTCGGACAAGTTGGCAGTTTCTTTCCCGCAGTTGATGTTCAGATTGCCTTTGCGGTCAAGTATATCCACTACCCCATTAACATCAGTTACTTCGTACTCCGTCCATACATTGGAGGCGGGCGTTACCGTCGCCAATCCCGCCGAAGTGGCCAAGGCTGTTGAACTAGCAATGCTAATGTTTCCTTGTTCCAGCGAGATAGTGCCGCCAGCAAACTTCACCAGCGTGTCGGGCTGAATAATTACACTGGACCCGGATGCTGTGATGGTTGCTACAGATTCTCTTGTGGTCTGCACCAAATCTCCAGAGAGAATTGCCGAGGAGTTCGGCAGCGGATTGCCGTTAAGCCAGACCGTTCCCTTGCAATAGACCATGGCACCCGACTCATCGCCTGCCATCAGCGAAGCGGGAACGAGGAGAAGCATTATCCAGCAAACAAAGCTTCGCAGTTTAGAGACACACATCCGCTTTAACCTGAAGCCGAGCCTAGCGGCCGGGGACTGGTGCGTCAATTGCCTTTGGAGATGCCAGAAGGCTCTTATGGATGACTCAAAAGCGGCAAGGACGGAGAATAGCTCTTACATTTTTCTAGCGCCAGCGATCGACGAGTTCCCACCACACCAGACGTATCCATTCATCGAAATTGATTTTTGCCCATTGACGATGCCGCCACCATTTCGCTCCGAACTCGCGATCGTCAAATGCGGCGGCAACACTCAGGTTGTATTG
>Ga0187777_10000627_pt1 | contig 23660 bp, 18 predicted proteins | sample 1015_Q2_SP5_10_M_FD_132416 | JGI IMG/M metagenome (GOLD analysis project Ga0187777, IMG submission 132416) | Tropical peat soil microbial communities from peatlands in Department of Meta, Colombia - 1015_Q2_SP5_10_MG | ecosystem: Environmental > Terrestrial > Soil > Wetlands > Peat | place... | reverse complement strand
TCGTACTAACTGCTTTGAAATCAGTGACGCCATAAAGAGAAATTCTGCTCTTCGTCACAAACGTATTTCGTTCCGAGCGAGAATTCGTCGCTGTTCCACTTTTCACGAATAATCCAGGCTAGATTCTATCGATAACTTGTCCCGTGAGTACGTCGAACCAGCGTGCTACCAGGGTAACCTGGTACAGCCAAAACCATAGCTAAAAGTTTTTTCGTGTTTGTCACTGTGCTGGCAGCACGAGATTAGACCCACTCGCCCCAGTGCGTTAACCGCACGGCTAACTGCCCATCATGTCTGTGCACAGATTTAAAAAGCGTGAGTAGTACTTTGTCAGTGCGTCCCTGATGCGCCCTTAGTACTCCCTATGGTACTTCGCCTGGTACCTCGATCTCGCCGGTGCGAGGAGTGGGTCGTTTCTTTGCCTGGTACCCCAGGTAGCTCATAATTGAACCTTTTCTTTTCTGACGCGCTGCTGATACTTATCAGAATTTCATTGGGCCCCTGAGCAGGGGGAACGCCCCGCGGAGAACTGTGTGCGGAAAATCAAAGTAGTAGTGGCAAACCGACCGCGGCTGATGAGGGAAATGGTTCTCGCCACAATCTCGGATAAACCGGATATCGAAGTTGTGGGTGAGACGGATAGCGATTCAAGAGTGATCGAACTGGTAGAGGAGACACGGCCCGACTTCCTCATCATTGGCCTTGAAGATCAAAAGAAGCAACCTCCGCTATGCGGATTTCTTCTCGGACGATATCCGGACATGAAGATTCTTGCCGTCGCTGCCGAAACGAACAGCGCGGTTTTCTATTCGGCTTTCGTCGATATTCGCTCTACCCCAGTCGAGAGTTCCGAGCAGGGAATTTTGGATGCTCTTCGTCGTCCGACCGAGCGGTTGAAGTCAAGCTTGCCAAGCGTCCGTTGAGCGGTGAGGGTGCAAGCATAAGTTGTTGGTATTACTGGGTTTGGCTCACATATTCCATGTAAGTGAGGGGGCGAAGCTGCGTAAATGTCAGCAACACAACAATACAGTTTCCCGATTGCTTGCCCCACTACGCGGTTGCCTGAGGTGGTATCAGAGGTTGGACCATTGCGATGGTACGCAGCCTACACAAACCCTCGGCATGAGAAGCGAGTGCAGTCTCAAATGCAAGAGCGCCTGATAGAGTGCTTCCTGCCTCTCTACCGGAGCATGCGGCGCTGGAAGGACCGGCAAAAACAACTGGACCTCCCTCTTTTTCCGGGATACGTCCTCGTCAGGATCCCACTTCAGGCTCGTCGTTCAGTTTTGACTATCCCGGGCGTTGCACAAATCGTGAGCTTCAACGGAGTTCCTGCACCTCTCCGCGATGAGGAAATTGAGAGTCTTCGCCAAGGTCTCGCTCGAAATGCCTGGATGCAGCCGCATCCGTATTTGCGGGTTGGACGCCAGGTGCGCGTATGCAGCGGGCCCATGGCAGGCGCAACGGGAATTCTTGTCCGCCGCAAGGACAAGTTCCGTTTGGTGCTTTCCATCGACCTCCTCATGCGTTCTGTAGCAGTAGAGATCGACGAGGGTGACGTCGAGCCCTTACTGTGAGCGCCAAACCCACACCTCCTTCGTTAGTGCTCTTGTGCAAAATTCAAGTCTAATGAACTCCCTTGCCATGTGACCGAGGTCGTCGCCATGAGGAAGTCCGTTCTTAAACTGCCAATAATATACATAGTTGCCTTGGTCCTGCAGTGCGCCGGTTTGTACGGCCAGATGGAGGAGGGACCCCGTGGTCCTAAGGATGCCAGCCAGGCGCCGCGTCCAGTTGGCCTCTCCGATCTGGCCAAAGACAACTTGAATCGAGTAGCCGCGTCAGCGACGCAGATCCGTGAAGTGCTGGTCAAAGATGCAGGATTGCTCGTCGAACTAAAGCGCTGGGTAGCTAAAGAGGCGTCGGACAACGGCCAAGTAGTCGAAGATGGCGACCTCACCGACCAAGCCATCTTCGAACGACTGGACCGAGACATCGTCTTTCGTTCAGTTGCGACCCGTCTGCTTCAGCGCTACGGCTATCTTCTGCCTACTCCTAACCCAGAATCTGACTTCGCCAAGGAGCAGGACCTCGTCCTTAAAGAGCGTGCCCGTCGTCTGGTTCAGATTGAGGCACAGGAAGACAGCCAGGCGCTGCAACCGCAGAAACCCAAACAGGACCAAGAGGAACAGCGGTCAACCGCTTGCGATATGCAACGTGGGGAAATCTGTGATCAAACGCCAAATCGGCGGAGTCTCCGCTCCCGCGAAAGTGAGCCACCGACGCCCCCCGAGATCAATCCTTTCTTCCCGCCCCTCGTGCCCCCTGTGTCCCAGTCGCCCCAACTTCTGAGGACCGATTTGACCAACGCGGAGACCGGACAAAGTGATGGTTTGAGGGCACAGTCGGCATTAGCTTTGCAGTTCGGTTCGCCGAGAAGCGGTGTGGATGGTATGTCCAGTGGTGAGATGGCAAACTCCTCCGGACTTTCATCGAGCATGCTATTCGGGCTCAGCCCGGGTTTTTTGACGCCGGATGCGATGACAGGAAACGGACTGGATCCGCTGTTGGCTGGCAAGGGCTACGCGAATCAAACCCTTGCTAAAGCCGATATTCCGCAACGGTCCCAGCACATCAGGTTGCCGAGCGTCGGTTCCGCGGAAGCGGATGTGACCCCCGTCAAGATGGTGCGCCCGCCCAATCCTTACGCGGATGTGCCCTCCCTCTACGACATGTATGTGCAACCGGGAGCTAGACAGCGTCCTGCGGAAAGGTTTGGCTTGGACGTGTTTCGCAATTCCCCTGACGAGCCCGATGTGATTCCAATGGACCTCCCGGTAGGACCCGACTACACCGTAGGACCCGGCGACAGTCTCGCGATTGACCTCTGGGGCGGGGTGTCCCAAAGGCTGGTGCGGCTCGTCGACCGTGAAGGCCGTATCTCGCTGCCCGAAGCTGGGCCCATGCTGGTGAGCGGCAAGACACTCGCAGACGTACAGCTTTCCGTTCAACGCCTGCTGCGAACCCAATTCCGGGATGTGTCCGCAGACGTTTCACTCTCCCGTCTCCGCACGGTTCGCGTTTACGTAGTGGGAGATGTAGTTGAACCCGGAGCGTATGACATCAGCTCTCTTTCCACACCGCTCAATGCCTTGTTTGCGGCCGGCGGAGTTACGCCAAGGGGCTCCCTGCGGTCGCTCAAACACTACCGCGGTAAGGAACTGGTTCAGGAAGTGGATGCCTACGACTTGCTCCTGCACGGCGTGCGCTCGGATCTGAAGCGATTGGAGAATGGCGATACTCTGTTGGTCCCCCCACTAGGCCCGCAGATAACCATAGAAGGAATGGTACGGCGGCCAGCCGTGTACGAATTGCTGAATGAACATTCTCTCGCCGAGGCCCTGGAGCTTGCGGGGGGAATTCTGCCGACAGGCGCCCTGCGCCACATCGAAGTGCAACGTATCGAGCAGCATGAGAAGCGCACCATGCTGGCCCTGGACATCAGCTCCACAGACACAGAGGCAGTCAGCACGCAACTGGCGGCCTTTAAGATTAGTGACGGCGATCAGGTTCAGATCTTTCCTATCGCGGCATACAACCAGGACACGATCTACGTACAAGGTCATGTGGTGCGTCCGGGCAAATATTCCTATAAGCAGGGAATGAGAGTGACAGACCTGATTTCCTCTTATAGCGATTTATTGCCCGAGCCAGCTCCGCACTACGCGGAAATCATTCGCCTGAATCCACCCGATTTTCATCCCAGCATCGAAAGCTTCGATCTTTCTGGTGCGCTCGCTAACCCCGCATCGGCTCCCCCATTGCGTCCCATGGATACGGTTCGAATCTTCAGTAGGTATGCCTTTGAACCGCCACCGGATGTCTGGGTCGGTGGGGAAGTCCGCACGCCGGGGAACTACCGCACGTCAGGCCAGGCGCACTTGCGGGACGCCATCTACCTGGCAGGTGGGCTCACACCGGATGCATCGTTGAGTACGGTTCAACTTGTTCGCACGCAGCCCGACGGCACTATGAAGATCCTTAGCGTGGATCTGCGTGAAGCCCTGGCGGGCGACCCGATGGACAACATAGTTCTTCAGCCCCGAGATCGCGTCCTCGTGCATAAGAATCCTGCTATGGTGGAGGCACCCACCGTCTATATCAAGGGAGAGGTGGTCAAGCCTGGACGTTACTCGCTCACCGATAACATGCGTGTGAACGACCTGGTGCGGGTTGCCGGAGGACTTAAGCGAAGTGCCTACGCTGATCAAGCAGATCTGACGCGCTATGCGGCTACCAATCTGCCCAGTAGGTCCAATGAGATTCTGGAAGTTCAACTGGCCGCAGCTTTGGGTGGCGACGGGAACCAAAACCTACCGCTGCAAAATGGAGATGTCCTCACTATCCGCCAGATCCCGAACTGGAACGAACTGGGTGCCTCCGTGACGGCTCGAGGAGAGGTACAGCACCCTGCTACCTATGGGATTGTCCCCGGTGAAAGGCTCAGCTCCATTCTCCGGCGCAGCGGTGGGTTCACCAACGAGGCCTATCCGTATGGCGCGATACTGATGCGCCGTGAAGTGCGGGAGCTGGAAATGAAATCACATCAGGAGTTGATACACCGTATTAATCTGGAAGAGAGTTATCTTAAGACCTTGCCAGAGGGCGACGCTGACCAGAAAAACGCAAAACTAACCGCAATCGCTCAGACACAGACTACTCTCCGCCAACTCGAAGCCACCGAGCCAGTGGGTCGGGTCGTCGTCCACATTCCAGCTGACCTCAAAGACTGGCCCGGTAGCCCTGCGGACGTTGTGCTGCGTGACGGCGACGAACTCATCATCCCCAAAAAGGCTAACTACGTAATGGTGAATGGCCAGGTGTTCAACCCAACCGCGGTCAGCTGCCTTCCCGGCAAGAGCGCGAAGTGGTACTTGGGTCAGGCGGGTGGCCTCACGCAACTTGCTGACAAAAAGGGACTCTTTGTCGTACGCGCTGACGGAAGCGTTATCTCCGCTAAGAATAATTCGGGATTCTGGTCAGGCGATCCAATGGGCGCGGTTCTCAAGGCGGGTGACACGATCGTGGTGCCGGAGAAGGCTCCCAAGATTGGTACGCGCAACTGGCAACTCCTGATGCAGTCTGCACAGGTGGCATCGTCGATTGGCCTCGCCGTAGCTTATTTGCATCCTTAGCCAGGGACTTGAGGTGACGGAAGTGCGAGTCCAAGTTGCACTGATCGGCACCGCGATGGCTGTGTGTATCACAACGATTTCCTGGTGTCAGAACAGCGTCAGTCAGCCGGTAAGGTTTGCCCTTCCTACCGGGACTCAACGCTACGGGGAAATGGCGAACCCGGGCTCAGCTCCGATATACGCGACAAACTACGATATCCTTCCGACCCCGGAAAGAAGTTCGAGCGTCTCACGGCTCCTCATGGATTTTGCGCAGGACCAGAAGCAGATCTGGACGAGTCCGGCTCGAATTCGATTCTCGGATTTGACCTGGCTTGTACCCTTGGGTGGACTGACCGCGGGACTGCTGGTCACCGATCGTGAGTACAGCGCATCCCTGTCACAGAATCCTTCCACCATCAAGAACTACAAGAACCTCTCGAATGTCGGTCTGGCCGCCTTGGTCGGTGCGGGGGCTGGCATGTATCTCGGAAGCTTCCCCATGCACAACGATCATTGGCGTGAGACCGGATTCTTGTCGGGGGAAGCGGTCCTCAATAGTCTGGTCGCGACCGAGGTACTCAAATATTCCTTTGGAAGACAACGACCCTATCAGGGAAGTGGCGCAGGGTCGTTCTTCAGTGGCGGCACTTCGTTTCCTTCGGAGCATGCGGCTGCCTCATGGGCTGTCGCGGGCGTGATTGCCCACGAGTACCCCGGAATCTTGCCTCAGCTGCTCGCCTATGGGGCAGCATCGGTCGTCAGTTACTCCAGAATTCACGCCCGTCAACACTTCCCGTCGGATGTCCTCGTCGGCAGCGTCATGGGGTACTTCATAGCCCAAGGCATTTACAACCGTCGCCATGATCCGGAGCTTGGCGGTAGGCACTGGGCAGGTCCCTGGGAACCAAAGGAAGACAACGGTCGCTCGCTCGCCAATATGGGATCCCCCCACGTTCCACTGGACAGCTGGGTCTATCCCGCTCTCCAACGATTGGAGGCCCTAGGCTACGTCAACACAGCTTATGTCGGACTGCGGCCCTGGACTCGCCTGGAGTGTGCGCGACTCGTGGAAGAAGCCGGCGAGAACATGCGGGTGGAAGGGCTGGAAGACCGTGTCGCCGAAGGCATCTATCAGGCGTTGTCGGCCGAGTTCTTGCCAGAAGCTGAACGACGGGGTGGTGTAGCCAACCTGGGCGTGAGCCTCGACTCAATCTATACCCGCATGACCGGCATCTCCGGTCCTCCACTGACCGACGGGTACCACTTCGGACAAACCATTATCAACGACTATGGGCGACCTTACGGAGAAGGATTCAACAATGTCACTGGCATGAGCGCCCATGCCGAAGCCGGGCCCTGGTCGTTCTATGTGCGCAGCGAATACCAGCACGCTTCAGCCATTCCTGCCTACCCTTTCGCGACCCAGCAGGAGATCGCAAATGCCGACGCTACCACTCCTGTTTCAAATGCAACGGGAACGGTCGATCGGCTTCACATCATCGATGCCTCCGTCGCCCTCACTGTGAACAACGTTCAGCTCTCGTTTGGCAAACAAAGCCTGTGGTTGGGCCCGGGGCGATCAATGTCTCTCCTGCTCAGCAACAACGCCGACTCCATCATGATGATGAACATCGAGAGCGTGTCGCCTTTCAAGATTCCGTTGCTCTCGCAACTCTTGGGGCCCCTACGGGCCCAGTATTTTCTGGGCCAACTTGGAGGCACCCAGTTTGAACTGAATGGCAGCACACTGCTCGGGCCCGGTAGTATCAACCCTCAGCCGGTTCTGAGCGGTGTCAAGGCAAATTTCAAGCCAACCCCCAATTTCGAATTCGGAATGGGCATTACCGCTCAGTTCCGAGGTCCGGGACTGCCGTTCACGTGGTCGAATTTCTTGCGGACGTTTTACATTCACAACCAAACCGGTCCCACTTCAAACAATGCCAATCCGGGCAAGCGCATTTCTTCAGCGGACTTCACATATCGCGTTCCGCGGATTCGCAACTGGCTCAGCATATATGCCGACACTTTGGTCGTGGATGAGCTTTCACCTATCGGTTCTACGCGTGCGACCGTGAATCCCGGTTTCTACATGCCTCAACTCCCAAAATTGCCAAGGATGGAGTTGCGAGCCGAAGGCTTCAACGAGCCCCTTACCAGCGAGTTTGCTCCCGGATTCGTTTATTACGGTGCCCGTCGCTACCACTCCGGTTACACGAATGAGGGAAATCTGATGGGTAGCTGGATCGGGCGCGCAGCCCATGGTGGCCAGGGTTGGCTGACCTATTCTTTCTCTCCGCGCACGAAACTGGAGGCGGGCTATCGCCACCAGGAAGTATCCAAGGCTTTTATCGGAGGCGGTCGTGCCGTCGATTATTCCTTACAGGGTGAGGCACTGGTGAACCGTGCCTTGTCCGTCGCCGGGTGGTTTCAATATGAGCAGTGGAACTTTCCGATGCTGGCTGCAACCGGGAAGTCTAACATTACTGCCTCCCTTCAGGTCACTTTTTATCCGCATTGGCGGACACATTAGCGCCCACTTTCACGGCGCTCGCGAGCTTTGAGAAGGTCAGCGGCCATCTAATGCATTCTTCGGTCGGATTAGGTAGCTCCCCGCAACCAGCTTCGCACGAATTTGTGGGCGTTGCGCTCCATCTTGTGGAGCCGGGGGAAAGATCGTCGGCGGCCGCTCGTTTCCGGCGTGTAGTACTCTTATGCGAAGTGGCGGCCGATCTTGTCACCGTTACTCTCGCTGTGGTGCTTGCTTATGTGATCTATGGCGAGTCGGCGTTTGGCAAGCACATTCACTACTCGGGCAGAATCATTGTCACCGTGGCCGCGGGATTCGCCCTCGTGATGGTGCTGATGCTCGACCGCGCCGGTGCATACCGGCTGGGCAACAGCCTGTTGCGGGTGAGAGAGACCGAACACGTCCTTCGCGTTTCCCTTGAGTCGTTTGCAATCGCAATGGCCGTGAGCTTCTTCACCAACGTCCTCTTCGCCCGCTGGCTGTTAGTGCTGTGTCTGATGTTCGTGCCGCTGTTACTGGTTCTCGAAAAAAGTCTTGCATACCTCATTTTGCGTTTCCTACATTCCCGTGGATATGGCAACGAGCGGGTTCTCATCTACGGTTCCGGCAGCACTGGGCGTCGGGTGTTCTCGGTGCTCAAGCGATCGCCCAAACTCGGCCTGCAGCCTGTCGCCTTTGTCGACGATGACCCCGCTAAGGCGGGTAGCGCTGTCTTTGAGCTTGGTTACGAACGCCGCCAGTTCGCCCCGGTGGTGCGTGGACCCCTGACGCGAGATCTGATCGACAACTACAGCGTCGACATGGTGATTCTGGCGATTCCTTCCATCGCCCGCGAAACATTTATTCGAACATTGGACGAAGCCCTGGGAGCGCGCGCGAGGATCTCTTTCGTCCCGGGCCACCTGTTGCCTTCAGACCCCTGGATTTCATATCAGGACATCGACGGCGTCCTCCTGGCATCATTCCGCAAACCGGTTCTGCGCGTTGGGTATCAGGTGACGAAACGCTTGTGCGATTTCGTTGGATCCGTTGCCCTCCTTGCTCTGCTCTCTCCACTTATTTTTCTGGTGGCGGCGCTCATAAAGATTGATTCGCGCGGACCCATCCTTTTCCGACAGCGGCGCGTAGGCCGAAACGGAAAGCTCTTTACCATTTTTAAATTCCGCACGATGCAAGCGGACGCGTCCCCTTACGAGTATTCCCCCGATACTCCGGGCGATCCCCGCATCACATGGGTTGGGAGGTTTTTGCGACGGACGAGTCTCGACGAACTCCCGCAACTTTTGAACGTGCTCCGTGGCGATATGTCGCTCGTCGGACCACGGCCTGAGATGCCCTTTATCGTCGAGCAGTACACCGAACGGCAATTGCAACGCCTCGAAGTCAAGCCTGGCATTACCGGGTTGTGGCAGCTGAGCGGCGACCGCGTGTTCCGGATTCATGAAAACATCGAGTACGACCTCTACTACATTCAGCACCGGAACTTCTTCATGGATCTGGCCATTCTGTTGCACACCTCGGTTTTCGCCATGCGCGGTATTTAGAACTGTTGTCCCTGCTGATCAAAACCTCCTGAACTTTACCTCAGATGTGAATTGGCCGTGGAAAGCTTGAGACAAAACGCTGTTGTGCATGAAATCGACCCCATCACTGAGGTCGAGTTTCCGGGTAGTCAGCGAGAGAGCGCATCGCCGGAACCACCAACCCAGGACCTGCTCGTCATTCTGCAAGTGTTATGGGAGAGGCGTCGCTGGCTCGGCCGCGTAGTAGTCTGGGCTTTAGCAATCAGTGCCTTGATGGCGTTTGTAATTCCAAGCCAATACGAGTCTTCCGTCCGAGTCATCCCGCCTGATTCGACAAGCAATGCTGGCGGCATGCTGGCTGCCTTAGCCGGGAAGGGGAACGCAAACTCAGAACTGGCAATGATGGCAAGCAGCCTGCTTGGAATGAAGGCACCCGGGGCCCTATATGTCAATCTGTTCCGCAGCCGTAGTGTTCAAGACCGGATTATCGATCAATTGAACCTGCAAAAGGTCTATGGGAAACGGTACAGGGAGGACGCTCGCAAGAAGCTAGACGGCCGCACCGACGTCAGCGAAGATCGCAAAAGCGGCGTAATCACTCTCGCGGTTGAGGACCACAATCCGCAGCGCGCCCACGATATCGCGCAAGCCTATGTAGCGGAATTGAATCGTGTGGTTGCCCAAGTAACCACGTCCTCAGCCCGCCGGGAGCGCATGTTCATAGAGCAGCGGCTCGTCGCTGTGAAAAGCGATCTCGAAGACGCCGAGAAGCAATTCAGCACCTTCGCAAGCAAGAACACTGCGCTCGACATCAAGGAGCAGACGAAGGCCATGGTCGAGTCTGCTGCGGTGTTGCAAGGACAGCTGATCGCGGCCGAATCAGAGCTGCAGAGTCTCGAGCAGATCTACACTGACAGCAACGTCCGTATTCGCGCCCTCCGAGCGAGAATCGCCGAACTCAAGCACCAGCTCCTGAACATACAAGGTTCGGATTCCTCCCTCATGGCGGCTCCCACCCAATCCGACGACCTCTATCCGTCGATCCGCAAGCTGCCCCTCTTGGGTGTCGAATGGGCCGATCTCTATCGGCGCATGAAGATTCAGGAGACCGTCTACGAGTTGCTCAACCAGCAATACGAGATGGCGCGCATCCAGGAGGCCAAGGAAATTCCCACTGTGAACGTTGTCGATCAAGCGAACTTTCCGGAGAAGAGATCCTCTCCGCCCAGGGCAATGATCATTGTAGGGTTAACCCTCTTAACGATTGTCGGCTCTTCCGTCTGGGCCGTAGCTTGCCATAATTGGCGGTTGATGGATCCGCAAGATCCAGGAAGGGTATTTACGGAAGGCGTGTGGCGCGAGACGTCTCAACATTTCCGTCGTTGGATCGCTCCCATCTCGGATCGGCTAAGACTGGACTAAGGATCTAAGGATCTGACGAAAACAAACAACCGTCTTGGTTTGAGTCAGGCTGGCGGAGAAGAAATTCTCTTCAATAGACTGTTGTTAGTAGCGTCCATTGTCTCTGCCGCTACCCCTCTGCATGTCTTCGCTTCCTATATCCAGTCTGTACACTGCACTCGAGAGGGTTAGCATCCGTAAGGATGCTTTCCTGATTCCGATACTGATGCCCCTGTTCGCGTTGTTGTACTTTCGCGAACAGAACGATGACGGCCCCCCTTCCACGATTTATGACAAAGCGCTTGGCGGTTTTCGCTGGATAGACCTGTTCATCATCTTCATTATCCTCGGGACTGTGTTGCTAGCCTGGCGCAAATGTCGTCCTTGGCCCATGCCGCAGACTTTCGTCAAGCCGGGTATTTTGTTTGCCGTGGCCCTAATCTTCTCTATCGTTTACGGATGGGTCCGTGGTGGAACAAATCTCTTTTTTGACTGGCGAGGCATCGCACTCTTAGTTGGCTTGGTGGTTGTGTTCGGCTACTGGGTCAACACACCTCTTGCTTTACGGTCTGCGGTTCGGGTCTTCTTGCTGGTCTTTGCGGCGCGCGCAATCTGGGTCCTGCTTAACTACACCTTTGGTGGTGGCGTGATGGGGGCAGTCAGTGGAGTTCGTACTCCGCTTTTCGACGGCTCAACGCTCAGCATCTCGTGCCTGGCTGCGATCCTTAGCATTCGCTTTTCCGTAGAAGAGCCACAATTGGTGTTGAGATTCGGCTACTTGCTATGTGCGCTGCTCGCTAACTTGTTGGTGATCGTCTGCTTTCGACGTACTTTTTGGGTGGAACTATTTGTTGCCAGCGTTATTCTATTTTATCCGAACCGAAAATTACGATTGTTTGGAGCCAGTGTGCTGATTTTCGGCTTTTTGCTCGCAATCGTACTTGTCCCCGGGGTTTTTGTCGAACGACTGAAGAGCTTCAACCTGCTGGAAGGTGATGAGGCTTCCGATTACGCTGAGACCAACATGGGTCACCTCGGCGATCTGCTCGATGCGTGGGACCAGATCCAGGAACATCCGATAACAGGCATCGGCCAGGGGTCCGCATACGATACGGTCCGTATTGTTGACTGGAAGACAGAGTCCTGGATCGTGCACAACGCAGCCCTTCACGTATGGCTTCGATACGGAATCGGGGGGCTGATCGCGTACTTTTGGTTCCATTACAGGTTGCTCAGGTGGATTCGCAGCTTGCGCAACGGAACTGACCGTCAGGTGCAGGCGCTCGCAGAGGCTAGCTTTGCGTATCTGACTGCGGTATGTATCGTGAGTCTTGGGTTCGCACCGTGGCCATACGGAGAAACCCAATCCTGCATTGCGGTGGCCTTTCTGGTTGGTTGCCTGCTTGCTTTGCAGGAATCCCGGACCTCTTTCGCTCTTTCCGCGGGCATCCTTTGACATGAACAGGATCGCGAGCTTCTCCTCCATTCTTGAAAATCGTGAATGGCGATCTAAACTCAAGTCACAGATTCAGCTGGCAGCATCTCTTCTGCGATTCAAACCGTTTGAGACCGACAGCCAGCAGAATCGCTCCAGGGAGAGATATCGTCGTGTGCTACTCACCGCGGTTAGCGCTGGTGGCGCCAGATTCACTTCGTTGCTGATGATGTTTGTCTCGGTGCCGCTAATCGTGCATCGACTCGGGCCAGAGCGTTACGCGGTTTGGGCGACCATTACGTCGACTGTAACGATACTATTGTTTGCTGACTTCGGAATCGGTAATGGCCTTCTCAACTCCATTTCAGAGAGCGATGGTGCAGATGATCTGGAAACCGCGAGATCGGCGATCTCCACCAGTTTTTTTGTCTTATTGGGTGTTGCTTCGGTTGGTGCAGTGTGTTTCTTAGGAGTGTATCCCTTTGTTCCGTGGCAACGGGTCTTCAACATTACCTCGACTACTGCGATACAAGAAGCTGGGCCAGCGACCGTGGTGTTTGTCTTGTGTTTCCTTCTCCAATTGCCGCTGGGTGTTGTGCAACGGGCGCAGCTCGGATACCAGCAAGGTTATAGTACTCAAGTCTGGAGTGCGGCCGCCAATGTGGTCGCTCTCCTGGGTTTGCTTCTTGTTCTTCGCATCCGCGCAGGTCTTCCCATGTTGATATTGGCAGTTGCGGGTGCGCCGGTCCTAGTTGGAATCCTAAACAGCATCGTCTTTTTTGTTGTCAGTCGCCCATGGCTCATGCCTCGCTTGAGCCTTGTTTCGCGTGCCGTAGCCGCTAAGATCCTCACTGCAGGTTTCTTTTTCTTCGTTTTGCAAGTCACCGCCGCTGTCGGCTATCAGACGGATACTCTTATACTGGCGCAGATTCTTGGTCCAAGTAGTGTGACAGTGTATTCGATTACCAGCAAATTGTTCATGATTCTGCCGTCCGTGTTTGGCCTTGTGATGATTCCGTTGTGGCCTGCCTATGGGGAGGCTCTGGCTCGAGGCGATACGCAGTGGATTCGAAAGACTCTTCTGTGCTCTATATTGATCGGTGTTGCAGTTTTGCTACCTTCGAACCTGTGTCTCATCTTTCTTAGTAGATTCCTCATTCGCATCTGGGTCGGTCCTCAGATCGTCCCACCGCTACTGCTGCTCATTGGCCTTTCGTGTTGGGCCGTCCTGGCCACTGGCATAAGCACACCGCTCGCTATGTTTCTCAACGGCACAGGCATAATCCGCCTGCAGGCCGTGCTCGGTGTGTTGATGGCCATCGTCAATCTTGCTCTGTCAATTTACCTGACTCGACATATTGGTATTTCTGGGGTTATTTTTGGTTCTATCATTGCCCAGGTGGCGATCGTGCTTATTCCGTTTGCCTTATACCTTCCAAGACTGTTGTCCAAGTTGGAGCTCAGCGTCGTACCCGACAGGATCCCGCGGCTAGCCGAGATTCGGTGATGAAGGAGTCGACCCGGTAAAGCCTTGTTCCAATCATAATCTCCAACGGTTTTGTGCAGACCTGACCGATCCGGTGAACTCGAAGATGGGGGATGACGAGGCGATTGCCTGGCTGAGGAGCAGGCCAGAATACGGCGACGTCGTGCGGGACACATACTGGAACCCCGACATCGTCGAGGCCGCTCACCGCTTCAGCACATCGGCCGAATTCGGCGAGGTATGCGGGATCGCGGGGAGTAGAATTCCGTGCGCCACAATCCTCGACTTGGGGGCGGGAACTGGGATCGCATCCTGGGCCTTCGCTGAGCGGGGTGCTCGCTGTGTATATGCAGTAGAGCCAAGCCCAAGTTCGGAGATTGGCCGGGGCGCCATTGAGAGGCTTTGCGCTGGCAGGCCCGTCGAGATCCTCGATGCCAGAGGTGAGCAATTGCCGCTCTCTGATTCCAGTATCGATCTCGTGTATGCCCGTCAGGTGCTTCATCATGCCCGGGACCTAAAAGCGGTACTGTCAGAGATCGCCAGGGTACTAAGACCTGGCGGCATGCTGATTGCTTGTCGCGAACACGTGGTGGACGACCAGCGTCAACTGCGGATGTTTCTTGACGCCCACATCATGCACCGCCTGACCGGAGGAGAAAACGCATATCGCTTGTCTGAGTATACCGATGCCATTCACAGCGCTGGTCTGTCACCGATGAAAACCATCGGCCCCTGGGAATCAGTTATCAATGCTTTTCCCGCGGTGCACACCAACGAGGAGTTGCTCTCCTATCCCCGCACTCTGCTGCGCTTGCGACTTGGGAAAATCGGTCGGTGCATCAGCTGGATCCCAGGAATCGAGGCTATCGTGTGGCTTCGCTTAAATCGCAGCACACCCGGGCGTATGTTTTCGTTTGTTGCAACTAAAGAGGTATCCGGACTCCCTGAGTCGGAAGGAGTCGCGAAAGCGGCATGCGATGGCAGGCCAAACGTCTCATTCGAACGGAGCCGTCGGTGTTCCTGAAGGAATCCGTTAAAGGATCGCTGCGGCGGTTGGGCTGGGATGTTAAGCGCTTTAACCCAGTAAATTCAGAATGGGCGCGACTCGTTCAGTTGCTTTCAACCCACCAAATCAACGTCGTTCTTGATATTGGAGCGAATACCGGACAGTTTGCCCGCAACTTACTGGATTCTACATTTGACGGCCGGATTGTTTCCTTTGAACCTTTGTCTTTCGCGCACTGCGAGTTGGTACGACAAGCAAGGCACAATACACGATGGACGATCGCTCCCAGAATCGCTATAGGCGATCGCAACGGTCGGGTGACCGTCAATGTCTCCGCAAATGCCGTTTCCAGTTCGATATTACCGATGCTTGAAACGCATCTGAGTGCAGCGGCCAATTCTCAATACGTCACCACCGAAGAAGTGGACCTACGGCAGCTCGACACCGTCGCGGCGGAGTACATAACAAATGGCGATCGTGTCTATGTGAAGCTCGACGTTCAGGGTTTTGAGTATCAAGTCTTGCAGGGAGCAAAGCACTTTCTCAGCAAAGTAGTCGGTGTCCAGATAGAGCTGTCCCTAGTACCCTTGTATCAGGGTGACCATTTGTTAGTACCGATGATTCACGAAATGGAGGAGCGTGGGTTCGAGCTTTGGTCTCTGGCTCCCGGGTTTGTCGACCCAAGCACCGGAAGGCTTCTGCAAGTGGACGGAATTTTCTTCAGACCCCAAAGTTTGAATTAGCCGAGGATCACGGTATGTGTGCACGCCCAGAGCTGAAGGTTTGCGGTCGGTTGCCACAAAACTAGACTTGCGTTTCCCTTACCACCCAATCGGTTATGGATTCACGCCTCCGTGTCAACTACGACTACCAGATTTTTTCGATGCAGGTGTACGGCGGTGTCTCGCGATATGTTGTTGAACTGGCCTCACACATCGCGCGTATGCCGCACGTGTGCGTTCGTGTGGTTGCCCCCATCTATGTGAGTAAGCTACTCGCGAGCGGAGGCGCGCTCCCCAAGACTGGACTTCACCTAAGGCATCGGTTACCTCATACTGTCACTGCGCTTTCCATCTTGAATGCGGTAGTCTCCCGCGTGTTGCTGCCGACATTGCCAGCGGATATTGTGCACGAAACTTACTACTCGGCATTGCGGACTGCTCCGCAGCATGCCAAGGTGGTGCTAACTGTTCATGACCTTATTGAGGAGCGATTGGGCAGGACCGACGGGGCGATGGGTCGTGCAAAGCGAGCGGCCATACAACGTGCAGATCACGTGATTTGCATTTCTCAAAGCACAAGAAATGACCTATTGCACTGGTGTTCCGTGCCACGCGAACGTGTGTCCGTGATTTACCTTGCGGGATCCTTGGGAGATGTCCCGTCGAGCCCCCCGCCCGTGTCAGGGCCCTACATACTTTATGTGGGGCAGCGCGGCGGGTATAAAAATTTCCGTCGACTCGTCGAAGCAATTGGAATTTCAGAGCTTCACCGTTCCTTCAAACTCATTTGCTTTGGCGGGGGCCCGGCGTCGCCAGAGGAGATGAGATTGATCGCCGGGCACCGGATTCCCTTCGATCATGTTGAATTTGTGAGCGGAGATGACACGCTTTTAAAGGGCTACTATGAAGGGGCGGCACTATTTGTGTATCCGTCCTTGTACGAAGGGTTTGGAATACCACTTCTTGAGGCCATGCAGTGTGGTTGTCCGGTTATTTGCAGTGACACTAGTTGCTTTCGGGAAGTGGCGGAGCACTCAGCGGAGTATTTTGATCCCGCGGACACCGCGTCCCTGGCAGCCACGATGGTGCGTGTCCTTCAATCGTCGGAGCTGCTAGGCGCTTTGGTGCGAGGCGGCCGCCTCAGGGCGGAGATGTTCTCCTGGAGCAAATGCGCACACGAAACTTATAGTTGCTATCGGGATGTTGTGGGGCACTGATGAAAGCAATGATCTGCGACATAACTGGGCAGGATAGCACTGGGCTAGGAGGAAACACCTATTCATGGCGGTACTTCAGTCAGAGGTAACGAAACCCCTAGTCTCGGCGTGGAGCGCAGACTGTCGTGTCAGCACCTTATTCTCTTGTCTGGATCAAATAGTAACGGAGTTTCCGGACGAGATCAGACAGAGAGGGATCAATCGCAATTGGCATGGCTACCGATTTGTGCTGCGCGAATTGTCGCAGCTTCTACTCTCATCACACATCCCGGTGAGGGACTATCTGGATATTGGCTCAGGGGCGGGAGTGATACCGTTAGTCCTTGCGAAAGCCGGCCTACGTGTCCATGCAGTCGATACGTGGAACGAATACGCGCAGGAATTCGACAATCTCATGGGACATTTCGGACAATTCATAATGCGTTTCGACAACTACGGCGTGAAGTGGACCAAACATAACATTATGCAGTCTCCAATCCCCTACCCCTCGCAGTCATTTGACTTCATCAGCCTCTTTGATGTTGTGGAGCATTTGCCCAGACCGCTCAGCGTTCTCGAAGAAGTGTGTCGATTATTGCGGCCGAACGGTGTCGCGGTAATCACAGTGCCGAACGTCGCTAACTTGCGCAACAGATTGCGACATCTGGTAGGTGCAACTCCCCACGCAGCCAACATCGACGAATGGTTCGCTCCCGTATTTTTTGGTCACTATCGAGAGATGACCATGCGCGAACTCACAAGTATCCTGTGCAGGTTCGATCTGTCTGTCATAACCGCTCGGTATAGCAGCATGTGTCACTGGAACACGCGATTACCAAATGGTCGTTGGCGAAGTGATTACAAGATAAATTCCTTACATCAGTTGGCAAAGCTCTGCTATCTGCTGGTTACCCTGGCAGTTCCCAGTTTTCGGTATGAAATGCTGGTTGCTGCACGAAAGACGATATGAGAAGTGAGCAGGATCACTTTTCGTTTCGGTTACGGGCCGTGCGCAGGCAACCTGCTTCGTTGAACACTAAGGTTCGAATGCAATAAGGGAAGCCGAATAGCACCGCGGACTGCAGCAGCTAATGCAATGAATCAGACTCGAATTTCCATTGTTACCCCATCATACAATCAGTTGCAATTCATTGAGACAACGCTTCGAAGCGTAAAGCAACAACATTACGACAATCTCGAGCATCTGGTGATGGATGGTGCGTCTACAGACGGCTCAGTTCAACTGTTAGAACGACTTGGCGCCTTGCCGGATTGGTCTCATCTCGTCTGGCGTTCGGAGCCAGATGGGGGCCAGAGTGATGCTCTGAATAAGGGATTTCGGAGCGCCACGGGGGATGTCATCGGTTGGCTCAACGCAGATGACCTCTACCGGCCTGGTTGTTTCGATGCTGTTGTGCGAGCCTTCGAACGATATCCGGGGGCAGACGTTGTGTACGGTGACTCGACCTGGATTGATGAGCGCGGCACATGCCTTCGGATCCGGCGCGAAATCGACTTCAGTTTCTTTATTCTTGCGTACCATCGTGTGTTATATATCCCAACGACATCGACGTTTTTCCGCCGCAGGGTGTTTGATGAAGGATATTTTCTAGATCCGCAGTACCACTACGCAATGGATTATGATTTTCTGCTTCGCCTCGCTCAGGCCGGCTATCGTTTTCATCACCTTCCGGCACTCCTGGCTGACTTTCGATTGCATCCAGCAAGTAAGACAAGAAGTCAGACACCCAAGTTTCGGCGCGAGCACAATCAGATCACGTGGAAGCGTTCGCCACTGCTAAATCGCCTTCCTCCGGGAATACCATTGGCGGTAGGTACGTGGGGAATGCGGACACTAGCAGCAGGGCTGCGATACTCGACGAAACTAATCCACGGTCACTACTTTAGCCAATATCGAAGTTTAGCCTCACAGTAAGAAGCCTACACGAACAGATAGCTAATGGATGGCCGCAGAAAATGAGCGGTCTTGGCAACGAGAATGAATCAGAGCGCAATAGCTAGTTTAGTAGCTGGGAAGGAAGCTCGGCCTCTGCCGAAGAGGTCTCACAGAGACCGCTCTCAGTTTCTTGTGATGCTAGGGAAGATAGTAGCAAAAGCTGAAGTCCCAACGACGGGGAGCGTGCTGGTCGTGGGAGGTATGCAGGAAGATGCGGATGTATTGTGCCGATGTGGGTTCAACAACATAACCTTATCGAATATTGAGGGTTCTCCAAGGGAGCCGGGTTCGCCAGATAATCTGCCGATCACGGCGATTGACGCAGAATGTATCGACCTTCCAGACGATTCTTATGACACGATCTTCGTTCATGAAGCGATCCATCATTGCCGTTCGCCACATCGTGCACTCTGTGAAATGCTGCGGGTGGCTAAGCAACATGTGATCATGATGGAGCCAAACGACTCGGCGTTCATGCGCCTGCTTTGCAGGCTGCGGTTTTCGTTTCCGTACGAGGTGTTTGCGGTTGTGGATAACGACTACGCGTGCGGCGGCGTCCGGAACACAGAGATCCCAAATTTCATCTTTCGCTGGAACAGCCACGAGGTGCACAAAACTACATCCTCCTTTCTGGCGGAATCCACGTTTGAAGTGCATCCGTGCCCCTATTGGGATTTTGGCGTTGAGGAACGGGACCTGGCGTACCGGGCACAAACCAGAATCAGTCTGGTTACGCGGTTGATGGGCGCAAGAAATTTCATTTTGTTGCTGCACTTTGCGCAGGCGGTATTTAACCGGATTCCTGTTGTTCGTGCGCAGGGAAACAAGTTTCTTTGCTGCGTCCAGAAAAAAAACACGCTGCAGCCCTGGCTCATCCGTGACAAAAACGGGCGAATTTCGTTCAAAAGGAACTACCAACAAAAGTTGGATTAGCATCGAGTTAGTGGGAATTGGTGACAAGGGTGGGCCGTGTATGGAAATCGGCATTGACACTCTCTTCGAGCATCCTGAACGCCCCAGCAGCGCTATTGACTATCTAAAAGGCCTCGTGCGGTGGTTGCCGGCGGTCGGACCGGAGCATTTTTACTATGTTTTTGTTAGCCCGCGAAACCAGCACCAGTTCACGAACCTGCAGTCCAACGTGCGACTTGTGAACTGTTTCGTGTCCAACGAGAATATGCCGCTGAGAATCGCTATCCAGCAGAGCATCTTGCCCTCCTACATGCGGCGACTTGGACTCGATGTTCTTTTCTCACCGGGAAACGTGTGCCCCCTTTGGGGCCGTTTCCATAGGGTGTTGAAGATAAACACCCTGCACCATTACCGAATACCACAACTGGTGGGGCGGACTCGTAGCCTGTATCGAAACGTCGCCTTTGCCAAGTCAGCCAGGCGCGCCGATCACATTGTGGCCAACACGGCTACGACGAAGGAGGAAATCTGTCGACTGATCGGTGTTCCCGAGGAAAAAGTCTCTGTGGTGTTGGAGGCTTCTTATGACTTCTATGCCCCTATTCGACAGGATGAGATCGCGAGCGTTCGAGCGCGCCGCGGAGTTCACGCGAACTATGTCCTGTTTGTATCAACCTTGTACCGATACAAGAATCTTGAGACTCTTATTCGCTCTTTCGCAAAACTGATTCGTGAGCGTTCATTCGGTTGCGAGTTGGTGGTTGCAGGGAGGGACTGCGATTCCTACCAGGCAAAACTTGAAGCCCTGGCGGAGAGCCTTGGGGTCACATCAAAAATCCGATTTTTGGGATTCGTTCCGCCCGAGGATCTGGCTGCATTGTATAGCGGAGCCCGCGTTTTTGTGTATCCCTCCCTCGAGGAGACTTTTGGAAAGCCACTGATCGAAGCCATGAGTTGCGGCGTACCCGTCGTCGCATCGAACACTTCATGCATTCCTGAGGTGTTGGGGGGGGCGGGTATTCTAGTTGACCCGCTCGATGTTGACGAGATGTCCCACGCGATTCATGAGGCGTCGACGAACGAGTTAGCACGCCCGCAATTGATAAAAATGGGGCTGCAAAGGGCGCATTGCTTTTCATGGGAAGCGAGTGCGAAGCAGACTCTTGCCGTTATCGAAAACACGGTCTATGGGGAATCATGAGGCTTCGTGGACGGACGTGCATTGTAACGGGCGCAACGCGCGGTTTGGGCGGAGCCATAGCCAGGAGATTCTACGAAGAGGGTGGCTCGCTTCTGCTCACCGGCCGAGATGCAGGAGCGCTTCAGAAACTGATGGAGTCCTTAGTTCCGATCTCCGCAGAGCAGAAAATCCTCGCTGAAGTCTGTGATTTGTCAATGCCGGGAGCGCCCTCTGCGATCGTATCCCGGGCGGCTGAAGAGTTTGATTCCATCAATGTCCTCGTAAATAACGCTGCTACCCTTGGGCCTATCGGGCCTCTGTGGGAAAACGATCCTTTCGCGTGGGAGGAGACAATCCGAGTGAACCTTCTGGCACCGGCTGCGCTGTGTGGGTCGGTGATCCCCTTCATGCGGAGGGATGGCAACGGGAAGATCGTGAACCTTTCAGGTGGAGGCGCGACGGGGCCCCGCCCGCACTTTAGCGCATATGCTGCCGCCAAAGCTGGCCTAGTTCGTCTAACGGAAATCTTGGCCCATGAAACACGCGGAATGAGAATCGATATCAATTGTGTCGCGCCCGGGATGATGAGAACAAGAATGCTAGAGGAAATCTTAGCTGCCGGACGGGATCGAGCGGGCGCCGATGAATATGAACGAGCAGAGCGATGCGCGGCCCCGCCTCCCCCCAAAGCGCTGCAACGAGCTGTTGATCTTGTGTTGTTTCTAAGCTCGTTCGAAAGCGATGGTATTACTGGACGACTCATCAGTGCACTCTGGGACCCGTGGGAAGAGCTTCCTGAGCACCAGGCGATTCTAGCAAAAACGGACATTTACACCCTGCGTCGAATCGTTCCGAAAGACCGAGGATTGGATTGGGAGGTTAATTGAACGTCGCCATTGTCGGCTGCGGGCAGATCGGCCACAAACGACAAACCGCTCTCGGCGATTCAAACCGGCTGGTTATCGCTGCGGACAATCTCTTATCCCGGGCGGAAGCATTGGTTGCGAAAAGTCCAGGAGCCGTAGCCACAGATGATTGGCTGTGCGCCGCAACGCATCCCGAGGTCGACGTCGTGATTGTCTCCACCACCAATGACTGGCTTACTCCGGTCACCCTCGCCGCTGTAAAAGCTGGTAAGCACGTTCTGGTAGAGAAGCCGGCTGCTCGCTGCGCTGAGGAGCTTCGAGAGGTCTCGGTCGAAGTCAACCATCATCGTGTCTGTGTTTGGGTGGGTTTTAATCACCGCTATCACCCTGCATTCCAAGAAGCGCGCAAGATGGTTGATTCTGGTGCACTCGGACCCCTCATGTTTGTTCGCGGCCGCTATGGGCATGGGGGCCGGCTAGGATACGAACAAGAGTGGCGAGCTAACCCAGAGATTTCCGGCGGCGGAGAGTTGCTGGATCAGGGTGTCCACCTCATCGACTTAGCAAGTTGGTTCCTTGGTCGGTTCAAAGACGTCATTGGCTACGTGCAAACATACTTCTGGGATATGCCCGTGGAAGACAATGGCTTTCTATTGCTGAGAACTGAGCGGGGGCAGGCCGCGTGGCTGCATGCCAGTTGCACGGAGTGGAAAAATCTCTTTTGCTTCGAGATATATGGTAAAGAAGGAAAGCTTCAGATCGATGGCCTTGGTGGCAGCTATGGCGACGAACGATTGACCTTCTACAAGGTGTTACCGCAAATGGGGCCTCCGGAGACCACAGTCTGGGAGTTCCCCGGCGGCGACCTATCTTGGCAAAGGGAGTTCGCCGCATTTGCCGAGTTGATTCGTAGCGGCGTTTTTACCGCACAATCACTAGAGAATGCCGCCGCAACCTTAGAAATTGTGCGTAGCTTGTATCGAGACGGCCTTGCTATTGCTCCCACCCAACTTAGCGACGAACAAACCCTGAAACTGTGAACAAGCGCATTCTGATCACTGGCGTCGCCGGCTTCGTCGGTAGCAATCTCGCGAGGTATTTACTCGACTCTGGCTACGACGTCGTCGGAATCGACAACATGAGCTCAGGCACTCCGAACAACGTGGACTCGCGAGTACGGTGTCACGAAATCGATATCCGCGATGCCGAAATTGAACCGCTTTTCGACAAAGCGGACAGTGTCTTTCACCTAGCAGCCAAAACTTCTCTGACCGATTGTCTGGCCAAACCGCTGGAGGCCGCCGACGTCAACGTGCTGGGAAGTCTCAACGTACTCGAAGCAGCGCGCAAGGCGGGAGTTTCGAAGGTGGTCTACGCCGATACCTCCGCCGAATATGAAGGGATTCAGGACTTTCCCACCCCGGAAGACAAAGTACGACCCATTGGAGTGTATGCGGCCAGCAAGCACGGGGGCGCCGCCTTCTGCGAGAGCTACCGTGAGCTTTATCAGATGAAAATCACCATCGTCCGCTACTTCAATGTGTATGGTCCCGCTCAGGATTGGCGACGGGTGGTACCGCCGGTCATGAGCGCATTCATTATCCGGATGTTGCAGGGCGAACGGCCTATCATCTACGGCAACGGCGAGAAGCGTCGGGACTTTATCTACATTGACGATGTGAATGCCCTGCATCGCTTGATCCTGGAGGACTCCCGATCCACCGGTGGCAAAGTGTTCAACGTGGGTACGGGAACGAACTATTCCGTCAACGAGATCTACGAGGCGATCGAGAGTCTGTTGAAAACGGGGCTCGAGCCGATCTACAAGCCAGATCTTCCCGGTGAGGCGCAGGTAACCCTTGCCGACATTTCGAGCGCGCAAGAGCTAGGCTGGTCCCCCCGAGTCGACCTTCGCGAAGGGCTTAGGCGCTCGATTCAATATATCCAGGAAAGGGTCTTGCCAAACGACGACCGTTGTGCCGCGATACCAGCAGTCTGATCCCGGTATAGACCGCCTTCCGGCATCACTTCCACTCTAGAGGAGCCCTCGTATGTGTGCTTCACCAAAGTCACACTCGTCTCAGCGCGGAAACCGAGAGTCTGAGTCAAGTCCAGAAAACGCCAACCGTGTTCTGGCTGGGCTCAAGGTCAAGATTTACGCAGACGGCGCGGACAAGGCCACCATGTTACAGATGTATGCGAACCCCTACATTCAAGGGTTTACGACCAATCCAACGTTGATGCGGAAATCGGGCGTGGCCGATTACCGTGC
>Ga0187777_10000625_pt1 | contig 23698 bp, 19 predicted proteins | sample 1015_Q2_SP5_10_M_FD_132416 | JGI IMG/M metagenome (GOLD analysis project Ga0187777, IMG submission 132416) | Tropical peat soil microbial communities from peatlands in Department of Meta, Colombia - 1015_Q2_SP5_10_MG | ecosystem: Environmental > Terrestrial > Soil > Wetlands > Peat | place... | reverse complement strand
GGAACTCGAGGTATTGATCCTGGACGTGCTGGGGGGCGTGGGGCGGGATCCGGTGCGTGGTGAAGAGCCAGTTGAGGTCGCGGGCCCGCGCCCGGTCGAACCCCAGCTTCACTGGCGAGCGCAGGATGCTCGTGACCAGCCCTGCCTTGAGGTACACCTGCAGATCGATCACCAGGTCGAAGGTCCGCCCCGCCGTCGCCCGCTGGATGTAGCGCAGGGCCCGCCACCCGAGGCGCTTCTCGAAGGGGAGGATCTCGTCGAGATGGGGATGCCCACGGACGAGGCTCGCCGGACCGGGCTCGAGCACCCAGCTGATTGTCGTGCGCGGATCGTGACGTTTGAGCGCGCCGAGAAGCGGGAGCACGTGAACAGCGTCTCCGATCGCGCTCATCATGACGATGGCGACGCGTGCCGCGGGCGGCAGGACGACGTCCGCCTGACGAGTCATGGGCGAGCCCTCACGCCCCGGGCCGCGGCTGGGCCCGCACCGCGCTGATCAGCATCTCGAGCTCCGGCTCGCCGATCGGGAGGGCCTCCGTCCGGGCCAGTTTGCGCGCCGACCGCACCAATCGCCGGATGTTCGCGGTCGTCACCGCTGGATCGCCGGGCCGATGGAAGCGGATGCGATCCACGTCGAGGGCGAAGGCGACCGCTCGCCCCGACTCGTCGCGGGAGATGAGCACGTTACGGAGGTTGAGATCGGGGTGTCGGGCGCCGGCTGTGCCGAGGGCGTCGAGCAGGATGGCGGTCGCCACCAGAAGCTCGCGGCGCTTCTCGGCCGATCCGGCCGCCCGGAGCGCCACCGCGAGGTCGCGCGCCCGCGGAACTTCGCGGGTCACGACGTCGGCGCGCCTGAGTCCCGGGCCGGCGCGGTAGGTCGCGTACGCCACCACCTCGGGCGTCGGCACACCGAGGCTGGCGAGGCGAGTGGCGATGTCCAGCTCGCGCGGCGCCCGCGTCGCCCCGACGAACCGGTCGGCGGTGATCGCAGCGATGAGCCCGCCCCGGCGCGAGCGCCTGACGACGACCGGCGTCTCACCATCGGGGAGCGGCACGGCGTAGGCGACGCCCCGGCCGCGAAGCTCTCGCGCCTCGGGATGGCTGGCCGCGTAGTCGTAGAACGGGCCGGCGGCGAGCGCGGACTCCAGTGGCGCAGCGAGCGAGGCGAGCCCCACTGCGCGCACCCGGCCGTCGGCGAGGCGTCGGTAGCCGGGGGGGAGCGCCCCGGCGCTGGTCATGGCATCACGCTGTAGACGGGGACCGGTTGCGCCTTCCCCCGGAGCTCCATCGTTCCGCGCTCGACGAGGGCAGGGGGGTGGCTCAGCGCTCGCCGCATCGGCTCGGTGAGGAGAATTTCGCCCCCCCGCGCGCGCGCGCAGAGACGGCTGGCGACGTTCACGGTGTCGCCGATCACCGTGTACTCCAACCTCCGCTCCGATCCGATGAAGCCGGCGAAGCTCTCGCCGAAGCTCAGGCCGATCCCGATCTGCAACGATGGGCGTCCCGCCGCGCGCCAACGCTCGTTGAGCAACCGCATTTCCCGTATCATGTCGAGCGCCGCGGCCATCGCCCGATCGGCGTCATCGGGCGCGCCGATCGGAGCGCCCCACTGGGCCATGACCGCGTCGCCGATGAACTTGTCGAGGGTGCCGTGGTGTCGGAACACGACATCCACCATCTCGCGAAAGTACTCGCTCAGAATCGAGGCGACCTCGCCCGGCGGCATCGACTCGCTGAGCGCCGTGAAGCCGCGAATGTCGCCGAAGAGGACGGCCACCTCGCGCTTCTCGCCGCCAGGCGCGACGTCGCCGGACGACCCGGCGATCGTCGCTGCCAGCCGCGGCGCGAAAAAGCGCTCGAAGTTGCTCCGCACCGTCGCCTCACGCCGGCTCCGCTCGGCCAACACCCCATTCTCGATCGCCACCGCGGCGATGTTCGAGAAGGCGAGAAGAAACTCCAGGTCCTCGTCGCCGAAGCGCTGGGTGGCCGTCAGGTTGTCGACGTAGAGCAGCCCGAGCACGCGGTCGTCGGTGCCGATGAGTGGAGCGCACATCGCCGAGCGCACGCTCTGCATGACGATAGATTGGCCGCCGAAGCGCTCGTCCTCTGGAGCGTTGTGCGTCAGGACCGCCACTTTATCGCGGACGACCGTTCGGGCGATCGACTTGGGAACCGTTCGCCCCTCGAGCGATCCGTGGCGGTCCCGAGCCACTGTCAGCGTGTGCTCTCCGCGCTCATCCAGGAGCTCGATCGCGACACGGTCGACGTCCATCGTGCGAAAGGTGAAGCCGGCGATCGCATCGAGCAGGGCGTCCACACCGATGGCGCGCGACAGCCCCTTCGAGACGTCGAGGAGCAGCGCCAGCTTGCGCTCGGTGGACGGAGGCGTGCTCTCCGACTCCGCGGTTTGATCCATCGACGCCAACGGCCGGCCGAAGACGGTGGCGATGAGCGGGGACGGGTCCTCCCGGCTCCGCTGCTGGTGGATCGTGGCGTCGGCGGTCGCGAGGAGGGAGTCGGCGGGGCCTCGCGCCAAACGGAACCCGACCGTGCCGAAGGTGACGACGTCCCCCTCGCGAACGGTCGCATCGTCGACACGGGTGCCGTTGACGAAGGTGCCGTTGCTCGAGGCGAGGTCTCTCACGTGCACGACGTCCGGCTCGCAGCGGATTTCGGCATGACGTCGGGAGATCGTCGGATCGACGAGCGGAATGTCGCTCGCCGGAGAGCGTCCGACGACGAGCGTGCCACCCGTCGGCAGGTCGAACGCCTGCTCGCTGCTGGTGTTGAGGAGCCTCAGAGGCATCGAGAAGGGTAGCGCAGTCGGGATTCCGGGTCGCGTGAGGCGGCCGCGGCTCAGCCCGACGCGGCGGCGCCGAGCGTCGCGCTCGAGCGCCTCACCTGGGCGATGGCGGTGAGCAGGGCCCGCGCCTTGCTCTCGGTCTCCTCCCATTCGCGGGCCGGCACCGAGTCGGCCACGATTCCGGCGCCGGCTTGCACCGATGCGACACCGTCGGCGATGACGCACGTCCTGATGGTGATCGCGAGATCCATCCGTCGGTCACCGGCGGCGATGTAGCCGACGGCGCCGGCATAGGGGCCGCGCCGCTCCGGTTCGAGCTCGTCGATGATCTGCATTGCGCGCACCTTCGGCGCACCGGTCATCGTCCCCGCGGGAAAGGTCGCCGCGAAGACGTCGAGGGCCGATGCGCTCTCGGCGAGCTGGCCTTCCACCTGGCTCACGATATGGAGCACGTGACTGTACTTCTCGACGACCATCAGGTCGGTCACCCTCACCGTGCCGTAGCGCGCAATCCGCCCGACGTCGTTTCGGCCGAGATCGACCAACATGACGTGCTCGGCGCGCTCCTTCTCATCCGCCAACAGCTCGGCCGACAGACGGGCGTCATCGGTCGGCGAGGCACCGCGCGGCCTCGTGCCGGCGATCGGGCGCACGGTCACGCGTCCATCGGCCACGCGCACGAGGAGCTCGGGGGAGCTGCCGACGAGCTCCACGCCGTCGAGCACCAGGTGGTACATGTAGGGCGACGGATTCAACGCACGCAGCGCGCGATAGAGCGCGAAGGGATCGAAATCGAGCGGCACGCTGATGCGCCGCGCCAGGAGTGCTTGGAAGCAATCGCCGGCGAAGATGTACTCGCGGATGCGCTCGACATCGCGCTCGAAGGCGGGGCGCGCATAGCTCGAGTTGCCGGCCGCCGGCGCGATGTCCGGATCGAGATCGAGCGGCGGCAGGGTGACGCCCGAACGCAGCCGGCCGATCACATCGTCGATCTCTCGCTCGGCCTCCTTATGGAGACGGCGCAGCTCACCCTCCGAGGCGTCGCTCACCGGAACGGCGACCACGACGCGTGCCTGTGCCCGGAGATTGTCGATGATCACCAGGGCGCGGGTGAAGACGAAGAGAGCATCGGGCGCCGGAACCGCGCGCGGCGGTGTATGCGGGAGGTGCTCCAGAAGGCGGACCACATCGTAGCTGAAGTATCCCACGGCACCCGCCCAGAAGGCGCCGAGCTCGGGCACCTCCGCGGGCGCGAACGTCGTGAGGCGCTCGCTCAAATCCGCGAGAGGATCGCTCGGGCTGCGCCCGGCGTGCCATCCGCGAGCGGGCGTCCAGTCCTCGACCTTCCCGTCGGTGAGTCTCCATGCCGCGCGCGGCTCGGTGCCGAGAAAGGTGTATCGCGCCCACGTCTCGCCCCCCGCCGGCGCCGATTCGAGGAGGAAAGCGAATGGGCCGCGTCGCAGCCGCGCGAACGCCGCCACCGGGGTGACGGCGTCGAGAAGACAATCGCGCCAGACGGGAACGAGCGTGCGCTCGCGCGCGAGCCGGCGAAAGCGATCGAAGCTCGCCGAACGCGCGCTTGCCGCGGTCACGACGCCGGACGACATTTCGCGGTCATGGCTCGCATCCTCGCGGCGTCGCGGGCCGCGTGCTGCATCATCGTGGTGTGCGCTCTGGCCGGTGCGCACGTCGCAACGGCACAGCAGTGGAACGACTCCACCACTCGCGCCCTCGTCGCACGTGCCACGGCGCGGCGCGCCCAGCAACTGGCCGACACGGCCCTCTCCGACTACACCGCGACGGCGCACGGCTACCTGACGTTCCTCGCCCAGGTGGGTGAGGGGTTGCGCGAGCCGCCCAAGGTCGTACGGGCGGATGAGCTGGTGCTCGAAGTGTACTGGCGCTCACCCAACCTCAGCAAGCAGCGCATCATCGGCCGGCGTGATACGCTCCCATTGCCGACCGACATCCAGTATCACCGCGACCACCTCGGCATCGTGCAGAACAACTTCCCGAACATCATCCGTCTCGGTGAAGGGGATGAGGTGCGCGATGTGCCGCACCCTCTCTCCGACGTCGGGTTCGCCCTGTATGACTTCGTAATCCACGACTCGCTCAGCATCAAGCTCCCCGACCGCACGATCGGCGTGTACGAGGTGCAGGTCCGCCCCAAGCAGCCGGAGCAACCGCGACTCGTCGGAGCCATCTACATCGACACGGCCACCGCAGAAGTGGTCCGGATGGCCTTCAACTTCACCCGTCCCGCCTATCTCGATGAACAGCTCGAGGACATCTCGGTCGTTCTCGAGAACGCCCTCGTGGGCGGCCGCTTCTGGCTGCCGCGGGAGCAGGAGATCGAGATCCGCCGAACCGGTACCTGGTTGGATTTTCCGGTGCGCGGGATCATTCGCGGCCGCTGGGAGGTCTGCTGCTATCAGCTCAATAACGGCCTCTCGCCGGCGATCTTCGCCGGTCCGGAGATCGTTCAGGCGCCGGCACGAGAGCTCGCGAGGTACCCGTGGACGGGACGGATACTCGACTCGCTACCGCCAGATGTCCGCGCGGTCACCGACGCTGATGTGCAGCGCGTCCAGGAGGAGGCGCGGGAGCTGGTGCGTCGTCAGGCGCTGGCGCGGCCGGCGGGAGCCGCGATCACCGGCACGCAGATATCCGATTTCGTCCGGGTGAATCGAGTGGAGGGGCTCGCCGTGGGAGGAGGCGCGGTGCTGCGCTTCGGGGAGGGCCTCTCGGTCGGCCTCTCTGGCCGCTGGGGATTCGATGATGAGCAGGCCAAGGGACGCCTCGCCTTTCGCGCCCAGTGGGCGACCGGCCGGTCGGTGGAGCTGTTCGCCGAACGAGAGTACCGCAACGCGTCCGACTTCCAAGAACGATCGCTGTTGGTGAACAGCTTCGCCTCGCAGGAGTTCGGGAGCGACTTCACTCAGCCCTACGATGTGCGCGGCGCCGGAGTCGGTTTCGAGTTGGGGCGCATTCCCGGGACGCGCATCCGCTTGGCCGGAGCCTGGGAGCGGCAAGGGGCGCTCTCCGTTCACGCGACGCCCTTTACCGGCGAGTACGAACCGACCATTCCGGCCTGGTCGATCGACGAAGCCCGCTTCTCTCTGCTCGTCGACCGCCCCACCACCCTTTCTCTCCTCGGCACCGAGGTTCGCCTTCGGGCCGAGGTGCGCGGTGGGTGGTTCACGGGACACGATACGACGTTCTCCGAGGCGAGCCCGACGTTCGCGCGAGTCGTGGCCGCAGTCAACGTGGAGCGGCCGATCGGCGATCAGCGGCTCGTGCTGGCCACGCTCGTGGGCGCCGTGACCGCGCGCCCCGACGTCCCGCCGCAGGAATACATCTTTGTCGGTGGCCCGACATCCCTCCCCGGCTTCGACTACAGCCGGTTCGCGTCCCGATTCGCGGCTTCGCAGCGCATCGAGTGGCACGCGCCGGTGCCCTTCTTCGCCGTGCCTCTCGGGGCGTTCGGTAGCTCGCCCGCGACGATGACGCTCGCGCCCTTCGCCGCCGTCGGATACGTCGATCGCTCGGCGCCCTTCGCCGCTCCGGCCGAGGGTTGGTATCCCTCGGTCGGTCTCGGCGCGCTCTTCTTCTACGACCTCCTCCGTTTCGACATCGCCCGTGGACTGCGCGACGGCGCCTGGACCTTCGAGTTCGACGTGACTCGTTTGTTGTGGCCGATTCTGTGAGCGGGGAAGGGGGCGTGCCGGCGAAAGTCGGAGCCGTGGATGTGTACGTGCTGCGAGGAGTCCGCGAATCGCTCGAGCTGCTCGTGCTGCGACGGAGGCCCGGCACGCGATGTCCGGGTGCGTGGGAGGTGGTTCACGGGCGAATCGAGTCGGAAGAGGGCCCCGAGGAGGCAGCCGAGCGGGAGCTCGCCGAGGAGACGGGCCTCCGCGCGCTGAGAATGTATACGATCGGCGTGCAACCCTTCTATCTGCCGGCGGTCCCGGAAGTCCTCCTCGCCGTCGCCTTCGCCGCCTTCGTCTCCGATGGAGCCGACATCCGCCTCGGCGATGAGCACGACAGCGCCGAGTGGCTCGACGTCGACGTGGCTGCTCGCCGACTGACCTGGCCCCGGTCGAAGGCGATGCTGGCCGACGCGCGCGCCCTGGTCGGCGGCGGCACCGCCGGCGCGGTGGAAGACGTCACTCGCGTACGCTAGCTTCCGGGCCGTCGACAGCCGACAGCCGGACCCCTCCCCGATCCCGACAGAAGCCGCTCCTGCGACCACTCACCTGCAGGCGCCTCGTGGCGCTCTTTGCGCTGCTGCTCTGGGTCGAGCTCCCGGGCAGCTGGTTGACGGAGCCTGACGAGGCGCGGTACGCGGAGATCCCCCGCGAGATGATCGCGAGCGGCGATGTCATCACGCCCCGGCTGAATGGAGCGCCGTACCTCGAGAAGCCGCCGCTCCTCTATTGGCTGAACGGCGCGGCGATCCGGGTCCTTGGACCGACTCCATTCGCGGCGCGTCTTGCCTCCCGACTGGCCGCGATGGCGACGGCCGTCATGCTGATCGCCGCGCTCGACGCTGACCTCGCGGCTGGGGATGGTTCGCCGCCCTGATCGTGCTCTCCTGCCCGCTCGGCTTCGCGTTCGGCCGATACAACGCCACCGATGGACTTCTCACCGCGGCGCTGACCCTCGCCCTCCTCGCGCTTCGGCGCGTGTTGGCGGCGCCGGATGGCAAGCGTCCCGGAGTCGCCGTCACGGCCACGCTGGGGGGCGGGATGGCCCTCGCCGTGCTCGCGAAGGGGTTGCCGGGAGTCGTCTTTCCGATGATGGTCGCTCTTGGATGGTGCGCCGTCATGCGCCGATGGCGGCAGCTCGCCCAGATCATCCTCTCGCCGGCGCCGGTCGTCTTCCTGGCCGTCGCTGCACCCTGGTTCGCTTTGGTGGAGCGCGCCAACCCCGGCTTCGCTCGATTCTTCTTCTTGCACGAGCACCTCGAGCGATTCGCGACGACGGAGGCGCACCGGACCGGCTCGTTCCTTTTTCCCACACTGATACTTCTCGCCGGCCTCCTGCCATGGACGCCGTTCGTTGTCCAGAGCGCCGTGTCGAGCGCCGGGCGTCGGCTGGCGAAGCTCAGGAGCGACGGGGACGCGCTCTTCTTCATACTGTGGATGGTGAGCGTGCTCGTCGTCTTCTCTCTCTCGCAATCGAAGCTGATCTCGTACGTTCTGCCGGCAGTGCCGGCGGCGGCGGCGCTGGCCGCCCGTTCACTCGTCCGCGGCGACATCGCTCTCGGCAAGGCGGTGATCGGACTCGCCATTCTGGCGTCGATCACGATCGCCGGGGGAATCGCTTTCGGGGTGACTAGCGGCGAATTCTCCCGGTACTCCGTGACGAACCTTGCGCTGTTCGCGGGGGCGTCGGTCCTGACCGGCGTCTGGGCATCGGTCTGGCGCGTCAGGCAGAGCAAGCCGCCGCTCGCGCCACTCTCGCTGGGAATCGCCGGCCTCTATCTCGCGCTCGTCCTGGCGCTGCCGAAGGTGTCGGACGATCTCACCGGCCACGACGTCGCGGTCGCCGCCGGGCGAGTTCCGGACGCGACGGTCGTCTCCTATCGCACCTTCCTCTACACTCTCCCGTGGCACCTCGGCCACCCGGTGGCGGCGGCTGGCCACGTCGGCGAGATCGGCTCGCTGGGCGGGCGGCCGCCGCAGCTCGACTGGACAAGAGAGGAGCTCTGGCGGCGATGGAACAGCGGTGAGCGCTTGGTGGTGGTGCTGCAGAGGCGGCGGGCGACCGAGTTCCGTGATTCCGTCACCGTTGCCGCACGAGCGGTGGCGAGCGACCGCAGGTATCTTGTGTTCGCCAACTTCGACTCCACCCCTCTTTCAGCGCCATGAGCGGCTCGTCGCTCGGATCCGTCTCCGTGGTCGTCCCGGTCTACAACGAGGAAGTGACCGTTCCTCTCCTCGTCGCTCGCCTCGAGCGCGTGCTCGAGGGCACCGCCCGCCCGTACGAGATCATCCTCGTCGATGATGGAAGCCGCGACGGCTCCCTCGCTCTGATGCGCCAGCTGGCTGACCGGAATCCCTCGCGCATTCGGGTGGTGGAGCTCTCGCGGAACTTCGGACAGCATCCGGCACTGCTCGCCGGCTTCAGCATCGTCTCCGGCGACGCGATCGTGACGATCGATGCCGACCTGCAAAATCCGCCGGAGGAGATTCCAAAGCTCCTCGCGCTCACCGATCAGGGCTTCGACGTCGTGGGCGGGGTTCGAGCGGAGCGGCACGATTCGATCTTTCGCCGGGGTGTGTCGTCGGCGGTGAATCGTGTGATCGGAGCGCTCACCGGAATCAGGATGCGCGACTACGGCTGCATGCTGCGCGCGTACTCGCGCGAGATCGTCGACTTGATCAACCGCACCGAGGAGCACTCGACCTTCCTTCCGGCGCTCGCCCAGACCTTCTCCCGGCGTCCGACCGAGGTGGTGGTGGCGCACGCCCCCCGCGCGGCGGGCGAGTCCCGGTACTCGGCCTATCGACTGATACGCCTCGGGTTCGACCTGATGACCGGTTTCTCGATGGTCCCCCTGCAAGTGGTGACGCTCCTCGGGTTCGCCACGGCGCTCGGCGGGGTGGGCTTCGGCATCTACCTGCTCGTCAGGCGCTTCATTCTTCTTCGGGTGTCGGAGGCCGAGGGGGTGTTCACGCTCTTTGCGCTCGCGTTCGTCGTGCTCGGCGTGGTGATGGCGGCCATCGGTATCGTCGGCGAGTACGTCGGGCGGATCTACCTCGAAGTGCGAGGCAGGCCTCGCTACCTCGTGCGCCGCATCTACGGTCAGGCCGGCGCACCGCTGCGGGTGGCCGATCCGGGGCCCGGGGGCGCCGCGGGACGGGGATGACCGCACCGCGGGTCGCTCTCTTCGGCTATTCGGACGTCGGCCACGCCTGCCTCTCGCTCTTGCTCGAGCGCGGAGTGAATGTCGTGGCGGCCTACACCCACCGCGACGATCCCTCCGAGCGCCTCTGGTTTCCGTCGCTTGCCGCGCTGGCGCGTGACCATCGCATTGCTGTTCGCGAGGACGCCGACTTTCGGGAGGCGACGGAGGTGTCGCGGCTCGCCGACCTGCGCCCGGACCTCCTCCTCTCCTGCTACTACCGCCGTATCCTGCCGCCGCCCGTGCTCTCGATTCCGCCGCTCGGCGCCTTCAACCTCCACGGGTCGCTCCTCCCCCGGTATCGTGGCCGCGCCCCCGTGAACTGGGCGGTCCTGAACGGCGAAGCGGCGACCGGGGCGACACTGCACGTCATGACCGACCGCGCTGACGCCGGCGACATCGTGGACCAGGAGGCGGTCCCCATCGGGCCTGACGACACCGCCGGCGAGGTGCAGGGTCGCGTGACTCGCGCGGCGCTCCTCGTTCTCGAGCGGCAGTTCCCCGCGCTTCTCGCCGGTCGGGCGCCGCGTCGCCCACAGGATGAATCGTTGGCGACCCGCTTCGGCCGCCGCCGCCCCGAGGATGGCGCCTTCGCGTGGACGTGGACGGCCGCCGCGATCCATGACCTCGTGCGGGCAGTGAGCCACCCCTATCCGGGCGCCTTCACCCCGCTCGGCGCCGATCGACTCACGCTGTGGCGCACGCGGCGCATCGGACGGGTGGGGTCGGCGGCCCCCGGGGCGATCGTGGTGAGGGAGGATCGCGCCTGCGTCGCCTGCGGCGACGGCGAGTGGCTCGAGCTCCTCGACGCGCAGGTGAACGACGAAGCGCCGCTCCGCGGAGCCATTCTCGCCGAGCGCCTCGCCCGTCGTCCGGCGCCGACCGCGTGAGCCGATGCGTCTGCTGATTCTTGGCGTCAACGGCTTCATCGGTACGGCTCTTACCGAGCGCATCCTGGCGACGACCGAGTGGGACGTCTTCGGCCTCGATGTCGCGACCGACAAGATCGAGCCGTTTCTGGGGAACCGTCGCTTCCGCTTCCTCGAGGGCGACATCGCCCTCGACCGGGAGTGGGTGGACTATCACATCGACGCGTGCGACGTGGTCCTCCCTCTCGTCGCCATCGCCACACCGGCCAGCTACGTCACCGATCCGCTGGCGGTCTTCACCCTGGACTTCGAGGAGAATCTTCGAATCGTCAAGCAGTGTGTCCGCCATCGGCGGCGCATCGTCTTCCCTTCGACGTCGGAGGTCTACGGGATGTGTCCCGACCCGGCGTTCGATGAGGACCAATCACTGCTCGTGTACGGGCCGATCCACAAGCAGCGCTGGATCTATTCGGCGAGCAAGCAGCTCCTCGATCGCGTGATCTACGCATTCGGAGCGCAGGAGGGGCTCCCCTTCACCCTCTTTCGCCCCTTCAACTGGATCGGCCCGCGCCTCGATCGGATCGACTCGCCCAAGGAGGGCTCATCGCGCGTCCTCACCGAATTCCTCCGCAACATCCTGCGCGGCGAGCCGCTGAAGTTGGTCGATGGCGGAAGCCAACGCCGGTCCTTCACCTACATCGGCGACGGGATCGACTGTCTGATGAGGATCCTGATCAATGACGGCGGGCGCGCCGACGGCTGCATCTTCAACATCGGGAATCCGGCGAATGACGTCAGCATCCGGGAGCTGGCTGCGCTCCTGATCGCCGGTGTGGCGCGCTATCCGGGAGGAGCGGAGCTGGCTCGTGCGGCGCGGACGGAGGAGGTCCGGTCCGAAGTGTACTACGGAACCGGCTATCAGGACATCCTCACCCGCGTCCCGTCGATCCGCCGGGCGAAGGAGCGCCTGGGGTGGGAGCCGAAGGTCGGGCTCGAGGAAGCGATCGGCCTGACGCTCGACTACTATCTCGCCGGGCGTCTCCAGCCGAGCGTGCCGTGAGCGAGGCGCGGCTCGCGCTCAAGGTCGACTGCGACACGTACCAGGGGACACGGCGCGGGCTTCCCGTGCTGCTCCGTCTCTTCGACCACTTCAAGATCCGGGCGAGCTTCTTCTTCACCCTTGGCCCCGACTACTCGGGTCGCGCGATCTGGCGAATCGTCAGGCAACGCGGGTTTCTGTCCAAAATGATCCGCACGCGCGCGCTCTCCCTTTACGGGGTGCGTACAGGCCTCTACGGCACGCTCCTTCCAGCGCCGCGAATCGGGCAGAAGCTCTCCCCCTTGATTCGCTCGGTGGGGGAGGCGGGGCACGAGGTCGGGGTGCACGGGTGGGATCATGTGCGGTGGCACGATCGGCTCGACCGGATGAGCGAGGAGGACGTCGCGCGCGACTATGGCGATGCCCAGCGGGAATTCTCGCGCATCTTCGGACGCCGGGCACGCGCCAGTGCCGCTCCGGGTTGGCAGGTGACGCCGACAGCGCTCACGATCCAGGAGCGCTACCAGCTCCTCTACTCCTCGAACACGCGCGGAGGCGCCCCCTTTTTCCCCGTCGCGGCCGGACGCCGATTCTCCACCCTCGAGATTCCGACCACGTTGCCGACGTGGGACGAGGTGTTGGGACCGGGAGCGTCAGGCGCGGATGGGCTGCTTGCCCGCTATCGACCACTCGCGAGCGGCACGTCCGTCCACTCGATCCACACCGAGGTTGAGGGAGGCGCCCACGCCGGAAGCTTCCGGCGACTGATCGAGGGGTGGCAATCGGACGGTGTCGAGTTCGTCACCCTCGAGCGCATCGCGCAGGAGACGCTCGAGAACCGCTCGGCCGTTCCGACACGGAGCATCGTCCCCATAGAGCTGCCGGGGCGAGCCGGCGTCGTGATGGGGAGCGAGCCGGGCTGACTCCGCCTAGGGGTTGTCGAGGGTCGTATCGCGGATGAGCGCCGTCGAGTCCCCGATACCGCAGCGACGCATAATCTCCTTTGCGTCCGCCTGGGCCGCCGCCGAGGGCGCGACGTCGCGCTCGAACGGGCCGGCGCGCCCCTGATACATGCCCTTCGCACCGACTTGCATCTTGATCTCCGTGCCGCCCGCGTCCGTCGGGCTCAAGTCCGCGTCGATGAAGCTGTACCGGCGGTACTCGTCGATCTGGCGCACCGAATCCGGCTTCGTCCCGTAGATGCTGCGGTTCGAATTGCGCGCGGCGGCCTTCCAACCAAGGTTGTGGGCCATCGTGAGCGTGCACTTGAGTGCCGTGCGGTGCGGAAAGGGGCTGGCCACCTGCGCTGAGGGCCACATGCTCTGGCTGCATGCCAGCAGCGCGGCGAAAAGAAAGGACAACGCAACCCGAGTGCGCATGAATTTCCTCGAAAGGTAAGGCGGCTCGAACGATAGCCAGGCGCGCCCGATTATTCCACGGATCCCGGCGGTGCCGACGTCAGGAGCGGCTCCGCTCCCGAGCCGTCGGCAGGCACTCGCTCTGCGAGGGCGCGTTGGGTTTCACGCGCACGCTCTTCGCCGGAATGCCGACGTTCACGTGATACGGGCGCACGTCCTTCGTGGCGACCGCCATCGCGCCGACCATTGCCTGGCACCCGACGTGCACGCCGGCGAGGATGGTCGCATGGTAGGTGATGCGCACGCCATCCTCCAACACCGTCATCGCATCGGTCACGTCGCGCTGGTCGATGATGCTATGGGTGTGGCTGTAAATGTTCGCGTAGTCGGACACCGACACCTGGTTCCCGAGCACGATGCCGCCGCGGTCATCGAGCAGAACGTGGCGGTGGATGACGACGTTGTCTCCCACCTCGAGATTGTAGCCGAAGGAGAACTCAACGTGCTGGAACGCCTTGAAGTTCACGCCGCAGCGTTTGAAGATGAGCGGCGCTAGGAGGCGGCGAAGCCGAACTCCGAGATCGATGTTCTGCCCGCCGATCGGCGTCCGGTCGAAGCTGTACCAGAGCCAGAGGAGCGGCTTCACTCGCTGGAACTTCGCGTCATCGCACTCCGCGTAGTACTCGGGCTCGAGAGTCACATGCCGTGGATCGAGCGCGAGCAGTGCCGCGCGCGTGCCGAGCGGAATGCTCTCGTCGGCCACCGCCGTCTCCCAACTCGCCGCGTAGTGTGGGTAGGTCAGCTCCGCGAGTGTGCGGCGGCAGATCGTCGCGCGGTCGGCCTCCGGGTTGGCCAATTCATCACCGAGTCGCTCGAGCCAGGCGTCCGTGGTGCGCGCGGCGAGCGCGGGCATCGGGGTCAGCTTGCGCAGTGGATAGAATGCCATCGGACTCCCCGCGTTGGTTGGGAGGTAACGGGGCAGCGCGCAGCCCGCCGAACAGGCGGCCGTCCGAGTGCGCTGCGCGCTGTCTCTGGAATCTAACCGGCGGCATCCGCCTCCTTGGGCCAGCCGGAACGGCTGGAGGAAGCGCTCACCGAACTCGAACGCTGCAGCACCCGTAAGACGGCGTCCAGCACCGTTCGTCCCGACAGCTCCACCATGCAGTCGTGTCCGATCGGGCAGATGCTGTGGCCGCACTCCAGGCAGGGAACGTGCTCCGCGCGCACGACCACACCCAGGTCGCCGGGAGTCCAGCGCACGGGCCTCGACGGGCCGAAGATGGTAATCGTCGGTACGTCGAGCGCCTGGGCCATGTGCGCCGGCCCGTTATCGGCGGAGACGAATGCCTGACACGTTGCCAGGAGCGCCAGGAACTGGCGCAGCGGCAGCGCGGGCGCGACGAGGGTCTCAGGGGCCAGGCTGCGCAGCCGTGCGACGAGACCTTCATCGCCCGGGCCGTGGAGGATGAGGGGCGAAAAACCCGACGCCGCGAGGCCGCGAGCAACCTCGGCGAATCCCTCGACCCGCCACTCCTTTGCCCGGTTGCCCGATGAGAGATGAATGCCGACGGCGCCATCGCCGACGCCCAGCGCGCGCGCCAGCTCCCGCCCCGTGCTGCGCTCGTCAGGCGTGAGGTGGAGTCGCGGGCGAGTCGGAGTCGTGGGAACACCGATCGCTTCCAGGAGGCGTTGCCGCGCGCGTGCGTTGTACTCGCTGCGCAGCTTGTGGTCGACCACGCCATGCGTGTAGGCAAAGCGGGAATACCAGTGGCCGCTTGCCCCCACACGAACCGATGCGCGCGACAGGAGGCAGAGCGCCACCGTGCGCTCCTTCGAGTCCAGGTCGAAGACCCAGTCGTAATGCCGGGCTCGTAGCCGTCGTGCCGCTCGCAGACCGTGTCCCCAGTCGTACGGAATGGCCTCTGCCAGCCCGGGCTGGTGCTCCAGCAGCGGCGTCGCCTCGGGGCTCACGAGCATCTCGATGCGCGCGGCCGGGAACACCCGGTGAAGGTCAGCGATCATCGGCGTCGAGAGGAGCACATCCCCGAGGCCGACGCGCCGGAGGGAAATGATGAGGACCCGTCGCGGCGCTTCCACAGTCATGGGCGGCGGCTGCCCCGAGACACTGGTCATGCGCCCGTGGTCCGGCTCTCGTCTCCAATCAGCCGAACGATCGCGTGCGCCAACTCTGCGCGCCCCTCGCCGGTTGTGGCGCTGAAGGGGATGACCTGCGCGGGGTCGAGCGCGAGGGTTCGCTCGAGGGCAGCGACGCGCTGCTCGGACTCGCGCGACCGCAACTTGTCGATCTTGGTGAGGGCCACGATGGTCGGCAGGCCGAGGTCGGCGAGAAAATCGAGCATCTGCCGGTCTTCGGGGGAAGGGTCGTGGCGCGCGTCGATGAGCTGGACGACGCCGCGAAGGCGCGGAGTCTTGCGGAGGTATCCCTCCACGAGTGGCCTCCACGCGGCCCGGTCCTCCTTCGACACGCGCGCGTATCCATAGCCGGGGAGATCGACCAGGCAGAAGGCGTCGTTGACACGGAAGAAGTTGATCTCCCGGGTCTTCCCCGGCGTCGAGCTCACCCGCGCCAACGCCTTCCGCCTGACGAGCTTGTTGATGAGCGAGGACTTGCCGACATTCGACCGCCCACTGAAGGCGATCTCCGGTAGGTCGGCGGCGGGGCGCCATCCGCCGGGCGAGGCCATGCCGCCAAGAAACTCGAGGCGCCGGATGATCAGGGGGTCGCCGCTCGTCTCCTCTGCCGGCACTGCGCCGCTCGCTCGCCGCGTGCCCGAGTCCGCTCGAGCGCTCACCACTCAGTGCGTGAGTGCGGGCGCCACCGGAATGGCCGCCGGCATGCGCTCGGCGCGAAGCGTCAGGGCGAGCACGTCGTCCATCGTCGTGACCGGATGGATCTCCAGACCCGCGCGCACATCCTCCGGGATCTCCGGGAGCTCGCGCGCGTTCTGCTCCGGGATCACGACCCGCGCGATCCCGGCCCGGCGGGCTGCCACCAGCTTCTCCTTGAGCCCTCCGATCGGCAGAACGCGTCCACGCAAGGTGACTTCGCCGGTCATCGCCGTGTCGCCGCGCACCGGGATGCCGGTGAGCGCGCTGACTACTGCCGTCGCGATGGCGATTCCTGCCGAGGGCCCGTCCTTCGGCGTCGCCCCGGCGGGAATATGGATGTGCACATCGCGCGTCTTGGGAAACTCTGGGTCGATGCCGAGTGCGGTCGCTCGCGAGCGTGCATAGGTGAGGGCGGCGCCCGCAGACTCCTTGAGCACGTCGCCGAGCGTTCCCGTGAGTTGCAGCCGTCCACGCCCCCGCACCACCGCGACCTCGATCTCGAGGAGATCTCCCCCGACCGCCGTGTACGCCAGTCCGATCGCCACCCCCACCTTGTCGTCGCGCGAGAACTCCTCCGCGTCGAAGGGCGGCACGCCGAGTAGCCCTTCGAGATCGGCCGCCCGCACGGTGTGAGTCATCGCGGCGCCCGCCGGGTCCGCAGTCGCGGCACGGGCCAACTTTCGCGCCACCCGCGCCAAGCGCCGCTCCAGCTCCCGCACGCCCGCCTCACGAGTGTAGCGACGCGCGATGGTCGGGATCACGTCCGGCTCGAAGGTGACCTTCGCCGGATCGAGACCGTGCGCGCGGAGCTGCTTCGGGAGAAGGTAGTTCGTCGCGATCGCCGCCTTCTCATGATCCACGTAGCCCGGCAGCCGGATGATCTCCATCCGGTCGCGGAGCGGCTCCGGAATCGCCCCAAGCGTATTGGCCGTGGTGATGAACAACACCTGCGACAGGTCGTAGTCGACCTCGAGGTAGTGATCGTTGAACGCCCGGTTCTGCTCCGGATCGAGTACCTCGAGGAGGGCGGCGCTCGGATCGCCGCGCCAATCCTGGCCCATCTTGTCCACCTCATCGAGCAGCACCACGGGATTCACGACTTCGGCACGACGCATCGCCTGGAGAATTCGGCCGGGAAGGGAACCGATGTATGTCCGCCGGTGGCCGCGGATCTCCGCCTCATCCCGCACGCCGCCGAGCGACATCCTGACGAACCGCCGGCCGAGGGCGCGGGCCACCGATCTCCCGAGCGATGTCTTCCCGACGCCCGGCGGTCCGACGAGGCAGAGGATCGGACCTTCCAGCTTCCCCACCAGCACGAGCACGGCGATGTAGTCGAGGATGCGATCCTTCACATCGCGCAGCCCGAAGTGATCCTCGTCGAGCACCGCCTGCGCGCGGGCCACGTCGATCGAGTCCTCGCTCCGTTCCGTCCACGGCAGCGCGAGGATCCAATCGAGGTAGTTGCGCACGACCGTCGACTCGGGCGACAGAGCCGGGGTGCGTCGCAGCTTTCTGAGCTCCCGCTCGGCACGCTCGCGGACTGGCGCCGGCAGGTTCTTCTTCGCGACCGCCGCCTCGAGCTCGTCGTTGCCATCGCCGTCGTCCTGCCCCAGCTCTCGATGGATCGCCTTGAGCTGCTCCTGGAGGTAGAACTCCCGCTGATTCTGGAAGAGCGAGCCGCGCACGTCGTTCTCGATTTTCCTCTCGAGTCGGAGGATCTCGATCTCGGAGGCGAGGAGGTCGGCGAGTTTGCCCAGCAGCGACGTCATCGTCGACGACTCCAGGAGCTCCTGGCGCTGTTCCGTGCGCACGAGCAAGTGAGCGGCGATCGCGAACGCCTGCTTCTGCGCCGATTCGGTGTTCTGGACGTAGGTGGCGATCTCGCCGGGGAGGCGCCGATGCAGGCCGACATACTCCTCGAAGAGAGAGACGACGCGGCGAGCCTTGGCATTATCGTCGGCAGCCAGGGCGGGGTCGCCGAAGGGGCGCGCCGCCAACGTGGCGCGGAGATGATTCCCGCCTTGTGAATAGCGTGTGACGCGGGCGCGACCGATCCCCTCGACCAATACGCGAGCCGTTCCGTTCGCGAGATGCGCGACTTGGAGGACGCGCGTCGCGACGCCAATCCGGAAGAGATCGGTCGCCGCCGGATCCTGCACCTCGCCGCTCCGCTGCGTCACCAGAAAGAGCCACCGGTCCTGCTCGGCCGCTGCCTCGACGGCGGCGAGCGAGGGCGCGCGGCCGACGAGCAGCGGAATGACCATGTAGGGGAAGACGACGACGTCCCTGAGGGGGAGCACCGGGAGGCGATCCGGCACCTCGTACGTCTCGCCGTCGCGCAGGAGTGTGAGGGGCATACCGTCAAGCTAGGGGATGACGTGGGAAAGCTGAAGGCGCCCCGGGGGAGGTGCGATCACGCCTCACGGGAAGAGCGCGCCTCACGCTGCGCCCGTGCCACGACGGGTGGCAGATGCAACCGGGGCGTGGAGGCCGGATCGTCCCAGCCGCCACGCCCCGATCGTCCGTCAGCGCGCCGCGCCGCTCAGGCTTCCTTCTTCTGTCTCTTCGGCGAGATCTCCAGAAGCGGCGGCGTCCCGTTGACGACGCAGCCTTCCGTGATCCGCACCTCCGTGATGTCGTCGCGGCTCGGCAGATCGAACATCACGTCGGTCATGAGCTCCTCGAGAATTGCTCGCAAGCCACGCGCCCCGGTGCCTCGCTTGAGCGCCTTCTGCGCGACCGCGCGGAGCGCGATCTCCTCGAAGGTGATCTTGACCTCCTCGAGCTCGAAGAGCTTGGAGTACTGCTTGGTGAGAGCGTTCTTCGGCTCCTTGAGGATGCGGACGAGCGAATCTTCGTCCAGCGCCTCGAGGGCGACGGTGACCGGCAGGCGCCCAACCAGCTCTGGGATGAGGCCGTAGCGAAGAAGGTCGTCAGGCTCCACTTCGGCGAAGGGGTTCTTGGCGAGGTCGTTCGCCTTGCCGCTCACCAGCTCTTCCTTGGTGAAGCCGATCTGCCGGCGACCAGTGCGCGCCTCGATGATCTTCTCCAGCCCGTCGAAGGCGCCGCCGCAGATGAACAGGATGTCCTTGGTGTTTATCTGGATGTATTCCTGCTGCGGGTGCTTCCGGCCGCCCTGGGGGGGCACCGATGCCACGGTGCCCTCGAGGATCTTGAGGAGGGCCTGCTGCACGCCTTCGCCCGACACATCGCGCGTGATGCTCGGGTTCTCGCTCTTCCGCGCGATCTTGTCGATCTCGTCGATGTAGACGATCCCGCGCTCGCATTCGGCCACGTTGAACTCGCCGGCCTGCAGGAGCCTGACGAGGATGTTCTCGACATCCTCACCGACATAGCCGGCCTCGGTGAGGGTCGTGGCGTCGGCGATGGTGAAGGGGACGTCGAGGATTCGGGCGAGCGTCTGGGCGAGGAGGGTCTTGCCGACGCCGGTGGGACCGATGAGGAGGATGTTCGATTTGTCGAGCTCGACGTCGTCGTCGCGGCTGGAGGCGCAGTTGATGCGCTTGTAGTGGTTGTAGACGGCGACGGACAGTGCCTTCTTCGCTCGCTCTTGCCCGATCACGTACTGGTCGAGCACCTCCTTGATCTCCTGAGGCGTCGGGACCTGAGTGATCGCCTCGGCAACCTCTCTCTCCTCGTCCTCGGCGAGTATCTCGTTGCAGAGCGAGATGCACTCGTTGCAGATGTAGACGGACGGACCGGAGATGAACTTCCGGACCGAGTCCTTCGACTTGCCGCAGAAGGAGCAGCGGAGGTGTTTGTCGTGCGACATGGGGATTCGCGAGACAGTGAGGCTGGGGCGTGGACGACGGGGGGAGCGCGCGGCCGGGGGGTGGGGCGCCGGATAACTAACACCCCTCCCGAGAGACGGTCAAGCGGCGCTACCGGCTACGTAGTTCGTGAAGATTTTCACAAGAGCGCCTTCTTCTCCAGCGGCTGAACGGCCCGCTGCTGGGCAATGACGTTGTCGATGATGCCGTACTCCTTCGCCTCTTCCGATGACATGAACCGGTCGCGGTCGATGTCGCGCTCGATCTGCTCGACGGGCCTGCCGGTGTGCCGTGCCATCAACTCGTTCATCTTCGCCCGCAGGTACAGGATTTCCCGCGCCTGAATCTCGATATCGGCCGCCGTGCCCTGGGTCCCGCCCGACGGCTGGTGGATCATGATACGTGCATGAGGAAGCGCTGAGCGCTTCCCCGATGTTCCCGCCGCAAGCAAGAACGCGCCCATGCTCGCCGCCATCCCCATGCAAATCGTCCGGATCGGAGCGTCGAGAAACTGCATGGTGTCGTAGATCGCCATGCCTGCCGACACGCTCCCGCCTGGGGAGTTGATGTACAGGTTGATGTCGCGCTCCGGATTGTCCGCCGCCAGGAAGAGCAGCTGCGCGATCACGATGTTCGCCACGTCGTCGTTGATCGGCGTGCCGAGGAAGATGATCCGGTCCATGAGCAGCCGCGAGAAGATGTCGTAGGTCCGCTCGCCGCGGCTCGACCGCTCGATCACATAAGGGGGATAAATCGTCGACATCTGGTTTCTCACTGTGTCTGCGGTTCTCTCGTATGCGCAGGTTGTGACCAGGTGCTTGGGTCCGTCGGAACGGCGGAGCCTCACCCCGACCGCTCGACCTCGTTCTTTTCCAGCAGCCAAGCGAAGACCTTGTCTTCCGTCAGGCTCCGCTCGATCTCCTTGATCCGCCCGGCCTTCTGTAGCGACGCGTAAACCTGGCCAGGCTGCGAGTTGCTCCTCGCTGCGATCTCCGCCACACGGCCATCGATGTCGGCCTCGGTCGCGGTGAGCGATTCACGCTCGGCGATCGTGTCGATCACCAGATCCCGCCTCACTTGACGCTCCGCCATCGGCCGGAACTGGCTCGCGAACCTCTCCCGCTCGCTTTCGGGGATTTGATAGGTCTCCGCGTAGGCGCGTACGAGCTGAGCGACCCAGCTGGGCGGCACGTCGAACGGATTTGCCGCCAGGACCTCGTCGATCAGCTTCTGCCGCACCTCCGCATCGGCCTCCCGCTCGGAGAGACGTACCAGGTCCTCGCGGACACTCTGCCTCAACGAGTCGAGCGAATCGAAGTCGCCTACCTCGCGAGCAAAGGCATCGTCGAGCAATGGAAGCACCTTCCTCTTCACGTCCCTCACTGTGACGCGTACCTGCTTTGTCGCGCCACGCTGCGTCTCGTCGGGGAAATCGTCGGGCCACCGCACCGAGCGCTCGACCGGCTCGCCGGGCGCTGCCTCCATGATCAGCTCCTCGATCCCCGGAATCGCCTGACCGCCGCCGATCACCAGGCGATACTCCTTCCCCTCTCCCACCTCCTCGCTCTCGCCGGCCGTGGCGAGGAGCACCGTCACCATGTCTCCCGGCGCTGCGCGCTCCTCCACCGGTGCCCAGCTGGCCCGTTGCTCCCGCAGGTCCTCGAGCTGCTCCTTCAGCCGGTCGTCGGTCACCGGCCTCTCCGTGCGCGTCACGCGGAAGCCGCTCGTGCGCGGAAGCTCGATCTTCGGCCGCACCTCGAGGTGAATATCGAAGGTGAGCGGCTGCCCGTCGTCGAACTTCAGATCGTGCACGTGCGGCTGTGTCGCCAGGTCGATCTTCTCGCGGTCGACGATCTCCTTGAACGCCTCCTGAACGACGCTCTCGATCGCCTCTTTGCGGATCGCGTCGGCGAACTTCCTGCGCACAACCGCCGCCGGCGCCTTTCCAGGGCGGAAGCCCGGGAGCCGAACCTGCGATGCATACCGGCGCGCCGCGCGCTCCTCGGCGGTGTGCACTTCGTCTGCCGGGACGGAGACCGAGAGCAGACGCTGGAGACCGTCCGACTTCTTGGCCGTGACGTCGATGTTCATAGAGCGAAAGATAAGGGGAGGGTACAGTGCCAGGGGTCCGCACTGCTGGCTAGTCTCCCCAATCGCTCGACCCTTCGGGTGACCTCGGCGGTGGAGGCGCGGCGCCACCGCGTGGCGCGGGCGATCGGCGACCCTGCCAACCACTTGGGCCCACGCCAGATGCGTGCGGTGATCGGTCGAGAGCTACATCAGGGCGGCGAGTCTTTCCCCTACTTCGGCGGCGGAAGCGGGACGCCCCTCCGGCCGCTTCGCCAGGAGCTCGGCAACCAGATCGTCCAGCGGCTCCGATACCTCGGGGTTCAGAGTGCTCACCCGCGGAGGCTCGTCCTGCAGCAGCCGCGCAATCAGGGCCATCGGTGAGACGGCCGCAAAGGGGAGGCAGCCGGCGAGCGCCTCGAAGAGCACGACCCCCGTGGAGTAGAGGTCGGCGCGTGCCTCCACCTCCTCCCCCAGCAGCTGCTCCGGCGGCATGTAGGCGGGGGTCCCGACGACGAGCCCGACCTCGGTCAGCTTCGCGTCGCCCCGCTCCGAGAGCCGGGCGACGCCGAAGTCCATGACCTTGAGCGTCCCCTCCGCATCGAGGAGCAGATTGTGTGGCTTCACGTCCCGGTGGATGACGCCCTCGGCGTGGGCGGCCCCCAGGGCGGCGACCAGTTGCGAGCCGATGGCCAGGGCGCTTGACACGCCCAGCCGGCCACGTGTGTCGAGGAGCTCCCGCAGCGTGATGCCGCGCACCAGCTCCATCGTGAGGAAGTAGCCTCCGGCCCACTCGCCCAGATCGTGGGTACGGACGACGTTGCGGTGGGTGATCCGCCGCGCCAGACGGATCTCGGTCTTGAACCGCTCGATGACATCGGCGCCGGCCACCCGCTCCTTGAGCAGCGTCTTGAGCGCGATCTGCTCGCCGAGCTCCGTGTCCAGCACGCGATAGACGGCGCCCATTCCGCCCCGTCCCAGCGTGTCCAGCACTTCGTAGCGACCCGCGATGCGCTCCCCGGTGTGGGGCGCTTCCGCGGCGGCACGTCCCGGAGCGGCGCTCTCCCGCGCCTTGGCGATGTCGAGCTTTAGCGCGCGCACCCGCTCGTGCAGCTGTTGCTCGCGCTGCCTAACGCTGGATGCCATGGCATCGAACACCGCCGCCAGCTTCCCGACCGCGTCGTCGCGCCGCGACACCTCGGCCAGCATCCCGGGCCGGTAGGTGCCCGATTCGACGGCGGCCGCCGCCCCGGCCACCGTCTCCGCGGCCCGCAGGTACGCGACCTCCCGATCCCGCGAGCGCTTCTTGCCCAGGCTCGCGCCAACGCGCGCCTTGAGGAGAACCGGGTCGAAGGGCTTCGAGAGAAAGTCCTCGGCGCCTTGCTCGATGCATCGCACCGCGCTCTCCACGTCGTCGAGCGCCGAGATCACGATCACCGGAATATCCCGCGTCGCCGCGCTCGACTTGAGCCGCTGCAAGACGGCGAAGCCGTCCAGCTCCGGCATCATGATATCGAGAAGGACGAGGTCGATCGCCTGATCGTGCACGATGTCGAGGGCCCGCCGCCCGTCCTCCGCGCACACCACCTGGTGTCCCTGTTTCTCCAGGCGACGACGCAGGAGTTGGCGATTGTCCTCGATGTCATCGACCACCAGGATCCGCGCCGGATGGTCGGGGGGCGCCTCCTTCGCCGCCGGCTCCGCTTCCGGCTCCGTCGTCGCGGGCCGGAGGTGCTCGGCCGCTTTGAGGATTCGGCGGAGATCCTCCGCGGCTTCGTCGCCCAGGTCGTGAGCAGCAATGAGCGAGCTGACGGCCCGGACTATGCGCGCTTGCGGCTCCTCGAGCTCCGCGTAGAGGCGGCGCAGCGCATCGGTGGCTGGTGTCTCCGAGGGCACGAGCACCGCGCTGATGTGCGCGAGGGCGTCGTGCGCCGCGTCCAGGATTGTCCGGAGTGGCGCCCGGTGCTCCTCATCGCCCGCCGGGAGATCCTCGAGGAGCATCTCG
>Ga0187777_10000623_pt1 | contig 23720 bp, 14 predicted proteins | sample 1015_Q2_SP5_10_M_FD_132416 | JGI IMG/M metagenome (GOLD analysis project Ga0187777, IMG submission 132416) | Tropical peat soil microbial communities from peatlands in Department of Meta, Colombia - 1015_Q2_SP5_10_MG | ecosystem: Environmental > Terrestrial > Soil > Wetlands > Peat | place... | reverse complement strand
CTCGAAGCCGCAGGCGCAGCGCATCATCGACGGTAACGGCGAGCTCGTGACCGGCAAGGGGGTCAAGGTCGCCTGGCTCGCCGACGGCATGGATCCGACGCTCCCCGGCTTCACGCATACCGACGGCACGCCCGTGTTTATCGATTACCAGAATTTCAACGGTGACCCCGCCGGCACGCCAACAGGGGGCGGAGAAGCCTTTGGCGATGCGAGCTCGATTGCCGCACAGGACACGCCCAACGGCAAGGTCCTGACCTTCGACATCAGCACGTTCGTCAACGCCGCGCATCCGCTGCCTTCGCCGTGCAACATCCGTATCCGCGGCGTCGCCCCGGGCGCATCGGTCGTAGGACTAAATGTCTTCTCATCGATCGGCATCTCGACCACCTCGAACTTTGTACAGGCGATCGAGTACGCCGTCATCCACGATGACGTGGACGTCATCAATGAGTCCTTTGGCGCGAACCCCTACCCCGACACTGACAACGACCCAATCGCGCTCGCCGACCAGGCGGCCGTCGCGGCCGGCGTGACGGTGGTCGTCAGCACCGGTGATGCCGGCTATAACGGTACGATGGGAACGCCGTCGACGGACGCCGCGGTGATCTCCTCGGGTGCCACGACCCAGTTTCGCGGCTACGCCCAGACCGGCGAGGGTGCCACGATCCTGGCGAACAACGGCTGGATCAGCGACAACATCTCCGCGTTAAGCTCAGGCGGCTTCAGCATGAGCGGCCCGCGCGTGCCGGACACAGTGGCTCCGGGGGATCTCGGCTGGGCGCTGTGTTCGACCAACATCAGCCTCTACTTTGAATGCACCAACTTTCAAACGCCAGCCGCCGCGGCACCGATTCAGTTGTTTGGTGGCACGAGCCAGTCCTCGCCCCTCACCGCTGGCGCGGCGGCGCTTGTCATTCAGGCGTATCGCAGTACCCATGGCGGCAAGAGCCCCTCACCTGCCCTTGTCAAGAAGATCCTGATGAGCTCGGCGACTGACCTCGGAGCGCCGCCGACGGAAGAGGGCGCCGGTCTCATCAACGCCTATCAAGCTGTGAAGACCGCACTCTCGGTCTGGGATGAGAACGGACACGGTTGGGGCAGCGGTGGTGGGGGGCTGCTCAACAGTCCAACGAGCGTAAGCATCGAAGACTTCCCGCGCGCGAGCGAGAGCGTTACGGTCGCGATCACCAACACGGGTGCCTCCAAAGAGAACCTGCAGCCGACGCTCCAAGCGCTCGGGCCGCCGATTGCCAGTCAAGCGCTAACGCTGACGCTTAACCCCGCGACCGATCCGACGTTCGTGGATGAAAGCGGTTTTGTGCGCGCCTACGTCACGCAGACCTTCGTCGTACCGGCCGGAGCGCAGCATCTGGATGCAGCGATCGCCTACCTGTCGCCATTCTACGCGCCGGCGGTACTCGCGAGACTGACGCTCGTCGACCCGCGGGGGCGCAATGCCGCCTATACCCTTCCGCAGGGAGCCGGCAGCGGCTACGGGCATGTCGATGTGGTCAATCCGGTCGCGGGCACCTGGACAGCGATCATCTGGACGCGTGGCGTCGTCGGCATCGGCTACTCCGGTCCGGTGCAGTTCAGCTGGGCGGCCGAGAACTATGTGACCCTCGGCTCGGTGTCGCCCGCGAGCTTCGACCTGGCTCCGGGGGAGACGCAGTACGTCAGGGCGCGATTCACGATGCCCTCGCAGCCTGGAGACCAGGGGATCGCGATCCGCTTCGCATCTTCGTCCTGGGGATCGGGCTCCTGGTCTGGCGACCACGGCGCCGATCACGCGAGCCACTCGGAGATCCCGATCGCGCTGCGCACGTTGATTCCGATACGACACGATGGCGCCTCCTTCAGTGGCACGCTGACCGGCGGCAACGGACGGCCGGGCGCCGGTCCGACGCAAACCTTTGCGTTTGACGTGCCCAAAGGCGTCGACAACATGAGCCTCAACCTCGAGATCACGGATCCGCTGTACCTGCTCGAGGGCCTGCTGATCGATCCCAACGGAATGCAGTTGAGCGTCGAGGGGAATGTCGATGCCAACGGCAATTCGACGGGTGCCATGCAGCTCAGCCGCGCCAACCCGCAGCCGGGACGCTGGCAGTTCATCCTGCTGCTCAACTTCTACACCTCGGGCAAACAGATCTCGCTGCCGTTCAACGCGCAGATCGGATTCAATACCGCGCAGGTGTCGGCGAGCGCTCTGCCGAACGACCCGGCCACAAAGCTTTCGGCGAGCGGCGCGCCGATCGTGGTGCCGATCACCATCACCAACAACGGCGGTCTCGCGCAAGCGTACTTCGCCGATGCCCGCCTCGACGCAAAGACGGCGCTCGCGCTTGGCGCGTTCTCGGCCTGCGCGCCGGTCCCGACGCTGCCCTACGGCTGTTTCGGTACGTACCTGCCGACCCAGGTGCACAGTGTCGAGTTCCTCGCGCAGTCGACCGTTCCGATCACCATGGATGCTAACAACCTCGTCGGCTACATCGTGGGCGCTACCGGTGCTCCGGACATCTACTCGAAGCCGATCGGTCCGGATACCGTCGCGGCTTCGATCACCGAGCCCGAGGTGCCATGGAGTCTTTGGGCGATCTACCCGTCCGAGATCGGGCCCTATGGGGCGGCCGGCGCGCCCACGGTGCCGGTGGTAGCGGAGGCGATTCTCAGGCTCAAGGCTTTCGACGCTTCGGTGTCGTCGAATACTGGCGACTTTTGGGCGGACGTGACGTTCGGCACGAACACCACCAACAATCTCCAAAATCTGCTGCTGCTAAGCCCGGGACAGACGGGCGTGATCCACGTGACCATCACACCGAATCCGGCCCAGGTCGGAACCACCGTGCGCGGACACATCTTCATCGATACGTTCAACGGCACGGTAGGTACTGGGGATGAGGTAGTACGGATCCCTTACAGTTACACGGTTGGACCGTAGCGCGAGGGGCTGTGAGAGCCGCGACCCCCTTCCCCTAAAGGGGGAAGGGGGCCCGCGGCTCAGCTCGGGGCGCAGCGCCAGTTAGAACCGCACCGCTGTCTAGGCGGGTTGTCTCAGACGAGGCGACCCGCCTTTGTTTTTCCCGACATAGCGGCGGCGCAAGCGCTCGGTGCCCGCGCTGACTGCGGCAGCGCGAACGCGGTGCAAGGCCTTGCCCGCGACAAAGGCCCCGAGTCCTCCGGCAGTAGTGGCGCCGGAGAGGAGCAGTAGGGTGGATCCGACACAGACGGGGCACATGCAGCACTCCTCGGACTGAACTCAGTGGGAGCCGGCAACGGCGGGTGCTTGCGCCTTCCAGTCGCTCGCGCCCTCCGGCAACAGATCGAAGAAATGCCATAGCACACAGTAGTCATCACCCGGGCTGAAGCTGGCATCAGAAATGCGCGTGATCTTCTCCCGGTCGCGCCTGAACACGGAGACTCCGGGCAGGTACTTGCCTTTGCTCGAGAGATAACCCATGTCGGAGGCGAAGCTCGTGCCGCGGTGGCTCACCATCGGGAATTTCCATTCCCGGCTCTCGGCAATTCGGCGCTGCACAGCTGGCGTGTCGGGACTCGATACCGCAAAGGCCGCTCTCGTCACCATGTGGCGATAAACACCATTGTAGCCGTCGGCCCAAAGCGTGCAGTTCGGGCACGACACTCCCATGTTGTGGATGAGAATGAGCTCCGGCTGCTTGCCGAAGAGGTTCGAAAGGTGGATGGGGCCGTCCATCGTCGCGAACTCGTAATCACTGACCTCCTGCGGTTCGACCTCAGCCAGCGTGGCGCGCATCTTGGCGCGGACGTCGGCGATCTGCCGCCGGAAGTCGTTCAATCGGGCGCTTGCATCGGAGTATTTCATGATGGTGTCGTCCAACGGTTGTATTGGCTCACTTACCGTAAGCATCGCGATGCCTCAGCCATTCCATCGAGAAGGCGAAAGCATCTTCGTCGCGGCCCTTAGGAACGAGGTCCAGGTAGTGATAGGCGGTATTGAGCATGTCGAGCCCGCGCGCATAGGAAGAATAGGTGTGATAGATGCGGCCATCGGCGTCCTTGAGGAATACGCTGACGCCGGGCATGTCGGAAGAGCCGATCTTCTGGCGCGCGTAGTTGTACACGGCCTCCCCATCCGCGAGTGTCTCCGGGGTGAACGAGACCTGGTAGTCGTAGTTGAAGTCCGAGCCTGCGGATGAAACCCATTTGAACGTCCAGCCAAGCCGCCGCGCCTGCGCGTGCAGCTTTGCAAGCGGTGCGCGCGAAACAGCGACGAAGGAAACATCGCGCGCGTTCAGGTGGGGGATGATGCCGTTGAAGTTGTCCGCCCAGAACGAGCAGCCGCGACAGCCGATGTCCCAGTCTGGGGCGTACATGAAGTGATAGACGACCAGCTGGCGACGTCCGTCGAAAAGATCGGCCAGCGACTCCTTGCCGCTTTCGCCTTCGAACACGTAGGACTTATCGACCGGCTCCCAGGGCAACTCCCGTCTCCGGCGATTGAGCTCGTCGCGCAGTCGGGTGAACTCCTTCTCTGCGGTGAGGAGCTGCTGACGCGCGGCGGTCCATTCCGCTCGATTGACGATCTGATGCTCGGTCATGGCGATCTCCCCTTGCCTGCGTTACGTGCGAGTCGATGAGTTCTTGGTCGGTTTGGCTTTGGTCGCTGTGCGCGGGGTACGGCGTCTGGGCTTGGCCTCCGAGGCGCGCCGCTCGTCGATGTCCCCGAGAGTTGCTGCCAGAAGCTCGAATTGCTGCTGCCAGTACTTTGTGTAGCGGTTCATCCACACGGCAGCCTCGAAGAGAGGGCCGACCTCAAGGCTGCACTTGCTGATCCGGCCGCTGCGCTCTTGCTGCACGAGTCCGGCGCGCACAAGCACCTGGATGTGTCGCGAGACCGCTTGGAGCGAGATGTCGAAGGGCGCAGCGAGCTCGGAGACGAGTAACGCCTGCCCATCGAGGCGCTCGAGGATCTGCCGTCGGACAGGGTCCGAGAGGGCGAAGAACACCAAGTTGAGTCGCCCGGAATCCGCTTCGGTATCGATAGCGGACGGTGGTACGACTCGCAGTTCGGCTCGCATGTTCATCGTGCCCTATTATTATCAACTGATCGATTGATTGTCAACTGATATGTTGATTAACTCATTCGAGGCTTGACCTCGTTTCATTCCAGAGGCGCATCCCCAGCAAGCGTGAGCTAGCAGGCGTCGGCCACTGCTTCGTTCCCCAGGTCTCCGCGCACGGCACTGGCGACAACTCGGCGCTTCGGTCGCTAGGGCCAAGATTCCCAGAGACTGAGGCAATCGAAGACTCAGTGAGGTGGCCGGTACAGCTAGCTGCGGCGCGGGCCGGCGAAGCCCACGAGCACGAATAACTTTCAGTTGCGTACCGTGCGTCGAAGCGACCCTGAAAGCTCCCCAACCGAAAAAGCTCCGGAGAGCCGCGGGAAGGGGTCAACGATGACCGAAGCAGTAGAGGTAGAGAGGTCGAGCGATCGAAAAGATCCGGGGTCGATGTTCGTCCTCAAAGGGAATATATCGTATTTACCATAATATACATTATGCGAAGTACGTGATTGAGGCGAGGCCGGGCATGTACTTGTCAAAACCTCTGGGCAGTCGCCGAGGTTCCGGTTGCGCTCGCGCAGGCGTTCATTACCGCGGGGCGTATCATCGCGCGTCGTCGGAACCAGAAGATAAAGAGACACATTATTAAGGAGGGACTGCCATGGCCATCAACGAAGAGCGACTGAACGCCTTTCTCGGCAAGGCGGTAGGAGATTTGGGCGCGGCGATCAGTGCCGTGCTGATTTCGCTCGGCGATGAGCTCGGTCTTTACCGCGAGCTCGCCAAAGGTCCGGTGACCTCCGCGGAGCTCGCCCGGCGCACCGAAACCAACGAGCGCTACATACGCGAGTGGCTCGCCAATCAGGCTGCTGGAGGTTACGTAGAGTACGATCCCAAGGGTAGCGCCTATTTTCTTAACGAGGAGCAAGCCCTCTGTCTCGCTAACCCGAACGGTCCAGTGGATCTACCGGGCGCGTACTCGATCGTCCAGGATCTGTTCCACATCAAGGATCGGGCGAGCCAGAACTTCCGTAGCGGTAAGGGGATGGAATGGGGCGAGCATCACCCATGCCTCTTTCACGGCACGGAGCGCTTCTTCCGCGCGGGCTACAACGCCAATTTACTGTCCTCGTGGCTTCCATCTCTCTCAGGGGTGGTGGAGAAATTGACGGGTGGCGCACGCGCTGCCGACGTTGGTTGCGGTCACGGTGCCAGCACCATTCTCATGGCGAAGGCGTTCCCCAAGTCGCGGTTCATCGGCATCGATTATCACGAACCATCCATTCTCATGGCACGACGTCGGGCCGACGAAGCACAGGTTAGGAACGTCACCTTTGAGACCGCTGACGCCGTCTCTTATCCGCAGAAGGAATTGGATTTCATTGCATTCTTTGATTGCCTGCACGACATGGGAGATCCAGTCGGAGCCGCGCGTCATGCTCGCGACGCGCTCAAGCCGGACGGCAGCTGCATGATCGTGGAGCCCTTCGCTGGCGATGCCGTCGAGGACAACCTCAATCCGGTCGGGCGCGTGTATTACGGCGCCTCATCGCTTGTCTGCGTGCCTGTATCCCTGGCACGACGTGGTCCGGCGCTCGGTGCCCAGGCAGGCGAAAAGCGGCTACGCCAGGTATTGATTGACCAGGGCGGATTCAAGGAGCTGCGCCGCGCTACCCAAACGCCATTCAACATCGTATTGGAGGCACGCCCTTAGAGTAGGGTGGTTACGGGGGCGCCCTACTCTGCCGCGCCTGAACATCGCGCGTCTCGGTTCGGGCCGACAGCCCTAACAGCAGCCCCTGAAGCGACCGCCTTTTCCCAAGGCATAGCGCGCCTGTTGGCGCTCCCGGAAGAACTCCGCGTAGCTCATGACCGGCTCGCCAGGGTGATGGGCCCGTCGGTGGGCTACGTAGGTGTCATAGTCGGGGACGCCGACCATGAGCCGGGCGGTCTGAACCGCCCGGCTCCAAAGGCGTGTGACCCTATCCCTGCCCAACCGCTGCTCCTCCAATCTCGATCGCGGTGTCTTGCGGCGTTGCACGCGCAGTGCGGATACGCAGCACGCCGTAGACGACCATGATCAGCACGATGCTGACGGCAAACGCGGCAAGGGTCGCGTCGAGATAGTCGTTGAAGATCACCCGACCCATTTCCCCGAGTGACTTCGCGGGGGCGAGGAGCTGCTTCGCCTCGAGTGCCTGCGTGAACTTCGCGGCATGCGCGAGGAATCCCACCTTGGGATTTGGACTGAAGATCTTCTCGAGTCCGGCGGTTACGGTACAGATGACGAGCCACACGGTCGGCACGATCGTCACCCAAGCGTAGCGCTCACGCTTCATCTTGAAGAGTACGACCGTGCAGAGCGTGAGGGCGATGGCCGCCAACATCTGGTTTGTGGCGCCAAAGAGCGGCCACATTGTCCAAATGCCGCCATAGGGGTCGATGACTCCCGCATACAGGAGATATCCCCACATCGCGCACGAGAGCGCGGAACCGACCACATTGTTTCCCCAGCTCTTGGTGTCCCTGAAGGCCGGCACCGCGTGGCCCACCAGATCCTGAATCATGAAGCGGCAGACGCGCGTCCCGGCATCGACCGTCGTCAAGATGAAGAGCGCCTCGAAGAGGATCGCAAAGTGGTACCAGATCGCCATGAGCGCACGGCCGCCGAGGAAGCTCGAGAAAATCGTCGCCATACCTACGGCCAGCGTCGGCGCTCCGCCAGTGCGCGAGAGAATGCTCGTCTCCCCGACATCGCGCGCCGCCTGAGTGAGCATGTCAGGGGTCACGGTAAAGCCCCAGGACGTGACGACGTCGGCCGCCTGTGCCGCGGTGGAGCCGATGAGCCCCGCGCCGCTGTTCATCGCGAAATAAACTCCCGGATGGATGACTGACGCGCCGATCATGGCCATGATCGCCACGAAGGATTCGGTGAGCATTCCGCCGTAGCCGATGAAGGCAATCTGCTTCTCGCTCTCGATCATCTTGGGGGTGGTGCCAGATGAGACGAGCGAGTGAAACCCCGAGACCGCACCGCAGGCGATGGTGATGAAGAGGAACGGGAAGACGCTTCCCGCCCACACCGGACCGCTGCCGTCGATGAACTTGGTGATTGCGGGCATCTGCAGCTGCGGGTGTGCAATGAGAACACCCACTGCCAGGAGCGCTACGGTGCCGACCTTGAGGAAGGTCGAGAGATAGTCACGCGGCGCGAGCAGCAGCCACACAGGGAGGACTGAGGCTACGAAACCGTAGCAGATGATGAGGATTGCAAGCGTCGGCCCGGTAAACGTGAAGTAACGGGCGAGTTCCGGAGTTTCGGAGACTGTCTTGCCGTAAAGGAGCGCGGCGAGCAGCAATATCGCCCCGATGATCGACATCTCCCCGATGCGCCCTGGGCGCACGAAGCGGCCGTAGATCCCCATGATGAGTGCGATCGGGATGGTCGAGGCCACGGTGAAAGCGCCCCAGGGGCTGCTCTTGAGCGCGTTGACGACGACCAAAGCCAGGACAGCCAGAATGATCACGCAAATCAGGAGCACGCCGATGCCTGCAATGGTGCCGGCGGTTGGACCCATCTCCGAGCGGATCATGTCGCCGAGCGAGCGACCATCGCGCCGCGTTGAGAGGAAAAGGACGATCATGTCCTGAACGGCCCCGGCGAATACCACGCCGGCCAAGATCCAAAGTGTGCCAGGCAGGTACCCCATCTGCGCCGCAAGCACCGGTCCTACCAAGGGTCCCGCCCCGGCGATGGCGGCGAAATGATGGCCCCAGAGCACGTATTGATTGGTCGGTACGTAATCGAGACCGTCGTTGTGCCGGTATGCCGGTGTCTGGCGCGCGCCATTCACACCGAGCACGGTGTTGGCGATCCACAGGCCGTAGAAACGGAAGGCAATGACGTAGATGCACAGCGCCGCAATCACGAGCCACATCGCGTTGACCGGTTCGCCGCGCTTGAGCGCGACGATACCCAGCGCGATGGCACCCAGAACGGTTATGGCGGCCCAGAGCAATTTATTCTTTATAGACATGTGCGCTCCCACTGTTCTTATGCGTGGCTGCCCCACGGATCACCGCAGTGACGCGGCCATTATAGTACCGCGCGACCTCCCCGCCCCTTCCAGCGTCAGTCCGGCGTCGCCCCGGGCGGAAATTGTCCGCAACTCAGGACGTTGTCAGCGAAAGAGGCAGCTGCGGCAGAGCGCGAAGTCCCGGAGAGATACTCGTTGTGTCCTGATCGAGGAAGCCCGTACGTACCGCCGACAAGAGCCCGCGTTGACCTCGGGTGCTCATCCCGAGGTCAACGCTAGCCTCAGACGTGCAGCTGCGGGAATTCAGTCGTCGTCGCGACCGGCCCCACGCGCGACTTGCCCGCGAATCTCGCCCGCGGGAAAGTTCGTCGTGTGGATGTTCCCGTAGGCAGTGTCGCTCTCGAGCGCATCCTCAAGAGCGTCAAAGTCGCCCGCCTTCACGTTCTGGCCCGCGATCGCGATGACGCTCGCGGCCGAGATCGTCCCGGTCACGGTGCCTCCGCTCGCGGGGCAGGCGGGCGTTCCTGACGGGCCATTGCCGAGATTGGTGCACAGGAACACCATGACGCCGCCCGGTACGTGCTCCTTGCCGAAATGGATGTGCGATTGCGTCACGGGCGCGCTCAGACCCGAAAAGGTGAGTGTGTAGGTCATAGTCTGAGTGCTGCGATCGAGTCTCAGCTCGAGGCTCCCTTTCCCTTCCGAAAGGATCGCTCCGGTTTCGCTGTTGAGCGCCCCAAGCTCCTCGAACCCTGAATAGACGGCGTGGAATTTCTCTACGTCACTGGCGCGCGCTGCGACTGCGACCATCATCGCTACGAAAAGCGCGGCCGTGATGGATGTTGGGCGAGACATAGCTCCCTCCTTTTATTGACGGCCCGGTATGTGAGTTGCTGGGAGCGGGGGATCCGGTTCGAAGAAGTTGCGATCGTCGCCGTTTTCGGGAACCGAAAAATGGGGAACCTCTTTTTCCGCGGCCATTCACAGAGCCGTAAGAAGAACCTGATAGCGGGCGCGATTTAGTTTTTCGGACAGAGTTCGTGGGGCGGCGCATGACCTTGAGCAGGGTCCACTCGCAGAACTCTGCGGTTCGCTGGCGGCGCGCTCCAGCGTTCAGCGATTCACACGGATTGACTCGACAGATCCTCGGCTGACCGTCTGTGCGCTAGTTCACACCGTTGGTCGGATTGTCGATTGACATAACGGGATGCGAGGTTTATTCGGGTAGGAACTCCAGTATATTTCCCGCACAAACTTCATAAACAGGATCCACCTGCTCCGGGGATGAGCATGACGGCCGTGACTGACGGCACTAATAAGAATCCGTGCTGTGCGGCTGTTCCTTTCCTTCGACGTGACGTTGTGGCGCCAAACACTCGCAGCGCGAGCTGCATGCGTGAGTTGACGCCAATGACCTGGTCGCGCAGCCCTCGGGGCTGCCGTTGTCCAAGGCTTCTAACAAGGTCCAGCAGGGTGTCGTGATCAGAGGGCCTTGTCATGAACCGTAACGTCCAGCGTGCTCTGCTCGTACTAGTGGCTCTTGCGGCGGGCGGTGCGCCATTCAGCGCCGAGGCACAGACGACCGTCTACGAGGACTTCAGCGGTACGACCACGCTCGGCAGCTGGTACTCCGTCAATGGCGCCTGCCTCACCGCCTCGAACCTGACCGGCTCGCAACCTAACGGTGGCACGGGAGGCCAGATTCCAGGCTGCGTCACGATCGGCAGCAGTTATTACAACGAGAACCTGGTTGGTGGCTGGAACGGCGTTGCCGGTGGAGCTCAGACACTGCCAGACCAGGTTGGACAGGGTGCGCTGCGTTTTACTAATGGTTATCCCTACGGCCACAATCAAAGCGGCGCAATCATCAGCGCCATGCCTTTTCCGAGCAACCAGGGAATCGCCCTGTCCTTCAAGTCCGTGACCTATCGCGGCGATTCGGGGGGCGCGGGCGCCGACGGCGCCGATGGTCTGAGTTTCTTCTTGATGGACGGGAGCGTGCCGCCAAATCTCGGCGCCCCGGGCGGCAGCTTGGGTTACTCCTGCTCGATGCGCTCCTCTCCCTACAACGGGATTACCGGAGGGTACGTCGTCGTCGGTGTCGACGAATACGGCAACTTCCTCAACGGCGCTCTCCTGATGCCTGGGTACACCGGGTCGAACACGGCCAGCGGCGATAACAGTCAGTACGGGTACGGTTACAAGCCCAACCGGATTGGCATGCGTGGTACCGGTTCGGTCAACTGGACCTGGCTCAACCAAAACTATCCGGCCTACTACCCGAGCACGTTCACTCCTGCGCAGCAGACCAACGCCGTAATCAACACGTGTCAAAGCGGCGCGGTTTGGAACACCTCGACGGGTTCGCCGGCGCTCGATTCGAGCGGCAACCCGATGGCGATACCCGACTACGCGCCGATCCCTGGCGCCTATATCGAGCTCCCCGCAAGTGTGCTCATCGCCAACGAGGGGGCGATGAGTCGGCAAGGAGCCACGCCCATTTCGTATCAGCTGAAGATTACCCCGAACGGGCTGCTGAGCTTTTCCTACAGCTACAACGGCGGCGCTTTCCAACAGGTGATCACGAACCAGAGCATCAGCGTTTCCAATGGCCCCGTGCCGGCCACTTTCGCCTTCGGTTTTTCCGCCTCGAGCGGCAGTCACACGAACATTCATGAGATTCTGTGCTTTAAAGCCGTGCCGGAGACGGCCGCCGCGAGTTCCGCAGGCGCGAGTCAGCAGCAATCGAGCAAACTCGCGGCGGGCGTTCAGGCCTACTTCGCCTTTTATAACCCGGCAGACTGGACGGGCCGGGTTACGGCGAGCGCACTCGGTCTTGATTCCTTCGGCAATGTCGTCGTTGCGCCGACTCCCACCTGGGATGCCGCGTGCTCCTTGACCGGCGTCCCCGCGGGGTCGAGTTGCGCAACCACCGGCGTGGTCGGTCCCATCGCTGCGCTCACCCCCCACAATCGGGTCATCCTGACCTGGGACGGCAACAGCACCGGCATCCCATTCGAGTTTGGCAGCCTGACTTCGAGCCAGCAGTCGGCGATTGATGCGGGCGATACGCCGCCCTACAACGGCAACCGTGTGCGCTATCTTCGCGGTGAGCGCACGAACGAGCTCAACACTTCGGGCGTTGGTCTTTTCCGAGCGCGCGACAGCGTGCTGGCCGATATCGTCGATTCGAGCCCGACTTTCGTCGGGCCGCCCGCTGCACCTTATCAGGCGACATGGAACGACCGGTTGTACCCCACCGCAACCAACGCCGAGAACGCCTCCACCTCTCAGACTTACCCCCAGTACGTGACCGCCCAGCAGCAGCGAACCAATGTTGTGTATATCGGCGCTGACGATGGTCTGGTCCACGGATTTCGCACCGGTTCCTTCGACGCCAATAACAACTTCATTCCGACCCTCAACGACGGACGCGAGGTGCTCGCGTACATGCCGGGGGCGATTGTGCCGACGATCCACTCGACCACGGCGGCGCTCGACTATGCCAACCCGCAGTACGCACATGCCTTTTTCGTCGACGCGGCGCCGGCTGCGGGGGATGTGTTCTGGGGCGGCCAGTGGCATACGTGGCTCGTCGGCGGCCTTGGCCCCGGCGGGGCAGCGATTTACGCGCTCGATGTCACTAATCCCACCGCCACCAACTTCACGGAATCCAATGCCCCGAATCTTGTGATCGGGGAGTGGTCAGCCGCGACCATCAATTGCACCAACGCCACCGCGTGCGGCAACAACATGGGGCAGACCTATGGGACACCGCAGCTGCGGCGGCTGCACGATGGCAACTGGGCCGTGATTTTCGGGAATGGATACGGCAGTGCTTCGGGCGATGCGGGCATTTACGTCATGACGATCGATGTGAACTCGGCCGCGCAGACTTTTTATTACCTGAGCACAGGGACCGGAAGCGCCGCAAGTCCCAACGGTATCGCGTACGCGACGGCGGTCGATCTCGATGGCGATCACATTACCGACTACGTGTATGCGGGCGATCTTCAGGGCAACGTGTGGCGCTTCGATCTGACTAGCAACGACGAGTCAAACTGGGCGGTGAGCCCGGGACCGGTATTCACGACCGCCCCCGGGCAGCCGATCACGACGCAGATCGTCGTCGCGTCAGGCTCACCGAGCCCCGGCATGCAGCCACAGCTCATGCTGCTCTTTGGCACCGGGCAGAAGGTTCCGATCAGCACGACCAGCCCGACCACGTACGCGAGCGCGATGCAGAGTCTCTATGGAGTCTGGGACTGGAATCTCAGCGGCTGGAATTCGCAGGGGACGGTGCTGTACGCAAGCCTTGATCCCGCTTCGACCGGCGTTGCCGCCCCCTACACTCTCGGGCCTGCGAACCTGCAGCAGCAGATTGTGACGATCAATACCGCCACGCTCGATCGCGAGATAGCGAGTAATGCCACGGTCTGCTGGGCGGGGCATAGTTTTTGCGCGGTGAATAATCAGTTTGGCTGGTTTCTGAATCTGCCCGGTCCGCAGGAGCAGGTCGTTTTCAGCCCGGGGCTCGCCGCTCAGGCATTTACCGTAAATACGATCGTGCCGGCGCAGAACAACCCGGTTTCCTGCCAGAACTTCACCGACACCGGGTTCACCTACGCCGTCATGGCGATGAGTGGCGGGGCTTTCACGCAGGTGTTTCTCCCCCCCGATGAGGCCGAAAACGTGCTCCTCAACACGAATCCGCGCTATACCGACGCGGAGGCGATCGCGCTACAGACGAACGCCACCGGCAGCTCCTACATCATCGACAACAGTGCCGGCACCCCCTACCTTGTCTATGAAACGATCGGCGGCAGCGGTGCCCCCCAGGTCGGCAGTACGCTTGGGGTGAACCTGCCGCCGAATACCCTCGGGCGGCGTCTTACCTGGATCCAACGGCGCTGAGGGCGTCGGTCGCCGATGACGTTGGAACCGTGGCGTGTGCTTATGTCCGGAAGAGCATGTCAGACAACCTCAAGTCGTCGCGTTTCGGAGACTTTTGGCGTTCGCGTCGGGATGATGGCAGTTTGGGAGGAGCTGAGACTTGGATCTCAGCGGCCCTGAGACGGGGTCCGCGCCTGGCTGACCGTCCGTAGCCCCCCGGGCGCCGTTGGTCGGTTCGGTTCTGTGGTGTGACACATTGCAGGTTTACTCGCTGCCCCAGTTGAGTACATTTCTGAGCCATGAAGCGCCAAACGGGCTTTACGCTGACGGAGATGATGGTTGCGCTGGCGATCGTCGCCATTCTGATGACGATTGCCGGGCCCTCCTATCAGTACATCACCAACTCGAACCGCATGTCGGCCGAGGTCAACGCGCTTTTGGGCGACATGGAGTATGCGCGCGAGGAGGCGATCAAGGAGGGGCAGAACGTTACGGTGTGCAGCTCGACTACCGGCACGACGTGCGCGGCCTCGCCGAACTGGCAAACGGGCTGGATCGTGTTCTCGAACACAAACCCCCCCGCCGCCCAGCCCGCGGCCGGAGTGTTGCGCATTGGGAATGCGTTCGGCGGCAGCGACACGTTCGTCTCTTCTCCCAACACGGTCACGGCGATCACGTTTAACCGCGAAGGCTTTGCCACCGCAGCCGGTTTCGTCGCAACGACCGTCGTACTGCATGTGGCGACCGGCGCCTCGCAGTGGACTAAGTGCCTGTATATCTCCGCCCAGGGCATGATGCAGGCCGAGACCATCGCCAATGATCCCTCTGGAACTTGCACGTCATGAAACACCTGAGTGTCAGTTCGCCAAGTCGCGGTTTCACCCTGATCGAGGTCATGGTGGCGGTGCTCGTCATTTGCATCGGGATGCTCGGCATCGCGAAGATGGAGGCGCTCGCGTTGTCGAATTCGAACAACTCGCGCCTGCGGGCACTCGCGGCGATAGAAGCCGCAAGTCTCGCGGCGGCGATGCATGCGAATCGCGACTACTGGGGGAAGACGCCGCCCCAGAACGTGGCGGTGAGTCCGACCGCGAGTCCGGTGATCAGCTCGACCGACGCCAACCTGCAGACGCAGGCCGGCAACTATCTCACGACGGCGAACCTCACTGCCCTGCCCGCCAGCACCGCCTGTGTTGGGACCAGCGGGGGTGCGGCAATGTGCTCGACCCCCGCGAACCTCGCAGCCTTCGACGTTCTGAACTGGTACGGGTCGCTCAAGAATCTACTGCCCAACCCGACTGCGTCGATCAGCTGCTCCGGCGCGCCCGCGAGCTGCACAATTATGATCACCTGGGGTGAGCACTACATGGCCATGGGAGGCACCGGCGCCGGCACCGGCGCCAACACCGAAAAGGGCGGCACCGGTGGCGCGGCCAACCTGTTCGCGACTCCCACTTACATGCTGTACGTCGAACCATGAACGCCTGGCACAGCACCCAAAGCCGTCGAAGCCCGCGCGGGCGCGCGGGGGGGTTCACGCTCGTCGAGCTGATGGTGACCGTCGGCATCGCGGTATTTCTGCTCTTTGGCCTAGTGACGATCGTCGAAAACGTGCGCCTGAGCTATGCCAATCAGCAGGGGCTCGCGCAGCTGCAGGATGAGCAGCGCTTTGTGATGACCGTGATCACCGATGTGGTCCAGAACGGGGGATACCTCCCGAACCAGATTCCCCTCAACTACGTTCCCAGCACGTCGTTCCCGGCGTCCGGGGCCTATGCATCGGTGCCCGCCGGCTCCGCATTCGCTGGCGCGCACACGAGCGCGACGGCGCCTGACACGCTCCACGTGCGCTACCTCGTCGGGCCGAACGACAACTCGATCCAGTGCGACGGCAGCCAAAGCAACGGCGCTACCACCCTGTATGACAACGCGTTCACGGTGGTGCAGCAGGCGGTTACGGCGACCAAACCAACCGCCGGCTACCTGACGTGCACGCTCAACGGGGGCGCCGCGATCAACATTGCGACCGGTGTGCAGAACCTACAGGTGTACTACGGCGTCAATCGCAACAATCCAGGCGGCGATTACAACATCGACACCTACCTCACGGCGGACCAGATGAAGCCAGCGGACTGGACGTACATCAGTTCCGTAATGGTCATCGTGAGCTTTACGAATCCACTCTTTGGCCAGGCGGGTATGACCGCCGCTTCCAACCAAACGATCTCTTTCCTGCGTGTCATTCCGGTTATGGCGCGCGTCGGGATGCACTCATGAACGTCAATCGTCCGCTTGGAACAAGAGAGCGCGGTGTCGCGCTGATCACGAGCCTTCTGCTTATGCTCATCATCACCATTCTGGCGTTGAGCATGTTCCGCAGCTTTGGCACGCAGGAGAAGATCGCCGGCAACCTGCGCGAGAAAGAACGGGCGCTGCACGCGGCCGAAAGCGCCCAGCAGTTCGCCGAATCCTGGCTCATGACCGGCAATAACGCCGCGGTAGGCAACACCACCTGCGTTCCAAACGTGATTCTGAGTGCCAACGCGAATCAGGGACAGATCTGCGCCCCTGGACAGCAGCTGATCGGCACCGCGCTCTACACGATTCCCTGGAACAATGGCACTCAATACATCCCGCCTGGGATGGGCGAGCTGAACGTGTGGGTGGGAGCGGCGACGCCGTCGAACAGCACTTGGGTGACTGGCGCAACGGCCGATACGCAGTCGTACGCCTTCCCGCCGATGTTCTACATCTCGGATCTCGGAGCCGCGGCGGATGCCCAGGGCGAGGCGTACCAGATTGATGCCTTGGGGTATGGCAGCACGACCAACACGGTTGCGATCGTCGAGAGCACCTACGAGGTCTCGCTCGGCGTCATCAACCGCGGCGGCCTCTGAGGCAGGCGCGACGGCCATCATCGCCGCCTCACCCCATCGAGCCACGCAGATGCACGAACCTTCTCAAAAGCGAGTTAGAGAAAGCGCCATGGAATCCCGAATCAACGCACGACGCTCCCGCGGCTTCACCCTGGTCGAGCTCGTGGTGGTGTGCGTCATCGCCGCCATTCTTTTCTCGATCGCGGTCCCCTCTTACATGTCCCACCTGCGGCAGGCGCGTCGCACGGAGGGCAAGACGGCCGTGGTTGACATGGCAGCGCGCGAGGAGCGTTACTTCACGACCACAGGTTCGAGCTACACGGGCACGGCAGCGAACCTCGGTTACGCGGCTTTACCGTATGTGACCGTCAACAGTTATTACTCAGTCGCCGTCTGTGTTCTCGCCCCCGGGGCTGCCGCCGGTGGATGCGCCGCAAGCCCGGCTATCGCCGGCCCTGGCTACGTGGTGACTGCGACGCCGCAAAATAGTCAGACCGGCGATACCCAGTGCACGTCATTCATCATGGACTCCGCCGGATATCAGAACGCTACGGGCTCGCAAACCGCCCAGTACTGCTGGGCGAACTAGCCGAGAACTTCCAAGCCCTAGCAGTCAGCGAGCGCGCGAGAGGACCCTGCTGCACCTGCACGATGCTTTGCGGCAGTAGCGCCGCGCATTCCGTTTTCAGCTCTACTTTCCAGAACGCCGACGCGGCTCGCGGTTTCCACACAACTTCAAACGGCTGAAATCACCCTGCGGCTGAGAACCAGATCTCAGCTCGGCAAGTAAGTGCTTGTAATCGACCGCCCGTAGCTCGTTGCACGCCGTTGGTCGGATCGGCCCTTCGGTGTGACGCATTGCAGCTCTGTTCCGCACGTACTCAGACAACATGGGCCCGTACGAGGATCCCGTAATTCGCGAGCTCTCGTACGTCGGAACAGAGGTGGGTTTGTGAGAATTCGTCGAGGTCTTGTCGCGGTGTTCAGTGCGAGCGTGGCGCTCTGTGCGCCATTCGGACTGCGGGCGCAGGTGACCGTTCAGGAGAACTTCAGCGGCACGACGACCCAGAACAGCTGGTACTCGTTTGGCGGTGCCTGCCTCACGGCCTCCAATCTCACGGGTTCCCAGCCGGTTAGCGGCACCGGTGGGCAGATTCCCGGCTGCACCACGATCGCGACCAGTTACTACGACAGCACGACTTACGATTCCCGAGACGCGGGTGAGGTGCTCAACGGCGGTCAGAATGGCGTCTCGACTTCGACCACTGTGACGCTGCCTGACACGCCCGGTCAGGGTGCGCTGCGCTTCACCAACGGCTATCCGTACGGCTATCAGGAGCATGGTGGCGTCGTCTCCGCGACGCCCTTCCCGAGCAGTCAGGGCATTGCGCTTACCTTCAAGACCGTCACCTACCGCGGCAACGGTCCCTACGTCGGCAGCAATCCCGGTCAGGACGGTGCCGACGGCATGAGTTTCTTTCTGATGGACGGTAGTAAAACGCCGATGATCGGTTCGACCGGCGGCAGCCTCGGCTATGCGTGCACGAACGAGGGTGGTCACGAGACACCCGATGGAGTCATCGGAGGTTACATCGAGGTCGGTATCGACGAGTTCGGCAACGGACTCAACGGCGCGAGCTACATGCCCGGTTATACCGGTCCGAACCCGATTAACGGAACTAACTTCACCTGGTCGGGAATGGGCGATAACTCTCAGTTGGGCTATGGTTACAGGCCCAACCGCATTGGTCTGCGCGGTGGGGGCAACGTCGCCTGGGCGTGGCTGAACGCCAATTACCCGACTTACTACCCGAGCAGCTTCTCAGCTACGGCGCAATACAACGCGGTGCAGTACACGTGTGCGAACGGCGTGGTCTGGAATTCCACGACCAATGCGCCGGCGACGAGCGGTGGTGCGACGATACCCGTGGCTGACTATGCACCGATTCCAGGTGCGTATGTCGAACTCCCCTCGACGGTGCAGATCGGCAGCGAAACCGCCATGGCTCGTCCCAATGCAACGCCGTTCATCTACAAGCTGAGCATCACCTCGAACGGTCTGTTGAGTTTTTCCTATAGCGTCAACGGCGGTGCCTACCAGCAGGTCGTTCTGAACCAGAGCATTTCCGCTTCCAACGTTCCGATGCCTGCCACATTCAGTTTCGGGTTCGCGGCTTCCTCGGGTGGCGATTCCAACATCCATGAGATTCTCTGCTTCAAGGCCGTTCCCGAGACCGCAGCGGCAAGTTCCGCGGGCGTGAGCGAAAAGGAATCGGCGAAGCTCGAGACCGGCGTACAAGCCTTCTTTGCCTTCTACAACCCGAGCGACTGGACCGGCCGGGTAACTGCGAGCGGCCTCGGCTTCGATGCGTACGGTAACGTCATAGTCGCCGCGACTCCCAACTGGGACGCCTCCTGCGTCCTCACTGGGGTGGCTTCGGGATCAAGCTGCGCCACAACCGGCGTCACCGGTCCAATCGCCGCCGAGGCCCCGACGAGCCGCGTGATGCTCACCTGGAACGGGAGCGCTGGCATCCCCTTCGAGTGGGGCAATATCACCTCGAGTCAGCAGTCGACCATCGATGCCGGCGATGCCTCGCCCATCAACTCGAATCGTCTGCAATTCCTGCGCGGTGTGCGCACCAACGAGCAGACCCCCTCCGGCGTGGGGCTGTACCGCGCGCGACTCAACGTTCTCGCCGACATCGTCGATTCGAGCCCGACCTGGGTCGGCGCGCCGATCGCACCCTATCCTGTGCATTGGGCTGATCGGCTCTACACCACCGCGACCATGCCCGAGAACTCGGGCCAGTCCTACCCAGCTTACCTGACCGCTAACCAGACGCGGCTCAACGTCGTGTACGTAGGCTCCGACGATGGCTTCGTGCACGGCTTCCGTGCCGGTTCCTTCGATGTCAACAACAACTTCGTCTCGACCTACAACGACGGCCAGGAGGTGCTCGCCTACATGCCCGGTGCGATCGTGCAGACGATCCATTCCACGACCTCAGCCATCGACTATGCGAACCCGCAGTACGCGCACGCCTTCTTCGTCGATGCCACCCCCGGGGCGGGCGATGTGTTCTACGGTGGAGTTTGGCACACGCTCCTCGTCGGGGGGCTCGGCCCGGGCGGCGCCGCCATCTACGCGCTCGATGTCACCAATCCCACTACCGCCAACTACACGGAAAGCAACGCCGCCAATCTCGTGATCGGGGAGTGGACGTCCTCCACCATCAGCTGCACGAACGTCGCCTCCTGCGGCAATAACATGGGCCAGACCTACGGCACCCCGCAGCTGCGGCGGCTCCATGACGGTAACTGGGGCGTGATCTTCGGCAACGGCATCGGCAGCAGCTCGGGTGATGGCGGCATCTACGTCATGGTCATCAACCAGAGCACCGCCGCGAAGACCTTCTACTACCTCAGCACCAGCACCGGCAGCAGCTCGAGTCCGAACGGCATTGCGTTCGTGACGCCGACCGATCTCGATGGCGATCACATCACCGACTACGTATATGCCGGTGACATCCAGGGCAATGTCTGGCGCTTTGATCTCACGAGCAACGTGGAATCTAACTGGAAGGTGTCCACGGGACCGTTGTTCAAGACGGCCGCCGGCCAGCCGATCACGACCGAGATCATCGCCGCTTCCGGCTCGCCGGGCTCGGGTATGCAGCAGCAGATGATGCTGCTCTTCGGCACGGGCCAGAAGTTCCCGATCACCACGAGCAGCGCTGCAACGTACGCCACCGCGACGCAGAGTCTCTACGGGGTCTGGGACTGGAACATGAGCGCCTGGGACGCTCTCTCAGTCGAGACGCAGTACGCGAGTCTGACCTCCGCCGCGACGGGTTTGGCGTCCCCGTACACGCTCACGCCGGCAAAGCTGCAGGCGCAGACGGTGACGGTCAACAGCGGCACCACCACGGCCGCGGGCAATCGCGAGATCGCGAGCAACGCGACCATCTGCTGGGCGAGTCAGACGAGCTGTGCGAGCAACAAGCAGTTCGGCTGGTACCTGAATCTTCCCGGCGCCCAGGAGCAGATCGTCTACAGTCCGCAGCTCGCGGGGCCCGCCTTGACGGTGAATTCCATCGTGCCGGCGATCAACGACCCCGCCTCCTGCACGACACTCGACGATACCGGGTACACCTACGCGCTGAACGCGCTGACCGGTGGCGCCTTCAACGAGGTGTTCATGCCCCCCGATGAGGCAGCGAACCCGAACTACAACGCTAATCCGATGTACATGGACGCCGCTGCCATCGGCATCCAGACGAACGCGACCGGCAGCTCCTACATCATTGATAACAGCATGGGCACGAAATACCTGGTTTACGAGACGAACCAAGATGAGGGTGGTGCTGGCGCCGGGGCCGCTGCCCAGATCGGCAGCGGCACACTCGGTTTGAATCTGCAGAACAACAACGTAGGTCGCCGCATCAGCTGGGTTGAACGGCGATGAATCACTCCCCTGGCCCGATGCTCGAAATCAATCGTGTCCATCTGGCAATGAATTTTCTTAAGAGGTCTACTGTGATGTTCCGCAATAACCGTCACCTAACTGTGGTACTCGCCGTGATCGTGACTGTCTGCGCGCCATTTGGAGTGCGCGCGCAGACCACGCTCAACGAAGACTTTACGGGCACCACCACCGTCAACGCCTGGCAATACTTTTACGGCGCGTGTCTGACCGCCTCCACGACCGCGGGGGTTTGGCCGAGCGGCAGCACCACCGGCCAGATTCCCGGCTGCACGACGATCGCGACCAGCTACTACGGGGAAAACCTGGTGGGCGGCTACGCTGGTGTGGCAGGAGGCGCGACGCAAACGCTTCCCGACCCGCCGACCCATGGTGCACTTCGCTTCACGAATGGGTACCCGCTCGGTTACGGTGCGGGCGGCGTCGGCGGTGATCGCGGCGGTATTGTTTCCGCGACCCCATTCCCGAGCAACAACGGTCTTGCCATTACCTTCAAGACCGTAACCTATCGGGGCGACTCCATGTGGGGCGGTGATGGTGCCGACGGCATCGCGTTCTTCCTCGCCGACGCGAGCGTGCCCCAGCAACTCGGTTCGACCGGCGGCAGCCTCGGCTACGACTGCAACAATCAGAACGCGCTGGACGGCATGGTCGGCGCCTACCTCGGATTGGGAATCGACGAGTTCGGCAACTTCCTGCATAGCTCGCACTACGTGGCGGGCTATACGGGTTCGAACCCGATCCAGTGCGCCACCTATTGCGGCGACAATGGCGCGTATGGTTACGGCCACCTGGCCAACCGCATCGGTCTTCGTGGCTATGGAAATGTTGCCTGGTCCTGGCTCAATGCCAACTACCCCACCTACTACCCGAGCAGCTTCAACGCCACCCAGCAGCGCAATGCGGTGCAGAACACCTGCGTGAACGGTCTGGTGTGGAACTCCTCGACCAACGCCCCGGCGACGACCGGCAGCGGTGCGACGATTCCCGTTCCCGACTACGCGGCGATCCCGAATGCATACATCGAGCTGCCTTCGACCCAGATCATCGCCAACGAAAGTGCAATCTCGCGCGGCCAGGGGACGCCGATCGTCTACAAGCTGACGCTGACCTCGAACGCGCAGCTGAGTCTTGCGATGAGCTACAACGGCGGCGCCTGGCAGAAGGTCATCGCCAATCAGGACATCTCGTCTTCCAATGGCCCGATGCCGGCCAACTTCTGGTTCGGTTTCACCGGCTCGACGGGTGCCTCCACCAACATTCACGAGATTCTCTGCTTCAAGGCGGAACCCGAGACCTCGGCGGCGAGTTCTGCGGGCGTGAGCGAAAAGGAATCGGCGAAACTCGAGACCGGCGTCCAGGCCTTCTTCGCTTTCTATAATCCGAGCGACTGGACCGGGCGGGTGACGGCGAGCGGCCTGGGCTTTGACGCCTACGGCAACATCGTGGTCGCCGCGACCCCCAACTGGGACGCCTCTTGCGCACTGACGGGTATCCTTGCGGGGCAGACCTGCCTGACAATGGGAACGGCCGGTCCGCTTGCGGCGGTGCCGACCCCGGCCAACCGGGTGATGCTCGCCTGGAGCGGGAGCGCCGGCATTCCTTTCGAGTGGGGTAATCTGACCGCGAGTCAGCAGTCGACGATCGATGCCGGCGATGCGGCGCCCATCAACTCGAATCGCCTGCAGTACCTGCGGGGTGTACGCACCAACGAGATCAACGCCGCGGGTGTCGGCCTCTACCGCGCACGCGTCAGCGTTCTTGCTGACATTGTCGATTCGAGTCCGACCTGGGTCGGACCGCCGATCGCGCCCTACCCTGTGCATTGGGGCGATCGGCTCTACAGCGCCGCCACCATAGCCGAGAACTCGGGCCAGTCATACCAGGCGTTCCTCACCGCAAACCAGACGCGGCTCAACGTCGTGTACGTGGGCGCCAATGACGGATTCCTCCACGGCTTCCGCACCGGCTCCTTCGATGTCAATAACAACTTCGTCTCGACCTACAACGATGGCCAGGAAGTGCTCGCCTACATGCCAGGCGCTGTCGTGCAGACGATCCACTCGACGACGGTCGCGGTCGACTATGCGGCGAACCAGTACGGGCACCAGTTCTACGTTGATGCGACGCCTGGTGCCGGCGATGTGTTCTTCGGCGGGGTTTGGCACACGTGGGTCGTCGGCGGCCTAGGCCCGGGCGGCGCCGCCATCTACGCGCTCGATGTCACCAATCCGGCCTCGACGAACTTCACGGAAGCTAACGCCGCGAGTCTCGTGATCGGGGAGTGGACGTCTTCCACCATCAGCTGCACGAACGTCGCCTCCTGCGGCAACAACATGGGGCAGACCTATGGCACCCCGCAGCTGCGGCGGCTTCATGACGG
>Ga0187777_10000621_pt1 | contig 23745 bp, 28 predicted proteins | sample 1015_Q2_SP5_10_M_FD_132416 | JGI IMG/M metagenome (GOLD analysis project Ga0187777, IMG submission 132416) | Tropical peat soil microbial communities from peatlands in Department of Meta, Colombia - 1015_Q2_SP5_10_MG | ecosystem: Environmental > Terrestrial > Soil > Wetlands > Peat | place... | reverse complement strand
CTGAGGGTTTCGAAACGGGTCGCCAGCCGATCGACGTCGTGGGTCTCGCGGTCGTACGCGATGACCGCGGGAATCGCGGCGAAGAGCCCGGTCGCGGTGGCGATGAGCGCCTCGGCGATGCCGGGAGCCACCTGCGCCAGTGTGGCCTGCCCGACGCTGGCCAGCCCCCGAAAGGCGTTCATGATGCCCCAGACGGTTCCGAACAGCCCGATGTACGGCGACACCGAGCCAACGGTCGCGAGCCCGGCGAGGTTGGCTTCCAGCGCGTCGGTCTCCCGTTGGTAGGAGGCGCGCATCGCACGGCGCGTGCTGTCCATCGTCGCGGCCGCAGTGCTTCCCTGCCGGCGGTGCTTGGCGTACTCGCGAAAGCCCGCCGAGAAAACGCGCTCCAGCGCGCCGCCGCGGTTCTGGCTCGCGCGCTGGAACAGCTCGTTCAGGTCGCCTCCCTTCCAGAACTCGTCCTCGAAGCGGTCGGTCTCGCGCGCGGCACGCTTCAGGCTGAACAGCTTGATGAAGATTTGCCACCACGACCAGAGCGAGAATGCGAACAGCAGCGCGATCACCGACTGCACGACCACGCTGGCGTTGGCGATCATTGCGACGAAACTCAGGTCCGAATGCAGGTTCAAGCCGAAACCTCCATCTTTGCGGCCACGACGGCCGGTATGCGCACCGGCCGCTCGCTCGCGCGATCCAGGCAGGCGAGCGTCACCGTGGCGCGGGCCAGGGTCGCGCCGTTACGCAGCACGTCCTGCGCCATCACCAGCCGACCCCGGCCGCGCTCGAGCAGCCTGAGCGTGACCTCCAGCGCGTCGTATAGCCGCGCCGGCTGCTTGTACTCGATCTCCAGACGATGAACCACGAAGCTGACGCCATGCTCACGCTCGAGAGCGGGTAGCGTGAAGCCCGCCCGGGCGAGCCACTCGGTGCGGGCGCGCTCGAGAAACTTGAGGTAGTTCGCGTAATAGACGATCCCGGCGGCGTCTGTGTCCTCGTAGTAAACGCGTACGGGCCAGCGAAAGGGCTCCGCCGTCGTCATTCGCTCGAGAAAAGCTCGCCCACAGCACCGGGAGGGGCAAGGCCGAAATGGCGGTAGGAGAGAGCGGTGGCGACGCGACCGCGGTTCGTACGCTGGAGAAATCCCTGCTGGATCAGGAACGGCTCGAGCACGTCCTCTATCGTGTCGCGCTCCTCGCCGATCGCGGCGGAGAGGTTGTCGATGCCCACCGGCCCGCCGGCGAACTTGTCGAGCACGCAGCGCAGTAGCTTCCGATCCATGATGTCGAGGCCGGAAGCGTCGACGTCCAGCACGGACAGCCCCGCGTCGGCGACATCGCGCGTGATCCGGCCGGTTGCCCGGACCTCGGCGTAGTCGCGTACCCTGCGCAGCAATCGGTTCGCCACCCGGGGCGTTCCGCGCGAACGCCGCGCGATCTCCAGACTGCCTTCGGGCTCGAGCGCGATCTCCAGCAGCTTCGCGGAGCGCGTGACGATGCGGGTGAGCTCCTCCGGGGTGTAGAACTCCAGGCGGGCGACGATGCCGAAGCGGTCGCGCAGCGGATTGGTGAGCATGCCGGCGCGCGTGGTCGCGCCGATCAGCGTGAACGGGGGCAAGTCGAGCTTCACCGATCTCGCTGCGGGTCCCTCGCCGATCATGATGTCGATCTGGAAATCTTCCAGCGCGGGATAGAGGATCTCTTCCACGACGGGCGAGAGGCGGTGGATCTCGTCGATGAACAGCACATCGCGGGGCTCGAGATTCGTCAGCAGTGCCGCCAGATCGCCGGGGCGCTCCAGAACGGGGCCGGAGGTCTGACGCAGGTTGACGCCGAGCTCGTGCGCGATGATGTGCGAGAGCGTGGTCTTGCCCAAGCCCGGCGGTCCGAACAGGAGCACGTGGTCGAGCGACTCCTTGCGACGGAGCGCAGCCTCGATGAAGATGGCAAGCTGGCTGCGGATCTTCTCCTGGCCCACATACTCGGTCAGCGCACGCGGACGCAGCGTGCGCTCGAACGCCTCCTCCTGCGGAGTCGCGGGAGCTGCGACGAGGCGATCGGTCTCGATCATGGACGGAGCGTGCGGATGCCGAGCATTATGCCTTGGCCAGGAGCTTCAGCGCCTGCTTGATGCCGTCGGCCACGGCTACCCCATCGGGAAGCTGCTTGACCGCGTGCACTGCCTCCTTGTCGCTGTAGCCGAGCGCGAGCAACGCGTTGAGCACATCCGAAGTCACGGGCGGCGCTCGATGCACGCCGACTGCAGCCGTGAGATCGGCGCCGAGCTTGTCCTTGAGCTCGAGCAGCAGCCGCTCGGCGGTCTTCTTGCCGATACCGGGAATCTTCGTGAGCCGTCCCGATTCCTGCAGACTGACAGCCTGCGCAAGCTCGGCCACGGACAGCCCAGAGAGCACCGAAAGCGCGGTGCGCGCACCGATGCCGCTGATCCGGATGAGCTGGCGGAATGCGCGCCGCTCGGCCTCGGAGGCGAATCCGAACAGCAGATGCGCGTCCTCGCGCACGATCAGGTGCGTGAGCAGCGTGATGCTCTCGCCAACGCCCGGGAGGTTGTAGAAGGTGCTCATCGGGACGTCGATCTCGTAGGCGACGCCGCGCACGTCGAGCAGGATCTGCGGGGGGTTCTTCTCGACGAGCGTTCCGGAAAGACGACCGATCATGGCAAACGGCGGGCGGCGTAAGCGGCATTATCCCACGACGACAGCGATGCGATCGCCGCGTTCAGCACGTGCTAGCGAAACCGGCCGCGTGGTCTTTTGCGCCTCGCATAGGCGATGCCGCCGAAGCCCTTGCCGCCGTGGGCGTGACAGATTGCGCAGGCGAGCGCGTCGGCCGCATCGGTCGAGGGGCGCGCCGGCAGCGCGAGCAGGCGGCGCACCATCTCCTGCACCTGCTCTTTGGCCGCTTGACCGTGTCCGACCACCGCCTGCTTGATCTGCAGCGCTGTGTATTCGTTGACCGGCAGCTCGGCCAGGACCGCAGCGGAGATCGCGGCCCCGCGTGCCTGCCCGAGGAGCAGCGTCGAGCGAGGGTTGACGTTGACGAACACCTTCTCGATCGCCACCTCGCCCGGCGCGTGGGTCGCGATGACCGTCCCGAGGTCGCGCAGAATGATCCTCAGTCGCTCCGGGAGCTCGCCCGGGTTCATCCGGATGCAGCCGCTCGTCACGTAGCGAAGCCGCGTGCCGTTCGCTTCGATCACTCCGAATCCCGTGACGCGCAGACCGGGGTCGATCCCCAGTATTCGCCGCACCCGTGAAGTCTCAGTGCGGTCTGACATGGGCCGGAGGGAGGCGCACGGCTACGCCGGCTCGAGCACCGCGGTCGTATAGACTTCCTGCACGTCGTCAAGCGCCTCGAAGGCGTCGAGAAGCTTCTGCATCCGGGCCGCGTCCTCGCCCTTGAGCGACGTTTCGGAGAGCGGCTTCATGGTGACCTCCGCGAGCTCCGGCTTCAATCCGGCTTTGGCCAGCGCTTCCCTCACGGGGACGAAGCTCTGCGTAGTCGTGACCACCTCGATCGAACCGTCGTCGTTGTTGACCACGTCTTCAGCCCCGGCGTCCAGCGCGATCTCGAGCAGCTTGTTCTCGTCGGTTCCCGGCGCGAAGACGAGCTGCCCGCAGTGCTTGAACAGGAAGGCGACCGAGCCGTCGGTGCCCAGATTGCCGCCATACTTCGTAAATGCGTGACGTATGTCGGCGACGGTGCGCGTGCGGTTGTCGGTCATGCAATCGACGATCACCGCGGCGCCGTTGATGCCGTAGCCCTCGTAGCGCACCTCCTCGTAGTTGGCGCCCTCGAGCGCGCCGGCCCCGCGCTTGATCGCGCGCTCGATCGTGTCCTTCGGCATGTTGTGATCGGTGGCCTTGTCGACGGCGAGACGCAGGCGCGGATTGCTCGAGATGTCGCCGGCGCCGAGCCGCGCCGCAACGGTGATCTCGCGTATCAGGCGACTGAAGATCTTGCCGCGCTTCGCGTCGGTCGCCGCCTTGCGGTGCTTGATGTTGGCCCACTTGCTGTGGCCGGCCATGGACAATGCTCGAGGAAAAAACCGGTTGATTATACGCGTGAGGTCACCGCCGCACCGCGCGTAGCGACGCGAACGGTACTAGATCAGGCCCTGCTGCCGGAGAAACTGAGCGAGCACCTTGAGGCGTACCTCGCAGTCGTTGATCTCGAGCATGCTCTGCTTGATGTGCAGAGGTAACGGCAGCAACTCCGCGAGCCGGTAGCCGACCCACGACGCGTCGTCCAGCGCAAGATCGGCGGGAAAGTTCTCGCGTCCGACGCGTCCGATGAGCAGCTCGAGCAGCTTCGACAGCGGCGCGTAGCTCTCGGGAAGCGCGAGCGACGGCTCCGGCGCGAGGGCCGTGACCTGGCCGATCACGAGACCGTCCTCGGCGATGGAGTGCGATTGAATCTGGAAGCGCGTGTCGCCCTCGGTGCGCAAATGCAGGATTCCCAGCTGCGGCATGTCCCAGTTCGTGATGCGGGCGAGCGTGCCGATCGGCGCAAACTCGGTTGCGGTCCTCGCCGGGCCGGCGCCCGACACTTCCTCTCCCTGGGTGAGCAGGCAAACGCCGAACGGCCGGTCATCCTTCAGACAGGCCTTGGTCATCGAGACGTACCGCTGCTCGAACACCTTCAGCGGCAGCACTCCCCCCGGGAAGAGCACCGTCTTCAGCGGAAACAGCGGCAGCGGGCTCGGTTCCCGCGTTCCCGCTGCGCGCAGGAACGACAGCATCTCCTGCGCTCCGCCTCAGCTGCGCTCGACCGCGGGAGGCTTCACACGAGCCTCGCCCCAGCGAGGTCCGAGCGCATGCGCAATGCCGAGCTGGTCGAGAATGCGGGCAACGACGAAGTCCACCAGGTCTTCGACGCCTTGCGGATGGCCGTAGAAGCCCGGGGACGGAGGAAGAACGACCGCGCCCGCTCGCGCGAGCTTGAGGAGATTCTCCAGGTGGATCGCTGAGAGCGGCGTCTCGCGCGGCACGAGCACGAGCGGACGGCGCTCCTTGAGCATGACGTCGGCTGCGCGCTCGATCAGATTGTCGGCGAGCCCGGAGGCGATGGCGCCGATCGTGCCCATGGTGCACGGACAGATCACCATCGCATCGGCAGGATTAGAGCCCGAGGCGATCGGACTCAACCAATCCTCGCGGCCGAAGACCGTGAGCTGTCCGGCGTGAGCGCGATATCGTTCAGCGAGCAGCGCCGCTGCCGCGTGCGGCTGTGCCGGGAGGACGAGCTCCGATTCGTGGCGGGCGACGACCTGCGCTGCGGGCGAATAGACGAGAAATACACGCGTCTCGCCCGCAAGCAGGCATTCGAGCAGGCGAAGGCCGTAGGGCAGGCCGGAAGCCCCGGTGAAGGCGAGCGTAACCGTGCGCGGCGCGGACATGCACGCATTGTAGCAGCGCCGCCTGCAGCCGCGTCCGTTGCTACGGCAGCTCGCGGTGGCGGACGAGCACCTGGTAGCGGGGCGTGAACGCTCGGGCCAGCCGCTCGGCCAAGTACACCGAGCGATGCTGACCGCCCGTGCAGCCGATGGCGACAGTCAGGTAGTTGCGGTTGTCGCGTGCGTAGTCCGGCAGCCAGCTCGCGATGAAATGATAGATGTCCCCGTACATGCGCTGCACTTCCGGCAGACCCTCGAGATAGGCGATGACCGCGGGATCGCGCCCGGTCTGCGCAGCGAGGGCCGGTTCGTAGTGCGGATTGGGCAGGCAGCGAACATCGAACACGAGATCGGCGTCGAGCGGGACGCCCTGCTTGTAGCCGAAGGACTGGAACAGCAGCGTGAGCTTCGACGGATCCACGCTCACGAAATCCTTGATCCAAGAGCGAAGGGCAGCGGCGGTGAGATCGCTGGTGTCGAAGTTGTAGCCGAGCGAGCGAGCGTCGGCGAACAGCGTCCGCTCGAACTCGATCGCCTCGGTGAGCGTCCGCTCGCCTCCGGAGAACGGATGCCGCCGCCGCGTCTCCGAGAAGCGTTTCACCAGCGTGTCGGTTTTGGCGTCGAGGTGAAGGTAACGCACATTCCATCCCTGCGCGCGCGCCAGGTCTATCGCGGCGGGCAGGCCGGCGAGGCCGGGCCCGGTCTTCACGTCGAGGGCCACCGCAACACGGTCGAGATTCGCCGCCTTGAGATGCGAGAGCAGCCCCGCGAGTTGCGCAAGCGGCAGGTTCGAGACCGCGTAGTAGCCGCTGTCCTCGAGCGCGGTAAGCGCCACGCTCTTGCCCGAGCCGGACACGCCGCCGATGAGCAGCAGATCCATGCGTTCAGTGTCCGGTCGCGGCCACATGCTCCGGCCGCACGCCGACGCCGATCGCGCGCGCCGGGATGCGGCGCAGGACCGGCAACCACCGCAGCAGACGCAATATGAACGGCAGACGCGGCGCGCGGCTGGGCTTGTCGTCGAGCACGCGCGCGACTACGCGGTCCTGGATTGCCACCTGCACGCGCTGCGTCACGCGCGCGGGCCACTCGCGTCGCGACTGCACCGCTTCGAGGTCGGCGACGCTGGCGGGCCCGCTGCGCAGCGGCCGGGCGAGGATGTTGGCGGCCGCCACCGCGTCCTGGATCGCGAGATTGATGCCGACTCCGCCGACGGGCGACATGGCGTGCGCGGCGTCGCCGATGCACAGCAGTCCGGGCTTGAACCACCGGCGCAGGTGGTCGACCTGGACGGTGAGCAGCTTCACCATGTCCCAATTCTCGAGCGCGTCGACGACGGCCGCGGTGAACGGCGCCGCCCTGACAATGCGGGCGCGAAATGCCGCTATGTCCTCGCCGCGGATGGCTTCGAACGAGCCCTTGGGGATCACGAACCCGCACTGCCAGTAGGTGTCGCGATTGATCATCACGAAGAAGGAGCCTGGTTGCACGTAACCGCCCGTTTGGGCGTGATCACTCGGCCGGCGCGGCAGTCGAAACCAGAGCACGTCGATCGGCACGCCGAGCTCCTCGATCGCGAGCTCCGCGCGGCGCCGCACGATCGAGTGGCGGCCGTCAGCGGCGACGACCAGGTCGGCGTGCACGTCGAGCAACCCCTCCTGGGTGAGCACCTTGACTCCGCAGACGCCGGCCGCAGTCTCGATGAGATCGGTGACCTCGGCCTGCATCCGCAACGCGAACCGGGGAAAGCGGCGCGCCTGTGCCGACAGGAAGTTCAGGAAGTCCCATTGGGGCATCAATGCGATGAAGGGGCAATGCGTCCGCAGGTGCCGGAAGTCCGCGAGCGTGACGGATCCGCCATAGACCTCGCCGGTTAGCTCGTGCACTTCCTGGTGGGGTAAGGCGAGGAACGCGTCGAGCAAGCCGAGCTCGCGGACGATCTCGAGCGTCGACGGGTGGATCGTGTCGCCTCGAAAGTCGCGGAGGAAGTCGGCGTGCTTCTCGAGCACCAGCACGTCGACGCTGGCGCGGGCGAGGAGCAGGCCAAGCATCATACCCGCCGGCCCGCCGCCGACGACACAGCAACGAACGCCAACGGACTGGACCGCCATTGCCTCTCCTCAGCCGCCGTCTTCCATCAGCTTCTGCTGTCGTTCGATGAACTCCTTGGTGCTGTCGATGCCGCGCTGGTTGAGCACGAAGTTGCGCACGGCGGCCTCGACGAGCACGGCGAGGTTGCGCCCGGCAGCGACGGGAATCGTGACCTTGCGTATCGGCACGCCGAGTATCTCCTGGAACGTGGCGTCGACCTGCAGCCGGTCGAGGTCGGAGAACTGCTCGGTGCTGTGGTCCTCGAGGTGCACCATCAGCTTGAGCAGTTTGCGCGGTCGCACCGCGGTTTCCCCGAAGATGGTACGGATGTTGAGCACGCCGATGCCGCGCACCTCCAGGAAGTCGCGCAGCACCGCGGGACAGCGCCCCTCGAGCGTGTCCGGCGAGATGCGGTAGAGCTCCACGATGTCGTCGGCTACCAGGCCGTTTCCGCGCGAGATGAGCTCCAGCGCGAGCTCGCTCTTGCCGATCGCGGAAGCGCCGGTGATGAGCACGCCCATCTCCAGCACGTCGAGGAACACACCGTGCAGCGTCGTCGACTCGGCGAGCACCCGGGACAGATACAGGCGCAGCACATCGACAACGTGAGGCGAAGGCTGCGGCGAGGTGAGAAGCGCGATGTGGTGCCGGTTGCACTCGTCGAGCAGGTTGGGCGGGGTCTCTTCCCCGTTGGCGACGATGATCGCAGCGAGCTCAGTGGTGAACAAACGGCCTGTCGATGCCCTGAGCGCATCCTCGGGCAGCCCGCGCAGGTAGCTCGCTTCAGCCGCACCGATGATCTGCACGCGGAACGGGTGAATGAAGTTCATGTGGCCAACCTGGCCGATCGTGGGTTTGAGCTCCGTCTCGCCGGTGAGAACCTTGCTGCCGCCGCGCCGGCCGGCGAGCCAGGTCAGGCCGAGCCGCTGCTGGTTCTCGGCGAACAGCTTCTCGATGCTTACCTGCCGCATGGCATCGCCCTCGCTCACGACGCGGCTTCCCAGTTCGAGAAGAGACGGTACAGCGTGCCCGCGTCGGTGGCGGTCGTGAGCTGATCGCGGAACGAGCGCTCGCTGAACATCCCCGCCAGCTCGGACAGCAGGTGCAGGTGCTCTTCGGTGGCATGCTCGGGAACGAGCAACACGAAGACCTGCGTCACGGGTTTGCCGTCCGGCGCGTCGAAGGGGATCGGCTGGCGCGGGCGCACGAACGCGCCGAGAGCCTTCTCCAGCCCCTTTATGCGGCCGTGAGGAAGCGCGATTCCCTGGCCCAGTCCAGTGGATCCGAGCTTCTCGCGTGCGAACAGGCTGTCGAAGACCACTGCTCGCCCGATCTGCGCGCGCTCCTCGAACAGGGCTCCGATCTGCTCGAACAGGCGCTTCTTGCTTGTCGCCTCGAGGTCGAGAAGGATGTTTGCTTCGGGAAGCAGCTGCGCGATGCGGTTCATGGGGGCGGCGGGAGACGCGCCGGCAGGCACGCCTCGCCCGCCGGATGCCGCGGAATCATACGCCAAGGAGCCTAGGCCTGCTTTCTGCGCGCGGACGCGCGCGAGCGCGGCCCCGAGGGCGCGGGGTCACGCCGGTGGCCGTTGCGCTTCTCCTTGTACTTGAGCACCTGCCGGTCGAGCTTGTCGGCCAGAGCATCGATGGCCGCATACATGTCGGCCTCGACGCATTCGGCGTGAATGTCCTTGCCGCGGATGTGCAGATTGGCGGTGATCTGGCGCCTCAGTTTGTCGACCGAAAGCACGACGTTGACGTCGATCACGTGATCGAAGTGCCGCGTCACGCGCACGAGCTTGCTGACGACGTAGGCGCGGATCGCAGGCGTAATGGCGAGATGGTGGCCGCTGAGGTTGAGATTCATCCTGCCCTCCTTGGGAAACCCGCGGCCGCGCTTAAACCGACTTGCGCATGTTCACGGGCGGTATTTGCAGCGCTTCCCGGTACTTGGCGATCGTCCTTCTTGCGACCAGGATGCCCTGATCGCTGAGCAGATCGGCGATCCGGCTGTCCGTGAGCGGAGCCTTCGGATCCTCGGCTCCGATCAGCTGCTTGATCAGCGCGCGGATAGCGGTCGCGGAGGCGGCGCCGCCGGTATCCGTCGCGACGTGGCTGCCGAAGAAGTACTTCAGCTCGTAGGTTCCACGCGGTGTGAGCATGTATTTTTGCGTTGTCACGCGAGAGATCGTCGACTCGTGCAGGCTGAGGATGTCGGCTATCTCGCGCAGCACCATCGGCCGCATCGCCACCTCGCCGTGCTCGAAGAAATGGCGCTGGCGATCGACGATTGCCTGCGATACGCGCAGGATGGTCTCGAAACGCTGCTGCACGTTGCGGATCAGCCACTTCGCTTCCTGAAGCTGTGCTGCGAGCTGCTGGTTGGATGCTTCGCGGTTACGGGTGAGGATGTCGGCGTAGATCCGGTTCAGCCGCAACTTCGGCATCGCTGCCTCGTTGAGCGCCGCAAGCCAACGGCCGCGGATCTTGCGTACGACCACGTCCGGGATCACGTAGTTCGCTTCGGTCTTGGCGAACCCAGCGCCGGGCCGAGGGCTCAGGCTGGTGATCAGGGTGCGGATCGAGCGCAGACAGGCGTCGTCCGTGTGCATAAGCCGCTTCAGCTTCCCGAAGTCGCGTGCCGCGAGCAGCGGCAGATGATGCTGCACCAGTTTCAGCGCCTCGGCGCGGAAGGCCGTGGATTCCGGCAGCGCCTTCAATTGCAGAGCAAGGCACTCGGCCGCATCGCGCGCGCCCACTCCCGCGGGCTCCATGTTCTGCAAGTGCTTGAGGGCGATCGAAAGCTCGTCGGCGTCGAGCTCGATCTCCTCCGGAAAGAGCTCCAGCAGCTCCTCGAGCGAGGTCGCGAGGTAACCGTCCTCGTCCAGCGCGTCGATCAGAGCCGCAACAATCTGGCGGTCGCGCAGCGGAAGGTTGAGCAGCGCGAGCTGGGCGTTGAGATGGTCGCGCAGCGAGGTGGTCGCGACCTGCTGCGGAATGAAGGTCTCGTCGTCGTCATCGATCGTCGAGGAGGCGGGACCCCAATCTCCGTCTCCGCCGGCGAGGAGGTCGGCGACCTCGGGCGTTGCGGGCTCCGCGCCGTCGCCCACACGATCGGAAGGGGGCGAGGTTAGCGCGACCGGCGCGACGAACTCCGGCGGTGGCGCGCCCGGCTCTTCCTCGTCGGCCTTCTCGAGCAGGGGATTCTCCTGCAGGATCCGCTCGACCTCCGCGTTAAGCTCGAGCGTAGACAGTTGCAGCAGCCGTATCGACTGCTGCAACTGTGGAGTCAGCGTGAGGTGCTGACTGAGCTTTAGCTGGAGCGTGGGCTTCATGGCCAAGGCCGCATGAGCCTTCTAGAGTCGGAAGTGCTCCCCGAGATAGACCTTCCGTACGCTTTCATTATAAACAATTTCGTCGGGGGTCCCCGAGGCGAGCACCCGGCCCTCGCTCAGGATGTAGGCGCGGTCGCAGATGCCGAGCGTTTCGCGTACGTTGTGATCCGTTATCACCACGCCGATCCCACGCTCCTTCAGAAAGCCGATGATCTTCTGTATATCGAGCACGGCGATGGGGTCGATGCCGGCGAAGGGCTCGTCGAGCAGGATGAATCGCGGCCGGGTGGCGAGTGCGCGCGCGATCTCGACGCGGCGGCGCTCGCCGCCCGAGAGACTGAGCGCGTGGGCATCGCGAAGGTGCGAGATCGACAGATCCTCGAGCAGCGCGTCGAGGCGGTTCGCCATCTCGTCGGAGTCGACTCCCTGTAGCTCGAGGATCGCCTGCACGTTCTGACCGACGGTCAGCTTGCGGAATATCGATGCCTCCTGCGGCAGGTAGGACAGGCCGAGCCGCGCCCGCGCATGGATCGGCATGCGCGTCAGATCCTCTCCGTCGAGCTCGATCTTGCCGCCGTCGGCCGCGACCAGCCCGACGATCATGTAGAAGCAGGTGGTCTTGCCCGCGCCGTTGGGGCCGAGCAGACCGATGACCTCGCCGCTGCCTACTGAGAGCGACACATCGTGCACGACAGTACGCGACTTGTAACGCTTCTCGAGCGAGGCCACCGCCAGCGTGCTCATGAACTCTTCGCGCGCCGAGACTTCACTTCGAACCCTCGGCGCCTATGGCGCTGTCGGGCTTGAGCGGGAGGGGCGGGGGCGGCTTGGCCGGCGCAGCAGGGGCCTTGCCTTCCTTCGCGTTCTTGTTGCTCTTCGAGGATTTGTCGTCGCTCGCGGCCTTTCCGCTCTTCGCATCTTTGGCGCCCTTTTCGTCTTTCGGCTGCGGCTGGAAGACACCTCGCACCCGCGCGCCGAGCGGGGCCTCGTCCGGGTTTGGCGGCCGCGTATCGGGCCTGCCCTCGGCCTTGAAGAATTCGGTGTTGGCGTTGTAGGAGATGTAGTTGCTGCGAATCTCGTCGGAGCCCTTGCGCAGCATGGCGCGGTCGAACAGTTCGAGAAAGCGCTTCTCGCCGTCGTATTCCGCGCGCTGCGCAATGCCTTCGTAGTATTCGTCCGTACCGTCGCGCTTCTCGCGAAAGGTGAGAGGGTTTCCGTAGACGGTGGCGGACAGCGAATTGTCGGGGTTCTGGCGCAGAATCACCTTGTCGGCGTGAATCGTGAGCGTGCCCTGAGTCACGATCACGTGACCGAGCAGGGTTCCCACCTTGGTCTGGTAGTTGACGTCCCCCGAATCGGCCTGATAGTTGATCGGCTTGTCCCGATCGGCTTTCTCGGCCTGCGCGAGCGGCGCGGCGATGCAGAGCGCCGCGAGCATCGGCCAGGCGGCACGCAGCGCTCGCCTGCTCATGGCGACGTGTTCTGTGGTTGGAGCTGTCCGGCGAGATGCGACCTGAACTTCACCGTCTTGGCCTTGTTGTCGAGCTCTAATCCGGTCGCGTTCACGGTTCCGCGAGGGTCGGTGATCGTGACCGGCCGGTCAGTGAACACGCGGTCGTCCTTCGGCATCACGTCGAGGTACTCGCTGGTTACGGTGATGGGGCCCTCGGGTTTGTCTCCGCCGACGCCCTCGCGCACGACTTTGGCGTGTCCCTCGAGATAGACGTGCTCGTGATCTGCAGTGAGCGTGGCCCGGTCGGCGGTCACCTCGATCTGCGGCTTCCCCGGATCGGTGAAGACGATGCGCGCTTGCTCGAAGTGCGTCGAGTCGTCGTCGGGATAGTGCTTGGCACGCGCGGCGCTCAGTGCCTGACGGACACGTCCCTCGGCGTCGAGATTGACTGCATTGAAATGCTCGGCGATCAGATCCGGATCGTGGCGGCTCGTGCCGTCGCTGGCCGGTCCGATGGGACGCACCTGCGTGTTGAGCCAATAGGTCATCGCCGCCAGCGCGCCGAGAAGGAACGCCGGCGACCACGCGAGCATCCGCTCGAGCCAGCGCTGCCGGCGCGTGCTCATGAGGTTCGCTCGACGACGTCGTAGGAGCGCAGCACTGCACCGAGCGCGCCGCGGGCCGCAAGGATCAGCTCCGCCAGCTCGCGCACCGCGCCGCGCCCGCCGCCCGCACGGGTGACGTAGTGAGCCTGATGTCGCAGCGCATCGGGCGAGTCGGGCACCGTCGCGCCGAGTCCGCAGCGGACGATGATGGGCAGATCGGGCAGGTCGTCGCCGATGTGCGCACATTGCTCCGGTGCGAGCGAGAGCTCGGCGTACAGGCGCTGCCAGGCGCCGAACTTGTCCTCCGCGCCCTGGATAACGTGCCTGACGCCGAGACTGGCAGCGCGCTTGCTTACCGCCGCGGAGCGGCTGCCGGTGATCCAGGCAACGACGATTCCCGAGCGCTCCAGCATCTTCATGCCCAGGCCATCGAGCGACGAATACGCCTTGAGCTCGCGACCTTGCTCGTCGACGTAGATCTTGCCGTCGGTGAGCACTCCGTCGACGTCGCAGGAAAGCAGCCGCACGCCACGAGCCCGCGTCGACAGGTCCGCGGGCACCATCACACGACCCTGGCGCGGAAGAGGTCGTGGAGGTGCAGCGCACCCACGAGCCGGCGCTCGGAATCGACGACGACAAGTTGCGTGACCTTCGGCGAAGTCTCCATCAGCTCCACGCAATCGATCGCGAGACGGTCCGCGCCGATCACCCGCGGGTGTCGCGTCATGAGCTCGGCCACTCGGGCCCTGCCCAGGTCGCCGACGCTGCCGAGACAGCGGCGCAGATCGCCGTCGGTGAATATGCCCGCGACTCGTTTCTGGGCGTCGACGATGATCGTCATGCCCATGCCTTTTCCGCTCATCTCGACCACGGCTGCAGCGAGCGTGGCGTCGAAGGGTACCGCGGGAACGGCGTCGCCGGTGCGCATCACGTCCTTGACTCGCGTAAGCAACCTTCTCCCGAGAGAGCCGCCCGGATGCGCGCGGGCGAAGTCCTCGACCGAGAAGCCGCGCGCGTCGAGCAGAGTCAACGCGAGCGCGTCGCCGAGCGCGAGCGCCGCAGTGGTGCTCGCGGTCGGAGCGAGGCCGAGGGGGCAGGCCTCCGCGTCGACGCTGGCATCGAGATGGATGTCCACGGCCTGCGCTAGGGAGGACTGCTCGTTACCGGTGAGCGCGATGAGCTTTGCGCCCTGCCGCTTGAGGTGTGGCAGCAATGAGATGAGCTCGTCGGTTTCACCCGAGTTCGACAGCAGCAGCACGACGTCGTCGGAGGTGATCATGCCGAGATCACCATGGCTCGCTTCGGCGGCATGGACGAAAAACGCCGGCGTGCCGGTCGAGGCAAGAGTCGCCGCGATCTTGCGTCCGATATGGCCCGACTTCCCGATGCCGATCACGACGACTCGGCCGCGGCATTCGAGCAGTGCGTGCGCCGCGCCGAGGAAGGCAGCGCCGAGACGCGCAAGCAGCGCTCGGATCGCGTCGGCCTCGGTCGCGAGCACGTCGCGTCCCAGCGCAAGCGCGCGTTCAGGATCGAGACCGCGCGCTTCCGACGCGGCCGCCGCGATCGTTGCCGACATGCGCTCAAGTATACCGCGAAGCCCAGAGGCTTCGTCGGGAACGCTGTGCTACATTGGCTTCGTGTCCGAGATGCTGCAACTGATCCTCGTGCTGCTCGCAGCGGTGGTCGTTGCAGTCATGATCTGTCGCCTCGCGCGGCTGCCGCCGATCCTGGGCTACGTCGGCGTCGGCATCGTGGTGGGGCCGCACGCGCTCGCGTGGATTCCGGACGACGCGGACGTACGCTCGCTCGCCGAGTTCGGAATCGTCTTCCTGATGTTTTCGATCGGCCTCGAGTTCAGTCTGCCGCAACTCAAGACGATGCGCCGCGCCGTTTTCGGCCTCGGGTTTGCGCAGGTCGCACTGACAATCGTGCTGGTGACAGCGGGGCAGTCGATCATGGGCCACGGCGTCCTCTCCGGGGTGGCGATCGGCGGCGCGCTGGCCATGAGCTCAACCGCGATCGCCTCCAAGATGCTCGCCGAGCGCTCGGAGCTCAACGCTCCGCACGGCCGCGACGCGATGGGCATCCTGCTGTTCCAGGATCTCGCCGTCATCGCGCTGCTGGTCATCGTTCCGACGCTCGCGACGGGCGGCCGCGACTTATGGCAGTCGCTCGCGCTTGCGACGGGCAAGGCCGCTCTCGCGCTCGCCGTCATCCTCGTGCTCGGGCAGAAGCCGATGCGCGGGTGGTTTCACGTGGTGGCGCGGCAGCGCTCGCCCGAGCTCTTCGTATTGAACGTGCTGCTGGTTACGCTCGGACTCGCCGCAGTGACGCGCATCGCCGGACTTTCGCTGGCGCTCGGTGCGTTTCTCGCCGGCATGCTCATCTCGGAAACGGAGTACCGCTATCAGGTCGAGGAGGACATCAAGCCGTTTCGCGACGTGCTGCTCGGGCTGTTCTTCGTCACGGTCGGCATGTATCTCGACCTCGGCGTCGTCGCGCAGCACGTCGGCTGGATGCTGCTGCTCCTGACGAGCTCGGTGGTCGTCAAGCTCCTGCTGGTCGTCATCCTGGCGCGACTCTTCGGCGCCTCGCTCGCCACGGCGCTGCGCACCGGCTTCTATCTCGCGCAGGCGGGCGAGTTCGCAATCGTGCTTCTCGCGGTAGCCAGGGAGCTCGGCCTCGTCGAGCAGACCTTCGCCCAGCTTCTGCTCGCCGCAATGGTGCTGTCGATGCTGGCAGCGCCGCTGCTCATCCATTTTGCGGAGCCGCTGGTGCGCAAGCTCACCGCCAACGATTGGCTCGCGCGCGCGGCTCAGGTAACGCAGATCGCGGCGCAGAGCATGTCCCGGCAGGAACACGTGATCATCTGCGGCTTCGGTCGCAGCGGGCAGAATCTGGCGCGCCTGCTCGAAAGGGAGGAGATTCCGTTCATCGCGCTCGACTCCGACCCGCAGCGCGTGCGCGAGGCCGCTGCCGACGGGACGAGCGTCGTCTACGGCGACGCAGGCCGGAGGGAGGCCCTGATCGCTGCAGGCCTGCCCAAGGCGCGCGCGCTCGCCGTCACCTTCGCCGACACGCCGACGGCGATGAAGATTCTCCATCACGTGCAGCAGCTGCGGCACGAGCTGCCGGTGATCGTGCGCACCGTCGACGACAGCGAACTCGACCGGTTGAGCAAAGCGGGGGCCACCGAGGTGGTGCCCGAGGTGCTCGAGGGAAGCCTCATGCTCGCGTCGCATCTGTTGCTGCTGCTCGGAGTGCCCCTCGCGCGGGTCCTGGCGCGCATTCGCGCGATCCGCGAGGAGCGCTACACGCTGTTTCGCGGCTTCTTCCATGGCGCGACCGATGCTGCGGATGCCGCAGAGAATCTGCAGCCGCGTCTGCACTCGGTGCTGCTGACCGATCGTTCATCTGCGGTCGGGCACACGGTGACGGAACTCGATCTGCCGGGACAAGTCGAAATCACGGGCGTGCGGCGGCGCGGCATGCGTTCCGCCGTGCCGCAGCCGGACTATCGTTTCGAGGCGGGCGACGTGCTCGTGCTTCTGGGGCGCCCGGAGAGCCTGCTCTTGGCAGAGAAGCGGCTGCTGCAACGAGGCCAGTAGCATTCGGCGCAGTGCGGCCCGCGATTGTGGCGGTGCACCCAACCCGTTACAATCATCGCCCCCGCTTGAAAATCAAGAGATTGCCCAATGCCCGCGCAAGCGAACGTCCGCGTCGGTGCGGCGACGGTCGCTGATCGCAGCGATGCCGACGCGGCAGCGGTGGAGTTGAAGGACGTCTCCTTCGCCTACGACGTTCGGCCCGTGCTCGAGGACATCACGATGACGATCCCGCGCGGCCAGATCGTGGCCATCATGGGCGGGAGCGGGTGCGGGAAGACTACGATCCTGCGGCTCATCGGCGGTGCGCTGAAACCGAAGTCCGGCAGCCTCCGCGTCGCCGGACAGTCGGTTCCCGATCTCGAGCCGGATGCGCTCTACGCGCTGCGCCGCCGCTGCGGCATGCTGTTCCAGTTCGGCGCGTTGTTCACCGACATGAGCGTATTCGAGAACATCGCGTTCCCGATGCGCGAGCATACCGATCTTCCGGACGAGCTCATTCGTGATCTGGTCCTGATGAAGCTCCATGCCGTCGGGTTGCGCGGGGCCGCCCAGCTCATGCCTTCGGAGCTTTCCGGCGGCATGGCCCGCCGCGTGGCACTCGCGCGCGCCATCGCGCTCGACCCGATGCTGGTCATGTACGACGAGCCGTTCGCAGGGCTCGATCCGATCTCGCTCGGCGTCATCGGCCAGCTCATCCGCAAGCTCAACGACGCGCTTGGCATCACTTCGGTCGTGGTGACGCACGATGTCTACGAGTCGCTGAAGATCGTCGACTTTCTGTATTTCGTCTCCGAGGGCCGGATCGTCGCCAGCGGCACGGCGGATGAGGTGCGGCAGTCGATGCTGCCCTTCGTGCGCCAGTTCGTCGACGGCGAGCCCGACGGGCCGGTGCCTTTCCACTACCCGGCGGCGTCGTATCGCGAGGAGCTGCTCGCCCGTGTCGGTTGAAGTCGCGCAAGGGCTCGCCTATTGGCTGCGCCGCCTCGGCAGCGCGGTCACGGGCGGTCTCGCGAAGCTCGGCTACGCGGCCCGATTTCTGGTGGCCGTGCTGTGGCATTCGCCACAGGCGTTCCGCCGCATTCATCTCACGCTGCGCGAGGTCTATTTCGCGGGCGTGCTTTCGCTGGTGATCATCCTCATGTCGGGCATGTTCGTGGGCATGGTGCTGTCGCTGCAGGGGTATGAAACGCTGAAGCGCTACGGCTCCGACGAACAACTGGGCATCCTGGTCGCGCTGGCTCTCGTACGCGAGCTCGGGCCGGTGATCGCAGGACTGCTCTTCGCGAGCCGCGCCGGCTCGGCGATCACCGCGGAAATCGGCCTGATGAAGACGACGGAGCAGCTTGCCGCGATGGAAATGATGGCGGTCGACCCGCTTGCGCGCGTGATCGCACCGCGGTTCTGGGGCGGCATCATCTCCATGCCCTTGCTGGCGGCATTGTTCTCCGCGTTCGGCGTCTTCGGCGGCTATCTCGTCGGCGTGCGCCTGATCGGCATCGACGAGGGTGCGTTCTGGGGCCAGATGAAAGCGGGCGTCGACGTCTGGCCGGACGTGACCAACGGGATCATCAAGAGCGTCGTGTTCGGCATCGCCGTGTCGCTGATCGCGGTGTTCGAGGGTTACGACTCGAAGCCCACTGCGGAGGGGGTTTCGACCGCGACGACGCGCACCGTCGTTATCTCTTCGCTCACCATCCTCGCCCTCGACTTCGTGATGACAGCGTTCATGTTCCGTGGCGGCGGTGTATGAATCGTTCCGCCATGGACCTCTGGGTGGGGGTCTTCGTCGCCATGGGTATCGCGGCGATGCTCTTTCTTGCGCTCAAGGTCGGGAATCTGCTCACCCTCGACGGCACGCCTGGCTATCAGCTCGAGGCGCGTTTCGACAACATCGGCGGGCTGAAGCTACGCGCACCCGTGAAAGCAGCGGGAGTGGTCGTCGGACGCGTCGAATCGGTGCGCCTCGATCCGAAGACCTACGAAGCGGTGGCGACGCTCAGGATCGATCGCATGTACGAGTTCACGCGGGACACGATAGCCTCCATAAACACTTCGGGCGTGCTCGGCGAGGTCTACGTCGGCCTCGACGCAGGGGGTGACCCGGTCATGCTCAAGAACGGTGACCGTATCATGAAGACGCAGTCCGCCGTGGTGCTCGAGAAACTCATTGGCCAGTTTCTGTTCGACAAGGCGGCTGAAGGCGGCAAGGCTGGGCAAGGGGAGAAAGCGAAAGAGGCGGAGGGGACCAAGAAATGAAGACGAAGGCTTCGGGACGCCTGCGCGCCGCGCTGCTCATTCCGGCGGCGTCGCTTCTCCTCGGAGCGTGCGCAGCCGGGCCGACCAAGGAAGATCCCTGGGAGCCGTTCAACCGCAGCATGTTTTCGGTGCACGAGGCGGTCGACGGCGCGGTGATCAAGCCCGTCGCCCAGGGCTACGTCGCGATCGTGCCGGAGCCGCTGCGCGACGCTTTCTCGAACATCATGGGCAACATCGACGATCTCTTCAGCGGCATCAACAGCCTGCTGCAGGGCAACGGCTATCACGCGGGAGACAGCTTCGGGCGCGTGCTGCTCAACACGAGCTTCGGCCTCGGAGGCATCTTTGACCTGGCGTCGATGATGGGCATCCCCAAGTACAAGACCGATTTCGGAATCACCTTCGGCAAATGGGGCTTCCCCGAAGGGCCTTACCTCTTCGTTCCGGGCTTCGGGCCGTTCACGGTGCGCGATGGGACGGGATGGATCGTGCGGCTCGCGATCGGCCCGGTGGGCTATATTCCCGACGTTCCCGTGCGCAACTCGATCTACGGGCTCGCCTACGTCGACACGAGGGCCGCGGCGCTGCCCGCGGAATCGGTGGTGGAAACAGCCGCGATCGACAAGTATCGCTTCATCCGCAGCGCTTATCTTCGCGCGCGGCGTTACCAGCTCTACGACGGCAAGCCGCCGCCGGATGAAGACGACGACAGTGCCGCGCCGGCTGGCCCCGCGGGCGGGAGCACGCTGCCGCCCGCGACCACGGAGCAACCGCCCGCGCCCAAGTGAGGATCGCCATGCTGCGCCAGTTCGTCTCGTTGTTGGTTGCCGCTCTGTGGCTGAGCGCAGCGCTCGCGCAGGAGCAGGAGGCCCCCGACGTGCTGGTCAAGCGCGTGGCAGAGGACACGCTCGCGGCGATCCGCGCCGACAAGGAGCTTCAGGCGGGCAATCCGGCCAAGGTCAAGCAGCTGATCGAAACCAAGCTCGTTCCGTACTTCGATACCACGCGCATGACCGCGCTCGCCATGGGTCGCAACTGGCGCGCGGCGAGCCCCGAGCAGCAGAAGGAGGTGAGCGAGCAATTCAAGACGCTGCTGATCCGCACCTACTCGAACGCGTTGACGAACTATCGCGACAACACCATGACCTACAGGCCGTTGCGCACCAACCCCGGCGACGAGGACGTCGTGGTCCGCACGGAGGTCACACGCACGGGTCAGGCGCCGATTCCGATCGACTACAGCATGGAAAAGACGCCAGGTGGCTGGAAATGCTATGACGTCGTGGTCGCGGGCGTGAGTCTCGTGACCAACTATCGCGACGAGTTCAACGACATCGTGAAGAGCTCGGGTGTCGATGGCCTGATCAAGACGCTGACCGACAAGAACAAGGGTGTCGCGGCCAAGTGAACGCGACGAGCGAAGGACCTGCCTTGCTTTCCGTCGATGGCGGACGCTGGAGCCTGAGCGGCGCCCTGACCATCGACGGCGCCGCGCAGGTGCTGGCGGCAAGCCGCGCGACGCAGCTGCCGGCCTCGGGAGTCGCCTCGCTCGCCGGTCTGCGCGGTGTCGACTCGGCGGCGGTGGCCGTCCTGCTCGCTTGGAGGCGCCGCGCGCTGCAGGAGGGCAAGTCCCTCGCTTTTGCCGGCGTGCCGTCGAATCTCGCCGCTTTGGCGCAGCTCTACGGCGTCGAGCAGCTGATCTCTGCCGAGGCCGAAGGCTCGCGGGCTCCGGCCGCGTGACGCCCGCCGTCGAGATCACCGGGGTCGCGCGCCGCTTCGGCAGCGTTCAAGCGCTCGCTGGCATCGATCTCGTCGTTCAACCGGGCGAATTCTTCGGCCTGCTGGGGCCGAACGGCGCGGGCAAGACCACGCTCATATCGATCCTCGCCGGGCTCGTTCACGCGGACTCCGGCACGGCGCGCGTCCTCGGACACGATGTCGTGTCCGACTACCGGAACGCGCGGCGATCGCTGGGTGTTGTGCCGCAGGAGCTCGTCTTCGATCCCTTCTTTACGGTACGCGAGACGCTCGAGATCCAGGCCGGCTACTTCGGGCTGCGCGACGCGCGCGCCTGGATCGACGAGCTCCTGCACCATCTGGATCTGACTGCGCGCGCCGATTTCAACATGCGCGCCCTCTCGGGCGGGATGAAGCGGCGAGTTCTCGTCGGCCAGGCGCTGGTGCACAAGCCGCCGGTCATCGTGCTCGACGAGCCGACGGCGGGCGTGGACGTCGAGCTGCGCCAAAGCCTCTGGGCGTTCATCCGCAAGCTCAACACCGAGGGACATACCATCATTCTCACCACGCATTATCTCGAGGAGGCCGAGGCCCTGTGCGGACGCATCGCGATGCTCAAGACAGGCAGGATCGTCGCCCTCGACAGTAAGCAGAATCTGCTGTCCTCGTTCGCGGGGCTGACCGTGCGACTCACCGCGGACCGGCTGCCCGACGACTGGCGTCCCCGCGTGCTCCGTGGGGAGGGGCGCAGCTATCTGCTGTCGCTCGCGGACTACGCGGAGCTAGAACGCCTGCTGGCAGCGCTGCGCGAGCACGCCATCCCGGTGACCGAGCTCTCGCTGCAGGAAGCCGATCTCGAGCAGGTCTTCCTGCGCATCATGGCGCGGACTCACTGACGGCGCGACGCCATGACGCCCAACTTCGGCAGGGGATGGGTCACGCTGCTCTACAAGGAGCTGCTGCGCTTCTGGAAGGTGAGCTTCCAAACCATTCTCGCCCCTGTGCTGACGGCGCTTCTCTACCTTCTTATTTTCTCGCACGTCCTCGAGGCGCACGTATCGGTGTTCGACGGACGCGTGCGCTACGCGGCTTTCCTCGTGCCCGGGCTCGTGATGATGTCGGTGCTGCAGAACGCGTTTGCCAACAGCTCCTCCTCGCTCATCCAGTCGAAGATCACCGGCAATCTGATCTTCGTGCTGTTGCCGCCGCTGTCGCCGCTCGACATGTACGCGGCGTACGTGCTCGGCGCGATGGTGAGAGGGATCGTGGTGGGCGCGGGGGTGCTTCTGGTCACTGTCTGGTTCGCGCCGCTGTCGCTCGAGCACCCGCTGTGGGCGGCGGCGTTTGCCGTTCTGGGGAGCGCCATCCTCGGCACGCTCGGGCTGCTCGCGGGCATCTGGGCCGACAAGTTCGACCAGCTCGCGGCGTTCCAGAATTTTCTCATCATGCCGCTCACCTTCCTGTCGGGTGTCTTCTACTCGATTCATACTCTGCCCCCGTTCTGGCAGGCGCTGTCGCACTTCAATCCGTTCTTCTATATGATCGATGGCTTCCGCTACGGCTTCTTCGGCCTGTCGGACATCTCCCCGGCTGTGAGCTTCGCCATCGTGGCCGCATCCTGCCTTGCGCTGACCGCGTTGACGCTCGTGCTTCTGCAGCGCGGCTACAAGCTGCGCCACTAGCGGGAACGTGCAAGCGACCTCCCGTGACTACGCCCGAATCGATCAAGAGTGCCATCGAAGCCGTGCTCCCCTGCGAGCGAGCCGAGGTCGCAGGCGACGGGCATCACTTCGAGGCCTTGATCGTTAGCAGCCGCTTCGAGGGCCTGAACCGCGTGAAGCGCCACCAGCTCGTCTACGGCGCGCTCGGGGAACGCATGCGCGAAGAGGTCCACGCCCTGTCGATGACCACGCTGACGCCCTCCGAGTGGGCGGCGCAGGGCTAGCGCGATGAGCCCAGCGAGGGGCACCCCCTTTGGGGGCGAGCCAGGCGAATTCGTGCGTCCGCCGACACGCGGAGTTTCGCGTTGGCGCGCACGGACGTAGGAGGCGGCAGAGGATGGACAGGCTTGTCATCGACGGCGGCGTCGCTCTCGCAGGCGAAGTCAGTGTCTCCGGAGCCAAGAACGCGGCGCTGCCGATCCTCTGCGCCGCGCTGCTCACCGCCGAACCGTTGACAATCACCAACATGCCACGGCTCAACGACGTGCGCACGATGCAGACGCTGCTCGCGCAGATGGGCGTGACGATCGAGCAGGGCGATGGCGCGCTCACGCTTGCGGCGCCGCGCGTGGAGCGCGCCCTCGCCCCTTACGAGCTCGTGAAGACGATGCGCGCGTCGATCCTGGCGCTGGGACCGCTGCTCGCGCGCTGCGGTGAGGCGCGTGTCTCGCTGCCCGGGGGCTGCGCCATCGGGCTGCGGCCGGTGGATCAGCACGTCAAGGGCCTGCAGGCGATGGGTGCGGCGATCGATCTCGATCACGGATATATCGACGCAAAGGCGAAGCGGCTCACTGGCGCGCCGTTCCTCTTCGACATGGTGACGGTGACAGGCACCGAGAACCTGATGATGGCAGCCGCTCTCGCCGAGGGTGTGACCACGCTCGAGAACGCCGCGCGCGAACCCGAGGTGGTTGATCTCGCCGAGTGCCTGAACGCGATGGGTGCGCGAATCAGCGGCGCAGGCAGCGACCGCATCGTGATCGAAGGCGTGCCGCGCCTCGCCGGGACGACGCATGCAGTGATGCCCGACCGCATCGAGACCGGAACCTATCTCACCGCCGCCGCCGCTGCGGGCGGAGAGATCGCGCTTCGCGGCGCGCGCGCCGACACGCTGCAGGCGGTGCTGGAGAAGCTCGCCGAGGCAGGCGCCGAGATCCGGTTCGACGAGGACACGATCCGCTTGTCGCGTCGCGGGCCGCTCAAGGCGGCGAACGTGCGAACCGCGCCCTATCCCGGGTTTCCCACCGACATGCAGGCGCAGCTGATGGCGCTGATGACCATCGCGGAGGGCACCTCGGTGATCACCGAGACGATATTCGAGAACCGGATGATGCACGTGCAGGAGCTCAAACGCCTCGGCGCCGACATCGAGGTCGAAGGCAGCACCGCGATTGTCCGCGGCGTCCCGCGGCTCACCGCGGCCACGGTGATGGCGACCGACCTGCGGGCCTCAGCCGGCCTCGTCATCGCCGGCCTGATCGCCGAGGGGCGCACGACGATCGATCGCATCTACCACCTCGATCGT
>Ga0187777_10000620_pt1 | contig 23750 bp, 25 predicted proteins | sample 1015_Q2_SP5_10_M_FD_132416 | JGI IMG/M metagenome (GOLD analysis project Ga0187777, IMG submission 132416) | Tropical peat soil microbial communities from peatlands in Department of Meta, Colombia - 1015_Q2_SP5_10_MG | ecosystem: Environmental > Terrestrial > Soil > Wetlands > Peat | place... | reverse complement strand
GGGCGCGATCGCCTACCTCCTCTACGGCCTGGCGCAGCACGGCTGGATGATGTACGCGGTGATCCTCGGCAATTTCTTGTCCTTCGCCGCGGGTCCCGCGCTGCAGAGCATCGTGTCGAACGCCGTCGATCCCGGCGAGCAGGGGGTGACTATGGGCGCGCTCAACTCGATCAACAGCATCATGTTCGTCGTGGCGCCCGCGATCGGGACTCCGCTGCTTGCGCAGGTTAGCCACCTTCCGCCGTCGGACTGGCGCGTCGGCGCGACCTTCTTCGTGAGCGCGGTGCTGCAGCTTATTGCCTTCTGGCTCGCAAGGCGGCACTTCGCCCCGCGTCGTGCAGCGCGCTCGATATAGGGAGGCGACGGTGCACGCGACGATCCTGGTCCTCGATTTTGGCGCGCAGTACACGCAGCTCATCGCGCGCCGCGTGCGCGAGCTCAACGTGTACTGCGAGATTCACCCGTTCGACGTTTCGGACGCATTCATAACGCAGGCAAGGCCGGCAGGGATCATCCTCTCGGGCGGTCCCGAGAGCGTGACCGAGGGCGACACCCCGCGCGCGCCCGCGGCCGTCTGGACGGCGGGCGTCCCGGTGCTCGGCATCTGCTACGGCATGCAAACGATGGCGGCGCAGCTCGGCGGAGGCGTCGAAAGCGGCCGCGTACGCGAGTTTGGCTATGCGCAGGTGCGAGCGCGCGGCCACGGGCGTCTCCTCGATGGCATCCAGGACAGCGCGAACGCCGAGGGACACGGGCTGCTCGATGTCTGGATGAGCCACGGCGACAAGGTGATCGCGTTACCGCCAGGGTTCTCGCTGATGGCGAGTAGCGAGGCGACCCCGATCGCCGGAATGATGGACGAGTCGCGACGCTTCTACGCCGTTCAGTTTCATCCGGAGGTAACGCACACCAAACAGGGCAAGGCGGTCCTGGCGCGCTTCGTGCGCGACATCTGCGGCTGCAAGGGCGACTGGAGCATGCCGGCATACCTCGAGGAGGCCGTGGCGAAGATACGGGCCGAGGTCGGCCGTGAGGAAGTGATCCTCGGGCTTTCCGGCGGCGTCGATTCCTCCGTGGCGGCAGCACTGATCCAGCGCGCGATCGGCGCCCAGCTCACCTGCATTTTCGTCGATACGGGGTTGCTGCGTCTGGGCGAAGCGGAACAGGTGATGGATACCTTCGCCCGCCACCTCCATGTGAAGGTCGATAGGGTCGACGCGAGCGAGACGTTCCTGCGCGCGCTGGCATCGGTCTCCGATCCGGAGCAGAAGCGCAAGATCATCGGACGCGAGTTCGTCCACGTGTTCCAGGCCGAGGCGTCGAAGCTGGCGCGAGCGAAGTGGCTCGCGCAGGGAACGATCTACCCGGACGTCATCGAGTCGGCGGCCGCAAAGACGAAGAAGGCGCACACGATCAAGTCCCACCACAACGTGGGCGGCCTGCCCGAGACGCTGCACCTCAAGCTCCTCGAGCCGTTGCGCGAGCTGTTCAAGGACGAGGTGCGCGAGCTGGGGCTCGCACTGGGCCTGCCGCGCGAACTCGTCTTCCGGCACCCTTTTCCGGGGCCCGGGCTCGGCGTGCGCATCCTTGGCGAGGTCACGCGCGAGCGCGCCGACCTGCTGCGACGTGCCGATGCGATCTTCATCGACGAGCTCAGGCGTGCCGATTGGTACGACAGGGTGGCACAGGCCTTCGCGGTTTTCCTCCCGGTGCAGTCGGTCGGCGTGATGGGCGACGGAAGGACCTACGAGCACGCGGTCGCGCTGCGCGCCGTGCAGACCAGCGACTTCATGACTGCACACTGGGCGCCGCTGCCGCACGACCTCCTGTCGCGCGCCTCCCATCGCATTACCAACGAGGTGCGCGGGATCAACCGGGTCGTCTACGACATCTCGGGCAAGCCGCCGGCGACGATCGAGTGGGAATGAAGCGCGAGCACTTTGCCTCCGGCACGCCGTGGGAGCCCAAGGTGGGCTATTCGCGAGCGGTGAAGGTCGGCAGCATGGTCTGGGTCTCCGGCACGACAGCGACCGACGGCAAGGGTGGCATCGTCGGCAGGGGGAATGCCTACGCGCAGGCGAAGCAGGCGATCGCCAACATCGAGCGTGTGCTCAACAGGGCAGGCGCGACGCTCGCCGACGTCGTGCGCACCCGCATCTACGTTACGGACATCGCCCAGTGGGAAGCAGTCGGCCGCGCGCACGGCGAGGTCTTCGGCGATATCCGGCCGGCGTGCACGATGGTCGAGGTAAAAGCGCTGATCTCGCCCGAGCTGCTCGTCGAGATCGAGGCCGAAGCGCTTATCGCGGAGGACCGATGAGCGTTCGCAGCGAGCCGCGCACGCCTTACAGCGCAGCGGCGCAGACTTCGGGAGAAGACGAGCGCTGGATGCGGGAAGCTCTGAAGCTGGCGCGGGCCGCGCAAGCGCGTGGGGAGGTTCCGGTCGGAGCGATCGTCGTATGCGACGGCGTGATCGTTGGACGCGGCGGCAACGCACCGGTCGCCAGCAACGACCCGACGGCGCACGCCGAGATCGCCGCGTTGCGCAGCGCAGCGGCCGCGCTGGGCAACTACCGGCTCCCGAGCTGCGACCTCTACGTGACGCTCGAGCCCTGCGTCATGTGCGCGGGAGCCATCATGCATGCCCGCATCCGCCGCCTCGTATTCGGCGCATCCGATCCAAAGACGGGGGCGTGCGGCAGCGTGATCGATCTTCTCGCGCAGCCGCAGCTCAACCATCACACGGCGGTCAGCGGCGGTGCGCTCGCCGTGGAATGCGGCGCGCTGCTCTCGGCGTTCTTTTCGGCGCGGCGCGCCGAGTCGTAAGCAACTCAGATTGCACGATCCCGACCCGCCGCAGATGCGGAAGCCGGCTTCGCGGACGCGGTGCCGCCAGCGGGCCGCAGCTCGAAGTCGAACGCGGTACGCCCGCTTTCGCGACCGAGCGCGTCGAAGCTGCGCTCCTCAAAGCGCGCCCGCCCGTCTTGCGCGATCGCGAGCACCGTCGAGCAGCGCGTCCCGTAGCGAGGGTCGACAATGAAGGGACTCGACAGGAGCCGTTCCCACTCGGGCGATACGCCGGTCGCGGGCAGCGACGCGGGCTCGGCCTGGCGGCGATCGCCGAGCAGCTCGAACAGCGGCTGGAGCCGTTCGCTTCCCGATGCCGCCCAGGCGGCCAGCCGCTTCTTGCTCAGCGCGAGCTTCGGCCAGGGCGTCTCGAGGAGGTGGTTGGACAGGCCGTAGATGCCAGGGCCGAGGGCGATGGCGCCGCTCGCGCGGTTCGAAGCGTAGGCGGCCGTTGCGGCGACGCCCACGAGCAGGCTGAAGCCGTGATAGCGCTCGCCTTCAGCGGCGATCGCGGCGGCGCAGACGAGCGGCGCAGCCTCGTCGGCAAGCGCGCGGAGCACGAGCTCGCCGCGCGAAGGCGCGTTCGGATCGCGTGGCGCGCCCTCGCGGTAGTTGGTCACGAGGGCCCAGCGGCCGCTCGCGTTCACGCCGAACCAGGTGCCGCCTGCCACGAGATCCCTGCCGGCGAGCACACCCGAAGGCTGCCAGTGCGCGGGCTCGGCCGCGCGCGCATGGAATTCGTCGCGGTTCGCGGCGATCACCAGCGGGAGGCGCGCATGCGCTCCCAGGGCAAGCACCGCGAGGCACATGCTGTCAGTCGCCTCGAGCCACCGCGGGTAACGTCACGCTGCGCGCCCGCGCGAGCGCTCCGCAGTGGGGAAGCCGTATGGGAGAGACAGTTGCGAAAGCACGGGCCCTTCGAGCGCGCCGAGCCGCAGGTCGGTGCTCGCCGCCGTCTGCACAACGGCGAGCAAGTCGCTTCCGTTCGCGGGTGCCGGGGCCGCGTTGAGCACGGTACCACAGGCCTGCTCGCCGAAGCGCTCGCTGAAAACGCGCGTGCCGGGCGAGGGAGAAGGCGCGTCGGTGTGCGCGAGCATGGTGCGCTCCTTGACGATCCCGAGGTGCTGCGTACGGGCGACGATCTCCTGTCCCGTGTAACAGCCCTTCTTGAAACTGACGCCGCCGAGGACTTCCCAGTTGAGCATTTGCGGGATGAACAGGTCCTGCGTCGATGGAAGAATCGCCGGAACGCCTGCGCGCACCGCGAGCCACTCCCAGCAGGAGAATCCCGCCGGTCGCGCATGCACAGCCAAAAGGTCCCACAGCGGCGCGGCGCGCTCCGGGGCGACGATGGCCATGAATCGATTGCGCGCGAGCCCGAGCAGGACTCCTCCCGCCAGCGCGGCGCTTCGGTGTGTCGCGGGCACGACACCCGCTACCGCTTCCGCGCAACGCGCCGCGCTCGGCCCGCCGAGCCCGATACGCGCGCTGGCCGCGCTTGCGTCCTCGAGCCCGACCTTCGAGCGCAGCACGAACATCCCCAGGCGTTTGCGGATCGGCGCCAGCAACGGAGCCGGCAGCAGCAGCTCGAAGCTTGCCGCGTCGAGTCGCCGCAGCAGGAAGTTCGCGAGCACCCGGCCTTTGGGCGAGCACCACGCCGAATACTGGCTCGAGCCAGGCGCGAGGACCGCTACGTCGCTCGTCAGCTGGCCCTGGAGGAAGGCTTCGGCGTCCGGTCCGCTGACCCGCAGGGCGGCGAGGGGCGCAAGATCGCAGATAACCGCATCGTCGCGTGCCGCGGCGCGTTCCTGCGCTGGATCCGCAAAGCTCAACACGCTCGCGCCATCAAACTTCGCGCCGCGTGCGAGCAGTGAGTCGTGCCAGGGAATCATGAGCCGTGTTGCGCCTCGGGGGGCTTTCTCGTGAGCTAGGGCAGGGGGGTCATGGTCGGGAAAACTGTGCTAAAATCTTCAGTTAGCCTGATTCGAGGCCGCCCCAGCCGGGACGGCGGGTCGGGCAATTCGCAGATCTGCCCGTTCAGGGTGCCCGCAGGCGGCGTATGCGCAACTCGGGCCCGGTGGCGGATCGAGGCTCAACCCTGACAAGGAGTGTAGTAATGTCGGTCACGATGCGTCAAATGCTGGAGGCCGGGGTCCACTTCGGTCACCAGACTCGTTACTGGAATCCGAAGATGGCGGAGTACATCTTCGGCCAGCGCAACAAGATTCATATCGTCAACCTGGAGAAGACGCTAGCGATGTACCAGGAGGCGGTGAAGTACGTTCGTCAGCTCGCCGGCAACCGCGGCACCATCCTGTTCGTAGGGACCAAGCGCCAGGCGCGGGACATCATTGCCGAGGAGGCTCGGCGTGCGGCGATGCCCTACGTGGATCACCGCTGGCTCGGGGGCATGCTGACCAACTTCAAGACGGTGAAGGCGTCGATCAAGCGTCTGAAGGACCTGGAGACGATGGCGCAAGACGGCACGTTCGAGAAGATGAGCAAGCGCGAGGCGCTCACGCTCCAGCGCGAGATGGACAAGCTAAATCGCAGCCTCGGCGGCATCAAGGAGATGGGCGCGCTGCCCGATGCGCTGTTCGTAATCGACGTCGGCTATCAGAAGATTGCCGTGACGGAGGCGAAGAAGCTGGGAATCCCGATCGTGGGGGTGGTCGACACGAACCACTCGCCCGACGGCATCGCTTACGTGATTCCCGGCAACGACGATTCGAGCCGCGCCATACGCCTCTACGCCCGCGGTGTAGCCGACGCCGTGCTCGAGGGACGCAGCCAGGTGATCCAGGAGATCGTTCAGGCCGACGAATTCGTTGAGGTATCCGGGGACGAAGCAACCGCTTGACGAACGAGGGGCGGCAGCCCCTTTTTTTTGGGCATCGGAGAACAGCGAGCACAGCATGGCGGAAGTGACCGCAAACATGGTGATGGATTTGCGCAGCCGGACCGGGCTGCCGATGATGGAATGCAAGAAGGCGCTGCAGGAGGCTGCCGGCGATCCCGCCAAGGCGGAGGAGCTTTTGCGCGTGCGCAGCGGAGCCAAGGCTTCCAAGGCGGCCGATCGCGTCGCGGCGGAAGGCGTGATCGGCGCGTTCGTTTCTGCGGACGGCAGGAGCGGCGCGATGGTGGAGCTCAACTGCGAGACGGATTTCGTCGCCCGCAGTGCCGACTTCGTCGCCTTCGCCCGCGCGCTCGCGCGGCTCGTCGTCGAGAAGCAGCCCGCGGACGTGCCGGCGCTGTCCGCGCTCGCCCTCGATGGCGGCACGGTCGAAAGCGTTCGCCAGGCCCTCGTCCAGAAGCTCGGCGAGAACGTGTCGCTTCGCCGCTTCGTTCGCATGAGCACCCCCGGCCAGCTCGCTCAGTACCTTCACGGTGGCGGGCGCATCGGCGTTACCGTCGCTTACGAAGGTGGCGACGCGCAAACCGGCAAGGACATCGCGATGCATGTAGCGGCATCGGTCGCGCAGCTGCGACCGATCTGCGTGTCGCGCGACCAGGTCCCCAAGGATCTGGTCGAGCGCGAGCGGGCGATCTACGCGGCCCAGGCAGCGCAGAGCGGCAAGAGCGCAGAAATCGTCGCCAAGATGGTCGAAGGCAAGCTCAACCGCTTTCTGTCCGAGGTGACGCTGCTCGGTCAGCCGTTCGTCAAGGATCCCGATCAGAGCGTGGAGAAGTATCTCAAGGCGAAGGGCGCGAAAGTGAGCGCGTTCGAACTGTACGTGGTCGGGGAAGGCATCGAGCGGAAGAAGGACAACTTTGCCGCCGAAGTGGCGGCGATGGCGAAGTCGGCCTGAAAGAAGAAGCGCGCAGCGGACAGCCCAGGGAGCGAACGCCATGACCGCATCCACCACGGCACCGAATGTTGCGACGCTGCCGGGTGTGGCGCCGGCGGCGCGTGCTGAGCCGGTTTACAAGCGCATTCTGCTCAAGCTGTCGGGCGAGGCCCTGATGGGCGACGATGCCTATGGCATCAACCGGCAGGTGATCGATCGCATCGTCGCCGAGATCGGGGAGGTCGTGCAGCTCGGCGTCCAGGTTGCCGTCGTCATCGGCGGGGGCAACATCTTCAGGGGCGTTGCCCCGGGGGCGGCCGGTATGGATCGGGCGACCGCCGACTATATGGGCATGCTCGCGACCCTGATGAACGCGCTCGCGCTGCAGGACGCCATGCGCCGCGCGGGCCTCGTCTCCCGCGTCCAGTCGGCGCTGTCGATCGAGCAGGTGGCGGAACCGTATATTCGCGGGAAGGCCCTGCGCTACCTCGAGGAGAACAAGATCGTCATTTTCGCTGCAGGCACGGGCAACCCGTTCTTCACTACGGACACGGCCGCAGCGCTGCGGGGGCGCGAGATGGGCGTGGATATCGTGCTCAAGGCGACCAAGGTCGACGGCGTCTACACTTCCGATCCGAAGCGCGACCCCAACGCTCGCCGCTACCTCACGCTCACCTTCGACGAAGCGATCGTGAAGAACCTGAAAGTGATGGATGCCACCGCGCTCGCGCTGTGCCGAGATCAGAATATGTTGCTCAAGGTGTTCAGCATCTATGTGCCCGGCGCTCTCAAGCGCGTCGTGATGGGCGAGGACGAGGGCACGCTTGTCCAGTGCTAGGTGTTGCCAGGAGGATCGCTGCCGATGATCAACGAGCTGAAGAAGTCCGCCGAGCAGAAGATGCACAAGACCGTGGAAACGCTCAAGCAGGACTACCAGAAGGTGCGCACCGGACGCGCTCACACCGGGCTGCTCGATCACATCCAGGTCGACTATTACGGCTCGATGATGCCTATCAATCAGGTGGCGAACGTAACTCTCGGCGACGCGCGAACGATCGCCGTGCAGCCGTGGGAAAAGAAGATGGTGCCGGTGGTGGAGAAGGCGATCCGCGACTCGGACCTGGGCTTGAACCCGGCGACATCGGGAGATGTGATCCGTGTGCCGATGCCGGCGCTGACCGAGGAACGGCGCAAGGAGCTGATCAAAGTCGTGCGCCACGAAGCGGAAAATGCGCGCGTCGCGGTGCGCAACGTTCGACGCGATGCGAACGAACATCTCAAGAAGCTGCTGAAGGAACACAAGGTTTCCGAGGACGACGAGCGCCACGCCCAGACCGACGTGCAAAAACTCACCGACCGCTACATTGCCGAGATCGACAAAGTACTGCAAGGCAAGGAAGCCGACTTGATGGCGGTGTGACCGGGCACGGATCGATCCGCGTCGCGGCCTCCGGCCCGAGGGACGAAACGACCGCCGGGCTCCGGCGCGAACCATGTTCCAAAGCTCCACGCGCGAAATTCCCGAGCCGCCGCTGATCCCGCGGCATATCGCGATCATCATGGACGGCAACGGCCGCTGGGCGAAACAGCGGCTGCTGCCGCGCGTGGCGGGTCACCGCAAGGGGGTGGAGGCCGTTCGCGCTACGGTAAGGGCCTGCGTCGAGCGCGGCGTCGAGTACCTAACGCTGTTCGCGTTTTCCAGCGAGAACTGGCGCCGGCCAGCCGACGAAGTGTCGATCCTCATGCAGCTGTTCGTGCGTGCGCTCGAGCAGGAAGTGACGAAGCTCGACGAGAACGGCATCCGCTTTCGCGTCATCGGAGACACGTCGCGCTTCGAACCCCGTATCCGCAACCTCATCCAGGCGGGCGAGGCGCTCACCGCGCGGCACAAGCGGCTGACGCTTACCGTCGCTGCGAACTATGGCGGCCGTTGGGACATCGCGCAGGCGGCGAGCCGGCTCCTCGCGGAGCACCCGGAGGCGGCTCGGGGCTTCGAGCCGCAGGCGCTGGAGCCGTACCTGTCGATGGCCTACGCGCCCGAGCCCGACCTTTTCATCCGCACCGGCGGGGAGCAGCGGATTTCGAACTTTCTGCTCTGGCAGCTTGCCTATACCGAGTTTTACTTCACCGACCTGCTCTGGCCGGACTTCGACGCCAATGCGCTCAATGCCGCGATCGCTTCCTATCAACAGCGCGAGCGCCGATTCGGGCAGACGAGCGAGCAACTCCTGGCGGCGCGGCGCTGAGATGCTCGGTACTCGCATCTTGACCGCCGCGGTCCTGGTGCCGCTCACGCTGGCCGCGCTGTTCCTGCTGGGGCCGGAGGGATGGGGCCTCGCAACCTTGGTGGTCGTGGGCATCGGGGCCGCAGAGTGGGCTGGCCTCGCGGGGTACTCGCAGCGGACCTGGGCCCTGTTTGGGGGCGGCGTGTTCCTGATCGGCCTGACGCTGCTCTTTGCGCGGGCGAGCGCGTTTTCTCCCGAGGGAGGCTGGCCCTCGGCGGTGACGGTGGCGATTTGCGGTACCGCTACCGTCTTCTGGCTCCTTATCGCGCCCTTCTGGCTCGCGGCGCGCTGGCGCGTCGCCTCAAGGCTGACGCTTGTCCTGCTGGGGTCGCTGCTGCTGCTTGCCACCTGGGTGGCGGTGGTGCAGCTCCAATCGCGCTCGCCATGGCTGCTGCTCGCCCTCATGGCGGTTGTGTGGATTGCGGACACCGCGGCCTATTTCGCAGGGCGCGCGTTCGGAAGGCACAAGCTGGCGCCGTCGATCAGCCCGGGGAAGACGTGGGAAGGCGTCTACGGTGCGCTCCTGGCTACCGCCGTCTACGCCGTGTTCCTGCTTCGCTTTGCGCCTGATCGGATGGCGCTGTCTGCTGCCGCGGTGGCCGCCTGGATCGCCGGACTGCTGGCCTTGACCGCGCTGTCGATCGTCGGCGATCTCTTCGAATCGATGCTCAAACGGCAGCGTGGCGTCAAGGACAGTGGAAAACTGCTTCCTGGTCACGGCGGCGTGCTCGATCGCATCGACGCACTGCTGGCCGCGATGCCGGCGGCGGCGCTGATCGCGCAATACGCGCTACGATGAACGCCGCGATGTCCACGAGACGGCAAATTGCCATCCTGGGCGCCACCGGGTCGATCGGTGCCTCTGCGCTGGACGTGATCGCGCGCCATCCGGATCGTTTCGGCGTCGTGGCGCTCGCCGCCAACCGGCGTTGGGAAACGATGCTCGGGCTCGTGCGCCGCTTTCGTCCACCCTATGCGGCGCTCGCCGATGAGGCCGCGGCAGCCGAGCTCGCCGCGGCGCTGCGACGCGAGGGCCTGCCGACGCGCGTCCTGCGCGGCACGGACGGTGTGGTCGAAATTGCGTCACTTCGGGATGCCGACACGGTCATTGCCGCCATCGTCGGCGCTGCGGGACTCGCTCCGGCACTCGCCGCCGCGCGTGGCGGAAAACGAGTGCTGCTCGCGAACAAGGAGGCGCTCGTGCTCGCAGGCGGAGTGTTCATGCACGCCGTGCGCGAAGGCGGGGGCATGCTGCTGCCGATCGACAGCGAGCACAACGCGGTCTTCCAGTGCCTGCCGGGAGGCGCGGGATCCGCGCGCGAGGCGACGGGCGTGCGCAGGATCCTGCTCACGGCGTCAGGCGGCCCTTTCCGCACCCGGGCGCGCACCGATCTCGAGCGGGTCACCCCTGACGAGGCGTGCGCGCACCCGCGCTGGCGCATGGGCCGCAAGATCTCGGTCGACTCGGCGACGATGATGAACAAGGGGCTGGAGGTGATCGAGGCGCACTGGCTGTTCGGCTGCGCTCCCGAGCAGATCGAAGTCGTGATTCACCCGGAGAGCATCGTCCATTCGCTCGTCGAGTACGTCGACGGTTCCGTCTTGGCGCAACTCAGCCACCCGGACATGCGCACGCCGCTCGCGCAGGCGCTTGCCTGGCCGGAGCGCGTAGCTGCAGGCGTTGCGCAGCTCGACCTCGCGCAAATCGGCGCGCTCAGCTTCGCGGCTCCCGATCGGACACGCTTTCCATGCCTCGATCTCGCCTATCAGGCGCTCGCCGCGGGAGGGACTGCACCGGCCGTCCTCAACGCGGCCAACGAAGTTGCGGTCGAAGCATTTCTCGAGCGACGACTGGGCTTCCTGGACATAACCGGCGTATGCGCGGAGACGCTGGCAGGGCTTCCTGCCAGGACGATCGGTTCGCTCGAGGACGCGCTCGAGGCCGATCGAGCAGCTCGCGCATTCGCGGCCCGCCGGCTCGAGAAGCACGCGCTCCCCGTATGATCGACGTCATGCAGAAGCTGCTGGCGTTTGCCGTGACCCTGGGGGTGCTGATCACTTTTCACGAACTCGGCCACTATGTCATGGCGCGACTCGCGGGCGTGAAGGTGCTGCGCTTCTCGATCGGCTTCGGTCGTGTCATATGGATGCGCCGCGTCGGCGCCGATCGCACCGAATGGGCGCTGTCCGCCCTCCCGCTGGGCGGCTATGTGAAGATGGTGGACGAACGAGAAGGCGAGGTTGCACCTGCCGATCTCGACCGCGCGTTCAACCGGCAGAGCGTCTGGAAGCGCGCCGCGATTGTCGTAGCGGGCCCGCTCGCCAATCTGTTGCTCGCAGTCCTGCTGTTCGCCGGGACTTATCTGGTCGGAGTCCCCGCGCAGCGCGCGCTGCTCGCCGAGCCTCCGCCGAACTCCGCGGCCGCGAGTGCCGGGCTTGTTGCGGGTGACCTCGTCACCGCGGTGGACGACGAGCGCGTGCGCTCGTGGCAGGACTTGCGGTGGCGCTTGCTGCGGGCGTCGGGCGCCGACCGGGTGAGCCTGACCGTGGAGCGCCCGAGTGGCGCAACGACGCGCGTCCTGTCGCTGGCGGCACTTGGCCCGGCTGATTGGGAGGGCAACTATCTCAGCGCACTCGGGCTCAAGATCGATCTTGGGGCGCCGCTGCTGCGCGAAGTTCTGCCCGGCAAACCCGCAGCGGCCGCCGGGCTGCGCGCGGGCGACGCCATAGTTGCCGTCGATGGTCAGGAGATGCGCTCGCCCGCGGATGTCGCGGCGGTAACCAACGCGCATCCTGGCGAAGTTCTTCGCTTCACGATCAAGCGCGATGGCGGACGCTTCGATACACAGTTGACGCCGGAGGCGACGGAGCAGGACGGACGCCGCGTGGGCCTCGCCGGGATGCGCCTGTCAATCGATCCCGCTGCCGTTGAGGAGCTGTCGCTCACCGTGCGCTACGGACCCATCGATGCGCTGGTCCAGGGAGCGAAGAAGACGTGGGACCTCTCGGTTTTCACGGTGAAGATGCTCGGACGCATCATCACCGGCGACGCCTCACTCAAGAACATCAGCGGGCCGCTTACGATGGCGGACTACGCTGGCCAGTCGGCGCAGGCCGGCATCCTAACCTTCATCGGCTACCTTGCTCTGATCAGCATCAGCTTGGGTGTCCTCAACTTGATGCCAGTGCCGTTACTCGATGGCGGACACTTGTTGTATTATCTCGTCGAGATCTTCAAAGGCAGTCCTGTTTCCGACCGCGTTCTCGAGGTCGGCCAGCGCATCGGCATGGCCGTGCTGGCCCTGCTGATGGCTTTGGCGCTATTCAATGACCTTTCGCGTTTGCTCTGACGCCGGCGACCACGCGCGGGCAGGCGGGTTGCGTGCGAGCGTCGGGGTCGGCGCATGGGCTGCGCTCCTCCTCACGCTGCTCTGTTCCCTGTGCGCGGAGCCGGCACACGCCTTCGAGCCGTTCGTGGTCCAGGACATTCGCGTCGAAGGCGTGCAGCGCACCGACGCGGGCACGGTTTTCAACTATCTCCCGATCAAGGTAGGCGATCGCGTCGACAACGAGAAGGCGTCGGAGGCGGTCAAGGCGCTCTACGCGACGGGTTTTTTTCGGGACGTGCGCCTCGAAGTCGAGGGTGACGTGCTGGTCGTCATCGTGCAAGAACGCCCGACGATCAGCCAGATCGACATCGTTGGCGTCAAGGAGTTCGAGAAGGACACGCTGAAGAAGGCGTTGAAGGATATCGGCGTCGCGGAGTCACGCATCTTCGACCGCTCGGCGCTCGACCGTGCGGAACAGGAGTTGAAGCGGCAATACATCAATCGCGGCTATTACGCGATGACGGTGACGACGACGGTAACGCCGCAGGAGCGCAATCGCGTTGCCATCAATTTCACGGTCGAGGAGGGCGAGGTTGCCAAGATCGCTGTCATCAACTTCGTCGGGGCGAACGTCTTCTCGGAGAAGACGCTGCTCGCGCAGATGCAGCTGTCGACTTCGGGGTGGTTCACCTGGTACACGAAGAACGATCAGTACTCGAAGCAAAAACTGCAGGCAGATCTCGAATCACTGCGTAGCTACTACACTGATCGCGGGTACCTGGAGTTTCAGGTCGACTCCACCGAGGTATCGATCACCCCCGACAAGGAGCACATCTACATAACGATCGACATCACCGAGGGTCCGAAGTACACGATTTCGGACGTACGTCTGGCCGGAGAGCTGGTGCTGCCGGAGGCCGAGTTCATGCGCTTGATCAGCGTGCGCCCCGGTGACGTCTATTCTCGAGGAAAGCTGACGCAGTCGACGAAGGCGATCTCGGACCGGTTGGGCAGCGACGGATACGCTTTCGCCAACGTGAACGCGGTTCCCGACATAGACCGCGAGAAGAGGACCGCGGCGTTCACTTTCTTCGTCGATCCTGGGCGGCGGATCTACGTGCGTAGAATCAACATCAGCGGCAACAGCAAGACGCGCGACGAGGTCATCCGCCGCGAGGTCCGGCAGTTGGAGAACGGCTGGTACGACGCAACGCGCATCGAGCGGTCCAAGGTGCGGATCTCGCGGCTCAACTACTTCGATGACGTCAATATCGAGACGCCGAGCGTGCCGGGAAGCCCCGATCAGGTCGACCTCGACGTGACGGTCACGGAGAAGCCCACGGGAAACCTCCTCGCCGGCGTGGGCTACTCCAGCGCGGACGGGGTCGTGCTGACCGGCTCGATATCCCAGAACAACATCTTCGGTACTGGCAACTCGCTGACTGCGGCGATCAACACGAGCCGCGTTGGCCGGAACATCTCCTTGAGCTACCTTGAACCCTACTGGACGATCGACGGAGTCTCTCGCACGCTGGAGCTGTACAACAAGAACATCACGCCATCGTCGCTGCCGATCGCCCAGTATTCATCGAACACCTACGGCGCAGCGGTCGGCTTCGGGATCCCGGTGACGGAGACGGATGCGGTGAACGTCGGTTTCCGCTACGAACATACATCGTTGTCGGTGCCTCTCGGAAGCCCGCTGATCTACATCGACTTCGTCCACGAGTTCGGCAACGTCACCAACAGCTACATCCTGACGGCCGGCTGGTCGCAGGACACGCGTGACAATATCCTTTTCCCCAGTCGCGGACTGGTGCAGGCGGCGCTGGTCGAGTACGGCATGCCGTTCGGCGAGCTGTACTACTACAAGGCGAACTATCTTATCCAGTGGTTTACGCCACTGCCGGCAAACTTCGTGCTGATGCTTCGGAGCGACCTGGGTTACGGCGGCGGCCTCGGCGGCAAACCTCTGCCGTTCTTCAAGGCGTATTATGGCGGTGGCGTGGGGTCGGTACGCGGCTACGAGACCGCGTCCCTCGGGCCGCAGGACGCGGCGGGCAACACGACCGGCGGCAGGCAGAAGATCATCGGCAACGCCGAGCTGTTCTTTCCGCTGCCGGGTGCGAAAGCCTCGGACCAGTCGGTTCGGCTCTCGGTATTCTTCGACGCTGGCGAGATTTACGATGAAGGGACGCAGCCGCAGTTCGAATCCTTCCGATACTCGACGGGCGTGGGAATCGCCTGGAACTCGCCGGTGGGGCCGATCAAGTTGAGCTACGGCTACCCGCTCAACAAGCAGCCGGGTGACCGTATCCAGCGGCTGCAGTTCCAGGTTGGGACGGTGTTCTGAGCGTTGTGCATTCAGGCAGGAGAGAACGTTGAAACAGGCAATGAAGCAAGCGATTAATCTGGGCGCAGCCTTCCTCGCCGCGGCGCTTTTCGCGACGGTGAGCTATGCCCAGAGCAGCGACTACAAGATCGGCTTCGTCAATACGGAGCGGCTGTTCCGGGAGGCTGCGCCGGCGAAGCGGGCGCAGCAGAAACTCGAGAAGGAGTTCGCCGGGCGCGACGCTGATATCCAGAAGCTCACCAAGCAGGTGCGCGATCTCCAGGCGCAGCTCGAGAGAGACGGAGCCACGATGGCCGAGAGCGACCGCCGCAACAAGGAGCGCGACCTCGCCAACATGACGCGGGACATGCAGCGGATGCAGCGCGAATTCCGCGAAGATCTTAACCTGCGGCGCAACGAAGAGCTTGCCGCGGTACAGGAGCGGGCCAACAAGGTCATCCAGCAGATCGCCGAGGCCGAGAAGTTCGACCTGATCCTGCAGGACCCTGTCGTGTTCGCCAGCAGCCGCATCGATATCACTGAGAAGGTCATCAAGGCGCTCGCCGACAAGTAGGCGGACGACGTGCAGCGCGCCGCGCATGGTTCAGGACTCCACCGGGATCCCCCTGCGTCAGCTGGCCGAGCGCTGTGGCGTCGAGCTGGCGGGAAACGGCGACGTTAGGATCGATCACATCGCGTCGCTCGACGCAGCTGATCGCGGCGCGATCGCATTTCTCTCCAGTCCGAGATACCGAAGCCATCTCGCGACGACGCGAGCGAGCGCGGTGATCGTCACGCCGGCCGACGCGGCGGCCACTGCACTACCGAAGCTCGTCACCGCGAACCCCTATGCCACGTACGCCCGGGTGGCCGCCGTCCTGCATCCTCTAGCGACCGCCGCCCCGGGTGTGCACCCGACGGCGGTCGTGGCGTCGAGCGCGCGGGTCGCTCCGGAAGCGACCATCGGGCCGGGCGCGGTCATCGGTGAGCGTGCCTCGATCGCCGCCCGGGCCCGGATCGAGGCCGGAACGGTCGTTGGTGAGGAATGCAGCGTCGGTGAGGACTGCATCCTCCACCCCAAGGTCGTGCTCTACCCGCGCACCGTGGTCGGCCCGCGCACGATCGTGCACAGCGGGGCAGTCATCGGCGCGGACGGGTTTGGCATGGCCGAGGAGAGCGGGCGCTGGGTCAAGGTGCCGCAGCTCGGGCGCGCCGTGATCGGCGCTGACGTCGAAATCGGAGCGAACACCACGATCGATCGCGGAGCCATCGGCGATACGGTAATTGAGGACGACGTCAAGCTCGACAACCAGATCCAGATCGGCCACAACTGTCATATCGGCGCGCACACGGCGATAGCGGGTTGCGCTGGCATCGCCGGCAGCACCCGGATCGGGCGCAACTGCAAGATCGGGGGCGCGGCGATGATCGCCGGTCACCTCGAGATTGTCGATGGAACCGTTATCGGTGCGGCGTCGGGCGTCGGCGATTCGATCACGGTCGCAGGCGCCTACAACGGGGGATTGCCCGCCCTGCCTCAGAGGGAATGGATGCGCCTGCTGGCTGCGCTGATGCGCCTGCGCTCGCTCGTCGAGCGAGTGCGGGCGCTCGAGCGCGGACGCGCCGAAGGGGAGTCATGACCATGCTGGCAATGGACGTCAACGAGATCATGCGGCACCTGCCGCACCGGTATCCTTTTCTCTTGGTCGATCGCGTGCTCGAATGCGAAAAGGGGCAGCGGATCAAGGCCATCAAGAACGTGTCCATCGGCGAGCCGTTCTTCGAGGGGCACTTCCCCGGTTATCCCGTGATGCCCGGCGTGCTGATCATCGAGGCGCTGGCGCAGGTGTCGGCGATCCTTGCCTACGTCACCCGGGGAGACAAGCACGACGGCCGGGAGCTGCTCTTCTTTGCGGGAATCGACAAAGCCCGGTTCAAGCGCCCCGTTTTTCCGGGCGACCAGCTGGTGCTCGAATCGACCGAGCTCAACGTCGTGCGCAGCGTCTACAAGTTCGCGGCGAAGGCCACCGTGGGCGGGGAGCTGGCTGCCGAGGGTGAGCTGATGGCAGCGGTGCGGGACGTGCGGGCCTAGGCCGCGTGACGGGCAACGTCCATCCTACCGCGCTCGTTGCCGCCGGCGCCCGGTTGGCACCGGATGTGAGCGTAGGTCCGTATTCCATCATTGGTCCCGAGGTTACAGTGGGGGGTGGCACGATCATCGCGAGCCACGTCGTGGTCGCGGGCCGCACCACCATCGGGCGCGACAATCGGGTCTTCCAGTTCGCTTCGGTCGGCGACATACCGCAGGACCGCAAGTACGGTGGGGAGCCCACCGCCACGGAGATCGGCGACAACAACGTGATTCGCGAATTCGTGACCATTCACGCTGGAACCGCCCAGGATCGGGGGCGCACGACCATTGGCAATCGCAACCTGCTGCTCGCGTACTCGCACGTCGCGCACGACTGCCTTGTTGGAGACGACACGACGTTCTCGAACAACGCCCAGCTCGCCGGCCACGTGGTAGTCGGCGATTACGCCGTCCTGGGGGGCTTCGTCGGCGTGCACCAGTTCTGCCGGATCGGGGCGCACGCGATGGTGGCCGCCGGCTCGATCGTCCTGCAGGACGTGCCGCCGTTCGTCACCGCCGCGGGCTATCCCGCCAAGCCCCGCGGCAGCAACAGCGAAGGGCTGCGGCGACGCGGCTTCTCGGCCGATGACATCGCGGCGGTGCGGCGCGCGTACAAGACTCTTTATCGCAAGGCGTTGCCGCTGGAAGAAGCGCGCGCGGCGATCGCCAGCGACGCGAAAGCCTCACCGGCGCTGAACGTCATGGTCGAATTCCTGGAGACTCCCGGACGCGGCATCATCCGCTGACACGACATGGGCGAGGGAGGCGGGGGGATCACGATCGGCATCGTCGCCGGCGAAGCCTCGGGCGATGCGCTTGCAGCCGACCTGATACGGGCGGTGCGCGCACGCCTGCCGGCGGTGCGCTTCATCGGCATCGCTGGGCCGCAGATGATCTCCGCCGGCTGCGAGGCCTGGTACCCTACGTCGATGCTCTCGCTGCGCGGTTACGTGGAGGTGCTCGCGCGCGTGCCGGAGCTCGTGCGCGTGCGCGCAGCGATCCGCCGCAGGCTGCGTCACGCCGGTGCGCGGCTATTCATCGGCGTCGATGCTCCGGACTTCAATCTCGGCCTGGAAGCGCGGCTGAAGCGCGATGGCATGCGCACGATCCACTACGTCAGCCCGTCCGTGTGGGCTTGGCGGCGCGAGCGCATCGATACGATGGCGCGTTGCGCGGATCGCCTCCTCGCGCTGTTTCCCTTCGAGCCTCCGTTGTACGCCGAGGCGCGCCTGCAGGTGACCTTCGTGGGGCACCCGCTCGCGGCGCAGGCTGCCACCGTCGCCAGCCGACGCGAGACGCGCGAGCTGCTCAAGCTGGAAATGAAGCAGCCGATCTTCGCGCTGTTGCCTGGAAGCCGGCTCTCGGAACTGGAGATGCACAGCGAGCTCTTGCTCGGCACTGCGGCGGAGCTTCTCGAGGCCCAGCCTGCCGCGCGTTTCCTTGTTCCGCTGGCGAGCCGCGAGACGCGCGAGCACTTCGACGCCGTGCGCTATCGCATGCGTCTCGAACAGCTGCCGATCAAACTGCTCTACGGGCACGCCGACGAGGCGCTCAAGGCCGCCGACGTCGGGATCGTCGCCTCCGGGACGGCTACGCTGGAGGCTGCGATGTCGCGCTGTCCTCATCTCATCTTCTATCGCGTCAAGGCGCTCACTGCCTGGATCGTCCGGCGCAAACTGCTGCTGCCTTTCGTCGGGCTGCCCAACGTCCTTGCCGGGCGCTTCGTCGTGCCCGAGTTCCTGCAGCAGGACGCCACGCCGGGGAATCTCGCCAGGGCAGCACTCAACCTCTACGACGATACGATCACGCGCCGCCGGCTCGAGGCGCTGTTCGCGGGCATGGCCGCGGAGCTCAGCGCGAACACCACGGCGATCGTCGGCGAGGTCGTCACCGCCGAGCTGCGCGCCGCGGGCGTCGCATGCTGATCGCGGGCGTCGACGAGGCGGGCAGGGGTCCGCTGGCGGGCCCGGTGGTGGCCGCCGCGGTCATTCTCGATCCGGAACGACGATTGCGCGGGCTGCGCGATTCGAAGCAGCTCACGGCCGCGTCGCGCGACCTCCTCGCGGTCGAGATCCGCTCTAATGCCGTCGCGTGGGCGGTAGCCGCAAGCGAGGTCGCCGAGATCGACGAGTTGAACATCCTGCAGGCGACCTTGCTCGCCATGCGCCGCGCGGTCGAGGCACTCGCTGTCCGACCCGATGTTGTCTGGATCGACGGCTTGCACTGCCCGCCGCTCGCCTACCCCTCACGGCCGATCGTCAACGGCGACCGCGACATCGCACCGATCGCCGCAGCATCGATCCTGGCCAAGACGGCGCGCGATGCGTTTCTGCTCGAACTCGATCGCAGCTACCCGGCGTACGGCTTCGCTCGCCACAAGGGATACTGCACGCCCGAGCATCTGGCCGCGCTGGCTGCCCATGGCCCGTGCCCAGCGCACCGGCGCTACTTCGCCCGCGTTTCCCAGCTCGAACTCGAGTTCTAAGCTCCCTCGCGAACAAGGTGCGGGATCGACCGGAGATCGACGGGCCGGTAAGATGACGGTCGGAATCGCACCAAGGACCGATCCGATGATTCACTGTGTGCTGCACGACCCGAAGGATTCCGTCGCTGTCGTGGTCGTTGAAGGCGTCAAGGCGGGGCAAACGCTGACCGCGCTGATTCTCGACGAGGACCGTACGATGACGCTTTCCTGCACCCAGGACATTCCATTGGGCCACAAGGTTGCGCTCAAGGATATGAAGGTCGGCGACACGGTGATCAAGTACGGTGTCGACATCGGCAGGGTCGTGGCCCCGATCAAGACGGGTCAGCACGCCCACGTGCACAACATAAAGACGAAACGCTGGTGACGCCATGCAGAAAGCATTTCAGGGATATCGCCGCGAGAATGGACGCGTCGGAGTCCGCAACCACGTTGTGATCCTGCCGGTCGACGACCTGTCGAATGCGGCGACCGAGGCCGTGGCGAACAACGTCAAGGGCGTGCTGGCGATCCCGCATCCCTATGGGCGCCTGCAGTTCGGCGCTGACCTCGATCTGCACTTCCGAACGCTGATCGGCGCGGGCAGCAATCCCAACGTGGCGGCCGTCGTGGTGATCGGTATCGAGGAGGGCTGGACCAAGCGCGTGGTCGATGGCATCGCCAAGACCGGCAAGCCGGTGACCGGTTTCGGCATCGAGCTGCACGGCGATCACGACACGATCATGCGCGCCTCGAAAGCTGCACGCGAATACCTGCAATGGGCGAGCGAGAAGCAGCGCGAGGAATGCGGGGTGAACGAGCTCTGGGTTTCGTGCAAGTGCGGTGAGTCGGACACGACGTCGGGTTGTGGCTCCAACCCGACGGTTGGCGACGCCTTCGACAAGCTCTACGCCGCGGGGAGCACGCTGGTGTTCGGCGAGACGACGGAGCTCACCGGCGGGGAGCAGATCGTCGCCGCGCGCTGCCGGGACGACAACGTGCGCAAGGACTTCATGGGCATGTTCGATCGCTATCAGGAAGTGATCAATCGTCACAAGACGAGCGATCTTTCCGAGTCGCAGCCGACGAAGGGCAACATTGCCGGCGGGCTTACCACGATCGAGGAAAAGGCGCTCGGAAACATCCAGAAGATCGGGAGGAGGTGCGTCATCGATGGCGTACTCGACAAGGCCGAGGCTCCCACGGGCACGGGCCTTTGGTTCATGGACAGCTCGTCGGCTGCGGCGGAGATGGTAACGCTGTGCGCAGCCGCGGGCTTCGTCGTGCATTTCTTCCCGACAGGACAGGGCAACGTCATCGGCAACCCGGTTCTGCCGGTCATCAAGATCTGCGCCAATCCGCGCACGGTGCGCACCATGAGCGAGCACATCGACGTTGACACCTCAGGGCTCCTGCAACGCGAGATCACGATGGACCAGGCCGGCAACAAGCTTCTCGACATGATGTTTCGCACCGCCAACGGAAGGCTCACCGCCGCGGAGGCGCTCGGCCATCGCGAGTTCGTTATGACGCGGCTCTACGAGAGCGCTTGACTGCGACGTCCAGGATCTTGGTTGCCTTGACGATCGCCGCGTTCCTGGCGGTCGCGGGAGCCGCGCGCGCGGAGATGGCCGAGCTCAAGGTCGCGCAGCAGTACGGGATCGGCTACCTCCCGCTCATGGTGATGGAGGAGCAGAAACTCATCGAAAAGCACGCGAAGGCGGCCGGCATCGACGTCGCCGTTAGCTGGCCGAGGTTCGCGGGCGGCAATGTGATGAACGACGCGCTGCTGTCGAACAGCCTGCAATTCGCCTCGGGCGGCGTTGGCCCGTTCGTGACGCTGTGGGCGCGCACCAGAGGCAACCTCGACGTCAAGGCGATCGCCGCGATCAACTCGATGCCGCTCTACCTCAACACCCGCAACCCGAACGTGAAGACCTTGAAGGACTTCACCGAGCGCGACCGGATCGCGCTGCCAGCGGTGAAGGTGTCGATCCAGGCGATCACCCTGCAGATGGCGGCGGAAAAGGCGTTCGGCGAGGGTCAGCAGAACAAGCTCGATGCGCTCACAGTTTCTTTGTCGCATCCGGACGCTCAGACCGCGTTGCTCTCGGGGCAATCAGAGATCACGGCCCACTTCGGCTCGCCGCCGTTTCAGTATCAGCAGCTGAGGAGCCCGACGATTCACACCGTGTTCAATTCCTACGACGTCCTCGGCGGACCGGCAACGTTCAATCTCGTCTGGACGACGTCGAAGTTCAGAAACGAGAATCCGAAGCTCTACGATGCCTTTGTCAAGGCGCTCGACGAGGCTGTCGCGATGATCAACCGCGACAAGCGCTGGGCGGCCGAGGCGTACTTGCGCGTCTCCAAGGACAAGGACAGCGTGGAAGACATCCTGGCAATGCTCAACGATCCGGCGATCGTGATCACGACAACGCCGCAGAACATGATGAAGTATGTCGACTTCATGGCGAAGACCGGAGCGATCAAGACGCGTCCGGACTCCTGGCGGGAGATGTTCTTCCCCAACGCGCACGGTCTGCCGGGCAACTGACCGCGGCATGGCCGAGAGCGCAACGCCGATCGACCAGGCGCCCGACCTGGCGACTATCCTGGCCGCTCGCGAGCGCATCCGCTCGTTCGTCCGCCGGACCCCGGTTCTGAGCTCGCCTGCGCTCGATGCGCTCTGCGGAGCGCGGCTCGTTTTCAAGTGCGAGAGTTTGCAGGAGATCGGTGCGTTCAAGGCGCGCGGGGCGAGCAATGCTGTCCTGTCGCTGAGCGATGCGGAAGCCGCCCGCGGCGTCGTCACCCACTCCTCCGGCAACCACGGTGCAGCGCTCGCGTGGGCAGCCGCGCGGCGCGGCATTCCCGCCTGGGTCGTCATGCCTTCGACGGCGGCCGCGGTGAAGCAACAGGCCGTGCGCCAGTTCGGCGCCACGGTGCGGCACAGCGACCCGGGCGTCGACTCGCGTGAGAAGGTCTGTGCCGCCGTCCAGGCCGAAACAGGCGCCACACTGATCCACCCATACAACGACTGGCGCGTGATCGCCGGACAAGGAACTGCGGCCCTCGAGCTCCTCGAGGACGCCCCTGAGCTCGACGCCGTCATCGCACCGGTCGGCGGAGGCGGGCTGGTGTCCGGCACGGCGATCGCCGCGAAGAGTCTCGCCCCCTCGATCAAAGTTTACGGGGCAGAGCCTGCCGGAGCCGACGATGCCTTCCAGTCGCTGCGCGCAGGGCGCATCGTGCCGCAGACCGATCCGCGAACGATCGCCGACGGGTTGCGCTCTTCGCTGGGCGACCGGACATTCGCCGTGATTCGCACTCGCGTGGACGCAATCGCAACGGCCTCGGAAGAGGCGATCGTCCGTGCGATGCGGCTCCTGTGGGAGAGACTCCGGTTGGTGATCGAGCCTTCCGGCGCGGTCCCGCTTGCCTGTCTGCTGGAAAACAAGCTCCCGGTGGAGCGCTTGCGCGTCGGTATCATCCTGAGCGGCGGCAACGTCGACCTGGACAGACTCCCCTGGCAGGACGCGACCGCATGAGCAGCGCGCTGCTCGATGTGCGCGACGTGACGCTGCAATACAAGACGGTCGACCGCCTGGTCACGGCGACTTATCGGGTCAATTTCCAGGTGCTGGCTTCGGACCGGTTCGTGCTGCTCGGGCCGTCGGGCTGTGGCAAGTCCACCCTGCTCAAGGCGGTCGGAGGCTACCTCGATCCGGTCGAAGGCGAAATCCGCCTCAAAGGCCAGAAGGTCGTGCGCCCTGGCCCTGACCGGATGATGGTGTTTCAGGAATTCGACCAGCTCCTGCCCTGGAAGACCGTCCTGGAGAACGTGGTGTTCGCGCTCGCGGCCAGCGGCAAGCTCGCCGGCAAGGCCGCCGCCGAAAGAGCGCTCGACTACATCGCCAAGGTGAACTTGGCCAAGTTTGCCGACAGCTACCCGCACACGCTCTCCGGCGGGATGAAGCAGCGCGTCGCGATCGCCCGCGGCATGGCGATGGAGCCTGACATCCTACTCATGGACGAACCATTCGCGGCCCTCGACGCGCTCACCCGACGCAGGATGCAGGACGAGCTCCTGCAATTGTGGGACGAGACGCGCTTCACGGTGCTTTTCGTTACGCATTCGATCGCGGAGGCGATCAAGGTAGGCAGCCGCATCCTGCTGCTCTCCCCCCATCCGGGGCAGGTCAAGGCCGAGATCAACAGCCTGCCGCGCAGCCACGATCACGCCGATGCGGCGGCCCTCGAGCGCAAGATCCACGACATGCTCTTCGCCGACGCCGTCGAAGAGACGGAGACACGCCATGACTGATGCTGCTGCACTGCGCCCCGACGTCTACCGCGAAACCAGCGACGCCTCGCATCTCGGTGTGGTCGAGAAGCCGCTCTCGACGTGGGAGCGCGTCTACAACCTCGCGGGGGTGCGCAAGACCGCGATCCTGGTCGTGCTCGCTGCGGCGTGGGAGATCTATGCGCGCATTCTGAACAATCCCCTGCTGTTCCCCAGCTTCGGCGCAACGGCCGCGGCATTCCTGGACATGATGGTGCATGGCACCTTGCTG
>Ga0187777_10000619_pt1 | contig 23827 bp, 19 predicted proteins | sample 1015_Q2_SP5_10_M_FD_132416 | JGI IMG/M metagenome (GOLD analysis project Ga0187777, IMG submission 132416) | Tropical peat soil microbial communities from peatlands in Department of Meta, Colombia - 1015_Q2_SP5_10_MG | ecosystem: Environmental > Terrestrial > Soil > Wetlands > Peat | place... | reverse complement strand
CTTATCAAGCCCCAGAAATTTCCCAAAATCGCCTCTATCTCGTTGAAGAATATGAAAGAAAATAAATTCCTGAAAAGTGGCGGGTTCACTGCTCTGAATCTGTCATACTGAAGTTATAGAGTCGAAAAAGGCGGTTCTCGCCATGGAGGGCCATCGCCCGTGCACAATCCTCTGAGACTTCGAAGGGTGAGCGCCGAGCCCGCTCCGTCCTGAGCGGGGCAGGCGCGAGGGCGAAGCAGCTTGCTGCGGAGCCCCGGAATAAGAAGCCGTAGATCAGAGAAGGCGGTCTGAACTGGTAACAGTTCACCGCGAATTTCGGCCCTATCCAAGCACAGCTGTGCTTTTTCTCTAGACTCGTTTGACTTGTCACCCCGAGCGAAGCGCAAGACCTAAGCCGAGCCGGCAGTCGAGTGACCTTGGTTTTCTCAGCAACCGGGTACCAGCAACCGGTCTTTCCTGAACTAGCTGGCGAACGCCTCCTTATTCACCACGTACGGCATCTTGGTCACGTCGCCGCCGTAGTTCCCCTCCAGCACGTCGATCAGTCCCTGCACGCAGCGGCCGGCCATGCCTTTGTTGGGATCCGGCGATAATCGGGTGATGCGCGCGCCGCTGGCAAAGTGGTGGAACAGGCGGCAGCGGTCCTCGATTGCCGGATCGCGCAGCGGCGAATCGGCCGCCAGCGGTTCTTTTTCGAAGACGTCGAGCGCCGCGCCTGCGATCCATTTTTCGCGCAGCGCCCGCGCCAGCGCCGCTTCATCCACCACCGGCCCGCGCGAAGTGTTGATGAAATAGGCCGAGGGCTTCATCTTGCGGAAAGTTTCTTCGTTGAACAGGTGGTAGGTCGGCGTCTCGCCCTCGCGCAGCAGCGGCACGTGCACGCTCACGTAGTCAGCGCTGCTCAGGCACTGCTCAAATCCGCTGTAGCGGATCTGCGTCTTCTCTTTCTGCAGTCCGCGCTGCTGCTGAAAATCCATCAGCTCCTGCATGTTCTTGGCGAACTCAGCGTTCTGATAGACCGGATCATACAGCCAGATGTTCATGGCGAATCCGCTGCATTTGTGGGCCAGTGCCTGGCCGATGCGGCCGGTGCCGATGATGGCGATGCTCTTGCCCGTCACCTCGTCGCCCAGAAACGGCAGGTAGGGATGCCACGCTCCCCAGCGGTTCTGGCGCACCTCCTGCTCGCTCGGCCACAGCCGCCGCGCCAGCGCGCCCATGATGAAAAAGGCGAACTCAGCCGTGGCATCGGTGAGGACATCCGCCGTGTGCGTGAAGGGAACCTTGTATTTGTTGGCGTCGGCGCGGTTGATGTTGTCGAACCCCACCGCGATCTGTGCCACCACCTTCAGCCGCCCTTTGCCCGCCTCGAAGACCTCGGCATCGATGGGATCGCGCAGCGTGGTGATCAGGCCGTCGATCCCCTGCTTTACCTTTTCCACGATGATCTTCTTGGCCGGGGCCTCCGGGCCCGGGTAGATTTCGAGTTCATAGCCGCGCTGGCGCAGAAGATTTTCCGCTGCCTCGCCGATGTGGCAGGTGGCATAGACACGGAATTTTGTCGATGGGGCCATGCGGCTGGCAATTCTAGACTGAGACTATCTGCCTGTCACTACGGGCAGCCGAGGCCAAAGCTGGCAGAAAAGTCTCTATGCCACGTTCTTCTTCGCCCACTCCGCCACCCGCTTCAGCGCCTTCTGCAGGTTCTCCAGCGAGTTGGCTACGCTGAAGCGCAGATAGCCTTCCCCGAAGGAGCCGAAGGCGGTTCCGGCCAGGCAGGCAACGCTGGCCTCCTCCAGCAGCGCATCGGCCAGTTTCTTCGAGGTCCAGCCCGTCTTCGTGATATTGGGAAAGACGTAAAAAGCGCCATGCGGCATGCGGCAGGAAAAGCCGGGGATCTTGTTCAATGCGGCAACGACGAGATCGCGGCGACGGATGAACTCCTGGCACATCTTATCCACCGAACTCTGGTCGCCGCGCACCGCCTCGACGCCCGCCACCTGCGTGAAGCTGGCGGTGCAGGAGTTCGAGTTGGTCATCAGCCGCGCCATGTGCGTCGCCAGGTCGGGACGCATGATGCCGTAGCCCATGCGCCAGCCGGTCATGGCATAGGTCTTCGAAAAGCCGTCGAGCATGATGGTGCGGTCTCTGAATCCTTCGACCGCCATGATGGAGAAATGCCTGCCCTCAAACACCAGGCGGCTGTAGATTTCATCGCTCAGCACCATGATGTCGCGTTCGCCGATGGCCGCCGCGATCTGGCGAATGTCTCTCTCCTGCAGGACACCTCCCGTGGGATTGTGCGGAGAGTTGATGATGATGAGCTTGGTCCGGTCGGTGATGAGCGAGGCGAGCTCTTTCACGTCGAGGGCGAAATCCATGCTCTCACGCAGCTTGATGGGCACGGCTCTGGCGCCCAGAAAGTGCACCATGGACTCGTAGATGGGAAAGCCCGGGTCGGGATAGATGACTTCATCCCCTTCTTCAATGAATGCCAGCATCGTGAAGAAGATAATTGGCTTGCCACCAGGCACGACTACGACCTCTGAGGCATCGATCTTTACCCCGCGGCGCCGGCCCGCATCCTCGGCGATGGCTTCGCGCAGCGCCGGCAACCCGGCCGAGGGGCCGTAATGCGTCCAGCCTTTATGCAAAGCGTCAACACCCGCTTCGATGACGTTTCGCGGCGTATCAAAGTCAGGCTCTCCGATCTCGAGATGGATGATGTCACGCCCCTTGGCTTCGAGCGCGCGCGCGCGCACCAACACCTCGAAGGCGGTCTCTGTTCCCAGGCGCGCCATGCGCCCGGCCAGCCGCAGCTCGCTCTGGGTGGCTCTGCTCATAAAACCAGACCAGCATTGTACCGCATGCCGCCGGCGTTGTCGGGCGGGAGCATGTTCGCTTTTGTGAACAAGAGCGCGCGATTTGCCGCTTTCTGCCGCCAGCGGGTATCTTTGGTGATTCATGATTTATCTCATAACCGGCATCGCCGGCTTCATCGGCTCCGCGCTGGCGCACGAACTGGTGGCCCGCGGAGAGACCGTCCGCGGCATCGATAATTTCTCCACCGGCCGACGCGAGAACCTGGCCGGCATCGCAAGAGAGATCGATCTGCGCGAGTTCGATCTCGCCCGGCCCTCCCGCCAGCTCGATGCCGCCTGCAAGGGCGTGCACTATATTCTGCACCAGGCCGCGCTGCCCTCGGTGCCGCGCTCGGTCGCCGATCCACTCAGCTCCAACCGCAACAACGTGGATGGCACCCTGAACCTTCTGCTGGCCGCCAAGAAGAACTGGGAACAAGACCGCCGCCTGAAGCGCGTGGTCTACGCCGGCTCCTCTTCTGCTTACGGGGACACGCCCACGCTGCCCAAGCATGAGGCCATGCCCCCGAGTCCCATTTCGCCCTACGCCGTGGCCAAGCTGGCTGGCGAGCTCTACATGCAGTCCTTCTACCGCTGTTATGGATTGGAAACGGTCACGCTGCGTTACTTCAACATCTTCGGGCCCCGGCAGGACCCCACCTCGCAATACTCCGGCGTGATGTCGAAGTTCATCACCGCCATGTTGCACGGCGACGCCCCCGTGATCTACGGCGACGGCGAGCAGAGCCGCGATTTTACATACGTGGATAATGCCGTTCTTGCCAACCTGCTCGCCTGCGAGGCTCCCGCGCCCCAGGCTGCGGGCAAGGTCTTCAACATCGCTAGCGGCAACCGCGTCGAGCTGAACCAGACCTTTGCCGCTCTCAAAAAACTCACCGGCTTTGCCGGCGAAGCAAAGCATGCGCCGCCGCGTTCCGGCGACATCAGGCATTCTCTCGCCGATATCTCGCTGGCCAAGAGATACCTGGGCTACGAGGTGCAGGTCGATTTTGAAGAAGGCCTGCAGCGCACGGTGGAGTGGTACCGCGACAGCCTCGCGGCAGCGAAGAGACCGCGTCCCAAGGCGACCGCAAGAGCGCGCGCTTAGCTCTGCCAGATCTCAGCCAGCGCGCGGCGAAAGTTTCCGCCCAGCATCAGCTCGATATCGCGGTCTGAATACCCGCGCCGGATGAGGCCCTCGGTCAGGTCGAACATGCGCTGCGGATGGTTCAGCCCGTCAATATCTCCGCGGACCGGCGCCGTTTCCTTGTAGCCCGTCAGCATCTTGGCGCGCAGCGAAGGCGGCAGTTTGTCGTAGCCATCCAGATCGATGTCGCTGCCCACGCCCACGTGCTCCACACCCACCAGTTTCACCACGTGATCGAAATGATCGAGCACATCCTCGAGGGTCACCGGCTCGCGGTTGCGCACCAGCATGCGTACACCGGTAATGCCCATCACCCCTCCGCCGGCCGCCATCCTGCGGATGACCTCGTCGCTCTTGTTGCGCGAGTGCGGGTCGAGCGCCTTGCAGTTGGCATGCGTGATCAGCACCGGCTGGCGCGAGGCGTGGATGGCATCGAGTGTCGTTCGCGGCCCGCAATGCGATACATCGATGGCCATACCGGTCTCATTCATCTTGGCGATGACATCGCTGCCGAATTTCGTCAGCCCCGTATCCGGCGCCTCGTACCCGCAACCGATCGCGTTGCACAGGTTGTAGGTAAGCTGCGACACTCGCTGCCCCTGCGCATAAAAGAACGCGATATCTTCCAGCGCCCGAAAATGGTCGCTTCCCTGGAATCCGAGCAGGATGCCGATCTTCCCCAGCTGCTTGAGCGCGGCGAAATCCGCCGCCTTGAGCACCAGCATGAAGTCGTGGGAAAAGTGCTCCACGAAGCCGCGCCAGGCTTCGATGACCTTCACCGCACCGTTGAAGGCGTCTTCGCGTCCCGTACCCCAGCCGATTTGGAACACGTTGATGCCTGATTGCCTGTAGCGCTCCTGCTCGGCAGGCGTGAAGGTCTCCGGATGCGACCACCAGCGCGCCGTCGGACGGTTGGGATCAGGCACGACATCCGGAAAAGCGCCCAGCTTGAACTGGCTGAGCATGTCGATCACCAGCGAGCGGTGCATGAGCTCGATGCAGCGTCTTGAATAGCTCGTGGCCGATTGCGCGAAGAGCGGGAAGGCTTGAAGGTTAAAGAAGGGCGCGCTCAGCACGGCTTGCCCAGCACTGGCAAGAAATTTCCGTCGGCTGGTCATGGATGCGCCTGCAAGCGCGAAAGGAACGGCCGGGAGTGCGTCACGGGCCGGCGGTCACGCGCTCGGCATGCAGTTGCTGCAGGGCGCGCACGCTGATCTCGCCCTGTTTGCGCGCGGCGATCCCCTCGGCAGCGGCGCGCGCGGCGGCCAGTGTGGTGATGGTCGGGATGCGGTGCTGCACCGCGGCGCGGCGGATCGCCTTCTCGTCGAAGAACGGGTCGGGACCGTGCGGCGTGTTCACCACCAGCTGGATGCGGTCGCCTTTGATGAGGTCCACCACGTTCGGCCTTCCCTCTTTCACTTTGTACACGCGCTCCACGATCAGGCCGGCGCGCTCCAGGATATCGGCCGTGCCATGGGTGGCCACCAGCTTGAAATCGAGCTGCACGAAGAACTTGGCGATGCCGGCCACAGCGCCCTTGTCGCGCTCGTTCACGCTGATGAACACCGTGCCGCTGGTGGGCAGCGTCTGCCCGGCAGAGAGCTGCGCTTTGGCGAAGGCTTCGCCGAAGTTATCGGCGACGCCCATCACTTCGCCCGTGGATTTCATCTCCGGCCCCAGCACCGTGTCCACGCCGGGAAATTTGTTCCAGGGGAAGACCGGCGACTTCACGTAGTAGTAGCTGCCGGTGCCCAGGTCACTGCGCGCTTCGATGTTTTCCGGCAGGAACTCGCGTAGTTTGCGTCCGGTCATCAGCCGCGCCGCTATCTTCGCCAGCGGCACGCCCGTGGCCTTGGAGACGTAGGGCACGGTTCGCGAAGCCCGCGGATTCACCTCCAGCACGTACACCACGTCGCGCTGGATGGCGAACTGGATATTCATCAGGCCGATCACGTTGAGCGCCTTCGCCAGCCGGAAGGCGTACTCGCGCATGGTATCGAGCAGCCGCGCTGGAATATCCACCGCCGGCAGCACGCAAGAGGAGTCGCCCGAGTGTATTCCTGCCTCTTCGATGTGCTGCATGATGCCGGCGATCACGGTGTCGCGGCCGTCGCTGAGCAGGTCCACATCCACTTCGATGGCGTCTTCCAGGAAGTGGTCGATGAGCACCGGCCGCTCCTGCGAGTACTCTACCGCCTCTTTCATGTAGCGGATGACGGAATCCTCATCGTAGGCGATCACCATGGCGCGCCCGCCCAGCACGTACGACGGCCGCACCAGCACCGGGAACTCGACCCGTCGCGCGCCCGCGACTGCTTCTTCCACGCTGGTGGCAACGGCGCCCGGTGGTTGCGGTATCTTCAGCTCGTCGAGCAACTTGCCGAAGCGCTTGCGGTCTTCCGCCAGGTCGATGGATTCGGGAGACGTCCCGATGATGGGCACGCCAGCGGCTTTCAGCGGCAGCGCCAGGTTGAGCGGAGTCTGCCCGCCGAACTGCACGATCATGCTCACCGGCGCGCCACCGCTCGCCTCGTGCTCGTACACCGCCAGCACATCTTCCAGCGTGAGCGGCTCGAAGTACAGGCGGTCGCTGGTGTCGTAGTCGGTGGAGACCGTCTCCGGATTGCAGTTCACCATGATGGCTTCGTAGCCATCCTCTTTCAGTGCAAAGGCAGCATGGCAGCAGCAGTAGTCGAATTCGATGCCCTGCCCGATTCGGTTGGGCCCGCTGCCCAGAATGATGACCTTCTTCTTCCCCGTCGGCGGCGCCTCGTTCTCTTCCTCGTAGGTCGAGTACAGATACGGCGTGTAGCTCTCGAACTCAGCAGCGCATGTGTCCACGTGCTTGTAGACGGGGCGGATGCCGTGCTTGTGCCGCAAGTGGCGGATCTGCTCGCTCGCGCCTTTGCCGTTCAGCCGCCAGATGTCGGCCAGCCGCGCGTCGGAGATGCCGGTGCGCTTGGCCTGGCGCAGCACCTGCGGCGGGACCGACTCCATCGGGTGTTTTTCCAGCTCCAGTTGCATCTCCGCGATCTCTTTGAGCTGGTACAGGAACCAGGGGTCGATGCCCGTCATCTTCGACAGCTCTTTCACCGTGAAGCCTTGGCGCAGCGCGTAGCGGATGTATTCCACGCGCTCGGGATGCGGTGTCACCAGCCGTTGTGTCAGGATTTTGGGCTCGATCTTGGTCGAGCCCGGCCTTTTGCCCGTCTCCAGCGAGCGGATGCCCTTCATCAGCGCTTCCTTGAAGGTGCGGCCGATGGCCATCGCCTCGCCCACTGATTTCATCTGCGGCCCCAGGCTCTCATCGGCGCCGGGGAATTTCTCGAACTGCCACTTGGGGATCTTTACCACCACGTAATCGAGCGTAGGTTCGAAGCAGGCCGGCGTCTTGCGTGTGATGTCGTTGGTGATCTCATCCAGCGTGTAGCCCACCGCCAGCCGCGCCGCGATCTTGGCGATGGGAAATCCGGTGGCCTTCGACGCCAGCGCCGAAGAGCGCGAGACGCGCGGGTTCATCTCGATGACCGTCATGCGCCCGGTCGTGGGATGCACCGCGAACTGAATGTTCGAGCCGCCCGTCTCCACCCCCACCTTGCGAATCACCGCGATGGCCGCATCGCGCATGACCTGATACTCGCGGTCGCTCAGCGTCTGCGCCGGCGCCACGGTGATGGAGTCGCCGGTGTGCACGCCCATGGGGTCGAAATTCTCGATGGAGCACACGATGATGACGTTGTCCCTCAGGTCGCGCATCACCTCCAGCTCGTACTCCTTCCAGCCCAGCACCGATTCTTCGATCAGCACCTCGTGCACCGGCGAAAGATCGAGCCCGCGGGAGACGATCTCCATCAGCTCCTCGCGGTTGTAAGCGATGCCGCCACCCGATCCGCCCAGCGTGAATGAAGGCCGTATCACCACCGGAAAACCGATTTTGTTGGAGAAATCCAGCCCATCCTTCAGGTTGTTCACCAATGCGGATTTCGGCACATCCAGTCCGATCTCCGTCATCGCGTCTTTGAAGAAGAGCCTGTCTTCCGCCATCTTGATGGCGCGAAGCTGCGCCCCGATAAGCAGAACGTTGTATTTTTCGAGCACGCCGGCATCCGCCAGCTCCACCGTGAGATTCAGGGCCGTCTGCCCGCCGACGGTGGGCAGCAGCGCGAACGCGCCGTGGCGTCCGCCGCGCGGCGGCATCTCGCACTCGATTCGTATGATCTCTTCCAGATACTCGCGCGTGAGCGGCTCGATGTAGGTGCGGTCGGCCATCTCCGGGTCGGTCATGATGGTCGCCGGATTCGAGTTCACCAGCACCACCTCGTATCCCTCGGACTTGAGCGCCTTGCAAGCCTGCGCGCCCGAGTAGTCGAACTCCGCCGACTGGCCGATGACGATGGGCCCCGAGCCGATGATGAGCACCTTCGAGATGTCGTTGCGGCGAGGCATTATCCCGTGGTCACCTCGAATCCGTTGCACTCCACTCCGGTCAGCCGCACGCGGATCTCCTGCGCCCGGTCGGCCGGGCGCGGGGCCATGCTCACCAGCAGCGTCCGCTGCACTGCGCCCGCCCTCACTTCAAGAAAGTAATTTCCCGGCCGGATGGTGGAAAAATCGAATTCTCCCTGCGAATCGGTCGAGATCGAGAGCAGCGCCTTGCCGGCTTTGCGATAACTCACCACCTTTTTCCCGTACGCTTGCGCCGCGAACAGCTGGATCTGCGCGCCGGCCAAAGGCTGATTGTTGAAATCGACCATCTGCCCGCGCGCCGCAGGAATCTCGCCCGGAGGCGTGGGCGCGCAGGAAGCAGAGGCAACAAGCTGAAGCGCCAGTCCGAGAGAGAGCAGAACGACTCCCTTAGCTGAGCTCTTTCGCTGCAGTAGAGTCAGCAAGTCAGGCCTCACAAGTTAACCTCAATACTGTCTGCAAAGCTGCAAGCGAAAAGAAACAAGACTCGGAGCCATTTCCGGTCTTCTGAACTCTTGAAACTTCCTTTTACGCGCACGGGCACAGAGACACTCCACCAACCTCGGGCGCGAGCGCGTAACCAATAGTTACCCTTCGCCAAGGCAGGAATCGTGAATCTCCCCTCACTATCCGAGGCAGTCGAATAGATGGGAGCCGTGTCCGGCTTTGCTTTGAATATCTCAATGACGGCTCCCTTGACCACCTCGCCGCCCTGGCCAACCGCAATGCCATGGAGAGACTTCAGTGTGACAGCGCGCGTCTCGAGACACTCTGTGGCAGAGGCGCCTAAACATATGAGGAGTGCGAGGCTAGAGAGAAACCCGAGACGCAGGCAAGTTCTCACTTCTTGCACTCCTCCATCATCTTCACGAACTCCCCGAACAGGTAGTGCGAATCGTGCGGGCCGGGCGAGGCCTCGGGATGGTACTGCACGCAGAACAGCGGTAGGTTGCGGTGCCGCAGGCCTTCCAGCGTGCCGTCGTTCAAATCGATATGCGTCTTCTCTACTTCACTCTCCGGCAGCGAATCCGGGTCTACGGCAAAGTTGTGGTTGTGGGCGGTGATCTCCACCTTGCCGGTCTGCAGCTGCTTCACCGGATGATTTCCGCCGTGATGCCCGAACTTCAGCTTGTAGGTCTTGCCGCCCAGCGCCAGCCCGATGAGCTGGTGCCCCAGGCAGATGCCGAAGATGGGAACGCGGCCCATCAGCCGCCGGATGTTCTCCTGCGCGTAGGTGCACGGCTCCGGATCGCCAGGCCCGTTGGAGAGAAAAACGCCGTCGGGCTTGAGCGCCAGCACGTCCTCCGATTTCGTCTCCGCCGGGACCACGGTCACGCGGCAGCCTTCGCTGGCCAGCTTGCGCAGAATGTTGTGCTTGATGCCGAAGTCGTAAGCCGCCACGTGGAAGCGTGCTGGCTCGTCTTTGACCCCCACGACTTCCGTGGGTTCGTGCGAGCGCTCGCCCGTCTCCCACACGTAGCGCTGCTTGGTGCTCACCACCTTGGCCAGATCGTTGCCGTCTATTTTCGGGATGGCCTTCGCCTTGGCCACCAGCTTGGCCACATCGCTCTCGATGGATGAGATTACGCCGCGCATCACGCCGCGGTCGCGCAGGTGCCGCACCAGCGCCCGTGTATCCACATCGGCCAGCACCGGGATCTTGAACTTCTCCAGATACTCATCCGCCACCTGCTGCGAGCGCCAGTTGGAGCTGATGGGCGAGAACTCGCGCACGATCAGCCCTTCGATGTAGGGCCGCGTCGCTTCGTTGTCCTCTGGATTGGTGCCGTAATTCCCGATCTGCGGGTTGGTAAGGACTACGATCTGCCCGGCGTAGGAGGGGTCGGTGAAGATCTCCTGATAGCCGGTGATGGAGGTATTAAAAACAACTTCCCCGTAACTTTCTGCTTTCGCTCCGTAACCTTTGCCGCGGAAGATCCTTCCATCTTCCAGCGCAAGGATGGTCTGCATTCTTGCTCCGGGGGCTGGATTTTAATAAGTTTAGCAGATGGCTCCTTAAAACAGAAATCTTGGTAGTGGGTCAGTTTGATTTTTGCTGGGTATCGCTTACTTTTTCGACATTCGCTAATTCAAACTGACCCACTACCGAAATCTTCGGATTCTCAGCTTCAGTACATTACCTCAAAGTGGGTACCTCTTACCCTCAGCAAACCCATACTTCCACACGAGTGCGTACCAGCGTTGGTATATGGGATTGTCTCGCCCAAACCAGACTCCGCTAAGGGCAAGACGAAGGCGATCGTTCCTCTTGCATTCTTCCTCGACGCGGCCAATGAGTTCGGGGCCATAAGCTACCAGCAAATCTTCCAGTGGACCTGCTGCAACGTTGGCAAGAAGCTCATCGGAGGTTGCCCTGCTAATCAACATGCAGGTTGTTTCCCAACCCTCTTCAGGGTCACGTCGCACTAGACCATCAATCTCGTCGACCGCCCACCAATACATCTGAAGGTTGGTTTTGTAATAACGAAGATATGCGTCTACTGCCTCTTCTCGAGCCATGAGCATCCGAGCTTACTTCGCTTCAGCTCACTGTCTATTTGCTTCCACCGTCGCATCAATAAAGCTGTCCGTATCCTTGTGAAACTGCTCCAGCAGCTCCTTCTTCAGATACATCATGTGGCCCGCGCCGTAGTGCGCATAGGAGATATTCTTGCGCAGATTCTCCGGCAGGTTCAGGTGATCAAAAGTGTAATCGGCAGCAAAGAACGGAGTCGCCAGGTCGTAGTATCCCTCCATCACCAGCACCTTCATGAACGGATCGATGGTCATGGCGTGCCGCAGGTCCATGGCGGTGGAAGGGATGCCCTCGATGGCGTTTCCCCAATCCCACTTTTCGTAGAAGTTCTGCCCGCCGCTGGTGAAGTAGGGGACATCGGTCTTATAGTTCAGTTCGCTGCGAATGTAGTTGTTGAAGACCGAGGCGAAGGGCGGCAGAGTCTGCGCGCCGCTGGGGTCATAGAACGGAGTATCGAGCACGCCATCCGGATCAGGGCCGGTGAAGCGGCCGTCGAGCCGGCCTATCCGCAGCTTCTGGTCGAGCAAGAGATTGTGCGTGAATTTCTGCACGTCGATGCGCATGTCGGCATTGTCGAGCAGCTTGCGGTCCAGACCGGTATAGCGCGCCATCTGGTCGATCACAGAATTGCGCTCATCCGGAGAAATCGCATCGCCCTTGGCCAGCGCCAGCGCGTAGGTGGTCGCGGCCCATTGCTCCGCATCAGCGCGGAGCTTGGCCAGGTCGGCCGTCATCTCCGGCGCCAGCTTGTGATGGTAGGCGGCGATCATGGCATAGCTGGGGATCAGCAGCACGTACGGCAGATCGTTGCCGTGCGTGTTCTCCAGCGTCCCCAGGTCGATGGCCACAGAGACGAAAACGATGCCGTTGAAGGCGATGCCGCGCTGCATCAGATAGCCGGAGATTCCCGCTGCGCGCGTGGTGCCGTAGCTCTCGCCCAGGATGTAGAGCGGCGAGCCCCAGCGCTCGCTGCGCGAGATATACAGTCGGATGAACTCGCTGAACGCCTCGATGTCACCCTTCACCCCCAGATAATGTTTGAGCAGCTTCTCCGTGCGAGCGCGGCTCCAGCCGGTGCCGATGGCGTCGATCATCACCAGATCGCTCTTCCCCAGGATGGTGTCTTCGTTATCCACCAGTTTGTAGGGAGCGGCAGGCATCCAGCCTTCCGGCTGCATCTGCACCCGCCGCGGACCCACCGCGCCCATGTGCAGCCAGAACGAGGCCGAGCCCGGCCCGCCGTTGAACGAAAATGTCAGCGGGCGCTGGCTGGCTGGCCCGGCATTTTCCGCCGTATAAGCCACGTAGAACATCAGCGCGCTGATCTTGCCGTCATCGTCTTTGATGGGCAGCCGGCCCGCCGTCGCCGTGTAGCGGTACGGCTTGCCGTTCAGGGTGATCTCGTGGTGCGTGACCACGGGCGGTGCCTCCGTCATATCCGGCTCCACTCCGCGCATCGGCTCCGGCTCTTTGCCATCGGGGCCGGGACGCTCGGGCGGCCGCATCTCTTTCATCTCTGGCATCGGCGGCTCTCCGGGTTTGTTCTCGGGCGTTCTTGCCGCTGGCTGTGACTTGTCCGGGGCGGGCTTCTTGTCCTGCTGCTGGGCTGAAACCAAAAGGAATGAGATAAGTACGAAGAGCAGTGCCAGGGTGATTCGCTTCATGGATCGATGCTCCGTCTGCGCGGAGCTACCTCCTGCCGGATTGGCGAGCGCGAAAGAATATCACAGATGTGTGAATAGCCGAAGGCATTGCGCAGGATCGGCTCTCGAATCCTCAGTCGCGCACCATCGCCTGAATGTAGTGGATGTGCTCCTGGTTTGACTCCGCGTCGTGGGCCTTGATGACATGCAGGTCGCCATGCAACACCCACCCCTCATTCAGCAAGGTATTGACCTCATCTTCCACGTTGCCCTCCAGGATCGACTCGCAGATCCTGTAACGATCGCGTCCTTTGTCTTTTTCTTTCATTGCTGATCTCCTTTCCGCTTGCAAAAGATCTTTGCTCAGTGAGCTGATGGCTTCTGGTTTTGCTCACGCACCATGCCGATGTGCAACCTGAGCGCATACAGCAGCGGCTTGAATGCCGCGGGCACTGAGAGATTGCTGGCCCGCTCTTCCAGTTCGTCGAGCCGTTGGCTGAAACCCTGGCCGGTGGCGCCAGAAACCGCCGCCAGCTCGTCTTCCAGCTCCTTCAGTTCAGTGTAAAGCTTGTAAACGCGGCGGCGCTCGAACCAGCCGTAGATCGCCGGAGCAAAGCGCGATAATGGATATAGCAGCCCGAACAAAGGAATCACGACCACCAGCATCTGCTCCACCAGCACCGCCAGCCAGAAAGGCAGATGTCGCTGCAGAAAAGGCGAGCCAGACTTGTAGAATTGCCTCGCATACCTGCTCAGCGGAAGGTCGATGGATTCCGCCGCGGGAAACTGGCCGGCGGAGCGGAACATCCCCGGCTCCGAATGCACCTCCAGCGCAGCTTCGAGTAACAGGTACTGGATGGCTGGGTGCAGGTCGCTGCGCACGACCAGGCTGGCTTTGGGCGCGACCAGGAGAACATCCTCCGGCGGCCGATTCTCAGCCATGTTGGCGACCCCCGCGGGTAGGACCAACTTGTTCAGATACGGATAGAGGGCAACAAAGGCATCTGCCCGGCGGATGCTCTTCAGCTCGACCTCTTCGCTGGCGAGCAACTGCTGCACGTCGCGGCTCTCCCAGGCATCGAGCAGTATGGCGGTGTCAATATCTCCGCGCTGCAGCTTCTGTGCGGCTTCCGCCGGCGTGAGCGCCAGCAGCGTCCCCGATCTTTGGTCGATGATCCCAACGCGCGCGAGAAACTCGAGCGACAAAGCGCGGCCGGCACTGCCCTCCGGGCCGACGGAAAGGCGTTGCGTCCGCAGTTGCTCATGCCTCTGCACCAGGCCGCCACGCGAAAAGAGCCAGAGCGGCTCGTAATAAAGCGTGCCCAGCGACACCAGCTGCGGCGAGGCTTTCTCGCTGGTGATGCCGCTGGGAATGATGGCGACATTGATTCCGGATTTCGCGTCGTTCAGGCGCGCTACGCTCTCGACCGCGCCGGTCGAAGGCACCAGCTTGAGCTCGATCCCGCTCCGCGCGAGGATCTCGCGGTAATGCTTGGCGGCCTCGGAGTTGAAGCTGCCCTCAGGCTCTACTGCCATGGCGACCGAGCGCGGTGGCGTCGGTTGCAGGATCGAGAACGCCAGCCAGATCACTCCGCCGGCCAGGCCAGCGAGCAAAACAGCAGTGACCACAGCATAGAGCCGGCTCGAACGCTTCTTGCGCTGGAGATCCATCATGCACTCAGCCTCTTACACATCTCTGGCGTCCATAGTGGCTACCATGCCATGTTAGAAGGTCGAAACTGACGTGTCACCACTGTCAGAAGTAACAGCTCCGGTGTTGGATCCTAAGAGATATCTACGATTTAGGCCGCAGAAATCGCTGGTTAGCCAGCGCGCGCGCGCATGAGTAAGGAGCGCTGATGAGCACCGGTCCCAGCAGCAGAGCTGCGAACGGATTCGCCTGACGGAAGATGAGCATCTGTGAAATCAGGTCCGCGAGAATGGCCAGCGCGACCACGTCGCGGATCGCCGCCCATGAACTGCGCAGCATCGCCGGGCGATGACCGGAGTGGAACAGCAGCGCCCATAGAAACGCAGGTGACCCTGCGCGCGCGTCGCGCAGCCCATCACGCACGCCGAAGACGATGGCCACCAACGGCTGGAGGATGAAACGCAAGCGGCCCGGTCCCGAAAGCCGTGCCAGCATGTCGCGGAAGAACTGCTCCGAGAACAGGTACCATCCGTTCTGCAGAAAACGTTTGGCGGTGCCTGGCAGAGCTGCCAGCAGCGCCGCTAGCACCAGCATCCACAGCAATGAGCTGCGCGAGACCTTCATCAGCGAAGCTCGCCGGTCTCAAGCTGCATGCTGTCTAGCGTAGGGTTCCCAGCTTGTCCACCGGCCAATAGACGAAAACGGCTTTGCCGTAGATGAAGCGGCGCGCGACCGTGCCGAACTCGCGGCTGTCATTGGACATGCTGCGGTGGTCGCCGAGGACAAAGTAGGAATCCGGCGGCACGGTGATCTCGTGCATAGAGCGCGTGTCGCTGTAATCGAGCGGAACGTACGGCTCCTTCAATTCGTGCCCGTTGACGATGACCGTTCCGTCGGCGATGCTGACGCGGTCGCCGGCGACTCCGATGACCCGCTTGATGTAGCTCTTGGAGGGATCGCGCGGATAGTGGAATACGACGATGTCTCCGCGTTCGATGGGCTCCAGGCGGTAGACGAACTTGTTGATGAAGATGCGCTCCTGGTCATCGAGCTGAGGCCACATACTGGTGCCTTCCACCTTGACCGGCTGGTAGAGAAAGATGATCACCAGCGCCGAGAGCATTACCGAGATGAACATGTCGCGTATCCAGACGCGTAGGTGAGTGCGAAAAGACTTGCCGGGTGCGGAAGTCTTGCCGGCGGGCGGATGGGCCTGCCCATGATCCGGAAGACCAGAATTCGATGTAAGGTGGCTCACAATACTTAGACGATTCTAACCCAACAAAGTATCCGATTTTAAGAGTAGGGATGCAACCCGAAGCCGGCCCCCGGGGGCTCTATTCTTTGGATTCCGGTCTGTCACCCTGATTCCAGCCCAACTCCTAAACGGGTTGGATTGGTAGGGTACAATATTGCATTGGTCGAACTTTTTCGAGGTCTGCATGAGACGTTTGCTTTCCCTGCTGACAGTGCTGGCGTTTTCGGTGTATGCCACCGGACAATGGGCGACTCCCGCACAGATCCCGGCCTATCATTTGGCGCCGCCCGCCAAAGACGAGAAGATGGAGCCGTTGATTCCACCTGACCAGGTGGAAGTGACCAAAGGCACCAAATATGAAGGCATGCAGCGGCACGCCTATGCGCTGGCCGCGAAGATCCCCAAAGTGCTGTACCAGCAGCCGTGCTATTGCCGCTGTGACCAGAGCATGGGCCACACCAGCCTGCGCAGTTGCTACTCAGGACAGCACGCCGCCATCTGCCAGGCCTGCCTGAAAGAACTCTACTACTCGTACGTGATGACCAGGCAGAAAAAGACTCCCGAGCAGATCCGCCAGGGCATCGTGGCGGGCGAGTGGCAGAGCATCGATCTGGAGACTGCAGGCTCGATCGAATAGCCGTCACTCACGCTGCCTCGCATTAGTCCCCCTGCCCCAACAATGGTGCAGTTGACGCGACCGCGACTTGCGCGTATATATTCTTGCTTCACTTTCCGGCGTTCGGCTGATTTCCACAGGCGATTGAATAACGCTTCGAGTCCTCAGCCATAAGGTTACTGACAGATGAAAAGGAAAGCCGCAGCAAAGGTTAAGGCTTCTGCTGCCAAGTCACACAAACATAAGGATGTTAAGAGGCGCTCGGGACATGCGGCAACCGCCGCCGCGCCTCCGCCCAAACGGCCTTCGCTCATGGATGATCCGCGTTTTGCACAGGCTGTGCAAAATTACGAGGCAGGACTCAAGGCCATGCAGGCGCACAAATTCGAACGGGCCGAGTCCCTGCTGGAAAAGGTCGCCGCCGGTCCCAGTAAAGAATTGGCAGATCGCGCCGCGGTCCACCTGCAGACCTGTAAACAGCAGCTGCAGCGCAGCGCATCGGGTGCCTTCAAGTCCCACGAAGAGCATTACGATTATGCGATCTCGCTGATGAACGCAGGCGACTACGATGAAGCGCGCGCGCACCTGGAAAAACTGCAGAAGCACGTACCCAAAGCGGATTACCCCTGGTATGGGCTGGCCGTGCTGGATTGCTTGACCAACAAATTCGAGTCCGCGATGCGGCATCTGGAAGAGGCCATCAAGCGCGACAGCGCCAACCGCTTCCGGGCGCGCAATGAAAGCGATTTCCAGGCCATGGCCGATGATCCGCGATTCACCGAGCTGCTTTATCCCGAGTCAGCGCCGGCGCCGGAAGAGCCGGATACTAAGAGCAGCAAACGGCGTTAGCCAACATGGCAGTGGCCCACAAGAGATCCAAGCCCGCAAGCGCACGGAAGCACCGAGCCGCCAAACGGCCCCTGCTGCAGGATTTTGCCATCGCCATCCTGGCCGCCGGCAAGGGCACACGGCTGAGATCGAAGCATCCCAAGGTGCTGCACGCCATCGCCGGAAGACCGCTGCTGGCCCATGTGATTGCCGCTGCCAGGCGTGTGGTTCCGGCACGCAATATCTTTGCCATCATCGGTCATAAAGCGGAGCAGGTTCAGCAGGCGGTTGCACATAGCGGAGTCCGTTTTGTTCTGCAGAAGCGGCAACGCGGCACGGGTCATGCTCTTATGTGTGCTCGCCCGGCGCTGGCTGGGTTCAAGAATGTCATTGTTCTCTCCGGAGATGTTCCCCTCATCCGGCCAGAGACGATCGAGGTACTGGCCAGGTTCCATCTGCGCAATCGCGCCGCCATGACGGTGCTGACCGCGCGCCCGGCAGATCCCAGCGGATATGGCCGCATCGTTCGCAAGGGCGAAGCCGAGATCGCCGCCATCGTGGAGCAGGGCGCGCTGAAACCGGCGCAAGCCGGGATCGGAGAGATCAACTCCGGGATCTACGCGTTCAAGACTGTCGCTCTGTTGGGACAATTGGATGGCCTCAAGACTGATAACGTGCATGGCGAGTACTACCTGACCGATGTCGCCGCCCTGCTGGTGAAGGCGCAGCAAAAGGTGATGGCGCTGCAAGCCGCTAATGCGACCGAGGTCCTGGGCGTGAACACGCGCGCGGAACTGGCCGCGTTGGAGGCTTACCTGCATCGCCAGAAAGCCGAGGCATTGATGGCGGCGGGAGTCACGATTCTGCGCCCGGAGACATGTTCCATCGATCCCGAGGTGAAGATCGGCGCCGATACGGTGGTTGAGCCTTTCGCCCAGATCCGGGGCAGGAGCAGCGTGGGCAGCGATTGCCGCATCGGCTCTTTCTGCGTCATCCGCGACTCGGTCATCGGCAATGGCGTGGAGGTCCGGCCCGGTTGCATCATCAGTCAGTCACAGGTGAAGGCAGGCGCTATGCTGGGGCCCTATTCCCATCTGCGGCCGGAGAGCGAGATCGGCGAAGGCGCGCACGTCGGCAACTTTGTCGAAATCAAGAAGACCCGCATGGCCAGGGGCGCCAAGGCGAACCATCTTTCGTATCTGGGCGATGCCGAGATCGGCGAGAAGGTGAACATCGGTGCTGGAACCATCACCTGCAACTATGATGGCCTCCACAAACACCGCACAGTGATCGAAGCAGGAGCTTTTATCGGCAGCGACGCTACGCTGGTGGCGCCGCTGCGCATCGGCGCAGGCGCATATGTCGCGGCTGGCTCCTCGATAACCTCTGACGTTCCTGCGGACGCACTCGCGATTGCCCGCAGCTTCCAGACGGTCAAGAAGGGGTGGGCGCGCAAGAAGCGCGAGGCCCAGGCCGCGCAAGCCAAGTAGTACTCTGCCGCTACTGCGGCAGAATCAGTCTTCCCAGAACTGGGACGGGCAGAGCACCCTCACTTAGTGCTTTGTTGTGAAACTCCATCAGGCTGAACCCAGGGCCCATCCTGGCCTCATATTGTTTTCGCAGCTTGAGCCACTCGCTTAGACCTATGTAGTAGGTTGGCAACTGGGCGGAACTCAGCTTGGCCCGCTGCAGCTTGCCCTCGGCTTCGGCTCTTGTCTGGAAGGCCAGGTTCATCATCATGTCTACGGCCGCATCATCGCTCATGTTCATGGTGTGCATGCGCACATCGAGGATGGCATTGGTCAGCACGCGCAGCCGGATCTTCTTCATGCTCAGCAGGTAGCGCGGATCGCGGTTCTGAAAACCCTCATCCGTCATCACCTGCGCGATGTATTCCGCCCATCCCTCCACGTAGGCGCCGTTGGCGAACTGCGAGCGCAGCAGGCGCCGCGTCTTGGGCTGTATGTTGTTGGCGTGCTCCGCCTGGATGTAGTGGCCGGGCAGCGCCTCGTGAATGGTGAGCCACTTGAGCACCCAGTTGTTGTATTCACGCAGCTTCGACTCGGCCTGGGCGTCAGACATCCCGGGAGCGATCGGCGTCACCCAGTACTCCGCTTCGGAAGCCGGCTCAAGCGGCGGCGCCTGGCGGAAGCCGGCGACCGAGAAGATGCCGCGCATGAACTCGGGCGTGGGAATGACCTTCAGATTCTCGCGTTCGCTGAGAGCGACGATCTTCTTCTCGCGGATGAATGCGGTAATTCCAGCCACATCGCTCTTCACTTGTTCGAGCAACTGACCGCGCTGCACGTGATCATCGGCGATCTTGTCCAGAACTTCACGGATGATCCTGTTTTCGCGCTCAAGCGCCTTTAGATCGGCGTGATCGCCGTGGCTGGGATACATCTCGCGATGCATGGGCGTGGCCAGTTCGAGCATCTGCGTGCGGACTTCCCTCACCTCGCGCTCTGCGCTGGCCGCCATTTCCTCGGGCGTGACCGAGGTTTCCATCACGTATTTGAACTTCTCGCGATATAAGTCGTTGCCCAGGCGCCAGCTTCTCGGATTGGGCCGCCTGGCCAGCTCCTGCTGCATCCACTTCGAAAAGTCTGCCAGGGCAGAAATGGCTTGCGGTGCGACCTGGTTGTACTGTGCGAGCAGGGCCTCATCGGAGCCGACCTGTTCCTTCAGGTCCTCCTGAATCACTGAGACGTTGCCCTCGTTTTCCTCCACCGCAACCTTGATAAAGATCGGGTCCGCGTCGATCAGCTGCTCTTTGGCCTGCTCCAGGAATCGCGGTATCTGTTTCACCCGCGACAGTACGTCGCTGACCCGGACCGCTTTGGAGGCATACGACTGCGTGAGCGGCAGAAAGAGCCCATTGCCCAGCGTCTCGACATAATTCGTAGGATTGTGGCGGTACGCCTGGATCTTGTCGAACTCGAGCAGCGCCAGCGAGATCTGATCGTCGACCAGCTGCCAATCCGCAGCATCTTCTGGGGTGAGAGAACTCACTGAAAATTGCTTGCGCAGGCGCTGCTGCCAATCAGCGTAGAAAGCCCGCTGGGCGGCGATGGCCTGTGGGCTGAAGTCGTCGAGCTCGCCGTCGAGATGGCGGATGTGCCCGCTCGCTAAATCGGTATGCAGGTGATACCCGGCTGCAGAGGCGCTGACTGGCGACAGTGCCAGCGAGTTCAGCATGAACTCATTCATGGCGCTCTCAAAAGCCTCTGAACCCGAAGGCCTGCTCTTGCCCTGAGCCAGAGCCAGAGAACAAAGCGCCAGATACGCGAAAAGCAATCTCATATCTCCCCCGCGGTTACGAGGTTTGAGTATAAACAGATGGAGCGCGCACAGTCTGCGCGATACGAAGGTAATCTTAACTATCTAGTTACTCGCAATCGTCCGGTTGCACCCCGGGCTGAACACACCATCGCGCGAAGCTGTAAATACTGGGGAATACAACAGTAATGAAGTAACCAAACCGTAATCATCGCGTGAAAAGGGTATCCTTATGGTTCCCTTGCGAACCAAGAAATGAAGTTTCTTTCACCAGCGAACGGTGTAGAATTGGCTTTCTCTCCCGCAACAAGGCGCTGAATGAATGCCGAACGCATCCTGGTCGTAGACGACGAAGATTCCATACGAGAGATCGTATCCTCGATGCTTACTGCCTCCGGCTATCAGTGCCGGCAAGCCAACTCGGGCGTGGAAGCGCTCAAGATCCTCAACTCCGGGGAAGAGTTTGCGCTCATGCTCTCAGACCTCATGATGCGCGATTTGGATGGCATCGGCCTGCTGGAGCAGACCAAGATCAAGTTCCCGGAGATGCCGGTCATCATGGTGACGGCTGTCCACGATATTTCGGTGGCGCTGGCCGCCATCCGCAACGGCGCCTACGATTACTTGCTCAAGCCGTTTGAACGCGAACAGTTGCTGGCAGCGGTGCGCCGGGCATTGGAGACGCGGCGGCTCAAGGTGGAGAACCGCGCCTATCAGTCCAATCTGGAATCTCTGGTGGCGGCACGCACGGAGCAGTTGCGCCAGACGATGAACGACCTGGAGCGTTCCTATGACATCACGCTGGAGGCCCTGGGCGATGCGCTCGATCTGAAGGATTCCGAGACTGAGGGCCATTCCAAGCGCGTGACCGCGTTCACCATCGCGATTGCTCGGGCCATGGGGCTTTCCGGCGAGCGCATCCGCGTGATCGCGCGCGGCGCTTTTCTGCACGATATCGGCAAGATGGCCATTCCCGACGCGATTCTGCGGAAGCCGGGCCCGCTGACAGAAGAGGAGCGCGCCATCATGCGCGAGCACTGCTATCGCGGTTACCAGATGCTGCGCAAGATTCCCTTTCTCACAGAGGCCTCCGAGATCGTTTATTCCCATCAGGAAAAATTCGACGGCACCGGTTATCCCCGTCAGCTGAAAGGCGAGGAGATCCCGCTGGGTGCAAGGATATTTGCTGTGGCCGACACGCTGGATGCCATCACCAGCGATCGCCCATACCGCGCCGCCCAGCCCATCAGCGCAGCGCGCGACGAGATCGTGCGCTTCGGAGGGTCGCAGTTCGACCCTGCGGTTGTGCAGGTCTTCACCACCATGCCCGAGACCATATGGGAAGATTTGCGCAAAGAGATCGATGCGCAGCTCATCCGCTTTTCCGCCACCCACTCGAAGAGCAAGGCTGCAGCTCCCTCGATGGTGTAGCGCCCTATCCTGCTCAAAAGGATTCTAGAAAGAGAAAATGCGTCCGGCCTGCGAGCGCAGGTCGATGAGATTACTCGACTTCTTCCAGGACTTCGGCCACGTGATCGAGAGCGCGCTGAATGCGCTCCAGTTCACGCTGCGCGGCGCCGTTCCAATCCTGCACCCGCCCCGGTGCTCCCTGGAGCCTGCCCACCAGGCCGTGGACTGCGGCCAGGCCCGGGTCGCTGACGGCCAGCAGCCCAAGACCGCCCATGCCGAATATAGCCAGCGGTAAGATCCACTTCATTACGCTATCTCTCCATGCCTTGAAAATGCCATCCATGATAATTGGACGGCTTTCACAATCACAAGGTTGCAGAATCTGGGAGCAAAAACGAGTCCCTAGCGAGGTTCCTGCCAGTTTCTACGGCCTCGACCGGTGTGAAATACCGCGCCTTACTGACTTGCCGCCTGGGCACTTCCGGCGAGGTTTGCCGCCCTCGGCGGAGCCACGACCTGCGCGAGGATGCCGTCGTAGACCGTGGTCACGAACAGCCTCCCGTTGGCAAATATTGCTCTGCGCGTCTGCCATCCTGATTCACCCGAGGGGCGCCAGTGCCGGCCGCCGTCGCTGCTTTCATAGACCGCTGTCGCAGAGACGCTGGCGGCAAACAGACGGTTCCCGCGCTCATCGTAGGTGATGGAGTTCATGCGCATGGCCGGCAAACCGGAGAGAATATGCTCCCAGTTGTCCCCATTATCGGCGCTGCGGAATACCCCCTCGTGCGCCGCTATCCAGAGCGTGTTCTCCGGGCCCAGCGCAACATCGTGGATGTGCGTGATGTAGGCAGGCAGGTTGGCCGAATACCAGTGGTTGCCGGCGTCGAGAGAGACGGCCAGCGCATTCTGGCTGGCGGCTGCAATAAGATTCTGGTGGACACGCACCGCCACAAAGTTGGCTTGGCCCGCCTCGGGACCGCCCTGCCAGCTTTGGCCTTCATTTGAGGAACTGAATAGGCCCAGCGGAGTAGCCGCGTACCACACGGGGCCCTCAACAGAGAGGTCGTTCACCCGGGTGCCAAGTTCTGAGCGCTCGGTGATTTTGCGGGTTGTCGCCGAGCGCCGCGAAGCGGCCTTGACGGCAACTTCTTTCTCTGTGAGCACGGTGTTGATGGGCATCCAGTGGTAGCTCTCAGCCTTCCAGGCGAAAGCCCCTCGGTTCGTCCCCGCCACCAGAGTGCCGGATGGCGTCTGCCGCAGGCTGAAGATATCCCGGCCCTCCAGCCCCGAGCTCATCTGCTGCCAGTGTTGCCCGGCATCGCGGGATACGAAGATCCCGCCGAATTCTTTATCATTGATGATGCCCGCGTAGAGCGTATTACCGTCGTTGCGGTCCACGAGCAATGATGCGACCTGCCGATGGCTGAATCCTGAGTTCGAGCTGGCAAAGGTCGCCGCTCCGTCATCACTCACCAAAACGCCGCCGCGGTCGGTCGCCAGCAGCACGCGCTGCGACTTGCGCGGATCGACCAGGATCGAGTTCACCACCACTCCCGGAGCCGTCACCCGCGAGAACGTCTTGCCCGCGTTCAGCGTCTTCCACAATCCCTCGGTCGTGCCGGCATAGACAATGCTGGAATCGGCCGGATCCATGCGCAGGTCGCGCGTACGGCGCGCGGAAAACGGCATGCCCTGTATCTTGTGGAAGAGTTCACCGGCATCTTCGCTCTGATAGATCCCCGAGCAGGCACTCACATAGACCACAGAAGGATTCCGCGGATCAATGATGATGGAGAAGACATCGGAGTCATCGATGATGCCCTTCTTCATACTGTTCCAGGTGCGCCCGCCGTCTCTGGTCTTCCAGGGAAGGTGCCAGGTGCCAGCGTAGATCACGTCCGGGTCTTTCGGGTCGATTGCCAGCGACTGAACGTTCTTGATCTCGGCGTGGTGAGGCGGGCTGATCTGGCTCCAGCTATCCCCGCCGTCAAGGCTGCGGTAGACGCCATCGATCGCGCCAACCACGATTTCCTTCGGATTGCTGGGAGCAAGCACCATGGCGCGAATGGACTTGCCGCGCACGCCGCCGGGGACCGCCCAGGTCTTCCCGCCGTCGCTGCTGCGAAAAAATGCG
>Ga0187777_10000618_pt1 | contig 23839 bp, 25 predicted proteins | sample 1015_Q2_SP5_10_M_FD_132416 | JGI IMG/M metagenome (GOLD analysis project Ga0187777, IMG submission 132416) | Tropical peat soil microbial communities from peatlands in Department of Meta, Colombia - 1015_Q2_SP5_10_MG | ecosystem: Environmental > Terrestrial > Soil > Wetlands > Peat | place... | reverse complement strand
TGACAGAGCTCGTGCGCCACGAGCTCCTCGTCGGCGAGGAGCGCCCGCGAGCGGAGCAGGATCGTCCAGTGCGCGGAGTAGCCGTCGAAGCGGCGGAACCAGGGCAGACGGAAGAGGCGCGGCGCGATCCAGATGCGAACGCCGCGCAGCGACACGGGGCGCGGGTAGAGGTCGAGCCGGTCGAGCCGCGCCTTCGCCCGCATGAGCGCGACGCGCTTCGCGTCGTCCACGGGCCGACGCTATACCGTCACGCCAGTGAGAAGACGGCTCCTCCGCCTGCTCGAGCGCACCGGCCTGATCGGGCCGGCCTTCCATGCGTACGAGCGGCTCGTCGCGCTCCGGCCCGGCCGTGCGGCGCTCGCCGACGGGACGCCGCTGCCGCCGCGCCGTCTGATGGTGCGCGTCGCGGGCACCGCCGACGCGGACTGGTTCGTTCGTAGCGGCCGCGCCGCCTACGACGCAATCGCAGCGCACGTGCCGCTCGGCGGGCTCGACTCGGTGCTCGACTTCGGTTGCGGCTGCGGGCGCGTCACCCGCTACTGGAGCGGCTTCGCCGGAACCGTGACCGGGAGCGACCTCGACGGCGCGGCGGTCGCCTGGTGCCGGAGCAACCTCCCGTTCGCACGCTTCGAGCAGAACGGCCTCGCGCCGCCGCTCGCATGCGGCGACGAGAGCTTCGGCCTCGTCTACGCGCTCTCGGTCTTCACGCACCTCACCGCCGAGCTCCAGCTCGCCTGGCGCGACGAGCTTCGCCGCATCCTCCGCCCGGGCGGCTTCCTGCTCGTCACGACGCACGGCCGTTCGTACCTGCCCAAGCTCGACGACGGGGAACGCGAGCGGTTCGAACGGGGCGAGCTCGTCGTCCGCTGGGGCGCCGTCGCCGGGTCGAACCTTTGCAGCGCCTACCACCCGGAGCCCTACCTGCGCGAGACGTTCGCACAGGGCTTCGAGCTCCTCGAGCTCGAGCCGGAGGGTGCGAAAGGGAATCCGACGCAGGACATGGTCCTGCTGCGGAGGGCTTGAGGGCAGCAACCAGGTTCGAACCTGCTTGCTACGTCGTGAGCGTGATCTTCCGCAGGCCGAGGGGCGCGTCGACGTCGACGCCGCGCAGCTCGGCGAGCCGCATCGCGGTGACCTGGCCGGGAATGACGGCTGCGAGCGGGCTCAGCCACTCCGGGACACCGGGTACGAGCGGCAGCGGCGTGTGCGCGCGCTCGACCAGCCCGGGCACGTCGGAGACGACGAGCAGACGGGCGCCCCGTTCCTCGAGCGTGGGCAGCAGGTCGGCGACGCTCTGGAGCGCCGGCCCCGTCGGCGCGATCACGACCACGGGCCAGCCCGGCCTGATCGCCGCAATCGGGCCGTGCATGAGGTCGGCCGGCGAGTACGCCTCGACGACGAGGCCCGACAGCTCGCGGATCTTCAGTGCGACCTCGTACGCCGTGCAGTAGTTGACGCCGCGGGCGACCACCGTCGCCCCCGCTCCGTACACGTACTCCTCGAGCCTCGGCGCCTTCTCGAACGAGAGCGCGATCTGCGCCTCGAGCGCCTCCGGCATCCGGGAGAGCTCGGCCCGCGCAACGTCGTCGTCGCCGATCGCGGCGAAGAGGAGAGCGACCGCGCCGAGCGAGTTGAGGAACGTCTTCGTGGCAGCGACCGCGCGCTCCTCGCCCGCCTCGAGGGGCAGCACCGCGTCCGCCTCCTGGGCGAGAGGCGACGCCGGGTCGTTCGTGAGCGCGAGCGTCGGGCGGCCCTGCCGGCGCGCCTCCGCGAGCACCGAGCCGACGTCCGGGGACGCCCCCGACTGCGAGATGCCGACGACGATCGCGCCGTCGAGCCGCGGCGGCTGCCCGTAGATCGTGTACAGCGACGGCGTCGCGAACATCACCGGCACGCGGTTGGCGCGGCCGAGCAGGTACTGCGCGTAACGCGCCGCGTTCGACGAGCTGCCTCGCGAGGCAATCAGGATGTAGCGGATGTCGTCGCGCCTGAACGCGACCGCGAGCTCATCCGCGTGCGGGCCCTGCCTCTCGAGCAGGCGGGCGAGCGCATGCGGCTGCTCGCGCAGCTCCGCGTCAAGCCACGACACTGGCCTCACCGGCGCAGATGACGTTGACGATCTCCAGTCTGTCGTCGAGCACGACCACGTCGGCGCGGCCGCCCGGCACGAGCACACCGGCGTCGGTGCACCCGAGGATCCGTGCCGGGACCGCCGTCGCCGCGCCCACCGCGTCCTCGAACGGAATGCCGAGCGCGTGCAGGTTCCGCACCGCGTCGATCATCGTCAGGACGGTCCCTGCGAGGACGCCGTCCTCGCGCATCGGCACGCCGCCGGCGACCTCGATCTCGACGTCGCCGAGCTGATAGGTGCCGCCGCCGATCGCGGCACCGGCCGTCGCGTCGCTGACGAGCGCGAGACGGCCGCCGGCCGCGGCCCAGACGAGCAGCACCGTCTCGTCCGCGAGGTGATGGCCGTCGACGATCAGCTGCACGAAGACGTCTTTCCGTGTGAGCGCGACGCCGATGATCCCCGGGTCGCGCGAGCGGAAGGGCCGCATCGCGTTGAAGAGATGCGAGACGGTCGAGACGCCGCGGTCGAACGCCTCGTGCGCCTCCGCTGCCGTCGCGTTCGTGTGGCCGGCGGAGACGACGACGCGGCGCTCGAGCAGCCTGCTGATCAGCGCGCCGGCGCCGGGCAGCTCGGGCGCGAGCGTGAACTCCGTCACGCGGCCGGTGTCGAGCAGCCGGTCGAGCAGCGCCGGGTCGGGGTCGCGGCGATGCTCGCGCGGGTGGGTGCCGAGCCGCTCCTCCGACAGGAACGGCCCCTCGACGTGTGCGCCGATGATGCGCGGCCGCCCGCCGTTCTCCGGCATGCCGCGCAGCGCTTCGAGCAGGGCACTCTCGGCGGCGGTGATGAACGTCGGCTGGTACGACGTCACGCCGGTGAGCAGAAGGGCGTCGCCGGCGCGCGCGTAGTCCTCGGTCGACGCGGCGAGGAAGTCGACTCCGGCGAAGCCGTTCACCTGCAGGTCGACGAAGCCGGGGACGGCGACGCGGCCGCGCTCGCCGCCGCCGAGGCCGACGGCGACGATCAGCCCGTCGTCCACCTCGACGTCGCCGAGGACGAGCTCGCCGTCGACGAGCGCCGCTTCGACCCCGAGCCTCACGGCGTGCTCCCGAGCGCGAGGCGCACGGACCCGCCCGCGCCTTCGAGCCGCTCGCGCGCCGTCGACGGGTCGACACCGGCGAGCAGCGAGACGAGCGCGACGCGCGCATCTCCGCCGGCCGCGTCGAGCGCCGCGTCGACGTCGCCCTCGGCCGCGCCGCTGGCGAGCACGAGGTTGCGGCGCACACGTGCGCGCAGCTTGTCGTTGCCGGGCGTGACGCCGACCATCAGACCGGCATACGTCCGGCCGAGACGAACCATCGTCACGGTCGAGATCGCGTTCAGCACGAGCTTCTGGGCGGTGCCGGCCTTGAGGCGGGTCGACCCGGCGATCGCCTCGGGTCCGACGACGACCGCGACCTCGTGCTCTGCAACCGCGGCGAGCGCGCTGCCGCGCGCGCACACGACGGCGACGCACAATGCGCCTGCGTCCGCCGCGGCTTCGAGGGCGGCGACCGTGTACGGCGTCGCGCCGCTCGCGCTGACGGCGACGACGGCGTCGTCCGGGCCGATCCCCAGGGCGCGTAGGTCCGAGGCGCCGCGGGCCCGGTCGTCCTCGGCGTCGAAGCCGTCGACGAACACCGCCACGACCTCGGGCGCGGAGCCGAACGTCGGCGCGCACTCCGCCGCATCGAGCGCGGCCAGCCGGCCGGAGGTTCCGGCGCCGACGTACACGAGCCGCCCGTCGCCGGCGGCGAGACGGCCGGCGATTGCGTCGATCGCCGCCGCGAGCTCGTCGCCGGCCTCTCCGACCGCCCCGGCGACGGTCGCGTCCTCCTCGTTCAGCAGGGAGACGAGCTCGCGCGTCGACCGCGCCTCGAGATCGGCGAACCGCCCGGCGGAAGCCTCGGTCGGAGACTGCGGTCGCCGGGTCAGCGCGGCGCTCACCGCCTCCCAGACGAGCGGCGAATCCGGAGTGGCGAGGCTCGTCATGTACGAGCAGGCCTCGTAGCCCCACGTCCAGAGATCGTCGACGCCCGCCTCACGGGCCGCCGCGATCGCGTCCTCGAGCTCGGGAATCTCCTCGCGCGTCAGCCCGAAGCCCGGTACCCAGAGCTGCGCGCCGACGCCGTGCCGCTCGCACGTCTCGCGCAGGAGCCGCGAGAAGCGGCGCACGAACGGCCCCGCTGCCTCGCCCCAATGCTTCCAGTACGGATCGGTCGCGAAGGTCGTCAGCCCGGGCAGCGACGCGACCATGTTCCAGTCCGAGACCCCGAGCGTCCCCTCGGTCGCCGGCAACAGGCAGACCGTGCTGCGGCCGCCACGCCCGGCGACGTGCGCGAGCGCCTCGCGCAGGAAGTCGACCACCGACGCCTCGCGGAACGCCTGCACTTCCGGGGTCAGCTCTGTCGGCAGCGGCCCGCCGAAGCGCTCCGCGCAGTGATCGCAGCGGCAGCTCCAGCGCGACTGGTCGTCGACCCCGACATGCGCAGGCACGACCCACGCCGGCTCGTCCCAGAAGACGGAGTCCGTCCCCGCTTCGAGCGCTGCGTCGGCCCATTCGTTGCAGAAGCTCCGGTACGCGGGGCTGTTCAGGCACGCCGCGGCGACTCGCCTGCCGTCGTCGAGCACCTGGCACTCCTCCGGATGGAACGCGACGAAGCGGCTCTCGGCCTCGCCGCCGAAGGTGCGGCCCAGCCCCCACGGCCCGAGCTGCACGGTCAGACCGGCTGCATGCGAGGCCTCGACGATCTCGCGCATCGTGCCGCGGTAGTACGCGAGGTCGTTCTCGGAGAACGTGTGCAAGACGCCCGTATAGCCGCGCGCGACGAGGTCGGCCATGTCACGCCGGACGTGGCGGACGATGCGGACGCCGAAGTACGAGCAGCCGGCGCTCATCGCGCACCGCCTCTTGCCGGCGGCCGAGCGACCTGCGACCCGGCCGCCGTGTCGTCGGCCGCGGCCGGGTCGCGCGGATGGAGGGTCAGATCCAGGTCGCTCTCCTCACAGGGGGCCGGACGCCGATCCGGCCGCCCGCCAGCATCCTTTCACACCGATCCCATGTGGTCAATACCACTTTTCCCGACCTCGGAACAGGTCCTAGCCGCGCACTGCGCCCGCTGTCAGGCCGAACGCGATCCGCCGCTGCACGAGCAGGAAGAAGATGACGACCGGGATCGCGGTCAGCGTCGACGCGGCCATCAGCGCACCCCAGTCCGTGCTGCGGCTCGTGCCCAGGAAGTACGAGAGCCAGACGGTGATCGTCTGCTTCGAGCTGTCGTTCAGGAGCGTGCGTGCCCAGATGTACTCGTTCCAGCTCGTGATGAAGGCGAAGACGGAGGTCGCGACGAGCCCGGGCGCGACGAGCGGAAACAGTATCCGCATGAACGCGCCGAGTCTCGTGCTCCCGTCCACCATCGCCGCCTCCTCGAGGTCCTTCGGGATGCCGATGATGAAGCCCCGCAGCGTCCAGACCGAGAACGGCAGCGCGAACGTCAGGTAGACGAGGATCACGCCCGTGAGCGCGTTCACCTCGTGGTAGCGGGCGAGCACGACGTAGAGCGGGATGATCAGGCCCGTGGCCGGGAGCATCTGGATCCCGATCATCAGCACGATGAAGAGCTTCCGCCCGGTGAAGCGGTATTTCGAGAGCGCGACCGCGGCGAAGAACGCGAGCGCCATCGCGATCAGGACGGTGACGAGCACGACGATCAGGCTGTTCTTGACGTCCGTCCAGAAATACGGTCTGGCGAGCGCGTCGCGGAAGTGCCGCAGCGTCGGATGGGTCGGGACCCACGTCGGCGTAACCGAGTTGAGCTGATCGTCGGTCTTGAACGCTGTCGAGATCATCCAGAAGACCGGGAATACCATCGTGACGAAGACGACGATGCCGACTGCGTTCCAGCCGAGCCTGCGGGCGGTGCGCGGGCTCATTCGACCTCACCGATCCGCAGCATCCGTCGCACGTAGACGACGCTCATCGCGGCGACCATCACGAGCATGAGGATCGAGATGGCGGCGCCGCGACCGAAGTCGGTGCGCACGTAACCCTCCTCGTACAGGTAGATGCCCATCAGGAAGTTCGACGGGACGATATGGCCGGGCCCGATCAGCAGCCACGCCTGCGTGAAGACCCCGAAGTCCCAGAGGATCGAGAGGCTCGTCAGGATGAGGAGGACCGGCGCGATAACCGGCATCGTCACGTCGCGGAAGATGCGCCAGGAGCGGGCGCCGTCGATCTGGGCCGCCTCGACGAGGTCGTGCGGCACCTGCGAGAGCGCAGCGTAGACGGTGATCGCGACGAACGGCAGCGCGCCCCAGACGACGAGCGTCGTCACCATCGCGAGCTGCGAGAACGGTGTCACGAACCAGTTGTGCTGGAAGAAGTTCCCGAAGTGGAGCTCGGTCAGCACATAGTTGAGGACGCCGTTCTGGGAGTTCGTCATCCAGTTCCACACCTGCACCGCGACCACCGGCGGCATCGACCACACGAGCACGAGCCCGGCGGTCAGGAGGATGCGCACCCACGTCGAGACGCGGACGAGCAGGAGCGCCATCAGCGTGCCGATCACCATCGTCAGGCCGACGTTCGCCACCGTGAAGACGATCGTCCGCAGGAGCGTGTGCCAGAAGACCTGGTCGTGAAGGACGGTGCCGAAGTTGTGCAGCCCGACTTCGGTGCCGTGGTGCTGGATCAGCTCGGTGAGTCCGTACTTCTGGAGCGAGAGCCGGACGAGGTTGTAGATCGGGTAGCCGAGGATCGCACCCATCACGACGACGACGGGTGCGACGAGGAGGTACGGCACCGAGGCGCCGGCGAGGCGCCGGCGCGTGAGGCGCCGCCGCCGCGGCCACCCGGGGGCGGTCGCGGCGGCGGCTTCAAGCGCGGTGGGCGCCCTGCCGCTCAGCGCGCTACGACTCGTTGAGCGTTTGCGCGATGTTCTGGCTCGCCACGGTGGCGGCCTGCTTGACGGTCAGCTGCCCCGTGAGGATCTGCGCAAGCATCGTCTTCAGGATGTTGCCGTTCTCGACGTCCACCCAGTGCTTCGCCTGCGGCACGAACCAGCTCCGGGCCGCAGCCCGCTCGTTGACGCTGTTCCCGAGCAGGTTGGTCGCGTTGGGAATGTTGCCCTTCTGCTCGAGCGACTGCTCGTTCGCGGTGCTGGTGAAGTCGGCGATCCACTGGATCGCCTGCGTCTTGTTGCCGCTCTGCGCGGGCACCGCGAGATCGGAGCCGCCCAGGAACCCCGGCATCGGCTTGCCCGTAGTATGGCTCGGCATCACGAACTGCGCCGTGACCGCCTTGTACTTCGCGCCGGTGCAGCAGCTGTACCAGGCCGGCCCGTAGTTCGCAGCCGTGAGGCCCTGCGAGAACACCGTGTAGGGGAACGGGTTGGTCCCGTCGAGGGTCGCCGTCGACTTCGACTGAGTGGCGTCGAAGAAGCTCTTGAATGCGGTCAGACCTGCAACCGCGTTCTTCGAGTTGAGCGCGCCGACCCACTTGCCGGCGTGCGTGGTCGCGATCATTCCGCCGTAGTCGTAGACGAAGCTCAGGGCCGTGTACCAGTCCTCACCGCCAACGTAGAGCGGCGAGAAGCCCTTGACCTTCGACTGCATGCTCCCGATCTTCGCGAGGTCGGCCTGGAACTCCGCGAGGCTGGTCGGCGACTTCGTGATTCCCGCCTTCTTGAAGAGGTCGGTGCGGTACGTGATCACGCGCGAGCCCGCGTAGTACGGGACGCCGTAGATCTTGCCGCCGTACATGCCGGACTTCGCCAGCCCCGCGAGCCAGTTCGCAGAGTTGGGGAACTGCGACTTGTCCGAGGTGAGGTCGGCGAACGCGCCTGCCGCCATGTACTTCGTCATCTCGGTGTTGCCCATCTCGATGACGTCGGGCGTGTCGTTGCCGGCGATCGTCGCATCGAACTTCTGGAGATGGTCGCTCCAGTTCTGGTACTGGACGTTGACCGTCCAGCCCGGATTCTGCTGCTGGAACTGCTGGTTGGCCGCCGCCACGACGTCCGGCCAGCCCGACTGTGCGTCGACCTGAAGCCAGACCGTGAGCGTCTTGGCCTGTACCCGGTGGCCGCTAGCGCTCGCTGTCGCCGCGACGACCCCGAGCGCGACGACCGCGATGGCCGCCACGAGAACTCGTGATCTCATGCAAGTCTCCTCGAGCCGTCGACGCGGAACCTCGGCGCTGATGTGCCCCTGTGGCCGGTGGGACCGCGCGCGATGGTTGGTGCGCCGATTGGTCTATACCAGTTGGCCACGAAGGGAAGATCGCACACAAGACCACCCCTGTCAAGCCCTCGTGGGCCGAGGCACCGGTCAGGTCTCGAGGCGGTTCAGCTCGGTCACGATCCGGTAGCGATCGCCCCGGTACACCGACTGCACGAACTCGACTGTGCGGCCGCTCTGGTCGCGGCTCGTGCGCTCGAACAGGAAGGCCGGCGAGTGAAGCGGGACACCGAGCGCGGCCGACTCCTCCTCATTCGTCACGGTCGGCTCGATCGCCTGCGTGCCGCTCGCGATCACGATCCCGTAGCGCTCCGACAGCAGCTCGTAGAAGGAGCCGCTGAGCGCCTTGGGGGTCAGCCCGGGCACGAGCGCCTCCGGGATGTGGAGCGTCTCGATCGCCATCGGCTCGCCGTCGGCGAGGCGCAGCCGCTTGATCACGACGACCTGCTCCGAGGGCGAAACGTTGAGGAAACGGCCCAGCCGGGCGCCGGCGTTGATCGTGCTCATCGAGACCGTGCGGCTGCCCGGGACCATCCCCCGGCGCCGCATGTCCTCGCTGAAGGAGGTCATCGTCAGCTCCTGGGAGATCTTCGGCTGCTGGACGTAGGTGCCGCTGCCGCGCCGGCGGACGAGATGGCCCTCGCGCGCCAGGTCGTCGAGCGCAGCCCGCACGGTCAGACGCGAGACGCCGAGGTCGGCGCTCAGCTGCCGCTCGGAGGGTATGGCCGTGCCGATGCCCAGGCGCTGGATCAGGTCGAGCACCTGCAGGCGCGTCTGGCTTTGCTTCGTGACCTTCGGGGCGATGCTCATCCGGCCGCCGTCACCTCCGTGCCGACTATAGCCTTGGGTTGAAAAGTGGTCAATGCCATTGCAGTCTTCGCTCGATCGCGGTATAGACTTTGCGGAGCGTGAGCGGGAGCGGAATCGTCCTCGAGAAGGTCAGCAAGGTCTTCGGCGGCGACGTCGCCGCAGTCAACGACATCTCTCTCGAGATCGAGAGCGGCGAGTTCCTCGTGCTCGTCGGCCCCTCGGGCTGCGGCAAGTCCACGCTGCTGCGGATGATCGCAGGACTCGAGGACGTCAGCGAGGGCCTGATCACGATCGAGGGGCGTGACGTGACGGAGCTGCCGCCCCGCGAGCGCGATGTCGCGATGGTCTTCCAGACCTATGCGCTCTACCCGCACATGACCGTGCGCGAGAACCTCGGCTACGGACTGCGCGTGCGCAAGACGTCGAAGAGGGAGACCGCCGACCGGGTCGAGGCGGTCGCGCAGATGCTCGGGCTCGAGGAGCTGCTCGACCGCCGCCCCGCGGCGCTCTCGGGCGGCCAGCGGCAGCGGGTGGCGATGGGCCGTGCGATCGTGCGCGAGCCGAAGGCCTTCCTCATGGACGAGCCCCTCTCGAATCTCGACGCCAAGCTGCGCGTCAGCATGCGCGCCCAGCTGGCGAGCCTGCACGCGCGGCTGGGGACGACCACCATCTACGTGACCCACGACCAGGTCGAGGCGATGACGCTCGGCCAGCGTGTCGCGGTGATGCGCGACGGCCGCATCCTCCAGGTCGACACGCCCCAGCTGCTGTACGCGAATCCGTGGAACCTGTTCGTCGCGGCCTTCATCGGCTCGCCGGCGATGAACCTCGTCGAGGCGGGCATCTCCGACGGGGCGGTCGAGTTCGCCGGGTTCCGCATTCCGCTTGCGCCGCAGAACCGGCCGGTTGGATCGCCGCCACGCGTCGTCGTCGGCATCCGCCCCGAGGCGTTCGAGGATGCGGCCCGGGCCGAAGCGGCACTCCCCCGGCTCGAGGTCGACGTCGAGGTGGTCGAGGATCTCGGCCCGGACACGCACGTGATCTTTCCGATCGACGCACCGCCGATCGACGTCGGCGACGTGCGTGCGGCCGCGGGTGACGACGAGGCGCTCCTGTCGACCGACCGGGCGCTCTTCACGGCGCGGATCGATCCCGAGAGCTCGGCGCGCGTCGGCCGGGCGCTGCGGCTCGCGGTCGACCCGGCGCGCTTCCACTTCTTCGACCCGGACAGCGGGCTGCGCCTGTCTCCCGCCGGGGCCGCGACGGCCGCAGCGACCTCCGCCTAGTGCCCCGCTGCGGCACGGGCCGGGGGGCGGCGGCCGTGCTGGTGCTCGCGGGCGCGGCGGCGTGCGCGTCGGCGACGGCCGCGCCGGCGGCCGCGCCGGCACGGGCGGCTGTCCCGCTCGTGCGGCTCGTCGGGGAGACCGTGATGAGCCCGCTGACCGGGCCGCCGGACGCGGCGTTCCTCGCGCGCGTCGGCGACGGCGAGCTCGGCGGGGTGATCCTCGTCGGCCACTGGCGCTCGAGTGCCGCGATGGCGGCGGTGACGCGGCAGCTGCAGGCGGCCGCCTGCAGTGCCGGCGAGCCGCTCCTCATCGGCGTCGACCAGGAGGGCGGCGTCGTGCGGCGCCTGCCGTGGGCGCCGCCGTTCGACACGCCGGCCGAGCTGGGCCGGCTCGACGACGCGGCCCGGGTCGAGCAAGAGGCCGCAGCTGCCGCCGCCGCGCTGCGCCGGGTCGGCGTCGACGTCGACTTCGCCCCGGTCGCCGACACCCTCACCTCCGCCAGAAGCTTCCTCGGCAGCCGTTCCTTCGGGTCGGACACGGCGGTCGTCGCCGACCTCACGGCCGCCTTCGTCCAGGGCCTGCAGACGGCCGGCATCGCCGCCACCGCGAAGCACTTCCCCGGTCTCGGCACGGCCACCGTGAACACGGACGACCGCGCGGTGACGATCCGCGCCGCCCCGGGACTGCTGCAACGGGGGCTCGATCCGTTCCGGAGCGCGATCGCGGCCGGCGTGAAGCTCGTGATGGTGTCGAGCGCCGCCTACCCGTCGCTCGACGCAAGCGGACGGCCGGCCGTGTTCTCGCAGCCGATCGTCACCGGGCTGCTGCGCAGGACGCTCGGCTTCAACGGCGTCGTCGTCAGCGACGCGCTCGACGCGCCGGGCGCAGTGCGCGTTCCGCATGCGACGACGCTCGCCGTCGAGGCGGGTGTCGATCTCCTTCTCTACACGAGTGACTGGGTCAGCCGGCAGGGCTACGCGAGCCTGCTCGCGGACGCAGCCGGCAGCCCGGCACTGCGCAGCGAGCTCGCGCGGGCCGGCGCACGCATCCGCGCGCTCAAGGCATGGCTGAGCGCGGCCGGCGGGCCGACGTGCTAGTGCCCCTTCAGTGATGTCATCTAGCTTCCGGGGCGCGAGCACCAAGCGATGCGCGTGATCGCGTTCCAGAAGCGGGCATGCATTGCCGGAAGGGCGACTAGACGCCGATCCGGTCGAGCGCGGCTTCGTCGCGGCGCCAGCGCGGCCGCACCTTCACGACGAGCTCCAGGAAGGCCGGGCGCCCGAGCAGGGCCTCGATCTCCGGCCGCGCGCGGGTGCCGATCTCCTTCACGACCGCGCCGCCCTTGCCGACGACGATCTGCTTCTGCGACTCGGTCTCTACGAGGATGAACGCGCGGACGACCTTCTCCCCCAGCTCGTCGAGCTCGACCGAGATCGCATGCGGGATCTCGTCGCGCGTGAGCCAGAGCGCCTTCTCGCGAATCAGCTCCGTGATCTGCGCCTCCGGCGAGAGGTCGGTTCGCTGCTCCGGCGGGAAGTAGAGCGGGCCATCCGGCAGGAGCCCGATCAGATCGCTCCGGAGCGCGCCGATCCCGTCGCCGGTCTTCGCGCTGACGGGGTGGAGCGCGTGGAAGCTTCCAAGCCGCGCCGCGGCGTTCATCTGCTGCGCGATGTGCCCGGCTTTCAGCCGGTCGACCTTGTTGAGCGCGATCACGACCGGCACGCCGAGCCCGAACACGCGCTGGCCGATGAAGCGGTCGCCCGCGCCGATTCGCTCGCGCGCGGAGAGGACGAACAGCACCACGTCGACCTCCTCGAACGCGACGTCGACCGTGTGCTGCATCCGCTCGGTCAGCGCGTCGAGCGGACGCTGGAAGCCGGGCAGGTCGGCGAGCACGAGCTGGTAGTCGTCGCCGCTCGCGATCCCGAAGATGCGGCGCCGCGTCGTCTGCGGCTTGTCAGAGACGATCGCGACCTTGCCGCCGCAGAGCGCGTTCACGAGCGTCGACTTGCCGACGTTCGGCCGGCCGGCGACCGCGACGAACCCCGACCTCACGGCTTCGGGAGGTTCCAGGTCTCGGGCAGCAGGCCGGCCGGGGCGTGCTCCGCGATCGTCCCGTCCTCGCGGCGGAAGCAAACCCGCTCGAAGCGCCACTCGTGCAGCCACTGGCGGCAGCCGCCGCACGGCGACGCCGTGATCCCGATCGCATCGACGTCGCCCGGGCGCACCCCCTCGCTCGCCGCCTTCGCGATCGCCGTCTTCTCCGCGCAGATCCCGAGCGGGTAGGCGGCGTTCTCGACGTTGACGCCGTCGTAGATCCGCCCGTCCTTCGTCAGCACCGTCGCCCCCACGTGGTAGCCCGAATAGGGGGCGTACGCGTTCGCCGCGGCGGCCTCGGCCCGCGTGACGAGATCCTGCCCGGTCACCGCCCGCTCCCGTAGAGGAACTGTCCGTTCGCCGTCTCGCGCAGCTCGAGCTCGAAGCCGAGCGGGCGGACGAGCTCCGTGAGCTGCGCCGGCGTCCAGAAGCGCTTGACGATCCGGAACTCGCGGCCGTCGTACAGCGTGCGCCTCTCCTCCTCGCCGCTCGGCTCACGGTCGCCGATCGCGCCGTCGACGAGAAACACCCGCCCGTGCGGGCGCACCGCACTCCGCACGAGCGACCAGAACGCCTCGAAGCGCGCCGCCGGGACGTGCGAGATCCAGAACGAGAAGAGGCAGAGGTCGAAGCGCTCCGTCGGCTCCCATGCGAAGGCGTCCGCCACGACGTGCTCGGCCCCGGCGGTGTTGAGCGCGAGCATCTCGGCGTTCGCGTCGACCGCGACGACGCGGTCGGCGAGCTCCACGAGCCGTCGCGTCCAGATCCCCGTTCCGGCTGCGAGCTCGAGGACGTCGCCGAGCGGTGCGAGCGCGCGGAGCGCGTCCTCGACCTCCGCGATGTCGGCGAACCAGCCCGCTTCGGCCTCGACGTCGAGTGCGTACCGGCCCCGGCGCCACCACCAGTCCTCGTAATCCGGCGCCCGCTCCGCGTAGTAGCGGCGCTGCTCGGCGAGCAGCTCGTCGGTGCTCACGACAGCACCTGGAAGACGCCGAGCGTCACGAGCGCGCCGAGTGCGCCGCCGTAGAGCACCTCGAGCGCGGAGTGGACGCCCGACTCGACGCGTGTCTGCGCGACGAGCACCGCCATCAGGAACGTGAGCGACGAGATGAGGAAGCGGTGGTCGTCGCCGGTCACGTACGTCGCTGCCATCCAGCCGGCGAAGGCGAGGGCGGCATGCCCCGACGGCAGCCCGCCGCGCAGCGGCGTGCCGCGCCCGGTCGCCGCCTTCGTCCCGATCACGATCAGGATCACGAGAACGAGCGCAGCGAGCGTGATCTGCGCGGGCGCGTCGCGGACCTGGTCGAGCACCCGTGCCGCCCGGTGCGCCGCCGCCTGCGCGAAGACGAGATAGCCGACCGCGATCGCGGTGATCGACGAGATCAGAACGGCGCCCGCGGCGACGTCCTTGGCGAGCTTCGCGTTCGGGTCGAACGACGTCGTCGAGACGTCGATCGCGCCCTCGATCGCCGAGTTGATCATCTCCGAGACGAGCACGAACGCGATCACGATGAGCAAGGCGATCAACTCGATCCGCTGTACGCCGAGAGCAGCGGCGGCGGCGATCACGGCGATCGCGATCGCGAAGTGGATACGCAGGTTCCGCTGCGTGCGCAGGACGTGGATGATCCCCTCGAAGGCGTAGTTGAAGCTGTCGAGCAGCGACTGCGCAGGCGGGATCGAGGTCCGCCGTCGCGCCGGCGGTGCCGCCGGTGGCGACAGCGGCGGCTGCTCTCTGCGGCGTGGCGTGAGGATGCTCACGAGTAGAGCGCCTCGCGCGCCTCCATCAGGGCGCCGTGGTCGTAGCCGACGAGGTGGAGCACGGCGTGCACGAGCGGTGCACGCCACGCCTCTCCGACCACCTGCGGGCAGACGACGACGTCCCCGAGCTGCCGCGGCAGCTCCTCCGGCAGCTCGTCGAGACCGTCGAGCGGGAACGCGAGCGCGTCGGCCGCCTCGTCGACGCCGAGGTGCTCGAGCTTCAGCGCGCGGCTCTCCTCCGGCTCGACGAAGACGAGCCCGAGCTCGCCCGCATCGACCCCCTCGCCGGCGAGCACGCGACGCACGAGCTCCACCGCGCCTACCTCGTCGACGGCGACGCCGGAACGGTTCTCGAGCTCGATCCCGATCACCGGCTCCGCTGCATTCCGGTCTCTTCGGAGTGGCGCTTGTACGCCTCGACGATGCGCTGCACGAGCTTGTGCCGAACGACGTCCTCGTGCCCGAACTGGACGAACGCGATCCCGTCGATCGAGCCGAGGATGTCCTGCACCTGGATCAGCCCGGACGCCTGCTCGCGCGGCAGGTCGATCTGCGTGACGTCGCCGGTGACGACGACCCTCGAGCCGAAGCCGAGCCGGGTGAGGAACATCAGCATCTGCTCCGGCGAGGTGTTCTGCGCCTCGTCGAGGATGATGAAGCTGTCGTTGAGGGTGTTGTGCGTGACGAGAAAGTCGTCCGTCACGTAGAGCGAGTCGACGGCCGCGACCTGGATGCAGACCGTTTCGGCCTCCCCCACGGGTTCGATCGAGTCGATGAACCGCATCGGCCGGCCGCCGCCGCCGCCGTGGCGACGGTAGAGCTCGAGCTTCCGCGGCAGACGGAAGGGCTCGATCGCCGGCGGCAACCGCAGCTCCATGACGAACGAGTCGCGGCGGTGCTCGACGGGGCGTCCCGGCGCGCACCCGGGCGCGCGCCCCCTCGCCTCGCGGCGGCGCCAGTAGACGACGCCGCCGAGTGAGCGAACGAGGTAGGCGACATCGTCGCGTACGCGCTCGGAGCAGGTCGTGTACTGGATCCGGCAGCTCCGGCCGCGTTGGACGACAGGGCCACCGTCACGATCGAGCAGGCCCTGGAGGAGTGCGACCCGGACATGCGGGGCGTTGTTCAGGTAGGGCTCCGGGACGAACTTCGTGTGCGAGTACGTGCCTGCGAGACCGAGCTCGCGGAGCGCCGATGTCACGGGGTTTGCGACGATCACGCCGCCGCGTCCGCGGTGACGGAGCACGTGGTCGTATCCGCTCTTCCGCCGGAGCTCGATCCCGTCGAGCGACGCTTCGAGCGCGGCGGCAAGCTCCGGATCGCCCGTTGCGAAGCTGGGCGTCTTCCTGGTCGTCAGGCAGCCGTCGCCGAGCAGCAGACCGAGCGCGTAGGGGTCGAGCGGGACCTCGCAAGGCTCGAACTCGGCGGGTGCCGACAGCAGCGGCAGCTCGTACCGGTGCTGATGGAACCGCCGCAGTCGCCCGAGCATCTCGCGCGTCTCGAGAACGCAACCCGGCTTCCCGCGCGTCCGGTCCCCGGGGGTGAGGACGCTCCACAGGTGCTCGCCGCAGCAGAGCGTCGATGCCCCGTCCTGCGTCCGGACACGGAAGATCTCCTTTCGGCCCTGCGGGTAGACGCCGAGCACCGGGGTCGGGCGTCCATCCGAGCCGGTGACGAGATCGCCGACGCGCAGGCTGCCGATCGGGCGGAAGCCTCCGGGTGTCAGGACCCCCGCCGAGGGGGGCTGCGCGCGGCCTCGCATGAACGCGAGCGGCGCCACCTCGATCGTGCCGCGCTCCATGTACGCGTTCAGCTTCTCGGGATCCATCGTGTCGTAGAGCGCGTCGAACAGCGGCCGCATGTACGGGTCGACCTTGGCGAGCACGTCGCCGGGCAGAAAGCCGAGCCGCTCGCCGGCCTCGACGGCCGGGCGGGTGAGGATGAGGCGGCCGACCTGCCGCTCGGAAAGCGCCGCGACCGCCAGCGCGATCGCGAGGTACGTCTTGCCGGTGCCTGCCGGGCCGATCCCGAAGGTGACGGTGCCGCGGCGGATCGCGTCGACGTAGTGCTTCTGGGTGACCGTCTTCGGCGTGATCCGCTTGCCGCGGTGCGACCAGACGACGTCCGCGAAGATCTCGCGCACGTCCTCGGCCTCGTCGATTGCGGTGAGGATGGTGTCGATCGTGCCGGCACCGACCTCCTGCCCGCTCTCGACGAGCTCGACGAGCTCCTCGACGACGGCGCGGGCCTCGGCGACCCTCGGCTCCTCGCCCTCGAGCGTGAGCCGGTTGCCGCGGAGGTTCACCGCGCAGCCGAGACGCTCGCGGAGCGCGGTCAGGACGCCGCCGCCGATCCCGGCAAGCTCGGCCGCGACCTCGTTCGGAACGTCGAGGATCTCTTGCACGGAATCAGTGTAGGAGCAGGGTCCGCCTGAAGTGGTGCGCACTTCAGGCGGGTCTTGGGCTGCGCTCCGCCGAGCGCGCGGCGGCGAAGCCGCCACGCTCTTGTCTTACGAGGGCCGTGGGTTCGCGTAGCGCGGCCGGTGGTGGCTTCGCCATCCCCGGCCGTGAGCGGTCGGCCTCCGTCCAACGCCTGCGGCGTTGGCCTCCGGCCCCGGACGCCGCAGCGAGCGGCGGTTTCAACCTTTGCCGCGCGCCGATCGCCAAAAGCCGGAGCGAACGCGAAGCGTTGGTGAAGGCCGGATCCATGCGCGTGGGGACGGCGCAACCGCCACCGCGCGCGCTACCCGAGCCAACTGCTCACGTCAGAAAGAGCCCGGCGGCTTTGCCGACGGGCGCTCTGCAGAGCACAACATCTCACTGGCGTGAAGTGCGCAGCACTTCAGGCCAACTTTTCGCGGACGATCTGGCTGACGGTCGAGCCGTCCGCACGCCCGGCGATCTGGGGCATGACGTCGGCCATCACACGGCCGAGGTCGGCCATGCTCGTCGCGCCCACCTCTGCGATCGCGTCGTCCACGATCTCCTCGATCTCCTCCTCGGAGAGCGGCTCGGGCATGAACTCCTCGAGGATCTCGCGCTCGCGCTCCTCCGACTGCGCCTGCTCCTCGCGGCCGCCGCTCCGGAACGCCTCGGCCGCCTCGAGCCGCCGCTTCCGCTCACGGCGGAGCACCTGGAGCTCCTCGTCCTCGGACAGGGGTCGCTGGAGCTCCTTCTCGGACGACTTGAGGGCGTTGAGGATCAGGCGCAGCGCATCGCGGCGCTCGGCGTCGCGCGCCTTCATCGCCTCCTTCAGCTCGTCCGCGATCGTCTCGATCCTGCTCACGCCATCCTCCCGGTCAAGCCGCCGCTCAACACGTGCCAGTGCAGATGGAAAATCGTCTGGCCCGCGCCGGGCCCGGCGTTGACGACCACACGGTAATCGCTCAGCCCTTCTTTTGCAGCAACGTCGGCGACGAACTCGAGCATGCGCTTCGCCTCGTCGGCGGGAAACTCGCCGATGTCGTGAAAGCTCGCGACATGTCGTTCCGGGAGGATCAGCAGGTGTGTCGTCGCCTGCGGGTGGATGTCGCGGATGGCGACGAAGCCGTCGGCGCGGGCGACGTGGTCGCCCTCGCGGTAGAGCGTGCAGAAGAGGCACTCGTCCGTCATGCGGCCAGTATCCCCTCCTGGGAGACGGCGGCGCCGCGGACGCGGACGAGGTCGCCGACCGGGGCGGCGTCGCTCAGGATCCAGGGCGAGTAGTCGTCGCCGTAGCCGCGGCCGGCGCGGTCGACGAGGACGAGGTCGTCCCGCCCGATCTTCGTGCGCCAGCGGGTCACGCACGCGGCCTGAGAGAGGTCGCGAAGCCGCGCGGCGCGCTCCTTCTTCACCTGCGGCGGGACGCGGTCGTCATGTGCGGTTGCCGTTCCCGGCCGCGGCGAATAGGGGAAGACGTGCACCTTCGTCAATCCGGCGGCGCGGACAGTCTCGAGGGTGTTCGCGAACGCGCGCTCGTCCTCGGCGGGAAAGCCGACGATCACGTCGCTCGTGAGGTTGAACTCGCCCTGGAGCGGCGCGAGCCGGCGCAGGTAGGTGGCGACGGTATAGCGGCGCCCCATCGCACGGAGGACGCCGTCGTCGCCGGACTGGAGCGGTACGTGCAGATGCCGGCTCACGGTGGGTGTGGCACGAAGCGCGGCCGCGAGCTCGTCATCGACGTGGTTGATCTCGATCGAGGAGAGGCGCAGCCGCTCGAGTCCCGGCGTCGCGCCCGCCTCTCGCACGAGGCGCGGCAGGCGGTACCCGGCGGCGCGGTCGCGGTAGCAGCCGAGGTTTATGCCGGTGAGCACGACCTCGCGGTGTCCCTGCTCGACGCGCCGCTTGATCTCGGCGAGCACGGCGGCGGCGCTGCGGCTGCGCGAGGCGCCTCGCACCAGCGGGATGACGCAGAAGGCGCACGAGAAGCTGCATCCGTCCTGCACCTTGACGAACGCGCGCACGCGGTCGAGTCGCGCGTCCGCCTGGACGCAGCCGATCGGGCCGACGTCGCCCGCGATGAGCCCAGGCGTCTCCTCGCTGCGACGCGCGACGACGACGACATTGGCGGGAAGGCCGGCGAACGCGTCGGCGGCGAGGTTGGCGCCGCAGCCCGTGACGTAGACGCGCGGGTGCGTGCGCGCGGCGCGCGCCGCCTCCTTGCGAGACTTCGACAAGGCCTCGTGCGTGACGCAGCAGGTGTTGACGACCGCGACATCTGCTCCACCGCCGCGCTCGGTGTGGCCGTCGGCGAGCAGTCGCTCGCGCACCGCGTGCGCGTCGACGTGGGAGACCTTGCAGCCGAGAAAGCGGACGGAGAACGTCGCCACGGCCGGAATGCTAAGCGGGTTCGAGCAGGTCCGCCGCCCAGCCGCCGGTGATCCGGCGCCCGGCCCGCGTCCACCCCTCGGCGCGCAACTCCTCCCGGTCGAGGTAGCCGGAGGTGATCACGTGCCTGCAAGACAGGCGTTCCAGCAGGCGCTCGACGACGTCGAGCGCGACGTTGGCGACGACGACCTCCGCCGGCGGCAGCTCGTCGGCAAGCGCGTCGGCGCGGCGAGTCGCGAGCTCGACGGCGTTCACGCGCGCGTTCGCGATGGTCGCCTCGACCGCGGCGTCGTCGAGGTCGACGGCGGTCACCGGAGCGAAGCCGAGCAGCGCCGCGGCGATCGAGAGCACGCCGGAGCCGCAGCCGACGTCGAGCATGCTCGCCGGCTCGAGCTCCTGGAGCAGCTCGAGACAGAGACGCGTCGTCGGGTGCGCGCCGGTTCCGAACGCGCGGCCGGGATCGATCACGACCGCAGCGACGCCCGCCGGCGGCTTCTCCCAGGGCGGGCCGACCCAGAGCCGGCCGACGGCGACGCCGTGGTGAAACGCACGCCACCCGTCCTCCCAGCCTGCCGCGACCGCTGACGCGGTTGCGCAAGGAAAGGCGTCGCGCAAGGCGAGCTCCCCTGCTTCGTCGGTGTACACGGCGAAGCCATGCTGCAGCTGCTCGACCCCTTCCGGGAAGAGGTCGAGCAGCGCGGCGAGCTCGGGCTCGCCACCTGGGACGACGACGCGCCTCAGCGGAGGAACGCGCTCTTGAGCTTGTCGAAGAAGCCCTCGTCGGACCGGTACGTCCGCTCGTCCGCGTGCGCGTCGAACTCGCCGAGCAGTCGGCGCTGCTCGTCGTTCAGGTGGCGCGGCACGAGGACGTTGACGAGGACGCGGTGGTCGCCGCGGCCGAGCCTCTGCAGCGCCGGCATGCCGTGCCCGCGCAGCACGAAGATCTCGCCCGGCTGGGTGCCGGCCGCGAAGCCGAGCTCCTCGTCGCCGTCGAGCGTCGGGATGTTCACCTTCGCGCCGAGCGCGGCCTGCGTCATCGTCAGGTCGACGGTCGAGAAGACGTCGTCGCCTTCGCGCACGAAGCGGGGATCCGGCTTGACGTGTACTTGGACGTAGAGGTCGCCTGCTCGACCGCCGGGCAGGCCGGCGTGACCCTCGCCGCTCAACCGGATGCGCTGTCCGTCGTGGATCCCTGCCGGGATCTCGACCTCGAAGCGCCGCTCCTCGAGCACGCGCCCGGCGCCGTTGCACGTCGTGCACGGCTTCTCGATCCGGCGCCCGGAGCCGGCGCACGCCGGGCACGTCTGCGAACGCACGAACTCGCCGAAGACGCTGCGCGAGACCTGCTGGAGGCGGCCGGCGCCGCCGCAGGTCGGGCACCGGGTCACGGCGCTCCCGGGCTCGGCGCCGTCGCCGTCGCAGTGGCTGCAGGTGACGGCGACCTGGAACGGCACCTCGCGCGTGACGCCGTGTGCCGCGTCGACGAGCTCGATCTCGACCGTGGAGAGCAGATCGGCCCCGCGCGCGGGGCCGGCCGCACGCCCGCCGAGCAGGTCGTCTCCGAAGAAGGCCGCGAACAGGTCGGACAGGCTGCCGAAGTCGAAATGGCCGGGCTGGAAGCCGCCGCCGCGGAGGCCCGCATGGCCGTAGCGGTCGTACAGCTCGCGCGTCTCCGACTTCGAGAGCACCTCGTAGGCCTCCACCACTTCGCGGAAGCGCTCCTGCGCGTCCGGCGCGTCGGAGACGTCCGGGTGCAGCTCGCGCGCGAGCCCGCGGAAGGCCTTCTTGATCTCCGCTTCGCTCGCGCTGCGGGAGACGCCGAGCAGCTCGTAGTAGTCGCGCTCGGTGGTGGCCACTGACGGATCAGCGCTCGTCGTAGATCGACTCGACGAAGCGCGACAGCTCGATGGCAGCCGAGCGCACGGCGCCGACCGCCTTCTCGTAGTCCATCCGCACCGGGCCGACGAGGCTGACGGCGCCGAGCGCCCGGTGGACGAGGCCGTAGGCGGCGCCGACGAGCGCAATCTCGCGCAGAGCCGGATGCTCGAGCTCGCGGCCGACGCGCACGAACGGCCGGCGCGTGTCGTGCGGCTCACCGAGCACGTCGAGCAGCGCGGCCCGCTTCTCGACGAGCTCGAACAGGTTGCGGTACGCGTCGAGCTCCTCGGCGCGCACCTCGCCGAGGAGGTCGGCGGCCCCGCCGACGTAGAGCCGTTGTGCGGCCGAGACGAGCTCGGTGAACGCGGGCCGCAGCGCAGCGAGGAAGGCGCGCTCGCCGCTCGTGAGGCTCGGATCCTCGAAGCGGCGGCGCAGCAGCGACGTGCCGAGCTGCAGGCCGGCGACCGTTTCGTTGAGGTACTCGCCCGCCCACTCCGCCAGCCCGTGGTCGACCGGCTCGGTGAAGTGGATGAGCTTCTTCGTGACGCCCCCCGCCGAGGTGATCACGACGACCATCGCCAGCTCGGGCTGGAGCAGCAGCACCTCGACGCGCACGATCGTCGTCGCCTCGAGCGGCGGCGCGGAGACGAGCGCGAGCAGCCGCGTCACTTGCGAGAGCATCTCCGTCGTCGCCTGCAGCGCCGACTCGACCTCCGTGCGCTCCGAGTGGAGGTCGAGCGGGAACTCCGCCGGCTGCGGCTCGAGCCGGTGTTGGAGCAGCTCGTCGGCGTAGTAGCGGTAGCCGGTCTCGGTCGGCACGCGTCCCGCCGACGTGTGCGGATGCGTGAGGAGGCCGAGCGACTCGAGCTCGGCGAGCTCCGCGCGAACGGTCGAAGGAGCGGCGCTCAGACCGGCCCGCTCGACGAGCGTCTTCGAGCCGACCGGCTGGCCGGTGGCGACGTACTCCTCGACGATGCGGCGCAGGATCTCCTGCTGTCGCGCGGTGAGCCGGACGGTGAGCTCCATTTGCAGGAATTTTAGCGTCGCGGGCAGATCGCGACGCATCCACTCAGGCGAGCAGCTCAGCGGTGACCGCGCCGCCGAGGTAGCGGCCGCGCTCGGTGAGCGTGAGCGTGCCGGCGGAACGCTCGACGAGACCGAGGCTCTCGACCCGTGCGAGACCGGCGGCGTCGAGCGCCTGCCGCACGCCCGCCAGCGGCAGTGGCTCGTCGAGACGTAGCCCGAGCATGACGCGCTCCCGCGCGCGCACCACGTCGTCAAGCGGCTCGAGCTCCCGCTCGGGCGCCCGCCCCGCCGCGAGCGCATCCAGGTACCGCCCCAGCCGCGGCGTGTTCCGCCAGCGCCTGCTCCTGATTGTCGTCACCGCGCCGATCCCGATGCCGAGGTAGTCGTGGCCGAGCCAGTAGCCGAGGTTGTGCCGCGCGCGGAGATCGCGTCCGCGCTCAGCCCGGCAGAAGTTGGCGGTCTCGTACCAGCGGTAGCCGGCGCGGCTCAGCCGTGCGACGACGCGCTCGAAGTAGTCCTCCATCGCGTCGGCCTGCCGTGCCAGCTCCTCTCCCCAGGCATGGGTGAAGCGCGTCCCCGGCTTCGCCTCGAGCTCGTAGCAGGAGAGGTGCTCCGGCTCGAGCGCGAGCGCGTCGCCGAGGTCCGCCTCGAGCTCGGCGGGGCCCTGGCCGGGGATCCCGTAGACGAGATCGAGCGAGATGTTGTCGAATCCGGCATCACGAAGATGATGCACGGCGCGTCGGACGTCGTCAGGGCCGGCAACACGCTCGAGCACCCGGAGCAGCTCGGGCCGGAAGGACTGGGCGCCGAGCGAGACGCGGGTCACGCCCGCACTGCGCAGGGCGCGCGCCAGCTCCGCAGTGACGGTCTCGGGGTTGGCCTCGACGGTGACCTCCCCGGCGGCGGGCAGCGTCCCGAGCAGCCGCACGAGCTCGGGGAGCGCCGTGAAGGTCGGCGTGCCGCCGCCGAGGAACACCGTCTCCAGCTCGTCCTCGAGCGCGCCGCGCTCCAGCTCGAGCTCACGCAGGAGCGCGTCGACGTACGCGCGGTGCTGCCCCGCCTGCCCGACGACGGTGACGAAGTCGCAGTAGCCGCAGCGGTGCGCGCAGAACGGGAGATGGACGTACAGGTGCCGCGCGCCGCTCACTGTCGGACCCCGTACACCGTGAGCGCACGATCCCAATCCAGTGCCTCAAAGAGCTCGTTCGTCTGCTGCTCGAGCGGCGGATCGAAGTGCCAGGTCGTCGAGGTCACGCCGTCACCGAGCTCCTCGAGGATCGGTGAGTCGGCGCGGGCCAGGAGGCATCCCAACGCTTGCCAGAGTGCCTCGACAAGCTCCGCCGCCGGCGGCGACTCACGAGTCGTGATGACGAGTTCGAAACGATCGCCGTTAGGGATGATTCTCGCCGACGTTACGTCGGGAAAGACCGCGAGAGCGGTTCCGACGTCCTCCAGCCACTTCGGCGAGGGATTCGAGCCCAGCGTCACGCCTCCACCCGCCGCGGGCGCGCGACCAGCTCGCCGCCGCAGTTCGGGCACACGTGCGCCATGGCCTCCGCGCACACGCGACAGAACGTGCACTCGTAGGAGCAGATGACCGCCTCGCCGTCCGCCGCGAGCGCCGCGCCGCACCGCTCGCACGTGTCCCGCATCTCGAGCGCCATCACTGACCCTTCCCGCCCTGCCCGATGTTGAGCACCGCGAGGAACGCCTCCTGCGGCACCTCGACGGCGCCGACCTGCTTCATCCGCTTCTTGCCGGCCTTCTGCTTCTCGAGCAGCTTCCGCTTGCGCGAGATGTCGCCGCCGTAGCACTTCGCGAGCACGTCC
>Ga0187777_10000617_pt1 | contig 23844 bp, 21 predicted proteins | sample 1015_Q2_SP5_10_M_FD_132416 | JGI IMG/M metagenome (GOLD analysis project Ga0187777, IMG submission 132416) | Tropical peat soil microbial communities from peatlands in Department of Meta, Colombia - 1015_Q2_SP5_10_MG | ecosystem: Environmental > Terrestrial > Soil > Wetlands > Peat | place... | reverse complement strand
GCGCCTGCTCGGCCTGCTGGTCGAGTGCGAGCCGCATGCCGTAGCCGAACTCGGCGTTGTCCTCGAAGAGGGAGTTCGCCCAGGCGGGGCCGCGCCCGTCGGCGTTCTTCGTCCAGGGCGTCGTCGGCAGGTTGCCGCCGTAGATCGAGGAGCAGCCGGTGGCGTTCGCGACGAGCAGGCGATCGCCGAAGAGCTGCGTCAGCAGCTTCAGGTAGGGCGTCTCGCCGCAGCCGGAGCAGGCGCCGGAGAACTCGAACAGGGGCTGCAGCATCTGCGAGCCCTTCACCGTCGCGGGCTGCACGAGCGCCCGGTCGATCTCGGGGATGGTGAGGAAGAAGTCCCAGTCCTCCCGCTCGCGGTCGCGGTGCTCTCCCTTCGGCAGCGAGTCGAGCGACTTGTGCTCGGGATTCGCCTTGTCCTTCGCAGGACAGGTCTCGACGCAGATGCGGCAGCCCGTGCAGTCGTCGGGCGAGACCTGGATCGTCATCAGCATCCCCGGCAGGTCCTTCGCGCGCCACTCCTTGGAGCGAAAGCCCGCCGGGGCGCCCGCAAGCGCGGCCGGCTCGTAGACCTTCATCCGGATCGCGGCGTGCGGACAGACGAGCGCGCACTTGGCACAGTCGATGCAGAGCGTCTCGTCCCAGATCGGCAGCTCGTCCGCGAGGTTGCGCTTCTCGAAGTGGGCGGTGCCGAGCTGGAACGTCCCGTCGACCGGCATGGCACTCACCGGCAGCGCATCCCCCTCGCCGGCGATGAGCGCACGCAGGAGGTCGGGCACGCCCTCGGCGACCGGAGGGGAACCGTTCGTCGCCGAGGGCGCGCGCCGGATGTCGACCTCGTGGAGGGAGTCGAGCGCAAGGTCGACAGCGTGGAAATTACGTTGCACGATCTCTTCGCCGCGTTTCGCGTACGTCTTTGCGATTGCCTCCTTGATCGCGCCGATCGCCCGCTTCTCGGGCAGGACGCCCGACAGCGCGAAGAAGCACGTCTGGAGGATGGTGTTGACGCGACCCGGCAGCCCCGCCTCGCGCGCGACGCGCTTCGCGTCGATCACGAACAGCCGCAGGTGCCTGTCGACGATCTGCGCCTGCACGCCGGCCGGCAGATGGTCCCATACGTCCGCCGGGCCGTACGGCGCGTTGAGCAGGAAGGTGGCGCCTTCGGCGGCGACGCCGAGCACGTCCATCCGCGAGAGCAGGTCGAACTGGTGGCACGCGACGAACTGCGCCTCCTCGATCAGGTACGAGGAACGAATAGGCCGCGGGCCGAAGCGGAGGTGGGAGACGGTCGTCGACCCGGACTTCTTCGAGTCGTAGACGAAGTACGCCTGCGAGTAGAGCGGCGTCGTCTCGCCGATGATCTTCGCGGAGTTCTTGTTCGCCCCCACCGTGCCGTCGGCGCCGAGGCCGTAGAAGACACAGCGGACGACGTCGTCGGCCTCGGTGCGGAACTCCGGGTCGTACACGAGGCTCGTGTGCGAGACGTCGTCGTCGATACCAACCGTGAAGTGCCGCGCCGGCGACGTTGCCGCGAGCTCGGCGTAGACGGCCGCTGCCATCGCGGGGGTGAACTCCTTCGAGGCGAGCCCGTAGCGACCGCCGAGCACGCGGCCCGGGAGCCGGTCCTGCTCGATCAGGGCCGACACGACGTCCTCGTAGAGCGGCTCGCCGACGGCGGCGGGGTCCTTGCTGCGGTCGAGGACGGCGAGCGCCTTCGCCGTCGCGGGCAGCGCCGCGGCAAGCGAGGCCGCGTCAAACGGGCGGTAGAGGCGCACCTTGAGCACGCCGACCCTCTCGCCTCCCGCCATGAGCTTCTCGACCGTCTCCTCGACCGCGCCGGAGCCGGAGCCCATCAGCACGATCACACGCTCCGCGTCGGGCGCGCCTGTGTAGTCGAACGCGTGATAGTGCCGCCCGGTCAGCTCGGCGAACCGGGTGAACGTCTCGTCGACGATCGCGGCCGTCGCCGCGTAGAACGGATTCGCGGCCTCACGCGACTGGAAGAAGACGTCAGGGTTCTGCGCGGAGCCACGGATGACGGGATGATCAGGGCTCAGCGAGCGCGCCCGATGCTCGCTCACGAGGTCGTCGTCGACGAGCGCGCGCAGCTCGTCGTCGCCGAGGCCCTCGATCACGTTCACCTCGTGCGAAGTGCGGAAGCCGTCGAAGAAGTGGACGAAGGGGACGCGGGAGCGCAACGTCGCCGCCGTCGCGATCGCGGCGAAGTCGTGCGCCTCCTGCACGTCGGACGAGCAGAGGAACGCGAAGCCGGTGCCGCGCGCGGCCATGACGTCGCTGTGGTCGCCGAAGATCGAGAGCGCGTGCGTGGCGAGCGAGCGCGCGGCGACGTGCATCACGAACGGCGTCAGCTCGCCTGCGATCTTGAACATGTCCGGGAGCATCAGCAGCAGTCCCTGCGACGCCGTGAAGGTCGTCGTCAGCGAGCCGGCCTGGAGCGCTCCGTGGACGGCGCCGGCCGCCCCGCCTTCGGACTGCATCTCGATCACCGCCGGGACGTCGCCCCAGAGGTTCGCCATCCCCTTCGCCGACCACTCGTCGGCGAGCTCGCCCATCGTGGAGGCGGGCGTGATCGGGTAGATGGCGATCACCTCGCTCGTCTTGTGCGCGACGAGCGCGGCGGCTTCGTTTCCGTCGAGGACGAGGCGCTGGCGACTCACGGCTCAAGCGTGGCGGAGGAGCGCGGGACCCGCATCGGTGGACGGCTCGGAGTGGGTTCCGTACTAGCCCGCAGGCTTGTCGACGCCTGGATCCAGAACGAGCTCGAACGGCGGCTCCTGCGTCTGGACGGGCACATCTCGGATCCCCGCCGCGCAGACGCGAAACCCGCTGCAGCCGGGCCGCCCCGTCCGGAGGTCCGAACTCTTGCTAGCCGTTCGGGAGGCTTTGCGCGCGGACGGAGGCCCATACTGGGAGCGTGGTGGGGCGTCTCCCGACCGGCATCCTGTATCGCTTCCTCCTCGCGCTCTCCGTCGCGGCCGCGTTCAGTGCCATGGTATGGGCCGGCACCCGCGCATGGGCGTCCGACAAGCCGGCCGGCCGTTCGATCCCGGCCAAGGATTTCGTCTGGGGCGACAGGGTGCCCCTGTCGAAGGCGATGCTCGCTCAGTGGCTGCGTGCGCACGGCGGGAGCTACAGCACCTGGGCGAGCCGGCATCCCGCCGCGGCGCTCCGCCTGGCCGAGTAGCGATCTAACTCAGGTCGTTCGGGATCAGCCGCGGGCCGGTGATCCGCGTCGCGACAGCGGCGAAGACCGCGTCGAGCCCGGACACCGACTCGTTGTCGAAGAACGTGTCGGGACGCGAGGCGATCTGCTGGAGGGCGCTGTACGCGGTGATCGCGGGCGACTCGGCCTTCGGGTTGTTCGCATTCGTGGGGCTCTGGTACACGACGCACGCGTTCGAGCTGCCGCCCGCGCCCTGCAGCGTGTAGCCGATGGAGAAGATCGTCGTGCCGGCCGCCTTCGCGATGCCGGCGGACGTGACGCCCTGGTGGCAGGGCTGCGTCCGGTACGGCGAGTTCGCCGGGTAGTACGTCGGGCCCGTGTTCGCAGCGCCGTCGGTGAAGAAGACGATGTAGCGGAGCGCGCCGGGACGTCCGTCGGCTGCGAGCTCGGCCTGCGCCGCGTCGATCGCGTTCGCGTAGGAGGTCGAGCCGCCTGCATGCAGGCAGTCGATCGTCGAGACGAGCGTCGACGAGTGGTCGAGCACGCCGTTCTTCTGGTAGTTCGACGTGAGCGGGACGACGAGCCACTTCGACGACGAGGACGTGTACTCCGACCCGTCAGCCGTGGAGCAGCTCGTCTCCTTCGGCCCGACCGGCGGGAGGATGACGAGGCCGACGTTGTCGAGCGTCGGGTCGAGCGAGCTCAGCATCGTCTCCATCCCCGACTTCGCACTGTTCAGCTTCGTGCAGCTTGGATCGTTCGCGCCGCTGAAGGTCTCGCACATCGAGCCCGTCCGGTCGAAGACCGCGACGATGTCGGCGCGACGATCGGCGCACGGCCCGCAGGCGGTCGAACGCACGTGAATCGAGATCGAGTTGACGCCGAAGAGGCGCAGGAAGAACGTGCTCGAGCTGGCAGACTCGTCGACGACGACGGCGTTGTCCGGCGCGCAGCCCGGCAGCGAGGCGACGCACTTCTCCGTGACCGTCTGCTGGATACCGGTGATGCCGCTGCTCGGGACGGCGTTCTTCGAGCCGGCCGTGGAGCCGTACTGCGTCGCGACGCTCGTCGCACCCGCTGTGTCGGGTAGCTGCGAGGCGCCGGCGAGCGCCGCCGCGTCGGCCGAGCTCTGCAGCGTCCGCTGCGAGTAGTACGCATAGCCGATGTCGAGCGAGAGGCCGAGCATCCCGAGCAACGGGATGAGCGCGACGACGACGAGGGCGATCACCTGCCCCGCCTCCTGGCGCAACGTCACGCGGCCGAAACGACGGGCAAGCAAGCGCTTCTTGGTCACGGGTCCTCCCCCAGGTGGTTCCGTCGGCGGAGGCCGCAACGCCCGTCAATGCGTGATGACGCCATCATCGGCTCGTCCGGGGGGCGGGCGCGTCCCCGGATAGAGGGAATCGAAAGGGTGAACCGGCGGGGAGAACCACCGATGCGGGGATTCCGTCAAGTGCCGGTCCGGCGCCACGATGCGTGCCAATCGCCCCTGCGGCTCTAGGAGGACGGAAATGCCTGCGGATCTCTTGCGGCACCTGTACCCGGCCACGGCCGGCTGCTCCAGCCTGACACTGCGCCTGCTCGAGGCACGGATCTCCCCGGCACCGGCCGCGCCCCGGCGCGGCTAGGAGCCTGGGCTCCCGCTACTTGGAGGTCGTCTGCGGATGGTGCGTCTGGAGGACGTGCGAGACGTCCGGCCAGGGGTAGAAGGCCAGGTGGACGAGCAGGATCGCCAGGCCTGCGACGATCACGAGGGCGATGAAATGGAGCCGCCGCTCGAGGTTCGCGATCGTCCGGAATAGGGTCGGAAAGGGCACGTCCCACGCGCCGGCGGCCGCGATCAGGCTCGGCACGATCAGACCCCAGAACGCGATCAGCGGATAGAGGACGTAGGCAAGGTCCCATTTCCCCCGTGCCCGTTCGGCGGCGAGGACGCTGCCGACGATCACGACGGCGAGCGCGATCGGGAAGTACCAGTACGGCGAGACGACCGCGGAGGAACGGTCCGGCCGCGTGGTGAAGCGGCCTCCATTCGTGCGTCCGCGCCGGCCGTGGACGCCGACCGTGCTCGGCGCGAGCAGCGGGCTCGCCACCGCATGGCCGGCGACGAAGACGATGACCGCGACGACGATGAGCGCGGTCGGGCTCCACACCCACTCGAGCTCCCCCACCGTTCCGGAGATCGTCGGCCACGGAGCCGTGTTGTCGACCGCGGCGGTGAGCTCGGGAACGGCGATCGTGAGGGCGATGAGCGACCAGACGCCGTACCCCCAGGCCTCGTCGCGCGTGACGCCCTCGAACCGGCCGCCCAGCCAGCGCCTGAAGCGGCGGGGCAGCGGCCACCAGAGCAGAAGCAGCAGCGGCCGCAGCAGCCGGCGCCAGAGCACACGGAAGAACGGCTGCACGACGTGCAGCCACCACCACGGCGGGTGTCCGCCCGCCTCGCCGGGCCGCTCGAGCATGTGCGGGACGTTACGACCTTTGGTGACGAAAGTCCACAGGCGGCCGAGACCTGCTAGAGCCAGTCCTCGCTGTCGGCGTCGGCGAGTTCCGCTCCGCCGCGTTGCAGGCGCCACCAGAGCGTCGGGAGCGCGACGAGCAAGAGCGCGAGGAAGACCGGATCGGCGAGGCCGAGCGAGAGCCAGAGCGCGGCGACCGCGACGAAGAGGCACCCACGGGCGACGCGATCGGCCCAGGCCGTGCGCGACGTCGCGCCGACCCACCTGCGGGCGAAGGCGACTCTGGCGGCCAGGGTGGGCTCGACGACCGGTTCGGCGTCGTCGACAGCGAGGACCTCTTGGGGCACGCCGATCCATTCACGAGCGGGGACGACCCTCGCCGGCTCCGCGTGCTCGACGACCGGGACGTCGTGAACGGCCTCGCTCACGGGAGCGAGCTCGTCGTCCTCGTCCTCCTCGTCGGCCACTGAAACGGCTGCCGCGGCGACGCTCGGCGCCGACAGCAACGGGACGGCGACGGCGGAGGCGGAGGCGGCGAAGGCCGGGCTCGGGCGCCGCGGCTCGACGGCGGAGTATTCCTGCACACCGGACTTCCACGTCACCGGGTTGAATCCGAACAGCTCGACGAGCGCCGGACCCTCGGGGGGCACGGGCGGGTAGGACCAGACCGCCTCGATGTCGCCGCCCCCCGTCTCGAAGATGGCGAGGCTCGGCGTCCCCTTGCGCGAGGGATCTTCGCGGTTGAGCCAATCGAAAGCGAAATCGACGGCGTCGAGAAACTCCGGAATGCCACTGGCGAGATCCGCCGGTGGTCCCTGCTCCGGGAGCAGTTTCACCGCAAAGCTTCGTTCCTTCTGCCAGGCCGCATGGCGTGACTCACCAGCCATGCTCGTTCCCCCTCCGATTGTCACCGATCATGCCCGGGCCAACGCCCCGCGGCCATCACTTGAATGCGTGACTTTCGATAAGAGCGGTGGAGGTCAGCGCCCGTAGCGCCGTTGCAGCCGAGTCTCCGTCCTTCGTGCGATCCACGGCATGTACCAGCGGAAGATCAGCCACACGAAGGGCGCAACAGCCGCAGCCTCGATCAGGCCGGTCTTGACGGGCACGGCCATGATCGCGTTGACGATCAGCGCCACGGCGGTCGTCAACAGGGGAAACGGCAACGCCCAGAGCCAGGGGTGGGCGCCGTACCGTGCCCTGTTCCGCCTCACGCGTGCAAGCGCCTTGCGTCCGCGGTCCTGCCTCGCCCGCCCGGAAGGCATCAGAAGGGGCCGGCGGAGAGCGACGTATTCACCTTTGTGACAGGCACGCCGCTCGTGAGATCGACCACGAGCTCACAGCTGCGCTGACCATCGACGAAGACGACGCAGCGGAAATGCCAGCCGCGCAGCGTCAAGCCGGTGAGCTGGTTCACCGCCGGCACCGAATAGGCATAGCTGACGAGGTGCGCACGCCGATGCACACCGGGACCGGGATCGGGCACAGGAGCGGAAGCGAACGTCCATCGAAGGTAGCCCCGCGGCCGGACGGAGGCCCGCCGCGAAGCCGACGCACCGGCGGCGGCGAGACCGAGAGGCGCCTACCGGAGTCGAACCGGTGTACCAGGTTTTGCAGACCTGTGCCTAACCACTCGGCCAAGGCGCCCAGCGGCCCCATCGTACCCGGGGGCCGGGTCAGCCCAGGACCTCGTCGAGGAACGCGGCCATCCGCGTGAACGCGTCGATCCGGTTCGAGAGCTTCTGGATCATGTGCCCCTCGTCCGGATAGACGACGAGCTCGCACCGGATCCCCTTCGCGCGGAGCACGCGCGCGATCTCCTCCGACTCCGACAGCGGCACGCGCGGGTCGTTCGCCCCGTGCTGGATGAAGAGCGGCGCGCGAATCGCATCGACGTGGGTGATCGGCGACGCTTCCGTCAGGAACTCCCGGTCGTGCTCGAGCGACCCGTACTCGCGCTCCCGCGCCGCTCGCCGGTACGGCGACGTGTTCTCGAGGAACGTGACGAAGCTGGAGATGCCGACCGACTCGAGCCCCGCAGCCCACCGCTCCGGCTGGAACGCGAGCCCCGCCAGCACCATGTAGCCGCCGTAGGAGCGGCCGTACAGCACCGCGCGCGCCGCATCGATGTCGGGCCGTGCGTCGAGCCACGCGTGCAGCGCAGCCAGGTCGCGCACCGAGTCGAGCCTCAGCCGCACGTCGTCGAGGTGCTCGTATCGCTTCCCGTACCCGGTCGAGCCGCGCACGTTCGGCACCGCCACCGCATAGCCGCGCGAGACGAGATGCTGCGTCAACGGCGCGTAGTTCACGTGCCACAGCGGCTGCCACTGCGCCTCCGGCCCGCCGTGCACCATCACGACGACCGGGAACGGCCCCTCGCCCGGCGGTGTGAACAGGAACACCGGCACCGACTCGCCGTCGAAGCTCGCGAAGCGGTGCAGCGACGGCTCGACGAGCTGGGACGGCTCCACCCCGCACGGGCTCGTCGTCAACCGGCGCGTGTGCCCGGAGTCGAGCTCGTGCACGTACACGTCGAACGGCTCCGTCGGCGACGAGAACCCGAACGCGAGGAGCGAGCCGTCATGGGAGAAGACCGGCGACTCGACCACGCCGCGACCCGGCAGCGGCACCTCGATGCGCTGCTCGAACGTCTGCGGGTCGTGGAGCGTCAGCCGCGAGTAGCCGTCCTCGTTCGCGAGCACGAGCAGCGAGCGGCCGGCAGGGTCGGCAGCGCAGCGCAGATCCCATCGCGACTCGATCGGCCCCACCGCGAGCGTGTCCCTGCCCTCGTTCGTCGCCCACACGAGCGTATCGCCGACGAACACGGGCGTGAGGTACTCGGCCTGCTCGTCGTGCGGCGTCAGGTGCTCGATCGCGCCGCTCATGACGTCGACGAGGAAGAGGTCAGAGTCGCCGCTTCGCTCACCGAGCCGCTCCGCCACGACGCGCATCCCGTCCGCCGACATCGCCGCAACCGCGGTCAGGCCGCCGATCTCGAACGTGCGCTCCTCCCCGCTCGCAAGGTCGCGGACGACGACGTCGAAGTCGACGCCGTTGCGCCTGTTCGTCGAGTACGCGAGGAAGCGGCCCGCGGCATGCGGCGACCCGTGGATGTAGCGCCGGTCGACGACGAGCGGCTCGCCGTCGGCGTACAGCTGGGAACGCTCGTTTCCGCCCTCGTCGATCTCGACGAGCAGGCGCCCGTCCGGCAGGAACAGGCCGCTCACCGGCTCGGCGTGGGCGGTCAGCTGCTCCATCTCGCCGCCCTCCACGGGGGCGGCGAAGAGCTGCTGCGTGCCCGGAGCGGTCGACGCGACGAGCAGCCGGCCTCCGTCGGAGGAGAACGACAGCGGCAGTGCCTGCCGCATCTCGAGGAGCGTCCGCAGCTCGACTACGCCGCTACCCCCGCGAGCTCCGGGATGATGTCGTCGCCGTACACCCGCAACGTCTCCTCCTGGCCGTGCGTCATCAGATAGATGTTGAACTGGTCGACCCCGACTGCCTCGAGCTCCTTCAGCTTGGTCTTGATCTGCCCGGTGTCGCCGATGACGCAGAAGCGGTCGCAGATCTCGTCGGTGACGAACTCGCCGTGCTTCGCGCCGACGCGAGAGTGCTCGTTGTAGTCGTAGAACTTCCGCGCCTGCACGAAGTCGGTGAGCGCCTTCGGCACCGAGCTGCCGTCGGCGCCATAGCGCTCGATCAGATCCATCACGTGATTCGAGACCATCGCAGGGAACCAGCGCACCTGCTCGCGCGCGTCGGCGAGATCGGCCGAGACGTGGCTCGGCGCGCCGACGATGCACCGCAGCTGGGAGGGATCGCGCCCCGCCTCGGCCGCGGCCTTCCGCGCGGTGTCCATGATCCAGCTGATGATCTCCGGGTCGGCGAGCTGGATGATCACGCCGTCACCGACGCGACCCGCGACCGCGAGCGCCTTCGGCCCGTAGCCCGCGACCCACATCGGAATCTGCGGCAGCTCGGGACGCACCCACTTCAGCTGCAGGTCCTTGTCGTTCCAGTGCACCTCGCGGCCGTTCATCAGCTCGCGGATCATCGCGATCCGGCGCTCGAACTCGGCCACGCGCACCGGCTGCTGGCCGATGTAGCGGCGCGCCGAGTCGCCGCGGCCGATGCCCATCACCATGCGCCCGTCCGACAGGTCGTGCAGCGTCGCGTACGCGCTCGCGAGCACCGTCGGGTCGCGCGTGCCAGGGTTGGTGACGAAGTGGCCCATCTTGATCCTCGACGTCTCCCGCGCGGCCACGGCCAGCAGCGGGACCGACTCCTGCCAGAGCACGTGCGAGTCGTACGTCCACGCGTACCCGAACCCATGCTGCTCTGCGAGCTTGATCAGCTCGAGAAAGCGCGCGTAGGGCGGATCGGGCAGGACCGTGACGCCGAAGCTGAGCATGGAGCCTCCTTCGTCGGAAGGAGGCGAGCTTAGCGCGGCGTCGCGAACGCGGCGAGTGCCGCGAGCACGCCGGCGGCGACGAAGCCGATGCGCCCGTCTCCCGGGAGCGAGAAGGTGAGACCGACGAGCGGCGTGCCGGCCACGATCACGAGCGCCGCCCACGCGTTGATGTAGCCGACGGCCGCTCCCGGCGCCTCCGGCCGGGCGGCGGCCGCGCCGGAGAACGCCATCGCGAACGGCACGCCGGCCGCGAGCCCGACGACGGCCGCCGCGGCGAACAGCCCCGCTGCGGGCAGGGGCGCTGCGAGCGCGACCGCTCCCGCGCCGCCGAGCACGAGGCTCACTGCGACCCAGCGCGACGCGTCCGGGCGCCGGAGCAGCGAGCCACCCCAGATGCGCGTGAAGAAGCCGAGCAGCAGGGTCAGCGATCCCGCTGCCGCGGCGACGGCTTTCGAGTGCCCGTGATGCTCGAGCAGCGTCTCCACCCAGTTGCCGACGACGACGCTGAAGCCGAAGGACAGCGCGTGGATGGCCGCGAACCGGTAGAGCTTCGTGTCGCGCATCAGGCCGGAGTCGAGCCGCTCGCCCCTGTGGCGGGCGGTACGGGGCCCGGGCGGCGCAAGTGCGAGCGCGACCGTGCTGATCGCGGCGACGACGACCGCGCTCAGGTAGGGAGCGCGGAAGCCCGTCCAGTTCGCGAAGCCGGGCACGAGCGCGAGCGCGATGCCCGGGGCGAGCACCGACGCGCTGCCGTAGACGCCTTGCAGGAATGCCGAGCCGCCGCGGGAGCGCACGTAGTCGCTGCCCGAGACGAAGGCGAGGCCGGTGCCGAGACCGACGACCGCGCGCCCGAAAAAGGCGTACACCGGCTGCTGGGCGATCAGCGAGAGCGCGTTGCCGGCGGCGATCACGCCGAGCCCGGCGAGCGCGGTGCGCCGCGCGCCGAAGCGGTCGGCGATCCGGCCGCCGGGGATCTGCATCGACATGTGCACGACGAACTGGGCGGTCGTGAAGAGCCCGACCGTCGCCAGCCCGACGCCGTACGCGTGCGAGAGCCGGGTCGCGATCGCGCCGAGAGCGGTGATGTTCCAGCCGACGGTGAAGCCGACGCCGAGGCCGCCGACGGTCGCTCGCGTCCCGATGCCTGCTCCCCGCTCCACCCGCGCGAGCGTACGCCACACCGCGCCTTCACCAATTGCGAACTCGCTCCTCATCTCCGCCGGCTACCGTCGGCCCGATGCGCCTGCTCACCCTCCTCTCGGCCGCCGCGCTCGCCGGCGCGTCCCACCCCGTACCGGCCGCCGTCGAGCACCAGATCGCCGCGCTCAGGCACCCCTCCGGCCGCTGGGTGCGGCTCGTCGCCTCGAGCCAGGTTCCGCCCACGAAGCTCGCGGACGTCGGCCTCGGGACGGTCGTCGCCTCCGGCCGTCTCGTCCGCTAGCGCGGGCCGGATATCGTGAGCGGCGATGAGCGTCACGCCGTCCCTGACTCGCCGCAAGCACATCGCGCTCATCGCGCACGACAACCTCAAGGCCGACCTGCTCGACTGGGCGCGCTTCAACCGCGGCACGCTCGCGAAGCACGAGCTCCACGCCACCGGAACGACCGGGACGCTGCTCGCGGAGGAGCTCGACCTCGACGTGCACCTGTTCCTGAGCGGCCCGCTCGGCGGCGACCAGCAGATCGGCGCCGCGATCGCGGAAGGACGGATCGACTTCGTCATCTTCTTCTGGGATCCGCTCGAGCCGCACCCGCACGACGTCGACGTGAAGGCGCTGCTGCGCATCGCCGTCGTCTACAACGTCCCGATCGCGTGCAACCGCGCGACGGCGGACTTCGTCCTCTCGAGCCCGCTGCTCGCGACCGAGTACAACCCCGACCCGCGTACGGTCTAGTAGCGCCCCTTCAGGCAATACACGCCCGCTTCTGGCCCGCGATCACACGGCGCGCTGCCGCGTCCTCGGTCGCGCCCGTAGCGACAGCTACGAGCGCTCCCTGCGTCCTTGCATCGCTTGGTGCCCGCGACCCGGAAGCTAGACAGCATCACGTGAAGGGGCACTAGGACAGGCGCTCGAGGACGACGACGGGGATCACGCGCTCCGTCCTCGTCTGGTACTCGTCGTAGTGCGACCAGATCTCGTTCATCCGCCGCCACAGCCGCTCGCGCTCCTCCCCCTCGGCCGTGCGCGCGCGCGCCCGGAAGCGGTCGGCCTTCACCTGGACGCCCACCTCCGGCTCCGCGACGAGGTTGAGGTACCAGTCGGGATGCTGGGGGCGGCCGCCCTGCGAGCCGACAATGACGAGGTGCTCGCCGTCGCGGCCGAAGATGAGCGGTGCCGAGTACTCCTTGCCGCTCTTCCGGCCGGTGACCGTGAGGATGAGGATCGGCGCGCCCTCGCGCCAGATGTAACCGACCTCGCCGTCGGTCTCGACGTAGCGGCGGACGTGCTCGTCGCCGAAGAGCTGCTCCGGCGCGCTCATTCGCGCCCCTTCGGCGCCGGGAAGCCGCGACGGTTCCGTGACGGTGCCTGGCACCGTGCCTGGCACCGGGGGTCAGGCATAGCGTGCCATCGCCTTCGCCGCGAGGCGGTCGAGCGCCTGCACCGACAGCTCGAGATGCTCTTCTTTCGTGTCCTCGAGCTTCGTGTGCGAGAGACCGCGCAGCGACTGCACGAACAGCATCACCGTCGGAACGCCCGCACGCGCGACCTCCGCGGCGTCGTGCAGCGGGCCGCTCGGCAGCCGGTGCGACGTACCGGACACCTCGCGGATCGATTCGTCCGCGAGCTCGATCAGCCCCGGGTCGAACAGGATCGGCTCGATGCTCCAGATCCGGCTCCACGACACCTCGATTCTCTCCTCGCGCGCGAACCGCTCGCTCGCCTCCTGCGCGAGCGACAGGAGCCGCGCGAGCTCTGTCGCGCCGAGGTGCCGCTGGTCGAGCAGCTGCTCCGCCGTCTCGACGACCGACGTGACGATCCCCGGCTTGCAGACGACGCCGCCCGACGTGCATACGGCGCCATCCCCCACCTCGGCCGCGATCGGCCGGATCTCGAGCGCGAGCTTCGCCGCGCCGGCGAGCGCGTCGCGCCGCTGGCCCATCGGCGTCGAGCCGGAGTGCGCCGCCTGGCCCTTCCACGTCACCAGATGCCGCTCAACGCCGAAGGTGCCGAGCACCACGCCGAGCGGCAGCCCGAGCGACTCGAGCACCGGCCCCTGCTCGATGTGCAGCTCCAGATAGACGGCCGCGTGCGCGAGCTGCGAGCGCGCCTCGAGCGCACGGTCGAGGTCGACGCCGTGCTCGTGTAGCGCATCGGGGAGCGCGATCCCGTTCGCGTCGCGCCGCTGACGCAGCTCGTCCTGGTCGGCCATCGATCCCGCGGCGGCGGACGAGCCGAAGAGCGAGCGGCCGAAGCGTGCGCCCTCCTCGTCGGCCCAGTTGACGAGCCGCACCGTCAGCGGCGGCGCCCCCTCCGCAGCGATCCGGCGCAGCACCTCGACGCCGGCCATGACGTTGAGGGAGCCGTCGAGCCAGCCGCCGTTCGGCACCGAGTCGATGTGGCCGCCGAGCAGGAGCGCACGGTCGGACGCGCCGGCGAGCGTGAACCACTGGTTCCCCGCCTCGTCGATCTCCTCGACCGCGCCCGTGCCGGCGACCTTCTCGCGCAGCCAGCTGCGCGCCGTCTCCCAGGTGTCCGTCCAGGCGACCCGCTGCGCGCCGTCCTCGTCTCCCGTGAGCGCGCGCAGCTCTTTCAGCTCGGCGACGGTGCGCGAAGGGTCGAGCGCCATGAACCCGATCCTACAACCGACCCCGAGCGTGATAAGAACGTCCGGTGCCGGCCTCGCTCCTCCGCGCCGTCCGCCGCTCGCTCGAGGTCGGCGCCGTCCTGCTCGCGCTCGCGGGGCTCTGGGAGCTCTACCGCTGGAGCTGGACCACCGCCGGCTGGACGTGGCCGTTCGCCGTCGACTCGACGTCGATGCCGCACGTGTGGACGATCCTGAAGGCGTTCGGCCAACCGGCCCAGGTGAACCAGCCGGCGCTGATCACCATCCTCTTCCACAAGTCCCTCTTCACCGCGAAGGAGGCGGTCGTCGGCTTCGCGCTCGGCGCCGTCGTCGGCTTCGCGCTCGGGATCCTGTTCGCCCACTCGCGACTGCTCCAGCGCGGCGTCATGCCGTACATCGTCGCGAGCCAGACGATCCCGATCCTCGCGATCGCGCCCATGGTCGTCGTCTGGGTCAACCCGAAGCTGCCCGGCCCGTTCCAGGGCTGGGGCTCGGTCGCCGTGATCGCGGCCTACCTCACCTTCTTCCCGGTCACGATCAACACGCTGCGCGGCCTCCACTCCGCCGACGCACGCGCGCTCGAGCTGATGCGGACGTATGCGGCGAGCGCGTGGACCGTGCTCTGGAAGCTGCGCGTGCCCGCGTCGCTCCCCTACGTCTTCTCCGCGCTGCGGCTCGCCGCCACCGCGAGCGTCGTCGGCGCGATCATCGGTGAGCTGCCCTCGGGCCTGCAGAGCGGCCTCGGCGGCGCCATCCTCAACTTCAACCAGTACTACTCGATCGAGCCGCAGGAGCTGTGGGCGACGAACATCGTCGCCGCGCTCGTGGGCATCCTCTTCTTCAGCGTCGTCGTCGCGACGGAGAAGGCGATCGTGCGCAGAGCTCCCGAGAACGTGGCATGAGCTCCGACCTCGTCGTCTCCATCGCCGGCGTCACGAAGACGTTCCCGCGCGGCAACGTCACCGCACTCCAGGACATCGACCTCGCGCTGACGCACGGCGAGTTCGTCTCGCTGATCGGCCCCTCCGGCTGCGGCAAGTCGACGTTGCTGCGCGTGATCGGCGACCTGATCGAGCCCTCCGCCGGCACGGTGACGGTGAACGGGAAGTCCGCGCGCCAGGCGCGGATCGACCGCGACTACGGGATCGTCTTCCAGGACGCCGTGCTCTTCGACTGGCGCACGGTCGCGAAGAACATCGCGCTGCCGCTCGAGATGCTCGGCTGGGACCGCGAGCGCCGCAAGGCGCGCGTCGAGGAGATGCTCGACCTCGTCGAGCTCGGCTCGTTCGGCGAGCATCATCCGTGGCAGCTCTCTGGCGGCATGCAGCAGCGCGTCTCGATCGCGCGCGCGCTCTCCTTCGAGCCGGCGCTGCTGCTGATGGACGAGCCGTTCGGCGCGCTCGACGAGATGACGCGCGAGCGGCTGAACCTCGAGCTGCTCTCGATCTGGGAGACGCTCGGCTCGACCGTGATCTTCGTCACCCACTCGATCTCCGAGGCCGTCTTCCTCTCGACGAAGGTGGTGGTCATGAGCCCACGGCCGGGGCGGATCGCCGGGACGATCGACGTCGACCTCCCCCGCCCACGCGCGGCCGAGACGCGTGAGGACCCGCACTACTTCGAGCTCGTCACCGCCGTGCGCGAGCTGCTGCGGAAGCGCGGCCAGCATCTTCTGCCCGAAGAGGAGCCGTTGTGAACGTCGCGCTGCGCCGCACCGGCGAGTGGACGCCCGCGATCGTCGTCTTCGTGCTCGCGATCGCCGCCTGGGAGGGCGCGATCGTCGCCTTCCACATCCAGCAGTTCCTGCTGCCGAAGCCGAGCGACATCGTCAGCTCCTTCTGGACCGACCGGCATACGCTCTGGCCCGCCGGCTGGTACACGTTCAAGGAGGCGCTCGGCGGCTTCGCCGGCGGCTCCCTCGCCGGCATCCTCGTCGCGACGCTGATCGGCCGCTTCAGGACGATCGGCCCGGCGGTGATGCCGCTCGCGATCGCGGCGAACGCGATCCCGATCATCGCCTTCGCACCGATCGCGGACGTGTGGTTCAACCCGCTCTCGCCGGTCTCGAAGATGGCGATCGCCGGCGTGCTCTGCTTCCTCCCCGTGATGGTCAACACGCTGCGCGGCCTGCAGCGCGCGAGCCCGCGCCAGATCGAGCTGATGCGCTCGTACGCCGCCTCCGACCTCGACATCTGGCGGCGGGTGCGCATCCCCACCGCGCTCCCGTTCGTCTTCACGGCTCTCAAGGTGTCGAGCGTCCTCGCCATGATCGGCGCGATCGTCGGCGAGTATTTCGGCGGCGCGTTCAACGCGCTCGGCGTGCTCATCCGCTCGGACGCCCAGATCCTCGACTTCCAGACCGCCTGGGCCGGGATCCTCGTCGCATCGCTGCTCGGGCTCGCGCTCTACGGCGCGGTCGCGCTGCTCGAACGCATCGTAGTGCGCTGGGCGCCTGCGGCTCGGGACTCGTAATTCCGCCGCGCGAAGTGCAGAATCGCCGCATCCGCAGTGGACGGGTCGACGCAGAAAGGGGTACGTGCATGAGGAAGCGGTGGATCCTGGGAGTCCTCGCCCTCGTCGCGGTCACGGCCGCGGCCGGGACGGCGTCGGCTGCGCCGCAGGGGGCGAAGCTGACGAAGATCACGCTGCAGCTGAAATGGGTGCCGCAGGCGCAGTTCGCCGGCTACTACGCGGCGAGCCTCAAGGGCTTCTACAAGGCGGCCGGGCTCGACGTCACGCTGAAGAACGGCGGCCCGGACATCATCCCGGAGCAGGTCGTCGCCTCCGGCCAGGCGCAGTTCGGCGTCGACTGGCTGCCGAGCCTCCTGGCCGCGCGCGACAAGGGCACGCAGCTCGTCAACGTCGCCCAGGTCTTCGCGCGCTCGGGGATGACCCAGCTCACGTGGAAGAGCTCGGGCATCAACACGATCGCGAAGATGAGGGGCAAGAAGGTCGCGAACTGGCTCGGCGGCAACCAGTACGAGCTGTTCGCCGCGCTCACGAAGGCGGGCATGGACCCCGAGAAGAACCAGGGCGTGACGATCGTCCAGCAGCCGTTCGACATGAACCTGTTCCTGAAGCACCAGGTCGACTCGGCCTCGGCGATGACGTACAACGAGCTCGCGCAGGTGCTCGAGACCGGCGTGAAGATGTCGCAGATCAACGTCATCAAGATGCAGGACGTCGGCACAGGCATGCTCGAGGACGGCCTCTTCTCGACCGCGTCGTGGCTCAAGTCCCCGGCCAACCAGGCGATCGCCGTGAAGTTCATCGCCGCGTCGCTCGCGGGCTGGATCTACTGCCGCGACAACCAGGCCGAGTGCGTCAACCTGACGCTCAAGGAAGGGCCGACGCTGCCCAAGGGGCATCAGACCTGGATGATGAACGAGATCAACAAGCTGATCTGGCCGAACGCGAGCGGGATCGGGATCATGAACACGGCCGACTACACGCGGACCGCGCAGATCTCGCAACAGTTCGGTGTGATCAAGAAAGCGCCGTCCGGTGCGTACCGCACCGACCTCGCGGAGAAGGCGATCGCGCAGCTGAAGGCGCAGGGCCTCGACGTCTACGGCAAGAGCTGGAAGCCGCTGAACGTCAAGATCAGCCCGGGCGGAAAGTAGGCACGTCGTCTCTCGGGGCCGCCTCAGGGCGGCCCCGAGAAGCCGGGCATCCACAGACAGAGGTGTGACCCATGACCGACCATGATCCTCACCAGCACCGCGAGGAGATCGCGCACGACATCGAGGAGTTCCGGCACGATCTCGCGGACGAGCGCGCGAGCCTCGATGCGTCGATCAGCCACGATTACTCGACGGCCGAGACGGGCATCGTCCCGCTCGACAAGCGCCGGCCGATGTGGCACTTCGCAGGGCTCTGGACGACGTTCGTAGCAGGCTTCTCCTACATGTTTCTCGGCTTCGAGATCCACGACGGCGGGCACAGCCTCGCGGCCACCGCCGGGATCACGATCCTCGGCTATGCGCTCTATGTCGCCTACGCGATGACCGGCTCGTATCTCGGTGCGCGCACCGGGCAGACACACGCGCTGCTGACACGCTCGATCTTCGGCCGCGTCGGCTCGTGGATCGTCTCCGCCTTCATCCTCATCGCGCCGCTCGGCTGGGTCGGCTATCAGGCGAACCTGCTCGTGGTGCTGTGGAACGGCTTCTACGGCTGGAGCGCGATCTTCACACTCACGCTGCTGATCGCCGGCGTGATGATCCTCAACAACCTGCTGGGCTTCACCGGGATCAGCGTCTTCGCGCGCTACCTCGTGACGCCGATCCTGATCGTCTGGTGCATCTACATGGTCCTGAAGGCGGCCATCGCCGACGGCGGCAAGCTCGGCGGCACGCCGCACGCGGCGTTCTCGTTCCCGTTCTGGGTCGCGGTCGTCGCGGTGATCGGCTTCTCCATGTGGGGCAACGAGCCCGACTTCTGGCGTTACGGCCGCCCGCGTTTCAACTGGCCGCTGCCGACGTACATCTTCGCGGCGGTGTGGTTCACGCTGTTCGTGATGGCGGGTTGGATGATGGCGGCGCTCGCCGGAACGACCGACACGGCGAAGGTGTTTCGCTTCACGGTGCACTACTCGCTGTTCGGGCTGTTCTGGCTCGCGTGGATCATCGCCACGATCAGCCAGTTCGCGATCAACGACGGCAACTACTACGAGTCGGTGAATGCCGGCCAGAACCTGATCGGCTCCTGGAAGCGCTGGCGGCGGCCGCTCACGTGTCTGATCGTCGCGGGCGGGGGTGTCATCGCCGCTGACCTCGTGAACTTCCACTTCCTCAACGGGTGGTTCAAGGTCTCGAGCTTCCTCGCCGTCAGCGTCCCGTGCGCGACCGTCATCATGGTCGTCGACCACTTCCTCCTGCCGCGCCTGTTCCGGATCTCGCGGCCGCTCACGCAGGTGCCGAAATGGGAGGAAACGGGCCTGATCAACTGGCCCGCGACGCTCGCGCTCCTCGGCGCGGTCTTCTTCGGCGTGACCGGCACCGCGAGCTGGCCGCACGGCTGGCTCGAGGCGACCGCGCCGAACTCGTGGGGGCCGGTGCCGCTCGAGGCGTGGCTCCTGGCCGGCGGGCTCTACCTCGTGCTCGTCGCGCTCGCCCGCACGGTTGCGCCGGTGCGCACGAGCCTCGGCTTCTCGAAGACGATTCGGGACGACCAGATCGCGAGCGACGCGATTCTGGACGTGGCGAGCGTCGCAGGCTATTCGGGGTAGAGACCCGGCTCGATCTCGACCGGCGTCAGACGGCGCCGGTCGAGATCGCCGTGCTCGCGCGCGCGCCGCGCGGCCTCGCGGCAGGCGACGAGCTCGACGTCGCCGGCCGCGAGCGCGTGCTCGATCAGGGTGCGCAGCACCTCGACGCGATGCGGCCGCCCCGACAGGAAGGGGTGGCAGGTGAGCACGAACAGGCAGCCGTGTCGGCGCATCGCGTCGAGCTCGCTCGTCCAGAGGTCGAGCACCTTGGCCGGCGACTCGATCGCCGAGCGAAACGGCGGGTCGGGGATGTACGCGTACTGCTCCCAGTCGTCGAGCGACCAGTGCACCGGCAGCTCGATGATCTCCCCCGCTCCGGTGTCGAGCACATACGGCTTGTCGGAGTCCATCAGCGACGAGTCGTACGCGAGCCCGTGCTCGGCGACGATGCCCGGAGTCCGCCAGCCCGGCTCCCAGCTCGGGCAGCGGAAGCCCTCCGGCTCGACGCCGAGCCGGCGCAAGGACGCGAGCGCGCGCTCGAAGTCGCCGCGCTCCTCCTCCTCGGTCTGCGCGAACGGCGAGAAGTGCGCGTAGGAGTGATGGCCGACCTCGTGCCCAGCGGCGAGGATCGCCTCCACCGTCTGCGGATAGCGGTCGGCCGTCCAGCCTGGGACGAAGAACGTCGCCGGCACCGAGTAGTCGCGCAGCAGGTCGAGGATGCGCGGCACGCCGACGAGCGGCCCGTACGCCTGATGCGACATCACGCCGGCATTGCGCGCGTAGAGGGCGCTCTCCGCGAGGATCGGCGCCTCCGCGTCGACGTCGAAGGTCAGACATGCCTGGATCACGGCGCACCTCCGATCGCGCGCAGGGAGAGCAGGTCGTAGAGCACGTTCGCGCCCGCGAGCGCCGTCACCATCCCGGGCCCGTCGTAGGGCGGCGAGACCTCGACGACGTCGCAGCCGACGAGCTTGGCCCCGCGCAGCGCTCGCAGGAACGCGAGCGCCTCCGCGGTCGAGAAGCCGCCGACCTCGGGGGTGCCGGTGCCGGGCGCGAACGCCGGATCGAGGAAGTCGATGTCGAAGGACATGAACACCGGACGGGTCCCGACCCGGCTCAGCACGAGCTCACCGTACCCGGCCGCACCGAGGTCGCGCAGCTCGTCTGTCGTCAGCACGGTGAAGCCGAGGTCGCGCGCCACCTGGATGTCCTCGGCGCCGTAGAGCGAGCCGCGCATCCCCGCCTGCACCGAAGCCTGCGCGTCGAGCAGCCCCTCCTCCACCGCGCGCTTGAACGTCGTGCCGTGGAAGAACTTCTGCCCGAAGTACTGCTCCCACGTGTCGCCGTGCGAGTCGAGCTGCACGAGCGCGAGCGGGCCGTGGCGCTTCGCGAGCACACGCAGCTCGGCGAGCGTGATCGAGTGGTCGCCGCCCATTGCCGCCGGGAAGACGCCGGCCTCGACGACCGGCGCGAGCGCCTCCTCGATCTGGGCGTACGTCCGTTCGGTGTCCCCCGGCGACACGGGCACGTCGCCGTAGTCGACGAGGGAGAGGGAGTCGACGACGTCGACGTCGAGGCCCGGGTTGTACGGTCGGATCAGGGCGGATGCGGAGCGGATCGCCTCAGGGCCGAAGCGCGGCCCCGTCCGGTAGCTCGTCGCGGTGTCGAACGGAATCCCGTAGACGACGGCGTCGACCCCGGCGAGGTCGGTCACGTGCGGCGCGCGCATGAACGTGCGGATGCCCGCGAAACGCGGGATCACCTGGGCGTTCAGCGGCCTGTACGGCGGGCCGGACACGCCCGCGAGCCTACTGCTTTACGCACTCCAAACACCATTTCGCTAGCCTCGATGGCGTCGTGGGGGTCACGATCGAAGGCAGCCGACGCCCCCGCCGGGCGCTCCTCGTGCTTCTCGCCACCGCCGCGGCCGGCCTGCACGCGCCTGCGGGAGCGGGTGCGCAGAGCTACGCGAAGGGTCTCGACGTCTCGCACTACCAGGGCTCGATCGACTGGATCCAGGTCGCGGGCGGAGGCTACAGCTTCACCTTCGCCAAGGCCACCGAGGGAACGACCCTGATCGATCCGACGTACGCCATCAACCGCGCGGGCAGCGACAGCCTCGGCCTTCGCATCGGCGCGTACCACTTCGCACGGCCGGGAGGGTCGGGTGCCGGCGGCATCGCCGCGAACGCGATCGCGCAGGCGGACTTCTTCGTCGGCACCGCGCAGCCTGCGGCGGGCGATCTGCCACCGGTGCTCGACCTCGAGACGAAGGGCAGCCTCGGGACGACGGGGCTGGTCCAGTGGACGCAGGCCTGGCTCGACGAGGTGTATGCACGCACCGGCATCGATGCCGCCGTCTACGTCTCGCCGAGCTTCTGGAAGACGGCGCTCGGCGACACGACCACCGTCGCCGGCGACGGGCATCCGCTCTGGATCGCGCACTGGACGACGAACGCCGTGCCGACGGTGCCCGCGATGAACTGGGCCGGTCTCGGCTGGACGTTCTGGCAGTGGACCGACTGCGCGCAGGTTCCGGGCATCGCCCACTGCGTCGACGGCGACCGCCTGAACGGGACCGATCCGTCGAGCGTGACGATCCCGCCGTACCCGACCGGTGTTCCCGTCGTGTCCACGGCTCCGGCCGTCGTCGGGACCGCGCAGGCAGGCGCCAAGCTCGCCGGCATCCCCGGCGTGTGGAGCGGCGGCAAGCCGGTCACCTTCACGTATCAGTGGCAGAGCTGCGACGCCGCCGGGCTCACGTGCGCGCCCATTCCCGGCGCGACGCTCGAGACGTACACGCCGACGGCAACCGACGTAGGCCATGCGCTCGTGCTCACGGTCACGGCCGCGTCGAACGAAGGGCCTGCCGTCGCGAGCTCGCCGCCGACGCTGGCGATCGCGCCTGCCGGCTCGTCCGCGTCGGCCCGCCCCGCCGTGACGGTCGCGCCGCTCGTGACCGGCACGACGCAGGTGGGCCAGACGCTGACCGCCTCGCCCGGCACGTGGACCGGCTCACCCACATCCTTCGCGTACACGTGGCGCCGCTGCGACGCGACCGGCGCGAACTGCGCGTCGATTGCGGGCGCGACCGCGTCCACGTACACCCTCACACCGGGCGACATCGGCACGACCGTCTCGCTCGTCGTCACCGCCACCGGCGCCGGCGGTGCCGGGATAGCCACCGCGCCGACGACCGCCGTCATCGCCGCCGCAACGGTCCCGCAGGCGGTCGTCGGCTCCGCCGCCTCCCAGGCGGGCGCGGCCGGGGCGGTGATCGCCGCCGACGGCCGTGCGACGGTCACCTGGCAGCCGGGCTCGGTGCCCGTCGCCGCCACCGTCTCGCTCACCCCCGCCGACGGAGGCCTCTCGCTCGCAGGCACCGGCGTCGCGCTCGACGTCCAGCCGGCGGCCGGGCAGCTCCCGTGGCCGGTCGACCTCGCCTACGCTGCCGCGCCGCCGGGGCAGGTGGTGGGCTTCTCGAGCGACGGAACGGTCTGGTCGCCGGTCGCGACGCTCACCGGCCCGACGCTGCCGGACGGCCTCGACGCGGGCGCCTACACGGACGGGACTGTGCTGCACGTGCTGACGCGCACGGCCGGCCGCTTCGCGCTCTTCCGGCCCGGCGCGTGGGGCGACCCGAGTCGCGTCTCGACGCGACAGCCCGTGCTCGCCCGGGTCGCGCCGATCACGGTCCGGCGCCAGAGCGGCCGCACGATCCTGCTCGTGACGCGGCTCTCCGTCAGCTCACAGTCGGATCTGTTCGCGAACGCCTTCGGGCCGCAAGGCCTCCGCCCGTCGCTGCTGCCCCGCGGCTCCCGGCTGGCCCTGCCGTTGCGGGGCGCGGCGGCGAAGACGGAGCACACGCGCATCCTCTCCCCCGGCGGCTTCCCGGTACAGCTGCGGATCGACGGCCGCAGGCTGCCGGCCGGCAGCGTCGCCAGCGTCCGTGTGACCGCGATCGATCCGTGGGGACGGCGCGCCTCCTTCGTGCTCGGCTTCCGCGCGCCGTAGAGTCTGGGACGTGGCCCTCGAGCTCGTCGTCCGCAATGCGCGCCTGCTCGACGGACGCCTTGTCGACCTCGTCGCACAGGAGGGCCGCTGGACGCGGGTCGGCGAGTCGCTCGACGCGGACGGCGACGACGAGCTCGACGCGGAGGGGCGGCTCGTCACGCCGCCGCTCGTCGACTGCCACCTGCATCTCGATGCGTCGCTCACCGCCGGCCGTCCGCGCTGGAACGCTTCGGGGACGCTCATCGAGGGCATCCACGTCTGGGGCGAGCTGAAGCCGAGCCTCACGGAGCAGGACGTGTTCGAGCGCGCGCACGAGATCGTGCGCTGGTCGGTCGCGCAGGGGACCTTGTTCATCCGTGCGCACGCCGACGTCTCCGGCGGGAACGAGGCGATGGTGCGCGGGCTGCTGCGGCTGCGCGACGAGGTCGCCGACCTCTGCACGGTTCAGGTGACCGCGTTCCCGCAGGACGGCATCTTCGCCCGCGACGGCGACGAGGAGCGGCTCGAGAACGCACTCCGGCTCGGCGTCGACTGCGTCGGCGGCATCCCGCACTACGAGCCTACGTCGGAGCTCGGGCTGAAGGAGGTGCACCGCGTCTTCGAGCTCGCGAAGCGGTACGGGCGCCGGGTAGACGTGCACTGCGACGAGACGGACGACCCGAACAGCCGCTTCCTCGAGGTGATGGCGGACGACACCGTGAAGTTCGGACTCGCCGGCCGCGTCACTGCGAGCCACTGCACCGCGATGGGCTCGTACGAGCCGTACTACTCGTCGAAGCTGC
>Ga0187777_10000615_pt1 | contig 23911 bp, 24 predicted proteins | sample 1015_Q2_SP5_10_M_FD_132416 | JGI IMG/M metagenome (GOLD analysis project Ga0187777, IMG submission 132416) | Tropical peat soil microbial communities from peatlands in Department of Meta, Colombia - 1015_Q2_SP5_10_MG | ecosystem: Environmental > Terrestrial > Soil > Wetlands > Peat | place... | reverse complement strand
GGCGGCCTTTTGCACGGAAATTTCCCCTGCGGACGCTACCACCGCCGCTTTGCTGCCAGGGGCCTTTGCAGGCTCAACCTTATTGCCGGTGTTCTTCTGGGAAGCAGCAGGGCCTTCGGAAAAAATGATGCTCGCGAACGTTTTGTTCAGCGTCTTGCTGCTAAAATCCGTCATCTCTTGCCCTGGTTTGAACGTTATCTGCTGCCCCACGGTCACTTTCATCTCGGGGACAGCAACCCAGGTCTTCTTCCCGCCTTTTTCAAGGCAGACATATGTATACCCGCCAGCGTTCATTGTTTCCACCACCTTCCCGGAGGGGGACGGTCCCATCGTTCCCGCCGTCTCTTCGGCCAATTGGGTCTGCTTCGACGGCAAGGATCTCTCACCCTCAGGAGCGGCATAAGCGCCCGAGGCCGACAGGGCCAAAAAACCCGCTATAAGCAAAAATATCGATCGTTTCATCATTCATCTCCATTCTTTAAAACAAGTGTCGGACCGGCACTTTGAACTGTCACGGTCCTGAATTTTAAAATTTACTTCTTTTAGAGGAAATAAGCAAGCTAGTTTTTCTTATTTTTTCTAACCATGCCAGCACTCACCTCAGAGTCAGGGACATGATTTTGTTAAGGATTCCCGCCTTGATGAGTTTATGGAGACAGGGGCGATTGCATCCTTTCTACGCAGCAGCGGGTGGGTTCGCATTGGTATCGACCCGATACGGGCGATAACAACAGACGCTTCCTATACATGTCAAGAACGAAGACGATCACGAGGAAGTCTGTCAGACGCAGCATGAAGAGCAGCTCGGGCGTATCATTTTAATTTTCTGATTACCGCCTTCAAAATGTCGGCTCTCGATATAATCCCGATCAGGATATCCCTTTCATCTACCACCGGTAATCTTCTGACCTTTCTCTCATCCATAATCCGTACGACTTCAGCAATGTTCGCGTCGGGTCTTATGGTTAATGCCGGAGCAGTCATAATGTCTCCTACAAGGTCCCCGATCTTGCGTTCAGGAAGCGGCTCTCCGAGCATATATTTTAACAGGTCTTTGAAAGTATGATCCCTGCCCACGCCCAACATAGAAAGGATATCAGCTTGCGTAATAATGCCGATCACTTTCTGTCCCTTGTCCACTACAGGCAGCCCGCTTATGTTTTTCTCCGATAAAATATTTGCCGCGCGCACGATGCTCTCAAATTTCGGGATTGAAATAACCTCTTTCGTCATCACATCGTGAACGCGCATCTCGAGCCCTAGCGTTGATCTTAAATGGCCACCGAGGACATCATCATGTGTAGTGTTCATACGACCCTCTTTTAATATAAAGTGGGGCTGTCGGAACGCGTTTCTTAAAATGACAATAGGACCTGACCGACAGGTTCCTGCTCACTGGCTTACACAATATGGCAAGATGTGAAATACCGTTGAAATCTTCATGGTCTTCAAACAAGTTCAAAGCTTGTACCCTATCTTGCGGAGGAACTCTTTCCGCTGCGCACGGTCGGATGAAGTCTCCACACCTCTCGGAGAGAAGCCGTCGATCACGCCGAGGATGCCCCGTCCTTGTGCGGTCGACGCTACGACAACCTCGAGCGGGTTCGCCGTGGCGCAGAAAACACGGCAGACCTCGTGGCAGGCTTTGATCTGGTTGAGGACATTGATGGGAAAGGCGTTCTTCAGATAGATGCAGAATATGTGGCCCGCGCCGATGGCCCCAAGGGTCTTTGCACACGCCGCAATGAGGCCCTCGTCGTTCCCTTCGACTCGGATCAGGCAGGGACCCGATGCCTCGGTAAAGGCAATGCCGAACTTCGCCTGCGGCACGGTTCCGGCGATAATCTCGTATAGGTCTTCCGCTGTCTTAATGAAATGGGTCTGGCCGAGAATGATGTTGCAGCCTTCAGGGATGTCAACCGGGACTGTAATCGTCTCCATGCTCGCCTCCTCTCAGGATTTTCGTGAAATCCTCTCCGCGATGATACTATACCAGCTTTGACGTAACGCCAGTCGAGACAAGAAAGAAACGACGGGGGAAAGAATATGATGTGATTAGAGCGGATTTTTCTGCAGGACCGCGGAATCAGTGCCGTTCTTGAGCAGGTCCAGCATGCGCGCAATAGACTCCTCGTGAAGATCGTGAATGAGCTCCCTGTCAACGCCTCGCCGTCTCTTCTTATTGAGAAAAGAGAGGAAGACCATGCTCTTGTATATTCTCTTATTCGTTTTGAACGAAAAAATATAGCTGTCGAGGGAGTTCTCGAGGAGAAGATCGCTCCTCCGGCGGACCGTCTTGCTAATCGTAACGCACTGCAACCAGTAGATCTTATCGATCAGGCTGTCGGCCTTCATCTCAATCCAAGTGTGTCCCATGTTCCCTTTCTCGTCCGTAAGGGCTTCATGAGCCACGGTATCAGCGGCAAGATGGCCGAGATAACCGTAGGCAAAAGCCCGCTCGGGCCACGTCTTGGCCTGGTCTAGGAGTTTCAATCCCACATCCCAAGAGTGCGAACTCTTATCATCGGGCAGATATTTTTTCCCGAGAATGATGTCGGCCATGAGATTGCCATAGAGGAAGTCCTGCTTATGTTTTTTCAGAAGCGCGAGGATGCCGGCGGGGAGCAGCGGAGCACAGGAGAGAAGTTCATTGCCGAGATACATGTGGGTCATGGGCCCCCATGCGAACGCAAAGGACGGAACAAGTATAAATCCGGCTACAAGAAGAACAAAGTACATTATAATAAGTCCGCTCTTCCTGGGAGTGCCCAGAAAAAAGATTATTGATAAATTGACGACTTTTTTATGATACCTCATTCAGCTCATGTCGTCAATAAGAAAATTCATTTTTGGAAAAGGCGGAAATATCATCCACGACGTGGATTAAAACCGTGTGATTTTGAAAATAAATTGTTTATAGCCCCATCATGCGCTTTTTTACATCACGTTCTGTAAAATCTTGTAAAATCTTGTTTGTATAAGGACTATCCATGTGGTATAATATCACCCGTTTTTCGTGTCATTATTTTTCGAAACCTTGCGATGTTGACTGCTTGAGAAAAAACAGGATGAGATTATCTTCTGGCAGCGGGAAAGAGAGAAGGGGGCAATTTGAATTCTAATTCGGCGTTACAACCGCTCATCATCAAAGGCAAAAGAATAAAAATACCCATCATCCAGGGCGGGATGGGCGTTGGGGTGTCGCTGCATCCCCTGGCACGGGCGGTTGCGAAAGAAGGCGGACTCGGTATCGTATCAAGCGCATGCCTTGACCGGCTGGTAAGCAGCAGAACGGGGAAGAAAAAGAACACCTATGAAGCAGCATACGAGGAAGTTTCGCTGGCAAAGACGGAAGGGGGATTCGCCGGCATAAACATAATGATGGCCCTTGCCAGAGACTTCAATGATTCGGTTAAGGGCGCCCTTGATGCCGGAGCCGATGTCATAATCTCCGGTGCCGGCCTGCCGCTCGGCCTCCCGGCAATTCAGCCGCCGAAGGAGACGGCGTTGATCCCCATCGTATCGTCGCCTCGGGCGCTCGATATCATCTGCAAGAAATGGGAGAAACTGGGGTACCGTCCGGACGCCGTTGTGCTTGAGGGCCCCTTGGCGGGGGGCCACCTGGGCTTCAGGATCGACCAAGTTGACCTTGAATCCAATAGGCTTGAGAACCTCCTCCCGCTGATCAAGGACAGGGCAGTCAAATGCGGGGACTTCCCCGTTATAGTCGCTGGCGGGATCTACACGCATGATGACATAACGAGATTCATGAGCATGGGCGCCGACGGCGTGCAGATGGGGACGCGGTTTCTCGCAACCGAGGAAAGCAGTGCCTCCACGACATACAAGCAGGCCGTGGTCAGGGCAAAGAAAGAGGACATCCTCGTCGCGCATCATCCGGGATCGCCCTGCGGACTGCCATTTCGGGTCATAATGCAGTCCCCCATGTATGTCTCTTCGCTGCAGCAAAAGAGACCGCCCAAGTGCGACAAGGGATATGTGCTCATGAAGGATGCAGAGGGCAACTTTACCGTCTGCCCCGCAAAGGAAGACAATAAGGATTACTTCTGTATCTGCAACGGTCTGTTGAGTTCAGCAGGATACAATACGGACAAGGAAGAACCGCTCTATACGGTAGGTACCAATGCCGCGAGAGTAGACAGGATTCTCCCCGTCAAAACCCTAATGAACGAGTTGACCGGCATGAGAGTTTAATTATGAAGGGGATGAGCGGTATGCCAAAAAACATGTTCTTGGCCTGAAGGCATCTTCCAAAGCGAAAGCATATAAGGTTAGCCTGCTTGCTACAGATTGTGGTCACCGCGTCGTCTGGAATAATACCAAGCCTGAGCCCATGACTCGGGGAAGTCCAGAAGCATATCCTAAGGTTTTTCCTGATTTGAAACCCCCGGCCTCCAGGCCGGGTAGATCAACGGATCATTCCCCATCTCTTGGCTTTTTGCCCACAACCTCTTCGCCGTCGGTTCATCAAACCTTTTTCTATGTGCTGTCGCCGGGACAGCTCCGTATCCGGTTCCGGTGATCCCTCTAATGAAGAGCCCTTACGGAGGTGGTACGGTTGAGACAGTCATCTCCGATGCAAAACCTGCCATTGTCAGCAATCGATATATTCCCTCCGGCGGTATCTTCCTTCGTCAACTTTCTGATAATCGTGATGCCTCGACCTGTCGGGTCGCGCAGTGGAATGCCCTCATTCACAAGCCTCACCGGTACCAGTTCTCCGTCGATGAAATCGCCCGTCGAAGCGTCGATGCGCGCTTTCAGGATGACGCTCACCCCGTTCGGACCGTCGAGATTGAACCGCTCATAGGTCAGAAAATTTCCGAGACTGTATACTATCAGCTTGTGCTTGTACACCGTTACGGCCCGCAGCACATGTGGGCCGTGGCCGATGACCATGTCCGCGCCGGCGTCGATGACCGCTTTCGCAAAAAAGGCCACATTCCCCCGCTCTTCTCCAAGAAACACCTCGTTCTCGCCGGTCACGTGGGCCGCAGATGATCCCTCGGCTCCGCCGTGAAACGATACGATAACGAGATCGTTTGCGGCCTTCAGTTCGCGGACGACCTTCTGCGCGGCATCAGTATCAAGGATGGAAAAGGAATAAAGTGAATCAGAAAAGGAGAATCCAGCCACGACAATTCGTTTCCCTTTGATTTCAAAATGCGCGACCACCTTCCCGCCGACGGGTTGGATACCCGCTCCGTCGAGCGTGCGGAGAGTGCTCTCGAGTCCCTCCTGCCCGAAGTCGGAGGCATGATTGTTGGCAATATTTAGCGTTGTGAAACCCGCTTCCTTCAAATACTTTACATACCGCGTCGGTGTCTTGAAGGCATAGCACGTCTTTCCCGGCCCCTTGCATTTTGTTGTGGTCCCCTCGTCCACGAGCGGCCCCTCGAGGTTACCGAATACGATGTCGTTGCCCGCGAGTGCGTCCTTCACGCCGTCGAAGATCCCGACTCCGTCTTTCGGCGGGAGCATGTTCTCAGGGTACGTTGTGCCCATCATGATGTCGCCGACGGCGGCAATGGTGAGACAACTATCCTCAGGCGTCTCGGAGGAGGCGCCGCGAACGAAGATGCTGAAGAGCAAGAGAAACATGATACTGCAATGCTTCACCACTGTTTGAAGATCCTTTTCGATAGATTCCCGCAGCCGGTCCACAAGACTAGCTCACACGATGACCGTCGTGAAACTACGAACAAAATATCATCAGAAACCTGATAAGCGGGATCGTGAATAGTTCATAAATACCACATTCATAAGGCAAACATCAAGCGAATTTCAGCACAGGTTTAGCGCAACAAGTAAAAATCAAGCTACTAAATCAAAATACCGCGAGTGCAGGGGGATCATGATCCGGAGGGAAATCAGACATTGAATCTGAACAGCATAATGTCCCCGTCCTTAACCACGTAATCCTTTCCTTCTGAACGGAGCAGACCCGCCTCTTTCACCGACTGTGGGTTCCCGAGCCTCATGAGGTCATCGTAATGAAACACCTCGGCGCGGATGAACCCCTTTTCGAAATCCGTGTGAATCTTGCCGGCAGCCTGCGGCGCCTTGGTGCCTTCGGTGATGGTCCACGCGCGGACCTCCTTCTCTCCCGCTGTAAAGTAAGTGATGAGGCCGAGCAGGTCATAACCCGCGCGGATCATGCGATCGAGGCCTGATTCCTTAAGTCCCATGCCTGCGAGGTATTCCTTACGCTCTTCTTTCGGAAGCTGGGCAATCTCTCCCTCCACCTGGCCCGATATTACTACAACCTTCGCGCCTTCTTCCGCTGCAATTTTCCGGACGGCGTCCACGTGCGGATTGGGCTTGTCGAGCATGTCCTCGGCGACGTTCGCCACGTACAGGACAGGCTTTGCCGACAACAAATTGTACTGTTTGAGCCAAATCACCTCATCTTCGGAATGTGTCGAGCGGCGTATGGGCTCTCCCCTGCCGAGAATGTCCTTGAGCCGCGTCATGAACTCCAGTTCTTCCAGTGCCTTCTTGTCTCCGGCTTTGACCAGCTTCTCGGCCTTGAAGAGCCTCTTCTCGACTGAATCCAAGTCCGCAAGCATGAGCTCGGCCTCAATTACCTCGATGTCCGTCAGCGGGTCGACCTTCCCCGCCACGTGGACCACGTTCGGGTCATCGAAACAGCGCACCACATGGGCGATGGCGTCCATCTCGCGGATGTTGGCCAGAAACTTGTTCCCGAGCCCCTCTCCCTGCGCTGCGCCCTTGACAAGCCCTGCGATATCTACGAACTCCATGGTCGTCGGTGTGACTTTTTTCGGTTGGTATATCTCAGCAAGCCTGTCGAGCCGCTCGTCAGGCATGTCCACCATCCCCACATTCGGATCGATGGTCGTAAAGGGATAGTTCGATGCCTGGGCGCCAGCCGATGTCAGCGCGTTGAAGATGGTGGACTTGCCTACGTTCGGCAGGCCGACAATACCGCAGTTAAAACCCATAAAGGTCCTTTCTTTTTTGGATAGGCGGATGTTCTCGGAAAATCGGATGAGAATAAGAACCTCTTCTCCACTCCTTCTGAGATTCATTAATCGTTTTCCCGATGACCTCGATGGTCTCCGCCGCAAATGCGTTTTCAAATAAAAAACCCGGACTGTTGGTATGCTGCCTACAGGTCCGGGTCACCGTATGGTTACCGTTGATTGAACAGGCTCATCGCCTTGGTCATGCCCTGTGACGCAATGGCCAACACTGCGTCAGCGGCCCTGTCAGCCTCATCGGCCACTGCCTTCTTCTCGTCCGAGAGAAAAGGGCTGAGCACATAGTCCGCGGAATCCACGCCCTGGGCAGGCCTCCCGATTCCCATACGCACCCTGACGAAATCAGGCGTACCGAGGGATTCGATGACGGACCGTAGCCCATTGTGGCCGCTGTGTCCGCCGCCGGTCTTTATCCTGACCGTACCGAGCGGGAGGTCGAGATCATCATGGATCACGATGAGATCGCCGGGGGATACATAGAAATCGTGGAGGATCGCAGCGACGGCCCTGCCGCTTTCGTTCATAAATGTCTGCGGTTTGGCCAGCACGATTTGTGCGGTCTCAATGCGCCCCCTGCCGATGAGAGAGTGACTCTTTTCCTGGAAAACCTCGATTCGGAGACGGCGGGCAAGCTCTCCCACCGCCATAAAACCAGCGTTGTGGCGCGTGCGCTCGTACCTCTTGCCAGGGTTGCCAAGCCCAACGACGACGATTTTCATCGAGAATTCAGGATGTGATCCATGTTCACTGCAGAAGACGGCACCTCATCGGGATCCTACTTCTTGGGTGCGGCTTCCTTCTTCGGCGCGGTCTCTTTAGGGGCTGCTTCTTTGCCCTTGGTCTCGGCGGCCGCCGGTGCAGCTGCTGCGACCTCAGCTTCTTTCTTGGGCTTCTTGACGAGTTCTGGTTCGCCGGCTTCCGTCACCGCGGGCGTCGCGGACAGCATGGCTTCAAGCTTGGCATCAGATATCGGCGGCTGGATGGTCACGACGGTAGCATCCCCATCGGTCAGAATCCTGACACCCTCCGCGATTGCAATATCCCTCACGTGGAGAGACTCGTTGACCTTGAGCGCCGAAATGTTAATCTCGATGTGGTCAGGGATCTGATACGGGAGGCATTCCACCTCGACGTCCCGGATCCCGTACTGGAGGATGCCGCCTTCCTTCACGCCTATGGATGCGCCGCTCAAATGCACCGCAACCGGGATCTTCACCTTCTCGTTCATGGCGACCTCCATGAGGTCGACGTGCAGGAGCGAACTGGTTATGGGGTCGAGTTGATAATCCTTGATCAGGGCCATCCGCTCGGCCGCCCCTTTGGCTCCCTCGACTTTGAGACTGATGAGCGCGTGCTCCCCGCCCTTGGCGTTGAGGATCCTCGTTACTTCCTTATTGCCCAGCGCGATGGGCACGGACTTACCACGACTATAGAGAACCGCCGGCACCATCTGGCTTCGCCTGAGGCCCCGGGCGACTCCTTTGCCTGCCTTCTCTCGGACCTGTGCTGTTAATGCGATCTTTTCCATATCTCCTCCGTAAGTAAACTCCGTTTGAACTATCTGTACGGTTCAAACGGTTTGATTTTATTTCAGACGAACAGCGAGCTCAGCGAAGTCTCCTCGTGGATCCTCGTAATCGCATCGGCGAGCAGCTGCGCTACCGAAAGGACTGTCAACTTCTTGCATTCCTGCTGTTTGTTATCGAGTGCAATTGTGTTTGTCGCGATTAACTCGTCGATTGCCGATTCATTGATCCGGGTAATGGCTGGCCCCGAGAGCACGGCGTGCGTGCAGGCAGCGTAGATCTTGCCCGCGCCATTCGCCCTGAGAGCAGAAGCGCCCTCGGTCAGGGTGCCGGCGGTATCCACCATATCATCGAGCAGCAGGCAATCATGCTCTTTCACATCGCCGATGATGTTCATAACCTGGGCCACATTCGGCTTGTCTCGCCGCTTGTCTATGATTGCAAGCGCGGCGTTAAGCCTCTTGGCGAATGCCCTGGCCCGCTCCACGCCACCCGCGTCCGGCGACACCACCGTCAGGTTCGTGAACTTCTTCGGCCGTAGATGCTCGAGAAGCACCGGTGCCGCGAAAAGGTTGTCAACGGGGATATTGAAGAACCCTTGGATCTGGCCCGCATGCAGGTCTACAGTGAGCACGCGGTTCGCCCCCGCAGTAGTAATCAAGTCCGCCACGAGCTTGGAGGTAATGGGCACTCGCGGCTGCACCTTGCGGTCCTGCCTGCCGTACCCATAGTAGGGGAGCACGGCCGTGATCCTCTCGGCGGAGGCCCGCTTGAGCGCATCGATCATGATGAGAAGCTCCATGATGTGCCGATTCACCGGGCTCGACGTGGGCTGCACCACGAAGACGTCCATACCGCGCACATTGTCGACGATCTGAACGTTGATTTCGCCGTCGCTGAACCGACCCACAAGTGCGTTTCCAAGCTGAATGCTCATCTTCTGGCAGATTTCCTTTGCCAGTGCGGGGTTTGCGTTCCCGGTGAATACCTTGATCTCTCGTGATTTAACCATAATCTTCAAAGACCTCTCTTGTCAGACTGGTTCGGGGACAGGGAGTCGAACCCCGATTAAAGGCTTCAAAGGCCTCTGTCCTACCATTAGACGATCCCCGATTGGTGGCCGAATCTCAAATGAGATCTAGGCCGGACAAACATGAAAAGGATAGGCATGCGCCTATCCTCTCGTATTAGATGTAGAATCGGCAGAACTTATACAGGTGCGACTCAACGGCTATTCTGGGTTCTTCGGCGGATACTCCCGTTTCGTGGGGTTCGCCAGCTCCCGTTCATACTCGGAAAGGACCTTCGATTCGATCATCTGCCTGGTTTCGCTGTTCAGAGGATGAGCGATGTCTTTGAAAGTCCCGTCCTTCATCTTCCTGCTCGGCATGGCCACAAACAGCCCGGCATTGCCATTGATGACACGGAGGTCCCTGATGAGGAACACATTGTCGATGGTAATCGTAGCATAGGCCTTCAGCCGCTCTTCGTTCGTTACCGGAAATACCCTGACCTCTGTGATTTCCATATACGCCCCCTCATGCTGGACAATCGCGGACGCCCGTTCAGCGCTGAAATTCCATCATGCCGCCGTGCCTTATCATCACTTCAACTCCCTTCTATAAGATACTCCGCGATCGGCGACTCGGTCAATGACTCCACCGGATAGAGCCGCCATCCCTCTTGGGAAAGGTTCTCCGCGGCTGTCCGGCAGGCGTTCTTGGTCTCGAATATCCCGAACACCGTGGGGCCGCTGCCGCTCATACTCACGCCGGCGGCACCTTGGGCCCTCAATGCCTCTTCGATCTTTCCGATCACGGGATGTACTGCCGCCGTCACGGTCTCGAGGTCATTATGGAGCCCTTCCGCGATATTTCGGACCGTAAGCCTTGCAATTTTATTACAGTCAACTTTTTTTGTCAACCTCAAATTCAAGTTATTGTATACCCATGCCGTAGGGGTCTCAAACCCCGGATTTACGAGTAAAACCGGGAACCTCGGCAGCGGCCGTAGCGCAGTGATTATGTCGCCCCGACCCCGTGCCATGGCTGTGGGCCCGTAGAAAAAGAACGGCACGTCCATGCCAAGATTGGCGCCCACCTCAGCCAGCCGTTCTCGGCTGAGACCGGTCTGAAGCAGCCTGTTGGCAGCCGCAAGCACAGCCGCGGCGTCCCCGCTCCCCCCGCCGAGGCCTGCAGCTACGGGAATAGCCTTCTTGATCTCTATATCGAGCCCCGTATTACTGCCTGAAAGCTTGAGTATCGCTGCTGCGGCCTTCCAGGCCATGTTTGCCTCGCCCGATGGTATCGAGCTGTCATCACACCGGACACAGACTCCGCGGCTCGTCCGTGCCACCGTTACCTCGTCATACAGGCCGACCATCTGCATCAGCATCTCCACCTCGTGGTAGCCGTCTGATCTTTTCCCGAGCACTGACAGGCAAAGATTGATCTTTGCCGGCGCATTGACCGTAATTTCGTTCATGGTTCCACGGCCCCCTCCTCAGGAAGCCTGAAGGAGTCCTCCTTGAGCGGTACATTCACATCCGTTTCGTTATAGACGACCTCCATGGAAATCTTTTTCTCGGGATTTTCCATGTGGAGGCTCTTTGGAATAAGGTATCCCGAGATCTGCTCCATCTCTTCGTACCGGACCCGATATATGAGCTTGTCCGACCGGTATAGTTCAGAATCAATGATGCGGATGCCCTGTCCAGAACCAGCTTTCGGAAGTAGGACATGTACGAGGCGACGCATGTCGCGGTCGGTCGTCTCGGTCAGAAAGCTGCCGTCGGGTTCACGAAACGCACGCGTTGTCGTCGATGGTGCAAGAGCGGGAATGTTGCCTGACAGCACGGCGCAGAGCTCTCGCGCATCGATGGCCACGCCCAAAATCCTCTCAAGGCCGGCCTGCCCTGGCCTCACCACTCTGCCATCGTCGAGGCGGACCGCCATATCGGTGCCGTTCCACACGAGGGTCACGAGGGATTGACCCAAGGGACCATAGGCTTCCATGTGAAGCCGCCTCTGGCCGTCAATGATGATGCCGACGGTATCATAGGCGCGTTTACGGCCGGACCTGACCGTCTCGATGCTCACAATGGCCTTGAGGCCGGAAAACGATTGCTGGCGCTGTTCTAGCATCTGGACCAATGGTGCGGACGGGACTTCGTTCAGGTGAATTTCTGGTTTCTTAGGGTAGCATGCGAAGAGGAGCGGAATAATGGCAAGAGCAATGGGCCGGGATATCTTCACTTCTTGTTCTTCCTCGGTTTCACGTCTTTCAGCAGAATGTCGGGATCGCCGAATCCCGCTGCCTTAAACTTATCCTTAAGCTTCTCATTCTTCGGATCGAGCTCGAGCGATCTCAGCCACTGCTCGCGTGCTTTGTCCTTCTTGGAAAGCTTCAGATAGATATCGCCATAATGCTCGCGCATCACCGGATCATCATCCGGGGTCTTGGCGACCGCCTTAGTCATCACTTCGAGGGCTTCGCTCAGCATGCCCTTTTGATAATAGGCCCAGGCAAGGCTGTCGAGGATATAGCCGTTGTCCGGCTTGAGAACAAGCGCCCGCTTGATGAGCTGGATGGCTTCGTCAAGATACTCGCCTTTCTCGGCGTAGGTGTAACCGAGATAATTCAGCGCATCGGCGTTGTCGGATTTGAGGCTGAGTGTCTTCTTTAAGGCAGCAATCATATCGTCGCGCCGTCCAAGCTTCTCGTAGGCTATCGCCAGGCTGAACACAAGATCGTCTCGGTCCGGAGCGAGTTCGATTCCCTTTTTCAGAATGTCCACCGCCTGCTGGGGCTTGTCTACGTCCATATATGCATTGGCAAGATAGAGGTAGAGTTCTGGCTTACCCGGTTGTTCCCGGAGAGCCTTCTCGAGGAGCGGGACCGCCTCTGCCGTTCTCTTCTGCTGAGCATAGATATAGGCTATCTGGAGCAGGGTATCGGTATCGTCTGGAGCGGCCGCAAGGATTGCGGTGTATACCTTGAGCGCATCATCATATCGCTCCATGGCAACGTATGTGGAGGCGAGATACCGCTTCACTTTCAGGTCGTCGGGCAGGGCGTTTGAAACGATCATGAAGGAATCAACCGCCTTGTCGTACTGTTTTTTCTCTGCGTAGATGAGCCCCATCTTGATGTGGGCGTCGTAGTTCTTCGGATCCAGAGCCACCACGCGCTTGAGCTGCTCCAAGGCGTCATTAAGGTCGTTCTGCTGGATGTAGAGCTGACCCAGATGTTGCATGATCTCAAGGTTATGGGGATTGATCATGAGGGACGTTTTGTACATCTCGATGGCATCGCCGGTCCTGTCCATGAGTTCATAGACGAAACCCATGCTGGTGTAAGCGGGCTCAAAATCGTCCCGGAGCGCAACGGCCTTCTTGAATTCTGCGAGCGCTTCAGGATACATCTGGCGTTCCGTATAGATCCTGCCTAGGTAATATGGCGGCATCAGCGAGGACGGATTCACTTTCGCGAGCGCATTGAACGTCGCAACCGCTTCATCATACCGTTTCATCGCGGCATAGAGTGACCCGAGGTACATATAAGGCTCATCTCTTTTGGGGTCAAGGGCGATAACCTTCCGGTAGATGTCCGCTGCTTCATCATATTTCTTTTTATTGGTATAGACGCTGGCAAGCATTAAAAGGGCGTCGGTCTTGTTCGGTGCGAGTTCGGCCGCCTTTTGCGCAAAAACTGTTGCTTGGTCGAGCTGCCCCTTGCGGATATAAAGGGCCGCTAGCGAGAGTGCGATCTCGGCGGCGTGAGGGTCCAAGCTGTACGCCGCCTCATATTCCTTCAGGGCCGCATCGAACTCCCCGTCCTGTTCCAGAAGGTTACCGGCCGCGAAATGGTAATAGGCATCGGCTTGAGCGCGCTCCTCTTTGGTCATGCTTCCGGCGGTTGTCTCGGACATGTTCGGTGGAACCGTCGCGCAGGATGCGGTGAAGAGTATCAATATGCTGATTATAATGGTATTTTTCATGCAAATAGTCTAAGGCACGACCCTGGTCATGTCAAGGTAAACTTGCCGCCGATACGGTATTCGTTATGTCTAACGTCTTCCGCCTTCGATACGCTGCTCCTGCAGGAGGGCCTTTACACGGCCTAGGCTTGCTTCCACATCGTCCTTGTCATGCGCCTCGATGGTATAAACCGGCTTCGGTGAATGGCGGCGCATCAATCGGAAGAACCGCTGAAAATCAATATCACCGCGCCCAAGAGCCCAGTGGGAATCGGCCTTACCGTCGTTGTCATGCAGGTGCACTTCGATGAGGTTTTTCCCGAGGCTCTCGAACCACTGCTCCATCGAAACCGAGGAAAAGATGTTGAAATGCCCTGTATCGAAACAGAACCCGAAGTCCGGGCTCCCGATCTTCTCGACGAGCATGTGGAGCGCCTCGGGGTCCTCATCAAACACGTTCTCCACAGCCACCCGCAGGCCGATTTTCGACGCGGAGTCCATCACCTTATGCCAGGTATCAAGGCTGTACTCGAGCCAGATATCTTTGCGCCCGCTGTAGCGCCACCGGTCGTAGGCCGCATGGAACACGGCTACTCGGGGCTTGAGAAAGGCTGCGACCTTCAGGAACTGTCGAAACCGCATTTGGGTCACCGACCTCACCATGGGGTCCACGGCACCAGGGTTCATGTCCATGAACGGTGCATGGAGGGTGAGCGCGGGCGTCCAGTCGAGATGTTCAAGCAGCCTCTCGAGGTCAGGTTTTTCTATCTGGTCGAGCACCGCAGCGGAAAGATAGATCTCGAGATCGTACCGACGGTTGCGCAGCAGCTCGACATAATCCTTCAGCTTGGGATAAGGGATGTGGATGTGGACCGGTTCCATCAGGTTCAACCTTTAGATGCACAGGCCCCCGACGCGCACGTGCCCGTAGTGCAACCCGTGGACGGCTTTGACCCCTCTTTGCAGGGCTTCTCTGACTCCTCCCCGGCCTTTTTCCTGTCGCCCGAAGCGTAATCCGTAACATACCAGCCGCTTCCCTTGAGTACAAAGGTCGCGGGCGAGAGCACCTTTCGTACACCCTCGGCATTGCAGAGCTTGCACCTGGAGAGAAGGGGATCGCTGAATTTCTGGGTCACCTCAAAGCGGCCGCCGCAACTGCCGCATTGGTATTCATAAATAGGCATACGAGTTAACCTCCAAGACAGAAAATAAATGATGAATTTTAATTATAAACGATGAAGCGGTGAAATACAAGCATTTTTAAGGGCTTTCGTCAGATTTTCGCTCGTCATCCAAGCGCAATGAGTGATGTTTCAAAATCAGACTGGATTGTTATCATGCGTAAGTTGATAGTTCATGGCTCTTAGCTCATGGATCATGATCTGTCACTTCTGGTCCAAAACCTGCACTTCCGCGTTCCGCCGTCTCATATCACTCGATCTCTCCCGTCCCTGACCTGTTCGTTCCCCTGTGACCATGGGCACCGAACCCTTCTATTTTCACCCTGTCGCCAATCATGATGCCCGATCCTTCTGCAGTTTCAACCACCCATTTAACCGGCACTCCGGAGCCGTAGAACTCATGGCTTCCAGGCAGACATCGTTGAGCGACTTCGATGACATGCCCATCAGGACCGACAAAAATAATGTCGATCGGGTAGGTGACGGTTCCCATCCAGAAGGTTACAGCCTCGGGTTCACGAAAGACGAAGAGCGCTGCTTCCCTCGGCAGGAGCGGCCTGAATCCCTGGAGCCCCTTGGCACGGGACTGGTCCGTATCGCACAGAAGCACGACCGTGAATGTCCGGCGACCGGCCGAGTAACCACGTGGAGTGACCGTTACGGTCATCTGTCTTTCCTGCTGTTCACCCGCCAGAGCTTCAGCGCCTTGAACAACTTCCACTTCAAAGGCGAGGACCAGGATACCGGTCGCGATGGTGATGGCCGTGACTAAAGCGCCAACGCGGAAGTATTCCACGAAACCGATTTCCACCTTCTTTCTGGCCTGTTGAGCAACGATCAGGTTCGCAACCGAACCGATGAGAGTGAAGTTCCCGGCCAGGGTACTGCTCATGGCAAGTGCGAGCCAGGCAATGCGTTCTCCGCCAATCGATACGATGAGCGGTTTCAGCAGCATTACCGCTGGCACGTTGCTCACGACATTCGAAAGAACGGCAGAGGCCAGGGAAATCCCTGTGATTTTACCCACGGCCGAATATGCTCCGACATTGCCCGTGCGGTCAATAATGGCCGACGCTAGGCCCGAGACCTCAACACCGTGCATCACCACAAACAACCCGGAAAAGAACAGCAGGAGCGTCCAGTCCACGCCTTCCAGGACCCGTTCAGTGCGCACGCCGCCGATGAGCATCAGCATGACCGCGCCACCCGCTGCAGCGAGCGAATAGGGATAGCCGATTGAGAACGCTACAAGAATCGAGGCACAGGCCAGGAGCGACTTGATCAAAAGCGGCCTGTTTATGGTGTAGGGGGGTATTGTGGGCCTCTCGAGGAAACGCGACTTCTTCATATCTTGACTGTATATAACGCGGATTGCAATGATACTGACGATTATACCCAGGAGCGCCACCGGAAAGAGTGCGCCAAGGAATGCTAGATAAGGAATTTTTGAATGGATGCCGATCAGCATATTCTGCGGATTTCCGGTCACAGTCATGACGCTCCCGATGTTCGACGACATGGCGAGCCCGAGCAGATATGGCATGGGATTCACCCCCAGATGGATCGTCAATTCCAGGACGATCGGAGTATAAAGAAGGCAGATGGTGTCGTTCACAAAAAGGGCAGATAGTACTCCCGACGAGACCATAATGAAGATAAGAAGTTGGAGGGGCGTTTTCGAGAGAGAGAGGATCCTGTCTGCCATGAGTTCGAAGAACCCCGCGGCCCTGAGGTAGCTCGTTACGATCATCATCCCCAGGAGAAGAAGCAGTGTGTGCATATCGATCGCGGCAAAAGCCTGGTCAAGGGTGAGCACACCGAAGACGACCATCAGCACCGCGCCCACGAGCGCACCCGCGGGCCTGTCGATATGGATCCGCGGGATCTGCCGGAGGCCGATGAAAAGATAGGTAATGATGAAGATGATGAACGCGCTCAGCACGGAGGCACTTTACCATGGACGGGCGGGTAAATTCAAGCATTGTGCAAAATCTGGGAATGTGCAATGAGCACGTGATATGTGCCGCCTGTATATCCTTACCCAGTCGGCATATTAACGGGCAGTGAGCATGGCGATATCAATGACTTGTGTCGCCTTCATTTTACGAAAAAACTGATGTCTGCTACACTGCAGCTGTGCTTGATTACATGGCAAGCACCCAAAAAATGCATGTTTTACTGTTATCATAAAAATAATCCCCTTCTTTTTTTCTCAGGTTTCGATTATAATATTGATGTACAGAGGAACGGCATTATGGTTCAGCATAAAACTGAACACCTAATAGGGCATCCGGAGCATGCTTCGAAACTGCCTAAGAAGAAAAACATATCCGCTTTTTTTTCTAGAGACCCTCTGGATGTCAACCATCCTTCGCTGATCCACTTCAGTTCGATGCCCTTGTTCAAACTCGAGAAGAATCCTGAAAAATATGCTCACCTCCTGAAGAAAAAAGACAGGGAACACATCGTTCCCGTTGTCAATTACTTTATCGGCAATTCAGGTCATGTCATTTATCTGGGAGGAGAAGCAGTCAAGAATCTCTACCTTTACGGCAAGAGGAAATATAAATCACTTAATATTCTGGCCATATTGACCGCCTCTGATGTCGAAAAGTTCTCCAGCATCATGAATAACATCATTTCCTCGAATGACGGGGCGTTTTCGATGAGGTTGAAATATCGGGTCAGAAAAAACAGGTGCGACGGCTGCTTCAAAGATATCGCTATAGCTCGATATATCATAGAGCCAAGACTTGAAGGCCCTGAAAAACTGCTGTATCCGTTCAGGGCAGCCGCGATAGAACTGGATCTTACTACCCAACACAGATTTTCCCAAGCTTATGGCGTTGAAGCGAAACAGTCATCTCAATGAGACAGGTCTCTGGGCTCGCGGATAACCACGGAGCCGCGCATTTTGTTGCTACTTGTGCCCCTTTTGGTCCATTTTCGCCTTCAGGAGGTCTCCCAGAGACCCCATGCTCTTCGGAGCGGCCGCGGACTTCTGCTGGTAGTCCTTGAGCGTAGCGGCGGCCTCTTCTTCTTCTCGGCTGATGTCAGCCAGAGAGAGCGAGAGCTTTCTCTGTGCCTGGTCAAAAGCCTCAACCTTCACCTCAACCTCCTGGCCCTCCTTCAGCACCTCTCGAGGATGGTTGATCCTTCTTCCCGAACCCAGTCTCGAAATATGGATCAACCCGTCGATGCCATCCTTCACAGAGACGAACGCTCCAAAGGGCGCAAGACGGGAAACCTTCCCCGTGTGAAAGGATCCGACAGGATAGGTGTCCGCAACGCGGTCCCACGGGTCTGGCAGGGCGTCCTTTAGGCTGAAGGAGAATCGGTCCTGCTCCCAGTCGAGCTTCTTGATGATCACTTCGACTTCCTGTCCTACGGAGAGGATATCATCGACCTTCTCCGTCCTGCTCCAGGCGATCTCAGAGACCGGCAGCAGGCCTTCTATGCCGCCGACGTCCACAAAGGCACCGAACTTTTGAAGAGAGGTAACGGTTCCCTTCACCTTCATGCCTTCCTTAAGAGTATCGCGCAATTCCTGTTTCTTAATCCTCCGTGCATCCTCCAGGACAGCTTTCCGTGAAAGAACAATGTTCCTGCCGTCCTCACCGTACTCAACGATCTTAAATGAGAAGGATCTTCCGATGTAATCAGCCTGATGTTCCTCGCGCCGGATTCCCATCTGGGAAAAGGGGCAGAAAGCTCTCACGCTGCCGCCGATCTTGACCTCGAACCCGCCCTTTATTTCCTTCGAGATCGTGCCTTCGACGGGGATATGGTTCCTCCAGGCCTCTTCGATCTTGGCTTGCTTTCCAGGACCCGAACCGATCCTGGTCGTGAAATGCATCTCGTTGTTTTCTGAGGACACAAAATAGGCTCGAATCGTGTCACCCTCTTTTACGGTGAGATTGCCAGACTCATCGATCATCTCTTTCTTGTCAAGATAGCCCTCGCCTTTGCCACCGAGATCGAGGAAGATCCAGTCCGGCGTGATCTTCACGATCATTGCCTCGGCCATCTGTCCTGGCTCAAGCCGACCCCGCTTTTTGAAGCTCTTCTCGAACAGATCCGCAAAGCTCTCTTCATTGTTATTGTTGGCTGACTGATTGTTATCACCCATAAAGTCCCTTCCACAAAATAGTCACACGTGTTGAGAAAATTATTCAACAGTCACGGAATAAAGTTACGTGCAATTCTGTTATTCACGGACATTCGACTATGCGGGTCATTCATGTTCCGGCTTTATTGCCTTTCCTGCCAGATCGTATTCCCTGGCATCGGTGATGGTTACCTCAACAAACTCACCGGGCTCTGCCGTGGTCTCGGAGAGGTAGATCGCGCCGTCGACCTCCGGAGCTTGGGTTGAGAGCCTGCCGACGAGCGTCATATCTTCCACAGCGTCGATGACTACGCGCTGATGCGAGCCGATGAGCTCACGGTTCTTTTTCAGCGATATCTTTGCCTGGGCCTTCATAATTCTATCAAGCCGCTCTGCGGCGACCTCCGACGGAATGTGCGAATGGACATCAAGATCATAGGCGACTGTCCCCTCTTCAGGTGAAAAGGTGAACACGCCAAGGTGCTCGAACTCCGCTTCTTTAACGAATGCTAGCAGCCGCTTGAAGGCAGTTCCGGTCTCTCCCGGAAATCCGACAATCAGTGAGGTGCGCAGCGTAATGCCGGGCACCCGCTTCCGGAGCTGTTCGATCGTCTTTCGGATGTCCTCAGACGTCCCGCGGCGATTCATCGCCCGGAGCACCCTGTCGTCGAAGTGCTGGACCGGGATATCGAGGTACTTACAAATTTTCTCTTCGTCTGCCATGACAGTCATGAGCTCCGCGCTGATCCGACCCGGATACGCATACATTAGCCGCACCCACTCGATCCCGGGAACTTGGGTCAGACCTTTCAGGAGCAGCGGCAGATCGGCCTCCCCGTCACGATATCCCGTGGAGTCCTGCGCAAGGAGGACGAGCTCCTTCGAACCTTCATCCGCGAGAACACGTGCCTCATCAAGAATAGACTCGTAGGGTCTGCTCGTAAAGTTCCCGCGGATGATGGGGATAGCGCAGTAAGAGCAGCGGTTGCTGCACCCCTCGGCAATCTTGAGGTAGCGATAATGACGTGGCGTTGTGCTCACGCGGGGCAGTCCGTAGACCATCGCCGGCCCCGATGTTTTCAGGATGTGTTCTTTTCCCGTAAGCGCCGCCTCACAGATCTCGGTGATCCGGCCGATTTCGGCCGTGCCGATGACGGCGTCCGCCTCAGGGAGTTCCTTCAGGAGCTCACCCTTGTACCGCTGGGCGAGGCAGCCGGCGACAATGAGCTTCGCGCACTTTCCCTGCTTTTTCATCTTCGCTGCATCAAGTATGGCCTCGATGGACTCTGCCTTGGCCGACTCGATGAACCCGCAGGTGTTCACCACGATCACATCGGCCTCGCTCTGCTCAGAGGTGATTTCAAAACCCGAGCCGGCGAGTACCCCGAGCATCTGCTCAGCATCCACCTGGTTCTTGGGGCAGCCCAGGCTGACCATTCCTACTTTATATGATTTCCAACCCATTGATTTGAAATAGCTATAACGCGCAGACAACTCAACAAGGAGCGATCACTGCGGCAGCATCACTATACCACCTGACATAGGCGCAGACAAAGGGAAAAAAGTTAATATTCGCCGGGGGCCAGCTTGACATCTGGAGCGTCACCGTTCAATGTAAGGAAGCGTTCCGCTGGCAGCACCTTCAGAATGAATTATTTCCTTCTCCCTCTGCGCTGCTTCGGCCGTGTTGCGGCCTAGTCTCTTGCCACCCAGGAAATTCGCTGCAAGGTCCTCGACCCTTTGTGGTTGATCGTTTTCATTTATCTCAGCGGGCTTCACCTCGCAGCATCTGCGCAACGGGATTGAAGCTCTTGCGGTGCGCATCGCAGGGGCCGTGCCGTCTGAGCAGTTCCATGTGCTCCCTGGTCCCGTAACCTTTATTTTTCTGGAAGTTGTACTGAGGGAATTTTTCGTGAAGTTCCAGCATTAGCCGGTCACGGGTCACCTTGGCGAGGATTGAAGCTGCCGCAATACTGTGGCTGCGGCAATCGCCTTTTATGAGCGGTTTCTGCGGAAGCGGCACGCGAGGAAGGATAAGTGCGTCAATAAGAAGATAATCGGGTCGAAGGGCGAGGGTTTCAAGCGCCCGTTCCATAGCGATGATAGTCGCACGGAGGATGTTCACGTCATCAATGGTCCGCTCGTCAACGATGCCGATGCTGTAACAGGTTGCCTGCTCTCGTATCTTATCAAAGAGTCGTTCCCGATCTTGTTCCGGCACCTGCTTGGAATCTTTGAGGCCAGGTATAAGGAGCCCAACGGGGAGAACCACGGCAGCTGCCACTACGGGTCCGGCCAGCGGCCCCCTTCCAGCCTCGTCCAGCCCGGCGATGCAGGTAAAACCGGAAGCGCGTGCACGGACCTCGAAGAATAGAGGATCGCATACCAGTTCATTGCCGAACAGATCATCAATCCGGTCCTGATGCGAGTTCCCCCCGTGGGGCCGGCCTCGAGGCATAACAACCTCAATGAACGATGGTTTCAACTTAGAAAGCCCGAACTTCAGATAAGCAGCCATAACCACTGTAATGTTTGTTACAGTGATGTTCGCACTTTGCCGGTGTTTTGAAATTCGTATTTGCCCTTACTTCTGTTGAGAAGCCGCATCCGGCTGCGTTGCACCGGCTGCGGTCGCCAGGGCGCGTTCTTTCTCTTTGATCCTGGCGGCCTTGCCGCGCAGATCACGGAGGAAGTAGAGCTTTGCTCTCCTAACTTTGCCCTGCTTCGCAAGCTCGATCTTGTCGATCATGGGCGAATGGAGCGGAAAAAGCCGCTCGACACCTACGCCGTAGGACAGCTTCCGGACCCGGATGACCTCGCGCGCGCCAGCACCCTGGCGGCCTATCACCACACCCTCGTAGACCTGGATTCTTTCCTTATCTCCTTCGACGACTTTCGCATGAACGCGGATGGTGTCACCCACGCGGAAACTCGGAATTCCTTCTTTCAACTGCGCCTTTTCCAACGACTGTATAATGTCCATGGCTGACCTCCCAGCATTGTGTAAATTCCAAATTCAACAGCTATAGTTACACATGATCCCAGATGCCGAATTCCGATCCGGATCATTGGGGCTTAATTGGTAATTCCGTACTCCGCCATTGGTACTTCACCCATCAGAGAGCAAGCTCTCTCTTCAGTTCTTTCAGTATCTCGCGGTCCTCATATGCCAGATCTGCCATCGCGAGAAGATCAGGTCTCTTCATTAGCGTAGCCTTGAGAGCCTCGCGCCGTCGCCACTTGTTGATTTCGGCGTGGTTGCCAGAGAGAAGCACGTCCGGAACCTTCATGCCGCGGAATTCAGCTGGCCTCGTATAATGCGGATGATCAAGCAGCCCTTCGACGAAGGAGTCGCGGCAGGCTGACTCTTCGTCGCCGAGTACTCCCGGCAGGAGGCGCGCCGACGCATCGATCACCGCGAGCGCCGCGATCTCGCCGCCGGTGAGCACGTAATCGCCGATCGAGAGTTCCTCATCAATGAGGGCGTCGATCACGCGTTCATCGACTGACTCATAGTGGCCGCAGAGCAGAATGATCCTCCGCCTCTCTCTGGAGAGCTCTTCCGCCCGATTCTGATTAAAGAGCCTGCCCTGCGGTGAGAGCAGGATCGTTATGAATTCTTCTCCACGATACTCGCTCTTGAGAGCCTCAAAGGCTGCGAAAATAGGCTCTGGCTTGAGCACCATGCCCGCACCGCCGCCGTAAGGGCTGTCATCGGCGGTCTTGTGTTTATCCTCGGCGTAATCCCGGATGTTCCGTACCGTTATGTTCAGTAGACCCTTCTCCCTGCCACGCTTGAGGATGCTCTCGTTCAGCGGCCCCTCGAGTATCCCCGGGAACAGGGTGAGCACCTCAAAGTTCAATCTTCGCATAGCGGCTGCCTTGCCTAGTCCCCTTGATTCAGTCCATCAGGCCGTCCAGGAGATGGATAACCATCCGCTTTTCCTTACGGTCGATCTTCTTTACCACCTCTGCCGTGGCAGGCATGTATGTTTCTTTCCTGCCCTGCTTCATCACATAGACGTCGTTGCTGCCCGTTCTGAAGATATCAACGATTTTACCAAGCTTGTCACCGCTTTCGGAAATAACCTCCATGCCGATGAGCTCGAACCAGTAGTAAGTGCCTTCCGGGAGCGGGACCGTCTCTTCTTCCGGTACTTTGACGAGCCACCCGTTGAGCGTCTTAGCCTTCTCTGGAGAATCATATCCAGTAAAAAGAATCAACGGGATGTCCCCGGCATATCGTACCGACCGCACCTCGCATGCGATCTCTTTTCCCGCGGGCGAGACCAAGTATACGCGGCGGAGTCCCTTAAATCTCTCCAGGAAGTCCGTCATGGGCTCGATCTTCATCTCGCCCCTGACTCCAAAAGGCCTTACCGCTTTGCCGATGGTGATGAGCATGGTCCCGAGGCTTGCAATCTTGAAATCTGGCAGACGTGCAAGCTGTCTATTTATTTAGCCTCTGCGAACTGCTTCATGACCCCTACTTTGGAGAGCAGGGCCTTAACTGTATTGGAAGGGATCGCACCCTTCTTGAGCCAGTCGATCGTCTTGGTCTGGTCGACCTTGATCTCCGCCGGCTTCTTGAGCGGGTCGTAGGTGCCGACCATTTCGATAAAGCGACCATCCCTTGGCGACCGGGAATCCGCCACGACGAGCCGATAGTAGGGTTTCTTGTGGGTCCCCATCCGTTTCAGCCTGATCCTTACTGACATTGTTTCACCTCTTTCTTCTGATAATCACGAATCTTGACCACGAAGGCACTAAATAGATCTGAGAGATACTGTCAGGAATGTATTTATTTGCCTCAGGGTCTTTGTGCCTAGTGACAAATTTAAAACGGCATCCTGCCGCCGAACATTCTGCCCATCTTTCCCATCTTACCGCCCGACATGGCCTTTATCATCTTAAGCATCTCGGCGAACTGTTTGAGCAGGCGGTTCACGTCCTGGACCTGGGTGCCACTGCCCCTGGCGATGCGGGACCTGCGGCTCCCATTGATGACGGTATAATCGGCCCGCTCCTTGGGGGTCATGGAACTGATGATGGCATCTATTTTCGTCAGTTCCCTCTCGTTCACCTGCGCTTCC